>OLOQ01000272.1_pt1 | contig 61160 bp, 47 predicted proteins | sample 1673101 | NCBI WGS metagenome assembly OLOQ01 (sample SAMEA3136754, study PRJEB25190) | human gut metagenome | biome: human gut; feature: human-associated habitat; material: faeces | place: Austria | collected 2013 | reverse complement strand
AATCTTCAAAGCTTTCATACTTTAAAAATTCTCTGGTTAATGAGCCGTTGAACCGAATATTGCCATCCCCACAATCATTACAAAAGGACGATAATCCCTCGCTCCGCACTGCATTCTTGCCTCCCCTTTTTCGAGGGGGAGCTAAATGTGATAGTGCTTTGCCCAAATTTTTAACAAACCTCAAATCAATCCTGCACCATCACTAAACCCCGACCGTTCCGCCACCCCACAAAAATCCGCAACGTTATCAAAGGTCGGAATTTGAGGCGGCTCACAGCCGCAAGGTCGGAATTTGAGGCGGCTCACAGCCGCAAGGTCGGAATTTGCCGCGGCTCACAGCCGTCCGCCGGTCAACAAACAAAAAATAGCCATCGTCTGAGCAACCGAACCGCAATGTAACGTATTACAGAATATAAAAAATTACCCATTTGTGTATTGCACGACCTCGGATTATATGATATACTGAATACATCAGTATGATATTTACCAAAAACGAAAGGAAAATACATTATATGGGAGCTATACTTGAATACAAATGCCCGTGCTGCAGCGGACCGTTACAGTTCGATACCGATGCACAGAAGATGAAATGCCCCTACTGCGACAATGAGTTTGACGCAGAAACCCTCAAGAGCAACGATGACATCCTTAAGGAAGAAAAGCCCGATATGATGGACTGGTCAAGCCAGCCCGGCAACGAGTGGATGCAGGGAGAGCTTGAAGGGCAGAAGGTCTACCTTTGTAATTCCTGCGGTGGTCAGATCGTCTGTGACGATACCACAGGAGCCACCGACTGCCCCTATTGCGGAAGCCCCGTAGTAATGGTGGGACAGTTCGCAGGCGACAAGCGACCCGATATAATAATCCCGTTCAAGCTGGATAAGGAAGCGGCAAAGAACGGCTTTAAACAGCACCTTTGCAAGAAGCGCCTCTTGCCAAAGGCATTCAGGACGGACAGCTACATAGACGATATAAAGGGCGTTTACGTTCCTTTCTGGCTCTATGATGCCCACGCCGATGCGCAGGCATATTTCCACGGAACCAAGGTCAAAAGCTGGAGCGATGACAAGTACAACTACACCAAGACATCGCACTACAGGCTTTACCGCAACGGCTCAATGGACTATGAGAGAGTGCCGGTCGACGGCTCAAGCAAGATAGCAGACGACCTTATGGAGTCGCTCGAACCGTTTACGGCAGACGGCGAGGTGGCTTTCCAGACCGCATATCTTTCGGGCTATATAGCTGACAAATATGACGTTGATTCCAACGAAAGCAACGGCAGAGCCAACGAGCGTATCAAAAAGAGTACGCTTGACCGCCTTACAAGCACCACCACCGATTTTACATCGGTAACCACCGAAAGCTCCTCCGTACAGCTTGATAACGGCACTGTGAAGTATGCCTTATATCCCGTATGGCTGCTTACAGCCAAGTGGAACGGCGATATATACAACTTTGCAATGAACGGACAGACAGGAAAATTCGTAGGAAATCTGCCGCTCGATAAGGGCGCATACTGGCGCTGGACGGGACTTATCGCCCTGATAGCAACTGTTGCCGCACTTGCCGTTTCCGCATTTGTATTACTGAATTAAGGGGGCTTATATATGATGAAGAAAAGAATTACAGCCATACTTGCGGCGGCAATAATAACGGTCGGAGCATCGGTCCCTGCCTTTGCCGACAGCGACTTTAACACTGCCGGAAATGATGCACAGGTACTTCTGACAGCACAGGAAGCGCAAGCCGATACCGCTCTTGATATAATAAGCGACGATTCTGCTGCAGTAGTGCTCAGCGATAACTATGACACCGCCGCAATAAACGAAACCGGCGATACAGAGGACGATGACAGCGACAAAGCTCCCATAGCGACCCGTGATATTATTATTGCGGTCTGCATCAGCGTAGTTATCGGAATTATCATCGGCTTCATCGGCTCGGGCATTATGAAGTCAAAGCTGAAGAGCGTCAGCTACCAGTCCGGAGCGGCTGATTATGTTGTACCCGACAGCTTCAAGCTGAATGATTCCCGTGACGTTTACCTTTACAGCACGGTAACAAAAACCGAACGCCAGACCGACAAGGACCGATAATGTAACAAGTCAACAGATACTTAAAAACACAATATGCCGTGCAGCCGCCTCCCGAAAACCGAGCGTCAGGCTGTACGGCATTTTTTTATCGGAAATGCCGAATAATTGCCTGTACGGTTGGCTTAATTTTGCGTTACAGGCTCTTGACAAGAGGCGAGGATAAAGGTATAATTAGATTAATAGTAAGCGTCTGCTGTAGACAATTTAAACCTGTCGATGATACACAGTAGACTTAATTTTTATCGCATATACGGAATACTCTGAGGCAAGCAGTCTTTTAAGCAACAAGCGGTTAAAGTTCGTTTGCCTCAAAGCTATTCCGGAGTGCGTAGCACTGAAGTGCAAGGAAAGGAAAGGTAAAATTATGGCTTTTATTTACTCTGAGCCCTCACACACATTCGGCGAGTATCTGCTCGTACCGGGCTATTCTTCTTCTAAGTGTATCCCCGCAAATGTTTCTCTGCGTACACCCGTTGTAAAGTTCAGAAAGGGCGAGGAAAGCTCTATCTACATGAACATTCCTCTGGTATCCGCTATTATGCAGTCTGTATCAGACGATAAAATGGCAGTCGCACTTGCAAAAGAGGGCGGTATATCTTTCATCTACGGCTCACAGTCGATAGAGGACGAGGCGGCAATGGTAGCAAGAGTAAAAAGCTACAAGGCAGGCTATGTAAAGAGCGACTCCAACCTTGCTCCCGATATGACCCTTGCCGATGTGCTTGAGCTTAAGGCTAAGACAGGTCACTCAACAATGCCCGTCACAAGCGACGGCACAGAACACGGAAAGCTGTTAGGTATTGTAACAAGCCGTGACTACAGAGTTTCAAGAATGGCTACCGACACAAAGGTATCTACATTCATGACTCCTTTTGAAAAGCTTATCACCGCTCCCGCAAGCACAACGCTTAAGGAAGCAAACGATATAATCTGGGAGCATAAGCTCAATTCGCTCCCCATAGTTGACGATAACGGCGTTCTTATGTACTTCGTATTCAGAAAGGACTATGAGCAGCATAAGGAAAACAAGAATGAGCTTCTCGACAGCAAGAAGCGTTATATAGTAGGCGCAGGTATCAACACAAGAGATTACGCAGAGCGTGTTCCTGCTCTCGTTAACGCAGGTGCGGATGTTCTGTGTATCGACAGCTCCGAGGGCTACTCCGAGTGGCAGAAGCTGACTATCGACTGGATCCGTGCAAACTACGGCGACAGCGTAAAGGTCGGCGCAGGTAACGTTGTTGATAAGGAAGGCTTCCGCTTCCTCGCAGATTGCGGCGCAGACTTTATCAAGGTCGGCATCGGCGGCGGCTCTATCTGCATTACCCGTGAGCAGAAGGGTATAGGCAGAGGACAGGCTACAGCACTTATCGAGGTATGCGAGGAGCGTGACAGATATTTCGAAGAAACAGGCGTATATGTTCCTGTTTGCTCTGACGGCGGTATCGTTCACGATTATCATATGACGCTTGCTCTTGCTATGGGCGCTGACTTTATGATGCTCGGCAGATACTTCTCACGCTTCGATGAATCCCCCACAAACAAGCTGTTCGTTAACGGCAGCTATGTTAAGGAATACTGGGGCGAAGGCTCTAACCGTGCAAGAAACTGGCAGAGATACGATATGGGCGGCGACAAGAAGCTCTCGTTTGAAGAAGGCGTTGACAGCTATGTTCCTTACGCAGGCAGCTTAAAGGACAACGTTACACGTTCACTGTCAAAGGTACGTTCAACAATGTGCAACTGCGGTTGCCTTAATATCCCTGACTTCCAGAAGAATGCCAAGCTCACTCTCGTTTCTTCTACAAGTATCGTTGAGGGTGGCTCACACGACGTTATCCTCAAGGAAAACCGTGGTGCTCGCAGCGAATAAACGGCAATGTGCCGTTTCAAATTCGCCGTTCTGACTGTTGCCGACAGGCGACAGTTACGTTACCGGCGGGTATTAACGAAGCTGAAAATCAATAATAATTACAGCCACAGCGAAAGTTGTGGCTGTTGTTTTGCGACTTTGTGTGACCGCTGACAAGCATCCGTGCTTGGTGCCCGTGGGGCACGTCAAATTCGCCGTTCTGAAAGATGGCGATTTGTTGCACTTTCGTTACCGGCGGATATTAACGAAGCCGAAAATCAATAATAATTACAGCCACAGCGAAAGTTGTGGCTGTTGTTTTTATGCCTAAGCAGTGGTTTGATTTTCAAAAAACGTGCCACTGGCACCTTTTTTGAGGATAACAAATCAATATAAAATAAGTTTAGGGAAACTTTTTATCTTGCAAAAAGTTTCCCTGACCCTTCAAAAATTCGCTTTATAAAAAGAAATTTCGCTTTCTGCGGAAAGCGATTTAAGGCTCTGCCTTAAAAATCCGCAATCTTTTGTAAAAGATTGATTAAAACTTTAATTTTTCCCGTTTGACGTTGTTATAATACGGACGAAGAAAATTGCTGAAACTGTGTTTGCGCTTATCGGCAATAAAAAAACCGCCGTGAAGTTCCACAGCGGTTTTAATTCTTATTTATTTTCATAAATCGGGCTTTCAAGCCTTGACGCAAACTCCGATTCGGGCAAGGGCTTGTCGAAATAGTAACCCTGTATGATATTACAGCCCATATTCCTCAGATTATCAACGATATTCTTATCCTCAACGCCTTCGCAGACGGTAGTCATACTAAGCTCCTGCGCCATGTGCAGAACATTTTCAAGCACTACCTGACCTCTTGCGTCATCGTCCGAGCCTGCAAGTGATTTGTCGAGTTTCAGTATATCAAAGTCGAGATCCTTCAGCAGAGCAAGCGAAGAATAGCCTGTTCCGAAGTCGTCCATAGAAACCATCAGACCGTAGCTTTTAAGGTCGATTATCGCCTGCTTTATTGCGTTGAAATCGTCTGTATAAGCGGTTTCCGTAAACTCTACCTCAAGATAATGCGGTTCAATCCCGTAACGGTTTATAACATTCATTATCTTTTCCGCAAGGTGAGGGAAACGCAGATGTATCTTTGAGAAGTTCACCGATACGGGAACTGTGCGTTTACCGCTTTCCTGCCACTGCTTTATCATCGCACAGGTATGCTCTAAAACAAACATATCCAGCTTCATTATAAAACCGGTTCGTTCTGCTATCGGGATAAAGTCGGCAGGCGAAACAATCTTGCCGTCACGCTTCCATCTTATAAGCGCCTCAGCACCTACAAGCGTTCTTGTATCCACCCGTACCTTCGGCTGAAAATAAACAACGAACTCTCCGTCTGCCAAAGCCTGCGGCATACCGTTCTCAAGCAGGGTAAGCTGTTTTTCACGGTTGATCGTATCAAGATCGTAATAAACAAAATCCCCATCCGCACGGCGCTTTGCAATATCAATGCAGGTTTCTGCACGGGCAAGAATGGTGTCGATATCGTCTGTGCTGTCGTCAAGCATTACTATACCGGCTCTGAGTGCTATCTCATACACTGTCTTTTCCTTGCCGTAATAGAAGTTGACAGGTGTCTTGGCAAAGTTCTTGAGGTGAGTTTTAAGGTGGCTCTTTTTGACCATCAGACAGAAATTATCACTGCCTGAGCGACTGCATATTTCGTCGCTGTACATCGTCTTGTTTAGCGTTCTGGCAAATCTCTGGATTATCTCTGTTGTTGCCTGATAGCCGAAGATGGTGTTTAGGGTATTACAGCCCTTGATATTGGCTCTTATGACCGCATAGTCTGAGAGAACTCCGTTTTCCTTTACTTCCTCAATAAAAGCACGGAAGCCCTTCGAGTTCGGTATTCCGCTGTCACGGTCGATATGGTCGATCAGTTTTTCAACGTGAATATTCAGCGTGCAGGTGCAAATGATAGCCAGAAGATTGGTCATATGCTCAAATAGCTGTTCCTGCTCATCTGTAAGAGTTTCAAAATCCACATCGGTATAAAACTCATAAGTCAGGCTGCAACTTGTGTTTTCACGCTCATATTTCTTATTGTGTAAAGGGTAGATAGAGTTGTCCTTGTAAATAAGAGTTTCGCTCAATCTTCCGCCGTAGTTCAATGTACAAACAATTCTCGAAATGTGCAATGCTTTTGCAGCAGGAGCAAATTCGGTAATCTGCTGAAGGTCATCATAACGTTTTGTAGCGATGGCATCTATCATATCGGAAAGATACCCTCTGACCTCTTCAACCATTTTCCCGCCTCCTTTTTTATTCCCATTTTCCATATAAGTTAATTTTATCACATTTTATGACCGTCTGCAAGCAAAAAAACCGTTAAAAGGTCAAAAAAAGCTCACAATTTCAAAATAAGAGCAGAGTATACAAACTTCTTTTTTAAAAGCTGTGCATTATCACAAGTCAAAACAGCAACACCTTGCTTTTTCGCTATTTATAGCAGTAAAATTAAGTAATTAAAGTTATAACCTTAATGCACAAAAACAGGTCATTATACGGCCGTTTCTGCATAATTTCAGAATTAATTAAAAAAACAGGAAAACCACTTGAAAACCTACTAAAAATATGGTATTATAGTATTTAGAAATGACGGTCAGATTTCGGTTAGATTTCGGTATTGTAAAAAAGCGATAAAGAAAGGACAATAATATGAAGATTTCGACAAAAGGACGTTATGTATTAAGAATGCTCATTGACCTTGCCGAGCATCAGGGCGACGGTTACATTCCGCTGAAAGAAATAGCACAGCGGCAGGGCGTTTCAAAGAAATATCTTGAGCAGATCGTTCCGATGCTCAACAAGTCGGACATACTGCGTACCAACAGAGGCTTTCAGGGCGGATACCGTCTTGCTAAAGCTCCCGACAAATACACCGTAGGAGATATATTACGGCTTACTGAAGGCTCTCTTGCGCCTGTTGCCTGCCTTGAAAGCGGAGTAGTTGAATGTGACAGGAGCGAGCATTGCGCCACATTATCGTTATGGCAGGGGCTGTACAAGGTTATAAACGAGTATCTTGACAGTGTGACATTACAGGACCTGATAGACAGCGATATGGAGAATGCGGCGGACGATTACGTTATATAATCCGCATAAGCAGATTATCCCGTGCATAAGCATGGTAGGCGGTGACCCGCCTGTCTGAGAACATTTTATCATCAAACTTTTTTGCCACAGCAAAAGGTCGGCTTACGCCGATTTGATTTGTGATATAATAACAGTAAAACCACGATTCCGCATAAAGAATCGTGGTTTTATTCTGCTGAAATCCTATTTATTATGGTTGTACCGTAAAACGTATCACCAACACCGCCGAAAATACTTTCCGTACCGACAAGGCATTAATAATTTCGTGAGTGTATCAGTGCAACTGCACTGATATTGACCTTCCAAACCCGCACTATCCCTCGCCTCGCACTACCACCCTTGCCATATGAACGCTCTGTTGTTTCGCATCCATGCCTCGTCAGCCATTTGTGCCGTTGCACGATGCAACGGCTTTGTGTGGCTGACTTTAAGCGTCCATGCTTAAAGCCTTTGGGCGTTCAACTTCGGGCATCCATGCCCGCCCTCGAAAAATGGTGAGGTTCTGTTGCTCGGTCAAGCCGAGCCAACTGTGGTGGGGATTGCCCCATCCCCACCATCAATTAGATTTTCCGCACTATCCCTCGAAAATTGCCAACACCCTTGCCTCCCCTCGAAAAAGGGGAGGTGGCTTGACGGCATCGCAAAACCGTTATTCTACATAATCTTCATTTTGTAATTTATCGGACTGTTTCCAAAATTGCTATACTTTTTGCCGTCAAGACGGTGGGGATTGTTTTCCCTTAGCACAATCATTACGCTGTTACCCTCTAACATTTAAAAGGGTGAGGTTCTGTTGCTCGGTCAAGCCGAGCCAACTACGGTGGGGATTGTGAATGCTCCGAAGTTTTTAAAGTAGCACTCCTATCATCAAAACCTCTAAGCAATCACAATCCCCACCATTTACAATTCACCTTTAACAAGCATATCAATATATTCACAGACGTTGCGGAAATTTGTGTGAATCTGATTATTGGCAATATGTATTACTCTTATTCCGTGTTCTTCAAGAAATCTGTTTCTTTCTTCATCATAGGTTAAGCCTTTTTCTTCGTAATGCTGACTGCCGTCAAGCTCTATAACTAAATTTGCTGTCGGACAATAAAAATCTGCTATATATTTATACAGCACTTTTTGTCGAAAAAATCTTACCGGGTAATTTCTGAGAAAGCAGTACCACAGCTTACGTTCTTCGTCCGTCATTCTTTTCCTCAGAATTTTTGCGTTTTTAATTAAATCTTTGTTGTATTTTGTATTCATATTTCAATTTTTCATCAGATATATAAAATCCGCCCCCGTTTTCACGGGGGCGAACTCATCAAGTCATTAATTTATAAATATTAAGCCCTGAAACTCACGCTGTTCTCAGATTACTGGAGTAACTGGAGAATAGCCTGAGGCTGCTGGTTAGCCTGAGCGAGCATAGCCTGAGATGCCTGCTGAAGAATGTTATTCTTAGTGTAGTTGATCATCTCTGTAGCCATATCTGTATCTCTGATCTGAGATTCAGCTGCTGTCAGGTTCTCGTTTGTTGTTGTCAGGTTGTTAACTGTGTACTCAAGTCTGTTCTGAAGTGCACCAAGACCTGCTCTCTGCATAGATACTGTCTTAACAGCAGCGTCTACCATGTCGATAGCAGCATTTGCAGAATCCTGAGTAGAAACATCAGCATTAGCAACACCTATAGCAGTAGACGACATATCATTAACGTTCAGAGTAACTCTCTGATCCTCAACGCCGTTAGCACCGATCTGGAATGTAAGACCCTTGCCTGTTGTAGCAACTTCCTCCTTACCGATACCGGCACCGTTTGCCATTGTAAACTGATACTTAGTAGCATCATCGGTTTTAACGTCAAACTTAACAGAAACGTCACCATCGGGTGCATTCTTATCTGTAATAGCGATAGAATAGTCAAGACCTTCAGCCTTTAACAGATCCTGAATGTCACGTTCTGTATATTCCTTACCTGTTGAGAGGTGAATTACAAACTCGCCGTCCTTAGCACCTGCTGTATCAGCTTTAGTTGTTGTAACATTTTCCTTGCCGGCCTGTGCATCTGTTACGATACTGATCTTACGAGTATCTGCACCATAGCTGTTTGATGTTATAGCAATCTGATCGCCAAAACCGGAAATTGCAGAAGTAAGAAGATCTGCAGGAATATCCTTAGCGGCTGCAGAAGCACGTACACCTGCAACTGTTTCATCTGTCGATCCAGCTGTTGTTGCACTCATAACGCCGTTCTTGAGCTTGAGAGATAAGTCAGCAACAATACCGTCTGCCTTGCGGCTGTCAGCGTTAGCGATTAACTTATCAATATCGTCCTGAGAATAAGTTTCATTCTCAACGAGGTTAAGAACGAGTTCCTTACCGTCAGCTGCCCATGTAGCAGCTTCGCCGCCCTTTGTTGCACCTAAAGCTATAGTAACCTTAGCACCTGCAACATTAGAAGTGAGGATTGAACCTGCTAAATCTGTTGATGTAGTATCTACAACACCATACTTAGCGCCGAATTCTGTAACAGCCTTTGAGCCGCCGAGTGAACCATCGAGGAGCTTCATGCCGTTGTACTCTGTAGAAGAAGCGATTCTGTCGATTTCGCTCTTAAGTGCGTCAACTTCGAGCTGGATAGCTTCACGGTCTGTATTATCCTGATATGTACCGTTAGCTGACTGAACTGCAAGCTCTCTCATTCTCTGAAGAATTGAGTGAGTTTCGTTTAAGCCGCCTTCAGCTGTCTGGATAAGAGAGATACCGTCGTTGGCATTCTTTGTAGCCTGTGAAAGACCACGGATCTGTGAACGCATCTTTTCAGATATAGCCAGACCTGCAGCGTTATCGCCTGCACGGTTGATCTGATAACCTGAAGATAACTTCTCAGTTGCCTTCTTTGTACCTGAAACGTTGATGTTCATCTTGTTGTTAGCATTGATCGCATTTAAGTTATGCTGTACTACCATACCTGCCATTTTGTTTTCCTCCTTGAATGTACTCCCGAAATCCTTTTCGGAAGTCGTTGCCCTTATAGGGACTTGTTTTTGTTAGTGTGACCTTGCTTTGCGCTAAGCTAAAGTCATTTGGTGTTTGTTTTGCAAAACACTGCGGAAGTTATCTCCGCCTCCGCACAGGGCTCTGTGACCCTTACATTTATTATATCGGCACTTGTTTTTCTAAACTTTAGCCTTTTTGAAAACTTTTTATAATTTTGCTGAGAAATTTTATAGGGAGTTTGTGTAAAATTTACAATATTAACTGTCGGCTTTGCTAATAGCAAAAACCGCCCTGCGTCACAGAGCGGTTATATAACTGCCTTATTTTACGATAAGTGCAAGGTGACCTGCTGAATAACAGTTTATCTCCTTTAAGTAATCTATTATCATTTTCACTCTGTCAGGGTTATGACAAAGCGGATGAGAAGCAAGACAGACAGCGGTTTTAAACCTCTCGAATATTTCATTGGGATTATCACTGCCGGCTGCTGCGGCAGCGCCGAAAAAATCTATAAGTGCTACAGATGCACAAAAATATGCGTAGTTATCAAAAATATTATAATTATTATCTGAAAACGGCATAAGCTCACACATATAAAGGCATCTTACTATGTTTCTTATCATAAACGGTTTAGTTGCGCACTGCTTATAAAATTTATCAAGGTTAGATGTGTATTTCACTATTTCAACAGCCGAATTACCATTATTATCTTTTGTTCTTATTGATGACAATATTTCGGAGAGCTTATCACCTACAGCTGTACCGTCAAGCATACACTGCACAGCACCAAGCTTAACCTTATAATTCGGTTCAATATCCGAAAGGGATTTTACAAGTGAGGGGCTGTTTATCTGTTTTGATAAAGCGGATATGCCCTCGGGTATTCTGTCCGGCGATGAATTTTCAAGCTTTGAAAGCGTCTGTGCGGCAAGAGTGCCAATAATCATCGATGTATGTATATCACGTTTTTTGTCACTAAGAATGCCGTAGAAAAAATCAAAAAGCTGATTTCTGTATTTAAGTCCCGGATTGTTTTTTACGTCGTCAATTGTATCGGGTTTAAATATCAGAATGGTTTCCGGTTCATAGTCTTTACCGTAAATATAAACGTCACAGGCTTTTTCTTCTTTTATGACTAAATCAAATACTGCAGGGCAACTGATACATCTTACTTTAGTTATTATATTATCATTAATAACTCCACTTATCGGATAGCTTTTACACACAGCCGAAAGGTATTCTGCCCCAAGTTCTTTCTGAATTTTACAAAGCCTATCTGCTTTATCATGAAAAGGACAATCACCGTCAGGCATAAGAACTATTTTATTTATGTCGTTATCCGTCTTTTCAAAGGAGGCTTTTATCAACTCGTCCAACTCATCGGAGTGCTTGGATTTTTTTAAACTTTCCACTTCCTCGTCGGTCCACAATATAGTCCAACCTCGGCAACAATCCATTGTACACTTTCCGCCTATACACTGAAAGTCGTTTACATACTGTGCCGTTTTAAGCGTATATCCCATATCTTTACCCTTTCCGGAATCTTTTCCAAAAATAATATCTTTATTATAGCACCGAATTGCAGGAATTTCAACCTGTAGCAAAAGGAAAGGAGGGGCGTAGAGTACAGCAAAAACCGCCCTGCGTCACAGAGCGGTTTTGCTTGAATAATAGAGAGGTATATATGAAAACTTTCGTTGTACTTAGGCGGAGCGTGTATAGGGCGGCTTTTGCCGTCTTGCCGGCTCCTGTTATGTTAACCGTGCTTGTCGGCACGATATTTTTCAAGCCGAAACCTATCGGCTGATTTCGGTCGTCGGAATCCTTTCCTCTGACTGTGACTATAGTATACCCCCTTTTTATGAATCACATAATAACGGGCGATGAAAGAAATGTGAAAAATCTTGAAACGAAGGTGTATATGGTGTATGTATCGTGGGGAATGTCCTTTAATGACGGGCAAATTTCATCACAAAAAGTAAATCTGAAGCATACATTGCTATCCGCCGGTAACGGAGGTCAAGCAACGTGCCGACAATCAGAACGGCGAATTTGAAGCGGCAAACTGCCGCAAGGCGAATTGTCAACTATATATTTATCTGACGTTAATCACAAGCACCTTCTCCTATTTCTGTTCAGAAGAAACGTCAAAAGGGTGTGACCTCAGTCACCCGCCGGTAATGTAACCCTCGCCAACCGACAACAATCAGAACGGCGAATTGTCAGTGGCGACTCGCCGCCTGCCGCCCGCCACGGAAAAGCCCCTTGTACCTTAGGGGGTGGTACAAGGGGCTTTCCTTTGGGTTATAATTCAGAGGCTATATAAATAGATGAAATCAAATTTAACAGCTACGATCTCAGAAATATCAGAAATCAACTTCTGTATCGTAGTAGCAGCACTTAAGCAGCTTCTCCATCTCTTCCTGTGTAGGAATACGAGGGTTAGAACCTGTGCAAGCGTCTGCAATAGCATTCTTAGCGATCTCAGGTAATCTCTCCAGGAATACGTTTTCGGGAACGAAACCGTTTTCTGTAGGATAGCTGTCTGCGCCGTAGTTCTTGATGCAGTGAGGAATCTTCAGTTCGTCATTCATCTTACGCAGATAAGCGATGAGGAGCTTTACCTTTTCATCGTCATTTGCACCGCCAAGACCCATAAAGTCAGCGATTACGCCGTAACGCTTCTTAGCTGTTTCGTCCTTTGCGTTGAATGCGATAACCTTAGGAAGATACATAGCGTTTGCGGCACCGTGTATGATGTGTGCGCCGTAATCAGCGAATGCGGCACCTGTCTTGTGAGCCATTGAGTGAACGATACCGAGCAGAGCATTTGAGAATGCCATACCTGCGAGGCACTGTGCATTGTGCATTGCATCACGCTTAGCCATATCGCCGTTGTAAGAACCAACGAGGTCGTTCTGGATCATCTTGATTGCGTGAAGCGCAAGAGGATCTGTAAAGTCGCAGTTAGCTGTTGAAACGTATGCTTCGATAGCGTGTGTCATAGCGTCCATACCTGTATGTGCTACGAGCTTCTGAGGCATTGTTTCTGCAAGATCGGGATCAACGATAGCAACATCGGGAGTGATCTCGAAGTCAGCGATAGGATACTTGATACCCTTGTGGTAGTCTGTGATGATTGAGAATGCGGTAACTTCAGTAGCTGTACCCGATGTAGAAGAAATAGCGCAGAAGTGAGCTTTCTTTCTGAGTTCGGGGATACCGAATACCTTACACATATCTTCAAATGTGCAGTCGGGGTACTCGTACTTTATCCACATAGCCTTAGCTGCGTCGATAGGAGAACCGCCGCCCATTGCTACGATCCAGTCGGGCTGGAACTTGAGCATTGCGTCTGCACCCTTCATAACTGTTTCAACAGAAGGATCGGGTTCTACATTCTCAAAGAGCTCAACCTCCATGCCTGCTTCCTTAAGATAAGCCTCAGCCTTCTGTAAGAAGCCGAAACGCTTCATCGAACCGCCGCCAACGACGATCATTGCCTTCTTGCCCTTAAAGCTCTTTAATGCCTCAAGTGCGCCCTTGCCGTGATAAACATCTCTTGGTAATGTAAATCTCATGTGAAATTCCTCCTGTTCGGCTTATAGCCGTTATTAATCTATATTTAGCTGTTATCATCGTGCGCCCTGCGTTATGTATTTGTGTTGCAGGACTTCTTTCTTTTGTTCGTTATTATTTTAACACACTGAGTCGTAATTGTAAAATATATTTTAGGAATATCGGTATATAATTATCTATATAACAGTATCGAATAAAATCCGCACAAATCCGCTCTGTATCGCCATTTGCCGTAGTAAAGCCGTTTGTGAGCCTTTTGTAACAAAATTGTGAAAAGCGCGTAAAAAGCTAAATGTAAATATATGGCTGATTTTTTAATGGATAAATATTGCATTACTGGAACTTGTCAAAAGGTCTGCCGCACCTGCTTACTGCATAGAACCGCTTTGAAAAACAAAGAACGCAGAGCATACACCCTGCGTTCGCTGTTTATTCTTCTTCCTTCGTGTTCTGATACGTCTTTAATATATCCTCCGCAACGGCTCTTTGCGTCTTTCTAAGATCCATTGCCTGCTTTTGAATATGTCTGTGCGCCTGTTCCTCCGTCAGATTCAGATACTGCATAAGCATTGACTTTGCACGGTTTACTATCTTCATATCCGATAACTGCTGTGACAGCTGGCGGTTTTCCTCCTCCAGCTTTGCCATTCCGATATGAGCCACCTCGGCAAGCTTTATTGTCTGTATAAGCATAGCCTTGTTGAATGGTCTTGGGAGAACGAATGCACCGGTAAACCGTATCTTTTTCTGCACCTCGTCGGCAATCTCGTGCTTGGCAAGCACCACTACGCCGTTTTTTGCGTCTTTTGCTATATCTGCGACAAGATCAAGCCCGAATTCGTCCGAAAGGGGAGTGGAGATGATGACACTATCAAACCTTGATATGTCTACGCCTCTTACGATAGCACCGCTTGTGAAAGTCGAGATGTTGTCGCAGTCAAGCTCAATCAGAAGTCCTGCTATGCTGTCGCAGATCTCGCTTGTTTTGCCTGCTATAAGTACATTCATTCCGACACCCTCTTTCGTGGTATTGAAGCTCCCCGTACCGCTGTGTATTACGATAGCGAAGCCGCCTTATCTATATCTATTTTCGTCTGTTGTCAGTTATGCGTGTAAAGCTGCTTGTACGGGCTTGCTGTATTCGGAGACAGCTTGTAGAATCTGCCCTTTAACAGCTCGTTTGTGCTATATCCGAAATTCTTTGCGAATTCATCGACATATTCTCTTATATCGGCCTTGTCACTGTCGTCTGCGACCTCGCACGAAACCTGTACGGGAAGACCCTTAGGCGCTTCGTCGCTTCTTATATACATATGACCGCCGTGCATTCCCGTTCCGCAGAACGAGCCTATCGGCGCTTTGCCGTCACAGCCTATGCCGAGAACGATTATTATTCCGCCTGCCTGATATTCGCCCAGAAAATCTCCGACCTTGCCGCCGATGATTATTTTCGGATAGAATTCGTGATATTCCTTCATATGTATTCCTACACGGTAGCCTGCGTTGCCCTTTACGAATATCTTGCCTGAACGCATCGCATATCCTGTCGTATCACCGCAGTTTCCGTGGATGAATATCTCGCCGTTGTTCATTGTGTCGCCGATAGCGTCCTGACCGTTGCCGTGTACTATGATAGTGCTTCCGTCAAGATATGCGCCCAGAGCGTTTCCGGGAGTTCCCTCAACCGTTATCGTCTTGCCCGCAACACCGCAGCCGATATAACGCTGTCCCATAGCGTCGGTTATCGTTATATCGTTGTCGTCACATTCGACTATCTTTTTATTAAGGTCGTAATAACCTATTTCGTTAGCGTTTAATACTGTCATGGCTTATCCTCCGTTATTGCAGACATTAAGGGCATCATCAGTGCTTTTTGCCTGCGAGCTTTTCTTCACGTCTTGCCTTGCCGAACATCATCATCTGCGGCTTATCCCTGAGAAGATCGAGATCTACCTCGGTAAGCGGTATCTGCTCCTTTATCATAGAGGTATAGATACCTGCTCTTGCTACGTCGCCCATAAGGATGAAGCCCTTCAGCAGACCGTCCTTGAATACCAGCTTCTTGTAGATTTCCTTGTCTGCGTCCTCGGTAATGTCCTCATCGCCGTCATAGCTTCCGGCTGTTATGATATGCAGACCGTAGAAGCCTATGGCATTCATCGGTATAGCGTTCAGATAAAGCGTTTCCTCGCCTGCCATATTTTTACCTGCGACCTCGCCCTGCATAAATGCGTTAGGCAGAAGTGCGAGTATCCTGTCGGTATTTGACGAACAATCGTGGCTTACTGTGCAGTCGCCTGCGGCATAAACGTTGTCAATCGTTGTCTGCTGGTGAAGGTCGGTTATTATACCCTTTTCAACCTTGCCGCCCGCATCGCTTACAAGCTCTGTGTTAGGCCTTACGCCGACAGCTATTACAAGAATATCAAAATCCACCGTTTCGCCGTTTGTCAGCTTCGCACTGTTTTTTGAGAACTGCTCAACGCTTGTGCCGAGGATAAATTTCGTTCCTTTATCCTCAATGTGCTTTTGCATTATCTCGCCTGCACGGACATCAAGAATACTCGGGAGTATCCTGTCTGCAAGATCAACTACAGTAATATCGGCATTCAGATGATGAAGAGCCTCCGCACATTTAAGACCGATAAGACCTGCACCTATTATAAGTACCTTTGTGCCGGCTGTGACTTTTTCACGGATAGCCTTTGCACTGTCCCACGTCATGAATGTGAACTTGTCCTCGACTTTATCAATGTCCTTCATCGGAGGAACAAACGGTTTTGAACCCGTTGCTACCAATAACTTATCATACTGTACTTTCTCTCCGTTGTCAAGTACCACACAGCCGTTTTCGATTTTCTCGGCACGAACCGAGAAGATGACCTTTACATTGTTCTTCTCGTAGAAATCAGGCTCTCTGTAGTATATCTTGTCGTCGGCGACCTTGCCCTCAAGCCAGTAGCTTATAAGCGGTCTTGAATATGTGTGATATGCCTCGTCCGTGATTATCGTTATACTGCCGTCCTTGTCAACCGAGCGTATTCCCTGTACCGCACCTATTGCGGCGGCGGAGTTTCCTATGATAACATACTTTTTCATTTCGCTCCTCCTTATCTTTCCTCAAGGACGATAGCCTTGTTCGGACAGCCCTTTACACAGGCAGGCTCTCCGTTGTTGTTCTTCATACAAAGGTCGCATTTCTGTATGACCTTTGAATCCTCGCTTGTTACGATACAGCCGTAAGGACAGGCAAGCACGCAGGTGTAGCAGCCTACACAACGGCTCTCGTCACACGAAATAACGCCGTCCTTCTGCGATAAAGCGCCTGTTATACAGCTCTTTACGCAAAGAGGAGTTTCACAGTGACGGCACTGTACGGCAAAATTTATTCCGCTGCCTTCCTCGACCTTTATTCTCGGTATCGGCTTCTTGCCGTTTGCAAAAGCCTTTATCATATTTTCGGCTCCGCTGTTTGCGGCGGCACAGTAATATTCGCACAGATGGCACGCAAGGCACCAGTCCTCGTTAACGTAAACTCTTTTCATTTTACTTCTCCTTTATCACTGACCTGCGTGCTGTATGCCGAGTATCTCAAGCTCTTTTTCGTTAAGGCCGATACCTCTGAGCATAAGTCTGTTGCCCTTGAGAGCCTCTACGGAGTTGATACCCATACCGCCCATCATTTCCTTGATCTCGTGATCCCACGCATGAACAAGATTTACAAGACGCTGATAACCGATGTTGGGGTTAAGACGCTTTACAAGGTCGGGGCGCTGCGTTGCGATACCCCAGTTGCACTTGCCTGTCTGACAGCTTCTGCAAAGGTGACAGCCGAGCGCCAGCAGAGCGGCAGTGCCGATATAACAAGCGTCCGCACCGAGTGCGATAGCCTTTACCACGTCCGAGCTTGAACGGATAGAGCCTGCGACTACTACAGAAACCTCGTTTCTGATACCCTCGTCACGCAGACGCTGGTCAACGCTTGCGAGTGCAAGCTCGATCGGGATACCGACATTATCTCTTATTCTTGTGGGAGCCGCACCTGTACCGCCTCTGTAACCGTCTATTGCGATAATGTCCGCACCCGAGCGTGCAATACCGGAAGCGATAGCGGCAACATTATGCACTGCGGCAATCTTTACGATGACAGGCTTTTTGTACTCTGTAGCCTCTTTCAGCGAAAGAACAAGCTGACGTAAGTCCTCTATCGAATATATATCGTGGTGGGGAGCAGGGGAGATAGCGTCCGTTCCCATAGGGATCATTCTTGTTCTTGAAACATCCTCAAGAATCTTTGCACCGGGGAGATGTCCGCCGATACCGGGCTTTGCACCCTGACCCATCTTGATTTCTATTGCCGCGCCTGTTTCAAGATAATCCTTGAATACGCCGAAACGTCCCGATGCGACCTGTACTATAGTATTGGGACCGTACTGATAGAAGTCCTTGTGCAGACCGCCCTCGCCCGTGTTGTAGAATATGCCAAGCTCCGTAGCCGCTCTTGCGAGGCTCTCGTGAGCATTACGGCTGATAGAGCCGTATGACATAGCCGAGAACATGATAGGTGTTGAAAGCTCAAGCGTAGGTGTCGTTTCCGTCTTTACACTGCCGTCCTCGTTGAAAGAAACGTTCTTCGGCTTCTTTCCGAGGAATACCTTTGTTTCCATAGGCTCACGCAGAGGGTCGATAGGCGGATTTGTTACCTGAGAAGCGTTGAGCAGTATCTTGTCCCAGTAAACGGGATATTCCTTCGGGTTACCCATTGCCGAAAGAAGAACGCCGCCCGTTTCCGCCTGCTTGTAGACTTCCGTCATTATCTGCTGGCTCCAGTTGGAGTTGTTTCTGAACTTGTTGGGGTTATCTACTATCTTCAATGCGCCCGTAGGACAGATACATACGCATCTCTGGCAGTCAACGCACTGCTGGCTGTCCGAGATCATCATATCAAGATCTGCGTCATATCTGTGTACTTCGTTTGAACACTGTCTTGCACACGCCTGACATTTTATGCAACGGTCCTTATCTCTTATAACATCAAATAAAGGCTGAAAATAATTAAGTGCCACTGTTACCGCTCCCTTTCTTACTTCTTTTCGTTCAGCTTGACGATGATAGGCTCTCCGCCTCTCGGTGACCAGATACGGTCAACAACGGGACAGATGGCTCTTATCGCACATTCCTCGCTCGCAAGGTAAACCATATCACCCTTTTCTGCGGCAACCATTGAACGTAGCTTAAGTCTGTCGTTGAGTGCCATAAGGCCACCGTCAAAGCCGAGAATTATCGAGAACGGTCCTGTTATCAGCAGGCTTGAGAATACGTTTCTGAAGTATTTCAGCTTCTGTCTTTCGCTCTCGCTGTATTTATCCGAGTCTATCTCGCTCCAGAAGGGAGCGGCGATTATTTTCGCTATATCTTCAAGACACAGCTTCTGTTTTCTGTTGAGGAAGTCTATTATATATGTGATTACCTCTGTATCTGTAAGCAGGTTGCATTTGTAACCGTACATTTCAATATATCTTCTGTTTGCATCGTAGGAAGAAATTTCACCGTTATGTACTATGGTATAATCAAGCAGTGCAAACGGATGAGCGCCGCCCCACCAGCCCGGAGTGTTTGTAGGGTATCTGCCGTGCGCTGTCCAGGCATATCCTGCGTATTCCTCAAGTCTGTAGAACTTTCCGACATCTTCAGGGTATCCTACCGCTTTGAATACGCCCATATTCTTACCGCTTGAGAAAACGTATGAACCGTTTATCTTGTCGTTTATGTTGATAACGCACTGAGCAACGAATTCTCTCTCGTCAAGCTGACTTTCTGTGAGCTTTGTCGGCAGGGGATTCACGAAATATCTCCATATCAGCGGCTCGTTTGTGATATTCGGGTGCTTTCTCGTGGGAATACGGGAAAGGTTCACCACGTCAAAATGCTTGTCAAGAAAACGCTCGGTTTCCACCCTTGCCTCGTTTGAATCGTAGAAAATATGGAATGCGTACTGATCCTTGTACTCCGGATAGATTCCGTATCCTGCAAATCCGCCGCCCAGACCGTTTGATCTGTCGTGCATATAAGATATAGACTTTACTATCTTGTCACCGCATATTCTGTTGCCGTCCCTGCTTATAAAGCCTGAGATAGCGCAACCGGCGGGGATTCTGACCTGACCTTCTTTTTCCAGCATAAGCTCACTCCTGTTCGGTGTCTGTTTGTTTCTGAACGTTTTTTGGACGTTTTGAATCTGATAATTTCATTTTTGGGGACAAAAACAGCAGGCAACAGATGAATCGACCTGCAAATCTGCGGTATTTTGTAAATTAACCGTAAATTCAAGGAGTATTTGCAGTAAAATGAAACGTTTGCTTCAAATTTACCGCCATCTGAAACAGCTTTGTTTCGTTAATTGCCTGCAGCCGTTTTGACTACAGTTGTAATTATATCACGGGTTTGCGGTGTTGTCAATACATTTCTGCAAGTTTTTTAAATGAAACTTGCAGAATATTTTCTTGCAATTTTACATTCCGATTATGCAAAATGACGGCAGAACCGCTGAGAACAGCATCGCTCCGCCATTCATCCCACATTCGCACTTTCCGGACAAAGTAATAAAGCACCCTTCCGCAACATATATTTGTACTAAAAAACGAAAGCAGGTAACGTCATGGTAAAACGCAGAAGTTACAAAGCGGCGATAAAGAAGCTCAGACCTTTTGTGAAAGGAGCTGTAGCCGGAACAGTGACAGCGGCGGTTTTTACCGTTATCGGTGCATTTTTGTTTAATATTGCCGATGCTCCTTCGGGAGCAGACAGCGTAATGGCATATGTTTCACTTGGCGCATCTGCTGTCGTCTGCGGAATGTTCTTCGGCGGCGGCAGAGGAAAAAACGGCTTTGCGTGGGGAACGCTCGGCGGCCTTGCAATGTTCGCTCTTTGCTTTGCCGTCACACTTATATCCGGCGGATTTACCGGGACGGAATTTCTGCCTAAGCTGATAAGCTCAGCAGTGTGCGGCTGTATCGGCGGAATAATCGGTGTCAATATTGCGGCAGAGCGATAAAGGCCGGCTGATAAAATATTTCTATAGACAAACAAAGAAAAATGTGGTAGAATTACCTTATTCCCCGTGTATAACAGGGTATTTAACGCTGATGTAAAAGGAAGGATAAAAATGAACAGTTATTCAATAGAAACGCTTGCGGTTCACGCAGGCTATGAAACAGACGAAGCTACAATGTCGGTAACTCCGCCCCTGTACGAAACAAATGCCTATGTGTTCAAGGATGCCGAACACGCAAGAACGCTCTTTGAACTTAAAGAGCCGGGCAACATCTACTCAAGACTACAGAATCCCACCTGCGATATTCTTGAACGTAAGGTAACAGCTATGGACGGCGGTGTTGCGGCACTCTCGTTTGCGTCCGGACACGCCGCTATATTCAATACTATAATAAACCTTTGCAGTGAGGGCGATGAGCTTGTTTCGTCCATAAACATCTACGGCGGTGCGATAAACCTGCTCGGAATCACATTAAAGAGAATGGGCATCACGGTAAAGTTCGTTGACCCCGATGATCTTTCCGCCTGGGAAAATGCCGTAACCGACAAGACAAGGCTGTTCTTCACCGAGCTTATCGGCAACCCCAACGCAAACGTTGCCGATATCGAAGAAATCGGTAAAATAGCCCACAAGCACGGCATCCCGTTTGTAGTAGACAGCACCTTCACAACACCCTATCTTTGCAGACCCATAGAGTGGGGCGCTGACCTTGTTATCCACTCTGCAACAAAGTTTTTAGGCGGTCACGGAAGTGTAATGGCAGGCGTTGTAGTAGACAGCGGAAAGTTCACGTTCAAGGGCAATCCCAGATTCCCGCTCTTCAACGAGCCTGACGTATCCTATCACGGTGTAGTGTTTGCCGACCTCGGAGAAATGGCATTCATCTCAAGACTGCGTGCGCTCATAACAAGAGATATAGGTGCCTGCCTTTCAGCGTCTGCGGCTCACACCTGCCTTACAGGTATGGAAACGCTTGCTCTGCGTATGCAGCGCCATTGCGAAAACGCACTTGCGGTAGCAAAATTCCTTGAAGCCCACCCTGCCGTTGAAAAGGTAAATTATCCTGCACTGCCCTCAAACAAGTATTACGAGCTTTGCAAAAAGTATTGTCCCAAGGGTGCAGGCGGTGTGTTCACATTCGTTATCAAGGGCGGCAAGTCTGCAGGCGAAAAGTTCATGAACAGCCTTGAGCTTTTACAGATAGTAGCTAATGTCGGCGATGTAAGAAGTCAGGTTATCCACCCTGCTTCAACAACGCACAGCCAGTTATCGCCCGAACAGCTCGTAGCCGCAGGAATAAGCGAGGGTACGGTAAGACTTACTATCGGTATCGAGGATATAAACGATATTATTGCGGACATTTCTCAGGCACTCGATAAAGCGACTAAGTAACATAAAATGATGTTTTATGGGGTTTGGGGCGTTGCCCCAAGCGGGATGAGGGCGGCAGCCCCACAATTAGCCCGGCACGGACGCCGGGCGTGTATGCCCAAAGGCTCTGCACGATGCAGAGCCAACAAAGCATACACAGCCCTTCCCATGGGGAAGGGGTTAGGGATAGAGAATTTACTCTATTTTTAAAAAAACAGACTTTTCTACAAGTTGGTATTAGCGTCCAAACCCGCCCCTGTTTTTTATGAAAATTTTATAAAACCCCCTTGACAAACTCTTTTCAATGTGCTAAAATATATTAGTAAATTTACAAGATATGCGCCAATAGCTCAGCTGGATAGAGTATCTGGCTACGAACCAGAGGGTCGGGGGTTCGAATCCCTCTTGGCGTGCCAATTTACATTAGTTACACTTTTAGGGATACTACAGTAGTAGTGTCCTTGAAACTGTAAATAAAATCATATATCACACAGCAGAGCAGGTGCAACTGCTCCACTGTGATAATATACATTTTGTGTTCCGACTCATAGTTTCGATTAACGCTCTCGCATCTCTCCGTAGCTTAACACCTACCCAGTCCGATGTAGCTCAACTGTATCAGTAGTACAGTATGTATACTCGCTCCGCAGAATGTGCGGCGTTTCTGAACTGTGACTGTTAGTCGGTGGTTTGCAGTAAATCGGTGTTTACTGTTCCTCTCCCGTGTTACTCACGCGATGTTCTCAGAACTAATGCGTAGTTATCTCGGCTGTAGGTCATCTCTGACGATGGTCGGCATTCAATTTGTACTGCCTTTGATATGCGGCAGGTGGGGATATACACTGCGGATTTACGCCTTGTATATCAGATTAAAAACACAAGAGCCTCCAGCGTCTGGTAAACTTCTGAAAGCTCTTGCAAAATTGTATTAAATGTGCTATAATAAAGCACACTAAAGGCACTATTGCACTAAGTCAGTCAGATGGTTTCGCATCGAGCTGATGAGGGGCTGTATCGTTCTTGCAGGAACTATACAGCCTGTGTGTGGTGTTTTTTTATTTACTCTATTACTTTTACAGTTTTGTCAATTCAATTGATGTAATGTATAGTATACAGAATTGACAAAAATGCGGGTGAGTGTTTGTGCAATTTTTTGTTTTGTGAAGCGGACAATTACACAAGGACAAAGCGAATGTACGGAGAAATAAAAGAAATAGTGATCATATTGTAAAAAGGAGTAACTATATATAACCGATTTTCTGTTTGCGCTTTTATCATTTTTCACTTCTTTTCATTTTTCTAGTATTGAATATACCATGAAATTTTCTATTATATAGCATCCCTTATTTTCAAAAAACCGGTAGATGGTATCTATATAGGTGCAAATTTTATGAGAATCAAAATAGCCAAACTTTACATATCTCCCGTTGTGTTTCACGGCTATGTTGAAATAAAAAAAGAGTCCCTTCTCGAAATGGAAAAACACGAACTTGTTATTTTCTTTTTGAGTGGAGCGGTTGGCAATGTCTTCTTGATTGGAGTTTCACTATTACTTGTTAGCAATTTCATTAATTTTTATTTTTCCATTGTTAATATCTGTTATGCAACCGCAAGCGTACTGCCCTTTATAATAGGAAATAATGATATGACTACAATGATAAAGGTTTTGAAAGAAAAACAAAAGATGTCTAAAACTGATATTTGATATAGCATTAATGATTAGAAATGTGATTAGGTTGGTATGTCCTTACTGCAACAATGAAATGGAAAGCGGAATGATTGTTATTTCTGCCACAGGAAGTGTACCGTGTGCAATTATCGAGTGGTACTCTGAATAAAAATGCAAAAAGGGAATATTCGGCATATCCAAAAAAAGCAAGGTCAATATAAAAGATCGAAAAAATGGACATTTTTGCTCACACTATTGTTCTCATTGTTGTAAAGCGTTTTGTGAATTTGAAACAAAGAAAAACGGAATCGCTTTAAATTTAGTGTTCTGAAAAAATTATCGTTTTTATAGAGATGAGCAAAACATGAAACAAAAACTAACAGAAGTCGCAAAATAGGCAAGTATCAAATAAAAAAGCAGAAAAACGGCACAGCAAAGCTGACATCAGCCGAACAGAGCTGAAATCCGGCAGAAATATTCAAAACAACTCGTCAAGCAATACACTTAACGGATTTAAGACTGCGATAAGAGCTTTCGAATTTAGTGACAACAGTTGCGTGAGCGACAGCGAGCAAAGCAATATGAGCAACAGAATTAAGGTTTTGTGCAGCATTAAAGCTATGCACCCAAAGACGTTCCTGACCGGTCTGCTTGAAACGAGAGTTGTAACGCTCAGCCTCTGTTCTGAGTGCATAAATCTTCTTGAACGAAACACATTCACGGTCAATGGAAAGTCAGTAATCATCGGGAAGCGTGACATATTTAGTACAACCGCGAGTTTTTTTGCCATTGTTCCAATTCTTGTGATTGCATGGACAACAGCCTGATTTTGAACGTTTGAACGGACAGCAGTATTTTTGGCGAGTTCTGCCATTGTCAGAGAATTTGCCGTCTTTGTGCATAGCGAGACCGGCTTCACAAATCGGATGACCTGTTGAAAGCTTCTTCGGATTTTTAGTGTTACGCTTGTTGATGGGAATAAAGCATTCGCCGTGATAAATATCTTTGACGGCATTGTAAATTGCCTTAACATCGTAACCTTTATCAGCAAAAAATGTGCATTCCTCAATTGAAAGAAAATCATTGGTTTGGCTTAGAATATCAAGAACGACAGTGCTGTCGGCAACATCGGCAGTAGTTGTCATTTCAAAGATTGGTAAGCCTGTAATGCAGTCAACTAGAATATGATTCTTGTAACCCCAATAGTATTCAAAATTACGCTCGTTATGCTGATTTGAAGCGGTATGAACACCCAAACCGCAGTCTTCGTCAGACTTAGGCTGATTGCCTTTTGCAAACTTGTTTTTAGCGAAAGATTTTGGGTTATTCTGCTTAGTATTTGCACTTATGGGAGTAGAGTCGAGAGCTATGAATGAAGTGTCGATAATACCCATTTTGGACAACTTCAGCACTTGAGACTGCATAAGCTTTTTAAGCAGAGCGTTATCAAGATTTCTGATGAAACGGTCGAAAGTCCAGTAGGACGGCAATGGTTTCATGATATTGAAACCGCAGTAATGTGCGATTATCAGATTGTTATTGAGATAGTCCACTAAATCTGTGATACAGGAAAAACATTCGCATTTTATAACAATAAAAGTGCAAAACCTTGCTCTTTTTGAAAAACCGATTCTCCCTGTTTTTGCGGCAGCTTCGGGAAAATGAGATAGGCGAGATTAAGAAAAAGCTTCTCATAGAATTGTGCTTTCGGTGCAGATGTGAACAATGTGATGTCCTGTAAAATTTCTTGGCGATAGATAACAGCCAGCCCCTTTCGTGTGGTTTTCGTACAATTTAATTATACCAAAGTTGGTTGGCTGTTTCTATATATTTTTAGTGATAAAATTATTTTTTGTGTCCTGCAAATCCGCTTCTTTTCTACGTTTGCGGCGTTTTGCTCAGGGCTACAAAGAATGGACAGTGGAGGTGGCAGATGTTACGATAATGCAAGGTGCGAAAGTGTGATAGTAATAATGAAGGAGGAGATGTTTTACAGTCATAAGGAAAATCTGAAAATTATACAATTTATAAGGCAGTATTTCCTGAGTTATAATATATTGATGAAAGGATTGGCGAAAAAACAAATATATATAAATTTTTGAAGTTATGTTAAAAATTGATACAGATAATTGATTTTTATGATGTATCAAGTTGTAACCTAATGCCGCAATGTTCCCCGCCTTTATAGGCGGCATGTTCCATTCAGACTATCGTAGGTGAATTACTGCCTTACAGAAAAGTTGAGGAGCTAACGCTCCTGCGGCAAGATTTCTTCGTCACAGCCGATGAAAAGCTATGCTTACATCGGGCTTTATTCCGAGTTAAAATGAAAGGAAATTATCAAATGAAGCTTAAGTTCATACATAAAGCAAAAAGAATATTTATAACCATCTCATCATTGTCAATAATTGCGGCGATCTCTATAGCGGTTGCATCATCGGCCAGTGCCGCAACACATTTTACAAGCTACACCCCTAAAATCAAATATAATAATGGCAACATTGATTACTGCTATTATGTTGATGGTTCTAAAAATGTTAATCTTACTGCAGGCGAGTATTTTGTAAATGGTAAATCATCTTGTTCAGCACATAGTGTTTTCAGTCCTGAGGCATCAACTGCAACATGTGGATGTTTTGACGGTTGTTATCAATGCTATGGGTTTGCAGCATTTGTGTATAAAGGTGTATTTACTAAAAATTTATCTGAATCAAAATGTAATGATTTTGGTTGGGGAAGCGACAACAATGATTATTTATTCCTAACCGCAAGAAACTTGAAAATTATGATTTCCGATTTACCGGTGGGCACGCATTTGAGAGTAAGAACATCAAACAATAATAACCACTCTATAGTTTTAGCGGGAAAAACTGATACAACAATTACAGTTTATGATGCTAACGGGTGCGGATCTAATTCCAGCTTATTAGAAGCTGGATCGTCAAATTATTCAGGACATTGCCAAATAAACAAACAGGTTTTCACATACAAGAATTTTGCCAAAAGATATCCTCGACTCGATTATATGCATAAAGGAGCTTAATATGAATGACAGATTAAGATTAATATTGTTGGTTATGGCTTTATCGGTCACAGTAGCTTTAACAGGCTGTTCTCAGCCCGAACAAAACAGTAGTATAGCGGCAGATGATAATACAACGTCCTTACAAAGCAGTATCGATACTGTTACCGATACTTCAAAAACCGGGAGTATAACAGCACCCGAAGGTAGTGAGCTTGTAAAAACGCTTACCGATAACAATAATAACACCGTGGAGCTTTACGGATATAAATCGGGTTCCGATGAGCCGTTTATATGCTTTATTTCAATTAAAGATAACGACAAAAAACCGATTCAGCAAATAGAAATCAACAAATTCAAAACCTTTACCACAGACAGCGGAGATAATGTATATGTTTATGCAGATGAGAAAACCAAACAAGGCTATAGAATTATATTAAACACAGACAATAGTATTAAATCGGTAGAATATTGTGAGGACGCATTACAATACATAAAACTCATAGAGGATATTAATAAAGGCAATACATCTATCGAAGAACCTGTGGAGGAATTGCCGGAATTCTATACCGAAGACCCCGAAAATGAAATGTACCTCGGCAACGGCGAATTTGTAAAGCTTGCCGACCTTGAAGCCGATCCCAATGCGGCAGGTTCATATATTATCCGTGGTTCAATGGGCGGTTATGAATATGAACCGTTTGACAACAACAGCATAAGAAATCCAGATGATTACGATTTGAACGAAATGAAATGTATAGGCTCTCAAAAAGGACCCGTGGTAAGCAAGGATAAAATAATAGTACATGAAGGCGACAGCATCGGCAGTAAGGGTCTGATAGTAGACTCGTGCTACATCAGCGTAGCACCTCGCGTAATGTATAGCGAAACGCTAAAAAAAGATATAGGCATAGGCTATGATGTAATGGACGCAAAAATAACTCTGACGGGTGAAGTAACCTTTACGGGTATACTGCTTGCCGAACGCTACAATATAGAGAATTCGGAGCATGATGGCGAAAGCAGAATACTGTTTATGCCTTATTCTAAGGAATACCATGAGGCTGTGCCGTTCCTTTTTGATGTTGACGCTCAATATAGAGGGAGTAGCTGTGCTATGTTCTATAATTACAGCTGGGGCAATCCGCAGTTTGCGATTACAACAAGCGATGGTATTATAAATATCGGTTATTTAAAAGATTGCGACTTTTTAAGCTCCGATACATTTTCAGAGGATGTGTATTATAAAGAGGCCACAATAACATTTTCAGAGCTTACTTATAAATCCTCAGAAAGAGGCGGTATGAGCGGATTAATCGGTACTGTTGTATCGGTGGATAATATATGTGAACTTTGGAAAAAGAAAGAGGTATAATATGATGATAATCAAAAACATAATAAAAGCGACTATAGCAACAACAACTGTAATTTTATCGGCATTTGCTATGGTGTTACCAGGAAACGCATTATCACCTGTCACTTACAAAGCAGCATCAAACTACAAGTTGGTTCCTATGGGACCAACATCATGCGTAGTCATGTCATACACTATTAATCGAAGTCAACAAACAGCAACTGCAAAATATGAATTCAACGGTGGGACGGAGGTTCCCAACGGCGAAAAAAGCGTTTCAGTGGTTTGTGAATTAATAATTCCTACAAAAAATGGAGAAACTGTCATAAAGAATAAGAGTAACGGTAACGGCGAATATTCCAGACTTGAAAAAATGACAAAAACAGTAGCATTGACTGATGCTGAAAAAGCAGCAGGATACAAAATACAGTTTGTAGATATATCTATAAATTGCACTTCTGGTACATACAAACCATTCTGGGCAGTCAGCTACACATATTAACTTTTGTTTAGCGACTGCACGTACGGTGGCACAACATGACGTGTTATAAATGTATCTATAAGACAAAAAAGGAAAAAAACGAAAGATGCTCCTGCGTGTAAAATATAATTACTGCTTATGTTTTTTGACACAGATAATAAAATAAAAACATAAATACAACTTATGAAAGGGCAATATTATGAACAGGAAATTAAAGCTTATAGGCACTGCAATACTGATTGCTACATTTGCGTCCACGTTTTCCGCCTGCTCGGATACAAAAACAGATGAACAGGCGAGATATATGCGAGTATACGGAACAATATATAATGACGGCGAGTTGATAGTTACCGAAAACGCAGTACTAAGCTTTTTACAGTATTCTGATATGAGTACAATTGCGCTATGCGGTCAGTCAAACTGCGACCACTCAAATGCTGTTACAGAGGACGGACTTCCGTGCCTTGCTTACGGCAAACAAACCTTGCCTTTTTTGTATAACGAAAAGCTTTACTGGTTCGAGGATAGATACGAAACCAAAGACGGAAAAGCAGTAGAATCCGCGGTACTTCACTCATCAGACCCGCTTGGTACTTCCGAAAAGGAAGTATGCAAAATAGAAGGCTTTTCCTGCGACTGGATAAGCACAAGCGTACTTAAAAACAACACCCTGCTGTTTTTCCCTTATCAGTCTGCTTATGACGAAAAAGGAGCGATTACAGGCGATAATACCAATCATTTCGGAGTGCTTGACATAGAAACCGGAAAATTTACCGATTTTGGTGCAACGGAAAACAATAAAACAAAGATTTTAGGTGTCTATGACAACAAATTTTATTTCAACAGCTCGGTGTACGACATTAAGACAGGAAAGTATAGTGAAAACACTATGCCGTCCGAGCCGCCTGCTGTCAGACTTAGCGATGATTACTATGCATATAACAATGACAGCAATATTGAAGTGTTAACTCCGAAGACCTCTGAACCGATTGTTATTCATAACGACAAGATATTGTCTGAAACCGTCATTTTGGGCGATTATCTGTTCCAATGCGATAATGCACAGTGGTATTATTATAATTTAAAGGATGAAGCTCCCGCAAGGCATGATATAAGCTATGGCGAAGGGCTTTATGCACAGGTATTGTCCGAGTACGAGGACAGCTATATTATCAGCGTCTATAACGCCGAAGAACAAACAGTAACAAAAGAAAAGGTAGCAAAATCGGATATTCTGGGGGAGTAAGATATGGCAAAAGGATTAAGTAGAATAGCTTTAATAGTGGCGACCATTGCGGTGGTTATGTTAATCTCAAGTTGTTCAGATGTAACAGAAAGCTCTCAAAGTAGTAACAAAGAGAAAAGTGTTACAAGTCTTGTCGGAGAAATATATCATGGCGACGGATATTTTATTCTTGACGAAAACGGTCTGCAAATAGTCAAGGAAGGTGCTGCCTATGACGAGAATAAAAAGCTATGGAACGCACCATTTGCCGCTGTGCGTAAAATTAATGATACTTTTTACTGTGACAGTTTTACTTCTCCTGATAAATTCGATGATAATATGAATTACAAAGGTGAAGTGCCGCAGGACAGCAAAAAAATGATAAAATTGCTGAAATCGGGTGATGTTACAGAAAGTGGGCTTACCGTCACCTCTGCAGTTTCGTCCGTTAAAGAAACACTCGAATACAATCGGGAAACAAATTCTACCGAGCCGGGAATATCGCAAACAGTATACACAGAAATCACATTAAGCGGAGAGGTTACTCTTGAAGGCGTATTGTATGTAGTTCTTGATGAAGATCTGTACATATCAGAAGAAAACAGCATATTGTTTTTCCCTTATCCCGAAAGCTTAAAAAATGCACTTGGTTTTTCACCGAGGTTTTCCGGTGATATAGAGAGTAGTTATCTTACCTCCAATGCTTCTAAAACAAGTGTATTGCTATATGGCGATTGTGTATATTTTTATGCAGGCAACACAGATAACAGCGAGTGGCTCACAAAGGATTTCAGAAATAAACCGTTTGGTACAGCAAAATTAACGGTCAGCGATATAAAGCTTATATGGCAAAGCGATAGTCTGGACAGGTTTTCCTTTACGGTAAAAAATGCGGAAAATGTTCAGGCTAAAAAGTAGAGGTGTAAAAAATGCTTCAAATTAAAAATCTTAATAAACATTACGGTAAAAAACAGGCTCTTTTTGATTTTGAGATGACCTTTAAAAACGGGGTTTACGGACTTTTAGGCCCCAACGGCGCAGGAAAATCAACGCTTATGAACATTATTTCAGATAACCTTGCACCAGACTTAGGCTCGCAGCTTTGCTGGAACGGCACAGACATAACTAAGCTTGGCAGTAAATTTCGCCGTAAGGTCGGATATATGCCGCAACAGCAGGCGCTTTATGACAACTTTACCGCAAGACGGTTTATGATGTATATATCAGCTCTCAAAGGAATTTCTACAGCAGTAGCAAGAGAGCAAACCGAGTATCTGTTAAGTGAAGTTGAACTGCATGACGTAATGGATAAAGCTATCGGAGGCTTTTCGGGCGGCATGAAGCAAAGAGTTTTAGTTGCACAGTCCCTACTCGGAAGCCCCGAGCTTGTTCTGCTTGATGAGCCGACGGCAGGTCTTGACCCAAAGCAAAGAGTTATCATACGGGATATGATACATAAAACAGCAAAGGACAAAATTGTCCTTGTAAGCACACATATAGTATCTGATGTTGAAACTATTGCAGATGAAATAATAATTGTGAAGCAGGGCAGAATTGCCGCAAACGGAACTGTTGAACAGCTTGTCAGTGTTCTCCCGCACGAACGCCGGACACTCGAAAACGCATATATGTTGCACTTTCCCGAGAAAAACACGGCAGGAGGTGCTATAGATGAAAATAGCTCTGTATGAGCTTTACAAAGCGTTAAAAAGCAAAGTGCTGTTAATATTGTTTGTAGCACTGTTTTTGCTGAATTTAGCTCTTTCGGCAACATATACGCCTGTCCTTGGCGTACCCGATGAATGTATTCGTGAAATTAACAAGGTATATTTATCTACATCGGAAGAGGAAAAGCTGTCTGTCGCAGAGAGTATTGCAAACAAATATATAAAAGACAATGTGCTACAGAATATATTTCCGGACAAGAAATATGAGGATAAATTAAATCGGGTAAAAAACTACAATACCACAATCAGGAATATCAAAAGCGAAGCCGAACAGCGTTCAAAACCATCGGTTTTTTCTAAGGAAAACAGCTTTACACAGCTTAGCTTCAAGGATATTTTCACAGCATACAACAATGTAATTGAAAATAAACCGTCCTTTTATCCCGACTACGGAACAGAACGCTATATAAACAGCGCAGATACCGATTTAATGATGCTTGTTTTTGTGCTTATGCTGACGGTTATTGTATGCTGTCGCGACAAAATGACAGGCATGGCGGCGGTTATAAGACAAACTCCCAAAGGGCGTATTCACAGTGCAGGAGCAAAGCTGATAGCCTGCTTTTTGCTTACCGTTACTTCGGCTGTGTTGTTATACGGTATGGTATTGCTTACAGGTACTATTCGCTTCGGGCTTGGCGATTTATCAAGATGTATTCAGTCAATCCCGCAGTTTACGCTATGCAATATAAATATGACCGTGGGAGAGTATCTTGTTATCCACTTTTTATTCAAAACATCAGCCTTTTTTATAGTCGTTGTTGTAATGATGATTATATGTACTTTCCTTAAAAATGTTGCGGCGGCGTTTGCTGTTATCTCTGTTTGTAGTGGTGTTTCGATATGGCTTTATACTTCTATAAGTGATATATCGGCATACAACATATTAAAATACATAAATTTCTGCTGTTTTATAAGTCCACATCAGTTATTTTACAGATATTATCATTTAAACGTTTTTGGAAAGCCCGTATCGGCTCTTACCGTCTGTGTAATTACAACAGTAATAATTCTTATCATGGCTTTGCTTATTTATTTTGCGGTTTATTGCTCAAGACGCGCTATATCGGCTTCAGGTAAAATATCGGAAATCTTTTCATATATTACAGTAAAACGCAAGCTCTCGGCAAATTTTGTTGTAAACGAGGTATATAAAACGGCAATAGCGGGAAAAGCATTGCTTGTTCTTGTTGTTGTCGCTGTTATTGGGTTCTGCAATTATCAGAATATGAGTGCAGGCTACGATTCCGAGCAAAAACGCTACGACAGCTATGTAGCACAGATAGGCGGGGAAGTGACGGATGAAACTCTGTTGTTTTTGGAAAATGAAAAGCTGGAATTTGAAAATATAAAGCTACGCTATGAAGAATTATTGACGCAGACACCCGCTGAATCGGATTATGAAAGCTACAATAAGGAATTGAACGATATTACAAAAAAGCTTGACTATGAGAATGCATTTAATAAGATATGTGACCGTGTGTCGGTTATTAAGTCTGATAAAAATAGCAACCTACAGCTCGTTTTTGAAGAAGGGTTTAACCGTCTTTTGTCGGTAAACGGCTATAAGGACGACTTCCTTATGTGTATACTCGCTACTATAGCCCTTGTGCTGTGTATATCGCCTATGATAGCATTTGATAATCAGAGAGGACTGACAAAGCTCCTACGTACTACAGAAAAGGGCAGAATCAAGCGCTTTGCCATAGACGGCGTAATAACTCTTGTTATCTCTGCAATAGTATTTGTAGCGGTATGGCTACCCGAATTTGTTTTCGTAATGAACAATTACAAGCTCTCATTCTTAGACGCACCCTTACAGAGTATTACGGCACTTTACGGTATGCAAACAAACGAAACAATATTGCAATACATAATTCGGGTATACCTGATACGGTTTTTCTCTATGCTCGCCTGCGGCTTTTTTATGCTGTGTGTATCAAAGCTATCGGCTAATCTTATAACCGCCTTTTCGGTAAATATTCTGTTATTTGTTCTACCCTTGGGGCTTTGCGTTGTCAGCGAAAGCTTTGTCGTGATATGGATATGTCCGTACCTTTCAGGCACCGCAGAGAGAAGCGCGTCACCTGCTAATCTCATTATCACCGTGATAATTTTCATAGGCTTGATATTGGTTGCGGGAGGTGAAGGCGTAAAGAAAGCGGTAGAGAAGATAGGTAAACGGTTTTAATATGATATTGTAGAGCTGAGCAAAACACAAAGTAAAAAGTCAGCAGCTACAAATGAGCAAAATGAAGATAACAGGCAGAAAAACCGCACTTCAAAGCACAGCTGTTAAATGACATATCTTTAGGTGAAATTATTCCTATGCCGATTTTTCTGTAAATATCATACTGATATTTTTCAGCTATAATAATCATATCCTCTTTTTGTAAATTTGTCAAGAGTTCATAATCATCAGCTGTATTAATATTTGCAATGAAAAGCAAATTATTGTTTTTATAAGCAGCTGAAAGTTTGTTTTCTAAAGTTTTGAATTTATCAATATTCATGACGAAACTCCTTTAATTAAAATGGTCAAAAATATCTTAAAATTAACCTTCAGAAATAAAAAAGCTATAAATCCATTATACAAGCGGTATAACAACGATAAATACTGCAAGTCCGATACCGAAAAATTCAGAAAACTTAATCCGGAAGGACAAACAAAATCTGAAAAAGTCCCGCATATATCTTTAATATAGCAGTATCATATTCGTATATAAAAGATATTCTGTCTTTCTGAAGGTAGTATAACTGGGTATTGTATAGACCTTAAATTCGGGGGGCTACCCCTGTTTTTCAAAAAAACAATGCAATAAACACATTTACCCACTTGACAAATGCCGCCGATAGCGTTATTATAATTACGCAGGCTGTTTAATTCTGTGATTGTGGGATTATCAGTGTGCTTATGAATGTTTTTAAATGAGATAAGCCCGGGGTGTGATCCGGGCTTATTTCTTTTCCTGATAAATCTGATAACCTTTGTACTATATGAATTGTCCGCATAAACTTTTCTGTTGTCGTAACGCATTTTACGTTGTTTACGGACAAGGTGCAGATTGACAAGATTACTGACTATTTTCATTGCGGTGTCACGCTTGATGTTCAGCTCATCGGCGAGGTCGTTGAAGCTTTTGAAACAATATCCGAGCTTGCTGTCTATTGATTTAATAATGAGAATATAAAGGCGCAGTTCGGATGTGGAAAGTTTCTTATTGAACACATTTCTGTCTATACGGGTATAATCAGATTTTACTTTGTTCTTTTCGGGATTCAGAACGTATGTGTATGTACCTTTGCGATTGTCTTTACGATAAGCCGCAATTATATGTGTGATGTAACCTTTTCTCATCAGGCTTTCAATTATACGAGATACTGTCTGTGTAGACTTTATCCCGCAGTGTGCTGCTATAGTCTGCTGTCTGACACGCTTATATTCGTGCCCTGCTCTGCTTCGTATATTTGAATAGATTGAAAGCAAATAGGTATACACGGCAAACTCATTGTGTGTAAGTTCTCTTGCGGTAATAACCGAGTTAGAAATAAGAAAGTAACTCTTCATTTTCACACATCCTTGTATTTTATTGTATTTTAACGTCTGAGCGGCTTAGTAGTCTGAACGATACTTTTCTCTTCTAACGCTCTGAACGCTTTTAAATCGTCGTTAAAGTCCTTATTTAAGGGTATATCATTCGATATTGTATATCCTTTAAGTGCATACTTGTCACTGAGCTGTGCCGAGGCGTGTCTGCCTGCTTCATCGTTATCCAGGCAGAGTGTAATTTCGGTAATGGGATTATTTTGTAAAAACTCATCAAGAGCAACATCAGATTTGCCACCAAGGGAAATCATAGTCAGCTCTTGCCAGGAATCCTGACCGTTTCTTATAGCATAAAATGATGCATAAGACAGCATATCAATTACAGACTCGAAAACATACAGCTTGTTCTTATTTGTGCCGATTAAAGAAAACGAATATTTCTTATCACTTCCGGGCAAATCTACACGGTATGTAGATTTATCCGATACAGAACGGCAAAACGCATAGCGTGACATAACGCCATCACCGTTTACAGCAATCATATTTACGTATTTTTTAGTAATACCACGTTCGATAAGCTCAGGTATATGTTCACTGCTGAACCCTTCGCAGATATACTTTTCACCTTTTTGCTTCTGTGCCTGAAGCTCAACGGTAACATATTCCGGTGCGTTTTCAGGCACATCATTTTTGAAGCGATAAAACGGTGTGTTCGAGCTGTCATACCCGACAAGCTGAAGCCCGCTGTATCCGACGCCCTGATATAGCTTACGGTCGTAAATCAGCTGATTTACGATACTGTATTCCAATCCACGGGTTTTACATAAGTAGGCGATTACATTACTGTAATTGCGCTGTCCGTTTTCTTTGTGATCCTGTTCGGGCAAAATAAGCCGATTTGATTCCTTATCTTTAGAAACGCTCGGCTTTGACGTTATCTTATTTGGAGTATACTCAATTTGAATATCTCCACAAAGCGACTTTACAGCTTCAGTAAAGCTTTGTCCGTAAATCTTCATACAGAACGCAATGGCATTGTTGCCACCTTCGTCACGGCTGTTCCAGTACCACCCTCTGCGGTCATTTGTGATAAAAAGGCTGTCGTGCTTATCACAGCGATAACCGTTACCGCTTTTCTTTACGCTAAAGCCTTCTGTTCGTTCAAGAAATTCCACCATATCAACATTTCTTGCACGCTCTATCTGTTCTTTCGTAACATAGTTACTCGGTTTAGATTTAGAAAAACTCATAAAAAGCTCCTTAAAAAAGAAAGCAACGATTTCCTCTTGTTCTGAGGTTGTCGTTGCTTTTGTGTTTTATTTTCTTCTCTCCAGTACCATTGCCGGCAAAATTCATCGGCAGTATCTCGCTTGATGATTTCTTTTTTCAGACGTCGAATGCGGAATGCCTGTGTTATAATTACGGCTAATAAAATTGTTATAAGAACGCTCATAGGTTTTATTTGTTCCGTTTCTGCGACTTGGCGGGAAAATCAAAATCAATCTTGCCGTCTTTAACAACAAGAGCCGCCGAGAATGCTTTGCCCGCCTTTGATGTAAACCCGTTTATTATCCTTGTGCGTTTATTTGCACACAGCATAGCCGCAATCGTTTCTGTGATACATTTTCCGCATATAGTTCCGGCTATAAAAAAACTGCAACCGCTTCTATAGCCGGTGCAGACCCAACCTTTTGAACTTTTGACCATTTCTTTTCCGCAAATCGGGCATTTTAAGCGTTCGGGAAACTCAAAGCCAATAGTGTTATCATCTTTGATTATTAGCTTTGCATCAAATGATTTTCCGCTCTGAGATGTAAAGCCCTTGATAATAGATGTTGCACGTTTTAATATAAGCTCTTTTGCGATTACGTCTGATATTTTTTTACCGCAAATCTCATTTGCAATATAGAACTTGCAACTGTCCGGATTATCTTTAGAGTAACCGGTGCAGCACCAGCCGACTTTTTTCTTGATTACAGGTTTACCGCACAACGGACAAATAAGCGTATTGCCCGTCATTGCTGATGTGTCACTGTTTTTAATCTGTTCGACCCACTTAATCACAAGTTTCTTGTATTCATTCAGATAATTATTGCCGTCAGATTCTCCTCGGGAAATTTTATCAAGTTCCATTTCCATATCGCCCGTCATATCAACAGACAACATATCCGGTACTATCTTTTCGAGCGTATTGATTATATACATACCTTTTTCGGTCGGCATAATGCTTTTGACAGCGTTACCGTTTTTCCGGGTTCGGCGGGCAATATATCCTTTGTCATATAGTTCCTTAATTATGCCCTGACGTGTGGCGGCTGTACCAAGACCACATTTTGTCAGTTTTATATAGCTCCGTGTCTGCTCGTCTGTGATATTATTTCCGGCAAGCTCCATTGCTGTAAGCAATGTCGCATCGGTGTAATATTTCGGCGGCTCGTTTTGTCCCTCTTTGACATCGAAACCGATAACTTTATAATCGTTATCCTTAACGATTTCGGGCAACCCGGTTACCTCCGGCGTTGCATCAACAGCAAACCAACCGGGATTGATTATATTCGTTCCGGTTGCTGTAAACAGCTGATTATCAATCTGAAAAACAGCTTTGACGTTTTCTGTGACTGCTTTCGGATAAACAGTACGGATAATTGATAACGCAAGCAAAGTATATGCCTTGCGCTCATTTTCTGACATACCGCTTAAATCATTCGGCACAAGAGCAGTCGGTGTAATAGCAGTGTGCGAATCAACTTTGCTGTCATCATAATGCCGACGTGTACAGGGTGCAAATTTGTCAACAGGAATAGCATATTTAGCAAATTCGGGCATTTCAAACAGTAGCTTTATTATCTTTACCGTTTCATCTTTCATTGCATCTGTTAGATGCTCTGAGCTTGTGCGTGGATATGTTATCAATCTGTTTTCGTACAGGCTCTGAACGAGCTTTGTAAGCATATCAATTGTGAGATCCGTACACTTTGATAAATCTGCAAGCAAATGTGTAGTGTTATATAAAAGCGGAGCGGCTGTCTGATTTTGCGACACCTCGACTTTAATCGCTTTTGCTGTCGTTGATTTAATTTCATCTATTACAGTCTTTGCCGCCGTTTCAGTTTCATATTTATCTGCTGCTTCGGCAGTAAACTTTGCACCGTCATTTGCTTCGATATTGGCAACTATTTTATAAAACGGCTTTTTAATATAATTTCTTATTTCCCGTTCACGCTTAACAATCATTGCAAGTGTCGGCATTTTTACACGTCCGCAGGCGAACACATTGTCAGCTCCGCCGAATTTCAATGTAGCCGCAACAGATGTGTTAATGCCCACAAGCCAGTCTGTTGCGGATCGTATGCGTCCTGCATTTTCAAGCGGTTTCATTTCTTGAGCAGAACGCAACTCGGCAAATGCTTTTCTGATTTTATAAGGCGTTAAGTCTGTTATCCACACTCTTTTGTATGGTACTGTGCAATGCAAGACTTCATATAAATATGCAAAAATCAATTCGCCTTCACGGTCTGCGTCAGTGGCATTGATTATCAGATTCGCCTTATCAAAGAACTGCTTAACATAATCACAAGCAAGCCTGGAATAATTATTATCTTTTACTCTTGTAATAAAATGTTCGGGTATAATCGGGTAATTATCGAAGTTCCAGAATTTGTAACGTTCGTCATAATCTTCAGCCGGAGCTAAACCGCATAAGTGACCAGCGCCGTGACAAAGTATAGCTTCCTCGCCGTTTAAATTTAAGCTCCAGTGAGCTATCGAGGGTTCTTTAGGATTCACTGTTTTTTTGTATGCGCCTAAAGCCTCGGCAATTGTCCGACCGAGGCTGTATTTTTCGGCATAGATTACAATCATAATCTTCTCCTTTCAAGTTGTGCTACAGGTAGCACATCTTAATAAACGATATATGCTTTAAGAATGTTGCTGTATACGTTATTGTTGTTTGCGTTTGTTGCCATCCAGTTGTCGGAAGGCTCAAGCATATACGCATTAAATCCGGACTTTATAAGCTGTTTGTTTATTGCAACAAACTTATTTACGGTAACAGGGAAAAAGCACAGATTTACATCCATCTTATTCGGAATAATTACGTTGTTAATGTAATCAGTAAGCATTGGCATATCCCAATCAGCCGCCGAACACAGCAAAAGGTGTATACACGCATTATGATTAAGCGTAATGCCGTCATCGCAAACGATGTAATCGAACGTATCACTGATTTTATCGAAACACGAATATATAATAACATCATCTATGTTGAAGCCGTTCTCGTTTACGGTAGTTTCGTCTACGTTAAAATATTTGCATAACCCGGCTGTTACAGCTGTAACAATGCAAACCTTTGCTCTTTCGTACTTGTGTAAGTAAAATGCAATGTCAAAAGCAGTGTATGTACTGCCGCAACGGGAATTATATCCGAATACCGAAATAATCACATTACCTCGCTGTATTCGTTCATAATTTTCAGTTAAACGTACAGTTTGCATTGAATATGAATTGTCACTGACATCTTTATAATTGATCCCGACAAAGTTGCCGGGATATTCGTGCACTTTTCTGTCGGGATAACTCAGTTCTTTATTTTTATCCGATGAATCTTCCGTAACCGGAATATCGGGCGTTTCTGTTTTTGGATTTAAGATCGCATAATCTATTGCGGCAGGATCATAGCCCACAACAATATCATAAACGCCTATAGAATATAAAGCCGACGCATACTTGTTGAAACTGCTATCGTTACTGCACATAAAAATTATACGCATATAGCCGTAACGCATTTTTACAATGCTAAGAAAGTCTATCAGCGACACGCCTTTTGACGCAGCATCATCACTGATCAAAATACCGTGAGGACGGTATTTTTCGAATATTTCAGCCGCAGTATTCGGCTTGACAGCAGTATATTTACCCACTGTTACAGTTTGCTCCGATTTTTTTAGAGCCGTTTCAAGAGGACGCACACTGCGTTTTCCCGCAATTATAACGAGGTTCATTTATTCACCGCCTTCTGCTGTGTTAGTGTAATTTTCAATTCATCAAGCATTGATGATATAATCTTTAAATTTTCATCTTTAAATGTTTCGTAAGCAAACGAATCAAATATAATCATAAGATAGCTGTTTGTCGAAAGGTAAAGCCTGTAAACAAGCCGAGAACGCAGAGCCGGATCTGAAAGAATACCATCAGCCGCCGTGATAACGGTAACTGACGGTAAAGAAAAACAGCGTAAAAGTACGGCTCTGTCGTTTATTCTGCTTCCGTAACAATGAGTAAAATCGCTGTCATATACGGAAAATGAGCATACAGGGATATGAGCTTTTTTTATATCCGAAAACATCTTATTAAACAGTGCCGAACCTGTCAGTTTATAACTTTTTTCTTCCGATTGCGGTTCTTTGCTTATTATATCCGTTATTGTGCTACAGGTAGCACAATAACGGTCCGGTTTTTTCTGATTTTGTTGCTCAACCTTTCCGGCGGAGTTAACCTTTGTTTTAGGTGCAGAGTATTTCAATTGGAATTTCTTCATGTAACATCTCTCCTAAAATCAGTCTGACAAAGATTATAGATAGAACTGTCTTTTGATATACGCCTGTCAAACGGTATAATCTTTTTACCGCTTACAATCAGTCCTGTGCCTTTTTCGCCGGTCTTCAAGTAGCTTGATTGTGACGGAGATAAGTTGAACAGCTCTATCACCTTATCAAGGTCGGTTTTCTTCTGCTGAAGCAAAACAACAAACTCTGAGTTTGACAGCATAAGTCTCGCCTGACCCGATTCAAGCACTTCAGTAATATTTTGAGTTATTCCTGTAGGAATACCGCCGTATTTTCTTATACGTTTGAAAACCTTTTGAAAGAAGTCGGCAGAACGCACTGTTTCTTTGTCGTTGCCATCGTTGAACATTATTGAGAATTCATCGACCCATACCCAAGTCTGAACGCCCTTTGTTCTGTTGTCACGAACACGTTGCCATATATACTCAAGAATAACCTGCAAGCCTACAGGACGCAACTGCTCGCCCATATCGGATATATCAATTGATAACAATTTGTTATCCGTATGAATGTTTGTTTTGCCCGAAAACGTATTAAAACTGCCGTTAACATACAGCTCAATGTCAAGAGCTATCTGATCTGCTTCAGGTAGCTTTTTGTTTATAAGAGCATTATAAAAATCAACAAACGTAGGTATGAATTCCGGATTACCGTTATTAAGCACATAATCAGCGTAAACTTCTTTGACGCAACTGTCGATGATTGACTTATCTGCCGCAGACAGGGGAAAGCCTCGTGCTGTTTCTATGATTGACATAATCAGTTCGGATTTCATTGCGACAGCAGAAGTGCCGTTTTCGCTGATGTTTATATCAGTGTCGAATATGTTAATCTTCGTTTCGGAATCAGCCGATAATTTTAGCGTATCTCCGCCAAACTGTTTGATGATAGGATAGTATTCTCCGTCAGGATCTATAATTATCTTTTCTGACTTCGGGTAGCGTATGATGGTATCTATGATTTCGGATTTACAGTACATAGATTTGCCCGAACCCGATGTACCGAGAATGAAGCCGTTAGCGTTCATTTCTTCTGCTCGATCAAGAACAATGATAGCGTTTGTATGCTTGTTCATACCGTAGCAAAGACCGGTGTCTGAAAAATATGACCGTGCAGAAAATGGTATCAGTATACCTGCGGCATCCGATAACACATAAGTGTTAACGCTGTTTCCGTTGGCGGTATCAAAATGATTTATTCCAAACGGTAAGACGGAATTAAGCGCTTTTTCCTGCTGACGCACCAAACAATCAATAACTACCTGATGTTTTTTACCTTTAGAGCGTATTGCTTCTGTCAGCTCGTCAAGCTCATCTTTTGTAGCCGCAGACAGTGAGATATATACGCCTATCTTGAAAAGCTCACAGTTTGTATCGGAAAGTCGCTCCTGCAAATCCTCAAGCTCACGCTCACGCTCCATCCAATGATATGGCACAAAATTAAGACCTTTTTTATGATTCTTTTCAAGGCGTGCCTGAATTTTGCCTTGATGTGAGTATATGTTGTCTTTAACCTTATCCTGTGCTTCGGATTTGTCTATATGCCTAATATGCTTTGAAACGGCAACTTTACAATTGTTATCAAGAATATCTCTTATAAACTCGTCGTCTAACGTGCGGTCATATCGAGCCATATACATTATTCTTGTATACGAATTACCGATTTCAATTTCTTTGGGGCGGAATGCAAACATTGATGGTGCAATATAGTCCTTTATGGATCCGCCACGTGAATATATATCATTCGGCAAAAGAAATTCAGTATTGTCGAATGGGTGATAGTATTCATAAAGGATAGCAAACACATCTTCAGGCATAAGCTGATGCGTTTCACTGCCCATTGCCGCATAGAAATTTTGCAATTCCCGATAGTAACGAAACAGTATGTTTACATTATCTACGGTTTCGTTAGGCGTGTACGACATTGCAACAAGAGTTATTTTCTCACTTGTTGCGTCTTCGGACTTTGTGATATACGTTTCGAGATTTTTATTGTAATCATCCAGTAAATCACCGGAGATTTCTTCATTGTTGCTTATCAGTATATCCCTGAGCTTTGCGGTATTAACAGAGGAATTCATAATAAATTCCTGAAAGTTGATTTCGACCGGAAGTGCATTCAATAAACGCTGATAACGCTGATAGGTTTCTTCCTGCTCTTTGTCACGGAGCAAAGAATAATCTATGTTTGAAAATGCGAATATCAATGTAAATGTGTTTGTTCCGGTAAGAAACAGCCCATTATCGTACACTTCATAAAATGGTATTGTATCCTGTGCCGATTTCGGCATAACAATACGTTTGTCATAGCCGAAAGGCACATTTTTCCTTGCAGAACCGCCATTAAAGAATTTCTCTATTATCGACATTGTTGAATACCCCCTTGCTATTGTATGGTCGCTTTTGTGTAGAATTAGAAGTGATGAACTTTAATACTGACATACCTTGAATTCGCACTACACCAAATCCGATGAACAGCACTAATTCAAGAAATACTATCCACATTACCGCATCTATACCGACTTTAAGTACCAGCCATAGTAACAGCAATGATCCTATAGTTACGATACAGCCAATTATTAAAGTCACGATTTGAATGATTGATAATCCCATTATCGTTCCGGATTCTTGCATTATTTTTTTGGTTACTTTGCACTTTATCATTTTTATGAACCTCTTGTAAGCTGACGTAATGCAAGCGGTGGCTTTAAGATTAAAAATCCCATAGCAAGCACTACTAAAACTTTCGGTCCGGCCGAAGACAGCCAAACCAAGACATCCATAGGCGAATCTACACCTACGTTGTTCATTGTGAGAACTTTGCACCAGTACGATCCGGCGAGATATATTATTCCCATATATACAAGCGAGAGCGCTGAGCTGAGCAAGCCATCAATAAAACGCTTAAAATATCCCTTTGTTGCATCACCTAACAGGCATGCAAAAAAAGCAGGCGATACACTGCAATATAGTGCCAACTCAAAAGTACGGAGCATTAGTTTTATCATTACGAGCCCGCATATAATTAATATTGCTAAGGCGACGATTATAATCGGAGCAAGCAATACAAAATCCAATAGCTGATTAAGCAGTTCTCCGATAATCCATAATCCCGTATCAGTGCTTTTAAGCGTATCAAATGACGGAAAAACTATAATTTCATCAGCACTTGTAAATACACTTGACGCAATATCTGTACAGGTATCGATTATGGCTATACAAATATCTGTTGATAAATCCACCCATAGCTTTGCTAACAAAAGTCCTACAAGAATTTTGATTACGCCCTTGTAATTTGTCAATTCAAATTGCGTAGCGGAATGTATTATATTGATTCCGAAAAGGATAACAAGCAGACCGTATCCGATAGTTTTGAAAAACGGTGCAAATAAATCAACGAAACCCTTAAGATCGAATCCCCAAGGACTGTTTATTCCGGCTTTTATAGCAGCACCAAGTGCATTGATAATTCCTTGTGTCCAATCAACAAGTCCTTTTACCCATGCAAATATACCTATTGTCGAAGCAGCCATATCTTCTTTGCCGAGTTCTTCAAGATCTTTTTTCATTTCTTCTTGGTTGTATGCAGGCTTTGTGGTGGTTTCCGTTGTTGTAGTTTCTGCTTTTGCAGAAGTTGCAAATTCAACTTGCTTTTCATTACCTAAGCTGTCAACCGGTCTAGGAGTAACAACTGCTGTTACTCCTCCGGTTGTTACAGCATCCGCACAGGCAGAAAATGATAAACCGAAAATCATTAGCAGACTGCATATAAGAAAGATGCTGATTTTTTTCATATCTACCTCTCTTAGAATAAAGCCTCAATCGCAAATGTTGCCGCAAAGAGCGCACCGCCGATTACCATTAGTGATATGCCACCGTTGCGTTCACGTACATCTTCATTACCAATGCCCTGCGCAATTTTTATCAGTCCGGGTATAGCGGTTAATCCAAGTACAACGATACGTACTACCCAAAAAACCAGTGTTACAAGCGTATCATATGTAGCAGTATCTACAGAAGATGGGGCATTTCCGATGCCGCCTTCGGCAAATGCTGAATACGCAAGTAATACGTTTGAAAGAAGGATTGTGGTTGTGATTGAAATTACCTTTGTTATTTTCCTGAATGCTTTTTTCGTAAAAAATCTCCTTATCTGCGAATTATCGCATCTGATATTTTTTTAGCCGTATCTGATACGACTTTTGTTGTAACCACTACTGCACCGGCAACCGGTACAGCCGACGAAGCCGCTGTTGTGGCTGTAGTGGCGGCTGTAGTAGCTGCCTGAGTTGCGCCGGCTGTAGTAGCTTGTGTAGCAGTTGCCGAAGCAACCTGTGTAGTCTGAACTGCAGTTTGAGAAGTTGCTTGCGTTGCCATACTACCCGCACCGGCATTTGATAAACTTCCGGATGAAAGATTCTTTGGTGCTATTACCGATTCGTCAATCAAATCAACACCGTCTGCCAAATCACTGTATAGCTTTTTCTGACCGAGCTTTGTAAGTGATATGCTTGTGTTGTCAGAATTGTACTGCACAAGCCCGTCTTTTTCCCATTTAGAGATATTTTCCATAACTTGCAGAGCCGCTTTCTTATCGGGCGACAGCGTGATTTCTTCAAGGTCGAGGTTAGACGCAAATCGGAAGAATTGCAAATCTCGATCTGTACCCTCAAGAGTTATACCGTATCTGATTGTATCGCTTTCTAATCCGTGCTGAATTTCCATTGCACGAATAGCCGATCGTGCTTTGTCTATGTTAGCCGCACGAATGAAGTTTGGATTATTGATATACTCTCTGCCGCTATCTGTCAACGTTATATTACCGTTATTCAGATCTACATCAATCAAACCTTGCTTTTCCGCCAGTTCGAGATTGGATATGACAGCTTCTTTAAGTTCTGCATCAGGGATATTTTCGATAACCTCTTTTGGCAGGATTTCATTGTTATTGAAATAGCTGAGATCTGTTATCTGTCCGGAAAAAGAGAAGGGCAGACCGTTATCTGTAATTGCTTGAGCCTCTGTACTTTTAGCACGCTTAAGCTGCTCAATAAAATCATATATCTGCTTTCCCGTGCGAGCCAGTCCGACAACCTTACTGTTCATTTTTTCGGTGTCGTGCATTATCTCATCTTCTAACATTGGTGCCATAGCTAATTACCTCCTATCATCCTATAAATTCATCGATAGTCGGAATTTCATAGTCGGCTATCAATTCTTCTTCGCCTATTTCGGCAAGCACGTTCTGATGTTCGCTAAGCTGAGCATCTCTTGCGGCTTCTTCAAACTGTCGCTGTAGTTCTGCTTGTTCGATATGTTCTTGTTCCGCTTGTTTTTGCACGGACTGCTCACGCATTGCCTTTTCTTCTGACACTGACTGTTCCATAAGCTGTGCCATTTTTGTTTTTACCTCCTTTAACTTTTGAATTTGTTCATTATCGGAATACATCTTGTTTATATCGGTATTGTTCGGTATTCCGCTTGGAAACGAACTGCCGACTTTATCGATAAGCGGATGTGATAATGTATCGAATTTGTACAACCAAAAAGGCGGATACTCATCGAGAAATTCGATCATATATCCGCCGTATTTCTTTTTGATTTTCGGTGACGCCTTAAACGCTCTTCGCAGTTCAGATGTAGTCAGTAGGTCACGACCTTGATAGCTTTCGTTGTCTGAACTGCTGCCGCCGCTTGTTGTTCCTTGGCTGTGTCCCCTTGTGTCTATTCGTACAGTAGTCTTGTCGAGCATTTCTACTATGTACTTACGGGTATCCAAATCAGGTGCGCCAAGATAAGTAAACAGTGAGCAGTAACCGATAATACTTTCCCAATTCTCCTTATACAAAGCCTTTAATTGAGGCAGCGACTGCAAGACAATACAAGCCCTGATGTTGTTTGATCGTATAACAGCAGTGATTTTATCGAAATTCGGTATCCGTCCTATATTTGCAAACTCGTCAAGTTCCACTGACACGAGCAATGGCAATCTGCCGTTATGCTTGAAATTAGCACAGTACATCAGTCGAGAGAAAAGCTGTGAATAGAACATATTGCAAATAGCCTTGTACGTTGTATCCGCAGGAGGAACTATCAGAAATATAGCTGTCTTTTCCACTCCGACATTGTCAAAATCCATCTCGTTGATTACGGTTAGATCGTTAATGTCTTCGACTGCCCATAAGTCAAGACGAGTAGACAACGTTTTAGCTATGCCGCCCATCGTTTCTTCGGGAGTGCCTTTAATACCGTTCCAGTTAATTGTAGCAGCATCACAAGGATGCTCGATTGAGTGTTTATTAAGGCAACGAGCCAATTCGCACAATTCGTCTATTCTTCCATTTTTATATGTGATACTGTTAAGCAGTCTGACTACACGACCAAAGCATTTCACCTCGCCTTCAGCTTTCCAAAGGTAAATCATAATTGCAGTAAGTAATGATTTTGCCGAACCCGACCAGAAATCTTCTTTATCATCGTCGCCGGCAGAGGCGTTAATAAAGGTGTTTGCCAAAACAACAATATCCTGCTCATCATTGATATAAACAAACGGATTGTATGCGTTGGTCTTTTTGATGTTTATCAGATTAAACACACGCACCTTGTACCCATTATCCATAAGTAGCTTTGCAGTATCTCTGTAAAGCTCACCTTTGGGATCGGTCACAACATAGCTTCCATACATCTGAATAATATCAGGTTTGATTTTTCTGAATGTTTTTCCTGCACCGGGACCGCCGATTAGTATTTCGTTCAGATTATGCGGTTCATAGTAACGTCCATGCGGATTGTTAACGGTAACATAGAACTTGTTTCCGATTGGAATACCGGTTTCATCGCTGTTTTCCTTTTCATCACGTTTTGTTGCCCAATCGGCACTTCCGGCTTCCACGCCTTTGTAATCATCGTAATTTTTACTGAACAGCATAAGTGCAAGCAGTGACAAAGCAACAACGTAAATATACCAAACAGAACCGTGCATTTGCATTATCGCACCGATGTCAAAAGGTGCTGTAAAAGTTGGATTAGTCCAATATGGCATAGATTTTATCAGCACCGACAAATTTAAATTATCCGATGATATGTTGTTGTCGTATGCGTAGCACTGTAAGCTGTAAATCAGATAAGATATAATCAGGAATGTGATTACACCTATAACGGAGATAAGTATAAGACTGGTCTTTAAGACGGATTTGCTGTTTTTGTGCCGCAATTTGTTTTTGTTTGCCATTTCACCCTCCTTTAATTGTGCTACAGGTAGCACAGATCAATTCTGCAATTGTGCTACCGTTAGCACACTTTCAAACTTATAAATACTCTATCAAATAATTCCCCTCTTTGAGATATTGATTTATAGCAAAGGAACAAGTTGTTCTTTCGTCCGAATACTCTTGCCTTATTTTCGTTGAATAAACCTCTCCGGTATCTAAGTTAGTAAGTCGTATCTCGTTTTGAGAATAGTAGGGTTTCGTTTTTTTCTCATTTTTGGCATTATCGCAATTTGAAAACAGCAATTTAAAATGAGAATTTGATAGCAGATTTCTTTTCATATCTTACCTCCATAAGTCACCACAAAGGCGGCAGAGCTTTTCTGCCGCCCGGTGACAATAAAATTTAATGCTTCTTAGCGTTTTCTCTTACGCTTCGATAACGGGAACACAAGCACCACAGCAGCACTCATCATTACCATTGATATAATAATAACTGCCGTCTGCGTAAAGCTGTCCTCGCTTGCACCTGTCGGGGGATTGTCCGGTAGCTTGCTGTTGTGCATATTGGCAACAAGCATTGCACCGTCACGGTCAATCGTTAACTGCTTATCTTCGGGCAAAAGATAGCCTGCTGACGCTTCATCCTTAACTTCGTGTATGGTATACTCACCGGCTCTTAAATCGTTAATGCGGATTATACCGTTCTCATCAGTAGTGTAGATCTTACTGAATGACTGACCTGTGAACGTCTTTCCGGTTACCTCAAAATGTATTCCTTCGACCTTGTTGTCGTATGAGGTTTTTACAATCTTGATTTCACCCTTTGCCGGCGAGTTTATGAACGTACCCTTGCCAAGCTCATCGTTGGAAACTTCTACGGTTTCGCCGTCATTTACGATCTGGAAATAGTAGAAATTCACATCACGGACGAAATATTCGGGAGCCTTTGTTTCCTGTACATAGTATTCGCCGTACACAAGTCCCTCAAGGCTGTACACGCCTGTTTCGGTTTCCTTCATTGTGCCGACTACGGTTTTCTTGTCCGATTTATAAACTGTAAATATAGCACCTGTCAATTTATTTTCGGGATAGTCCTCATCAACTTTCGTTAATGTGACATTGCCGACAATAACCTTATTGACAAACTCTGCACTTGCAGTTGCGTCCTTAGTTACCGTGATTGTCTTGACCTGTGTCTTAGGCAGATAACCTTCTGCATTGTTGATTTCGGTTATCGTGTACTTGACGGTCGGCAGTTCTGTAAGTTCAAACTTGCCGTTTGTCAGCATAAAACGTGCTTCTGCTGTCTGACTGCCGTTATATACATACTTGCCGTTCTTCGATACAGCCTTTAAGTATGCACCGTCAGCGTTCTTTACGGTGAAGTACACATTCTTTTCAAGCTCTGCCTTCTGAGCTGTTGTCAGCCCGTTGGGATTTGTCCATTTCTTTACGATACTTGCGTTGCCTGTGTCACGTTCATTTACAAACGTTGCCGTTGCTGTCTGATTTCTTACTACAGTTATTTTTACGGGATTTTCCGACTTGATCGTGTAGTCAAGAAGTGTGCTATACTCTGTAATCGTATAGTCACCGGTAGGCAGTTCTGCGATTGTGAATGTGCTGTTCTTCAGAACATACTTGAATTCTGTTGCGCTTTCGCCGTTATATGTGTATACGCCGTCTGCACCTGTAGCTGTGATGTACTTGCCGTTGCCGTCCTTTACAGTGAAATACAGGCTCTTTTCAAGCTCCGCTTTCATCTGTGCTATTTCATCGGCTGTCATATCTGCTGTACTGTTATCAAGTTTCCACTCCTTGATAACGGTTGCGTGACCGTAAGGGTATTCGTTGAAGTCGGATTTGCCGATTTCATTGCTTACCGATACAGTAGCGTTTGCTGTTTTAAGTGTTACAGCGTGTGCATTTGCATCAAGGTAGTAGCCTTCGGGAGCTGTAAGCTCCTTGACATAGTATGTTGTACCTGTTGCACTGCTTATAGGTAAGTTGTTGCAAGTGTACACTCCTGTAGCTGTTTCGATAATCTCTGCATTTACAAGTGTGCTGTCAGTGTCCGACTTATACGCCTTTGCTACTGTCTTGCAAGTGCTGTCGGTATAGATACCGAATGTAGCACCTGTTACCTTTTCGCCTGTCTTTGCGTCAACCTTGTTGATAACAATGTGACCGAAAGGCTTGTTTTCAAACGTTGCAGTAGTAGTTGCATTGCTCTTTACTTCAATCGCCTGATTTGCAGGTGTGATATATCCGACTGTCTTGCCGTCCTTTACTTCCTTTACAGTATAAGTACCGATAAGGAGGTTTGATATATTGATTTCGCCCTTTGCGTCTGTTGTGTATGTCTTGGTTGCTACGGGTGTGCCGTTAAGAGCCGTGCCGGAAACTTCAAACTTCCAACCGGAAAGAACACCGTCTGCACTTCTCTTGACTATCTTTATATCGCCCTTCTGCGGAGCATTGGGGAACTTGTCGTTGCCGTTGATTGACACATCGACAACCTTGCCTGCGTCAGAAATTGTGAACTGATAGAATGTGTTGTCGATATTGTAATACTTTGGTGCTTTTGTTTCCTTGAGGTAGTATGTGCCTGCCGGGATTTCGTCAAGCTGATATGTACCCTTTGATGTTTCTGCGAGCTTGCCGTATACAGTAGCCTTATCAGACTGATATACTGTAAACTCGGCGCCGCTCAGAAGTACATCGGGATGATCTGCGTCAACCTTTGTCGTTCTGACCGAGCCTAAAGGCGTTTCATAGAATTTCGATGTAGCGTTGTTTGATACTGCTACGGTTGAATTTGCCGTTTTAAGCGTTACCGGGTGTACGTCTGTGTCAATAGCGTAATGGTCGGGAGCTGAAAGCTCCTTGACATAGTAAGTTGTGCCATTCTTGCTCTCAATCGGCAGGAAATTGCAAGTGTACTTGCTTGTCGCACTTTCTGTGATTACAGCGTCTGTCAGAGTATCATCTGTAGCCGATGTATATGCCTGTGCCGGAATTTCACATTCAGCATCCGTATAGATACCGAATGTCGCACCGCTCAGAGCAGTGCCTTTTACGCTGTCAACCTTGTTGATAACGATATTCGCATACGGCTTGTTCTCGATATTGACTGTTGTTACAGTATCGGTCTTGACCTCAAGGTCTTTGCTGTTCTCGGTAATATATCCTACTGTCTTTCCGGTCTTGACCTCTGTAACCTTGTAATCACCGATACGGATATTACTGATTGTGATTGTACCCTTTGCATCGGTAGTAAAAGTCTTATCGTAGCTCTGTCCGGTCTTGGCTGTGCCGGTTACTCTGAACTGCCAGCCGGAAAGAACACCGTCCGCACTGTGTTTTACAATACTTATCGTACCCGTCATTGCCTTGTTGGTGAATACCTTTTTAACCGAGCCGGCAGGAGTGATAGTGAAAGTCACGGGGTCGATTGAGAAGCTGTAACCTGTTGTACCGCTTACTTCATACACTGTGTATTCTTGTCTTGCGGGAAGCTCATTTGCAATAAAGTTATATGTGGCTTTGTTCAGCTTTAATTCAGTACCCGTATTGTTCTCGCCTTTATATGTGTAGATACCGTTGCTACCTGTAAAGGTGAGATATTTGCCGTTGTGCTTGATTTTAAAAGCGACCTCGGCAAGTTTGTCATCGGGGATATTTTCTATAGCACCGTTTTCATTTAAAAACTGCTTGTCAATCTGCACAGAACCTGTCTTAAGCTGATTGTCAAGCTCAATGTCATCAAGGTCGATTACAGCATTCGGATCACCGTCACCAAGGTCAATACGCTGGTCCCGGTTATCAACATCGTAATCCGTACCGCTGTACGTTTCAATGACAGCTAAGTAATACGGAGCGGTGTTAGTGCCGAACGATATAGTCATTTCGCCGTTTTCATTCAGCTTGAGATTTGTTGCTGATGTTTTGGTTGACGAAAGCCCTTTGTATGTGTAATTACCGTTTGAACCCGTAAATTCTACATAGTAGCCTGCAGGCGGATTCGAGGAAACACTTCCGCCGAAGCCAAGCACCTGCAGATTTACAGTAACCTTAGCATACTGTTCTTTGAGCTGTGCTTCTGTCAGATTGTTCTCATCGGAGAAATGCTTTCTTATCACAACAACTGGCGTTGATTTATTCGTAAATGATATTGCCTTTATTTCGCCCTTATTGGCAATTGTGACCGTCTTTGTCTGCGTTTTCGGATTGTAACCGCTTGCGTTATTAATCTCTGTTACAGTGTATGTTCCCATAGGGAGCTTGCTTACATTAAACTTACTGCCGCTGAGTTTCATATTATTTGCGGAAGTCTGAGTGCCGGCATAAACATAAGCTCCTGCCGAGCCTGTAACCTTGATATACTTACCATTAGCGTCCTTGACAGTAAAGTAAACGTTTTTCTCAAGATTTGCTTTTTCTGAAGCTGACAGTGTTGTATCGGACAGCCATACTTTCTTTATCTGAGCCGTACCGCTGTCCTCGCTATTTATGAAAGACACGGACGATGTTTTATCTCTTGAGATGGTAATTGTCTGAGATGCTCTGTTGACAGAATAACCATCCGGTGAGCCGTACTCATATACGGTATACTTGCCTGTAGGCAGGTCAGAAACTGTGAAAGTACCTGTACCGGGATTAACATACAGCGATGTAGCTTTAGTCGATGTTCCTGTAAACGTATATGAGCCGCTGTACTTCGTACCGTTGACAGTTATATATTTTCCGTCAGCGTTTTTGATGCGGAAATATATCTGCTTATTTCTTTCAACGTTGTTGCTTGCGGCTATGGCGTTACCGTTGGTATCAATCCAGGTCTTTATAACCTTGCCCGTACCGGTATTTCTCGTGTTTTTGAAAGTAACTGTTCCTGTGCCTCCGGCTGTAACGGTTACTGTTTGACTGAGATTCTTTCTTGTATAATTCGGTATACCGTTGCCGTCATTACCAAATTCGTAGACCGTATACGTTCCTGCAGGTAACGATTTTACTAAAAAAGTGTTACTGCTGTTGAGCTTGAACTTAGTTACGGAACCGCTTGCAGAGTAGGTATACGAGCCTGCCTTGCCTGTAGCCTTCACGGCCGAACCCGAGCTGTTCTTTATCGTAAAATAGATGTCACTGTTATCGGCTTTCGTGCTTGAATTGTCTTTGTTATGTTCCCATACTTTTTTTATCTGAGCTGTGCCTAAACTGTCAGAATAAATAGCAATTTTTGCGGTGCTGGGGTCTCGGTCTGTTACGAATGTTGCAGAACTCTGCGAGCCGCTACCGGAGATCATATACATCGGTGCAACATCAACTATATTATTCTGATACTTACTGCTATTACGTTCAGCTGTAAGCGTTATAGCCGAGCTGGATGGTATAGGCTTTGTTGACTTTATAACGAGCTTTCCTTCGGTGTCTGTAATTATCGAAAGATAGCTGTATTTTTTAATTGCCGTCTGCCAGTCATAATACTTAGACACATTTTTACTATCAGTCAGCGTTATTGTGAATGTTCCATCGCTGTTAGTCGTCATTTTCTGCTTTGGCACATTTGTTACTGTAGGCTTTACAGCGTAAGACGGTATAGTAAGATGGCTTAACATCTGCTCTTTGATCTTGTTATAGCAAGCCTTGACATTTGTAGCCATAGAGCTTGACATATCCTCGGTGAATATACCGACAGCCGTGCTTTCGGAAGAGTTGTTGAACCAACCGTCACAGATATTCCAGGTGACGATCGACGTTGCGATACGTTCAGTATCAGCGTTGTAGCCATATTTTGTTGTACCCTGATAGCCATAAATCAGAGCGTGTTTTAAATTCTGCTGTTGCGTTAACGACAACAAATTGTAGGTCTTTTGTGCCGTATAATCGCTTGTCCAAGCATCCTTTGAGGACTGAATACAATACGCTACCTGTCCTGTTGGGCTACCAACATTGAGTTTGATTATCTGTCCGTATGTGCTTGTGTTCAGTCTGCCGTTGAAGTTATATGAATAATCGTACCAGTCAACATATAACTTCTGATTTGAGCCGTTTACGATATTCATTATTGTAGCCGCAAATGTGTTCAGGCTTATTGCCGACATAGCAATAACGACAGATAAAACTAAGCTCAACATTTTTCTGAGTTTGTTTTTCATACCGATTTCCTTTCTTGGTTTGCATTTGTATATATAAAAAAGCAGTCCTATGAAAAGACTGCTTTGAGTTTTCGTATTTATTTGTACCTTCGGAAAAAAGAAAAGAGCTTTGAACAGTTAATTTCAAAGCTCTAATATATTCAGTTGTTTGCTTTTATTATTTGTCTTTAACCCATACACGGGAAGAATACATAAGCCGTCAAGTCCTGGCAGGCGGTATCATTGCTAATATCAATGCCCCAGTGTTCTTTTGCCCATTGGCAATATTCGCTTGCAAGGCAGTAGTCTATGCAAGTAGAAAAACCTTGACTTTCATTGAATTCATAGAACTGGCAAAGATATTCTATAGCTTGTTTTTTGGAATACAAGCTATCGGGATGATTGGAATAAACCTGCGTCCAAGTGCTGTGTTGATATACTTTGCCCTTTGTTGTACCAACATCTGAGGGTTTGAAAAATGCGTATCCATTATCCTTTGCGTACTTTTCGCAAGCCTTTAATATATCTTCACAGTCCTGCTTTGTAAATCTCCAGTTATCTTCGGCAGGCTTATTTTCCTGCTTCTTTGTAGTAGTATCCGCAGGCTTAGTAGTTTCCTCTTTCTTTGTAGCGGGTGCTGCCGGCTGAGTTACCTTGCTGTCGCTCAGATAGTCGCTGTGTATAAAGCTACCGTCAGAAAGTTTGAAGTAGCCTGTATCGGTCTTGGCTGTCACTGTCACCTTGTCGTTCACGCTGTACAGCTTGACCGTTTCTGCGCCGAGTACGGCTTTCTTTCTGCTGTAGCAGTCAGTATTGACATACTTAGTACCGCTTGCCTTTGTTTCCGTCCATTCGGGTGCAGGCTTTGTAGTAGCGGCGGTTGTTGTCGTTGCCGGCTTTGGTTTTGCCGTTGTTACCGCTTTTGTGGTGGTAGTGGTAGTTTCAGCACTTTTTGTTTCCTGTGGCTTTGTGGTGACAGCTGTAGTGGTCTGAGCAGTAGTTGTTTCTGCTTTCGGCTCGTCAATCTTATCTATAACCGTTCCCGTTATTGCCGGAGCGGTAGTTGTGGTAACTGCCGTTTCGGGTGCAGAGGACGTTGCGCTGTTTGCACTGCCTGCCGTGCAAGCACTGGTCAGTATTACGCTGATAAGGGTTATTGTTGCGAGTATGGTGTGGGTACGTTTACGTTTCATTTTTGGGTCCTCCTTTGTGGGATTTGGTCTGTTTCTTACTTGCCGAGAGCCTGCTTTATCTGTTCTTCAGATAAGCCCATAGCTTTGAGGTTGGCGAGGATTTCAGCTTCTTTTCTTCTTTCGCCTTCGGCTCTTGCGTGTGCCTTTTCGGTTGCTTCGATATGCAGAGCCTTTTCACGCATTTCAGAAAGTTCGATTGCTTTTTCTACATCGCTCATCTTTTTGTATATGACCTTAGTCTTACCGATGATAGCTATCCGATTTCCTTCATCATCGGTATACGTTATCATTTTCTCGTCTGTCATTGCTTACTTGCCGAGTGCCTGCTTTATCTGCTCTTCAGATAAGCCCATAGCTTTGAGATTAGCAAGGATTTCTGCACGTTCTGCAGCTCTTCCCTCGGCTCTTCCCTCGGCTCTTGCGTGTGCCTTTTCGGTTGCTTCGATATGCAGAGCCTTTTCACGCATTTCCGCAAGCTCTCTTGTCTTTTCGTCCGCACTCATCTTATGCAGCACAACTACTGCGTCCTGTATCTGCTTTACGCCTGTCTGCTGTAACATATCAAGTTCATCCTCCGTTTCCGCATTGATAAGTCTGAGCCATAGCTCCTGCTTGTTGTTCTTGTCGATATTCTTGCCTATTTTCTTCAGCTCGAAGTAATGAGCTGTAAACTTGTCTGTAAGCTGTTCGTTTCTGCTGTCCTCTCTCATTGAGAACGATGAATGATATTCTTCGCAGTCAAAGAGATTGAAGTTGATGATATTTATCGAAATGCACTGGTTCAGCGAGCCGTACACCTCTCCGCTTTTAAGCTGACCGCTGTACAGCTTAGACAGGTAGTAGAGCGAACGGTCCTTGTAATTGCCCTCGTCCTTTATCTGCATTTCAACGTTTATCAGTCTGCCATTGGCTTTCATACGAATATCCATACGGCTGTATTTCTCGGTTATGCTGTCCGGCATTATCTCGGAATTGAGTACAACGAGGCTTTCTATCGAATCATACGGTATACCGAGCGTATCCGATAAGTAAGCCTGTAGTAAATGCTGATTTCCCTCGTCCGTAAACAACTTCTTGAATATTATATCCAGCTTTGCCTTTACTATATTTCTTGCCATTTGTGCCTCTCCTTTCGATTCGGTACTATTTCCTCAAGTATATTGTAACATAAAAACGGACAAAAGTCCAGCGAAACACAGCGAAAACATATACAAAATATAGTATTGTTTTTTGTTCGTTTCGCCGATTTTTACAAACTTGTTACATTGTGCTACAGGTAGCACAAAATAAATATATAGAAAACTGCCGCCGACCGATTTTATGTTAACGCTTTATGGCTGTTGATGCAGCCTTTGCTTCCTGCTGATTGTTTGTAGCTGTTACAGCATTTTTAAATGCATCTATCACTTTGTTGTTCAGCTCATCATGAAATTCCTTGGTAACCGGGTTAGCGATATTCTTGTATTCGCCGGCGGAATTTTTATACTGCGGCATCTGCAAAAACATTCCGTTTGCACCGTCGAAAACTTTCACACCTGACACAACAAAACAATCATCCATGGTTATCTGAGCAAATCCTTTAAGATTGCTATCATGATTGTTGTTAGGAAGCACCTTGACTTTCATTGCGATTGCTTCGGGTTCGCTTTTAATTACAGCAGTGTCATTGTTTTCGTAGGCTGTCATTACAGCTGTGTTTATAGCTTTGCGCATTTCGGCGGTAACCGGATAGCAGTCGTCATAGTACTGATTATCTTTGCCGAGATGATTCGGCATAGCGACATACATTCCCTTTTCGGTTCCAATGACCTTAATGCCGCCAACGGCAAAGTTGCCGTTGAGTACGACTGTGGCTAAAGCTTTCAACTTGCTTTCCGGGTTGTCAAGCTTTGTTATTCTTGTTGTTATATTCATATAAGTACCTCCTGTTACGGATACAATCAATATCATATCCTGTTCTGTTGCGGTTCGGCGGCAGGTTTCAGCATTACAGCTTTTTATGATTTTCTGTTTCGGATGCGGCTTTAAGAGATATTTCCCGCATTGTTTCAAAATCGGATTTCAGAAAACATATTGTAGTTTCCCGTGCATTGATTTTAGCGGAATATTTGATGTTGCGCTCAGACAGCTGATTGATCACCTTTTGAGCTATGCTGTTGTTTTTGAATAACTTGTACGCTACCTCGCCTTCAGCTGTCAATTCCGCATGGTTAATGTTCCCGCATAATATCTGAGTAGACAACAGCCCGTATTCAGATAACACCTTTTCTTTGAGTAATTGTCCGAAACGGTCATTCAAAGGGACTGCCATATCATAGTAATTACCGTCTTTACTCTTAATTTTTGGCATTTCATAATCTATTGTTCCGTCATGGCAGGTTATTTTAATGCCTGAAATAACAAAACTGTCTGACAGCCTGATTTCTCCCGATGCAGGAACATTATCGCCGTATGCAGTTGTTTTATGAAGTCTTACTGTGATCTTCATATCCACCGGTGATTTATCGGCTAACGGAGAAGAGGAGTTATCTACATAATTTTTTATAACGGAATTGATAATATCCTCTTTAACCTCCGAACGTGTAGGAAACGCCATATCATAGTATTTTCCGTCACTGTTACGATTACTTGGCATTGCTACACACAACGCATCGTCATCTGTGCCTATATCAATTATTCTAAAGCCGTGAATAGCTATGTTGTTGTTTAGAAAAACAGTAGCATAAGCTTTCACCGGACTTTTGTTATCTGTATTTTTGATTACTTTTGACTGTATATCCATATAACCGTATCGTGCTACCTGTAGCACAATACAGTTTCTCACCTCTTTCTATATTTTGATTGTGCTACCTGTAGCACAATTTACTGACCGATTATTGTCAACTATATTGTCAAGAATCGGTTTATCGATGATATTGACTTTTGCGATTATTCTTTCACCCGACATCCGAAGATGATAGCAAATTCCTGATTGTTTAAGTTGCTCAACATCGCTCTGACTTATATACGCATAATAGTAGTTCTCATTCGCCAATTTGCAAATATCGCTGTAAATATCACCGTTCACTACATCAACGATCTCACCTTTCCACAGTTCTCCGTGCAGTCCTTTGTGATTAATATTGTTTTTGGCTTTTACAGATGAACCGCCTGCCTTTTCCCACTCCAATAGATTTTTATTATAATCGTCTATCAGAATATCTTTATCGGTGAGTTGATGACCGATAGCTTCTGACTTTGGTACATTCAGAGAAGTAAAAATTCTGTGATCTTTATCTATGTTAGGCAGATACTTATCAAGCCATTGATTTTTTTCGTCCAATGAGCAGGAATTTAACGTAGCCGATAAAATATAAATCTCCGCCGTGCTATCATTCGCTAATTTCTCAATAGCTGCTACAGCGTTTTCAAACGGCTTTAAATCTCTGAAAAAACCTTTTTCGAACATACGTTCAAGATACAAGTTTTCGTCGTGAAACCTTGCGATAGTTCCGTCCATGTCAATATAGATTTTTGTTTTTTCTTGTAATATGGGAATATTACCGGAGGCTACTTGTTTGCTAACGCCTTCCAATTCATTTATAATTGCTTTTTCCCAATCATCAAGATTATTCGGAAGCGAGTTTTTGAAGCGCTCGGAGTTCAAACGGGATGTATGCTCAAAAAATTCCTTTTCTATGCTTTTCTCACCACGAAAACCGATATACCATTCATTGAGCAACAAAGGAATGAATTTTGCAACGAAAATATCATCCATTTCTTCTCTGTCGAGCTTTTTTGATGCATACATTGCATTATCTCCAAACCATTCCGTGATACGATCGGGTTCGGGTGTATTGTGCCTTATTTCATATCTTGCTATCAATTCGATTTTATCAACTGTGGACAACTTTTCCATATTATAATCCTTTCTCAGTCAAGTTGTGCTACCTGTAGCACAAACACGTGTGCGGTGTGTTTTTTTCACACCGCACAGCTTTGTTTACAGTCAGAAAATTATAATACAACTTTTTTTGCATTCATAATTGTTTCTGCTTTTTCCTTATCATCAATACCAACCCGTATTATTATGCTACCGTCTGATTTGGTTTGCTTTTCAAAAGAAACAGACGCATTAGTTAAAGCATCTACCTGTTCATCGGTAGCAGGAAAGTAGTAGCAATCAGGTATATCTTCTTGCTTTTGCTCATCGGTCGCACCGGAAGATATAAGCTTCTCAACTTCTATCTGTCGCTTAGTTTTAGCCTTTAATTCTTCTTCCCGTGCAAACGGTTTCTGCACCTCAATCTGTGCAGTTTCATACTGTGTCTGTATATTCTTAAGTTCAACTTTTGCATTTTCGATATGCTCAGATAAACGTCCGATTGCATTGTCGATACGAGTTATGTTACCGTTTGCGTCCTCGCCAAGTGATACTTTTTGTGTTGTTGCACCTTTTAATGCAATTTCATAACAATGTACTACGCCTGAACTAAACTGCAGTTCCATATCGAAACCTCTGTATTTACCGATTGCTATCGGATCAGGGTTATTCATTTGCTTGCAGAACTCTAAGATAGCTTTTCCGGCATCGGCTTTTTCTGAAATGTATTTGCCGTCAATTTCAATGCCGACAAAGCTGTCATCGGAGGGCTTCGGATGTGCTTTTGCTGTAGCTAAGTCCTGTTCCAACGCTTTTATAGTGTTATTCAACGCCGCAATCTTCTGAGGATAGAATTTAATTATTTTATCCTCAAGGTTGTATTTTTCGGAAAGATAGTTAGCTTTCAATAGTTTCAGCTTTTGAACCTGAATGTCTAAATCCATTTTTTCTTTGATATACGGATTGCCTGTTGCAAGCATTTTGATCTCCGCATAAGAAAGTGCGGTTTCGTCTATATCGTCAGCAGATCTTACCGGTGATTTACTTGTCATAATCTGACTGGCAAATTTTTGTTTGCCTTCAACGAGCTGATAAAGGTAAGCGTCAAAGGTTTGCTCTGTAACATACCTGTAGATTTCAACTTCAGGATTAGAGTTGCCCTGACGAATAATTCTTCCTGCTCGTTGTTCAAGATCTGACGGTCGCCACGGACAATCTATATCGTGCAGGGCGATAAGCCTGTCCTGAACATTCGTGCCGGCTCCCATCTTTTGAGTTGAACCGAGAAGCACTCTGACTTCGCCTTTGCGTGTCTTTTGGAATAACTCCTTTTTCTTAACATCGGTGTCTGCTTCGTGGATAAAGCGGACTTCACTTTCGGGAATGCCTCGCTCAATCAACTTCTTTCTGATGTCGTTATACACCGAAAAAGTGCCGTCGTTCTTTGGAGTAGATAGGTCGCAGAACACAAGCTGCGCTGATTTCTTGTCGGCTGTTTCTTCCCATATGCGATAGATGTTATCAATACAAGCGTTGATTTTACTGCCCTCAAAGTCGGGAAGCATCTCATTCAGCATACGCTGATCAAGCGCAAGTTTTCTGCCGTCATTTGTTATTTTCAGCATATTGTCTACACTGGCATCAACGTTTCCTTTTCGCACGAGCTCAGCACGTTCGGCGAGCTTTGCGACCATATCTTTTTGTATTTCTGACGGTTTTACAGCAACGTTATGAAAATTTGCTTTAGGAACCGGAAGCTCCAACATATCGGCTGTACGTATATCGGCAACTTCTTTAAACATTGACATAAGCTCCGGCAAATTAAAGAACTTAGCAAATCTTGTCTTTGCCCTGTAACCTGTACCCTCGGGAACGAGTTTGTCAAGATGATTTTTGTAAGTTTTCTAAATTCAAATATTTATCCGCTGAAAAATCTCCTAACATCTCGTGTCTGCATATCTCTTGAAACACCGTATTCAAAGGCTTCTTCGCACTTTCCGATTGCTTCACATTTACAATAAAAGTTGTTTTGCCTATTCGTGTTGTATAAGATAAAATATTCTCTTTCA
>OLOQ01000258.1_pt1 | contig 62798 bp, 66 predicted proteins | sample 1673101 | NCBI WGS metagenome assembly OLOQ01 (sample SAMEA3136754, study PRJEB25190) | human gut metagenome | biome: human gut; feature: human-associated habitat; material: faeces | place: Austria | collected 2013 | reverse complement strand
GAGTATCAGAGCAAAATCTGTCCCTACGGCTACCGCAAAAGCGCCGATGGCAGAATGGAGCCTGACCCGGAGGCCGCTGCCGTTGTGCAGCTTATCTTCCAGCTTGCCGCCGAGGGGATCAACGCCACCGCCATCACGCGGGAGCTGTTTCGCAGAAGCATCCCCACTCCCGGCCAGTACAAAGCGGCGCACGGCAATCATACCCACGATATTTCCCGCTGTCACGGGATTTGGAGTACATCCACTATTCTCCGCATTTTGGAGGATGAACGCTACACCGGCGTGTATGTGATCGGCAAGCGGGCGGTTCTCGAAGTAGGCGGCACCAGAAGCCGCCTGAAGGACAGAGAATCGTGGTACATCATCCCCGACCATCACCCGGCCATCGTTGAGAAAGCCGTGTTTGATACCGTGCAGGCCAGCCAGCTCCGATTTTCCCAGCCAAACAAGAAAAAGCGGGACTACCCGCTGAAAGGCAAAGCCTTCTGTGGCTGCTGCGGTCATGCGCTGTCCCGCACCATGCAGAAAACCTCATATTATCACTGCCGCCATTCCGAGGCGGACGTAGAAAGCCGCTGCCACAAGATGCGTCTGAACGCCGCAGAGCTGGAACAAGCGGTATTCCTGACGCTGAAAAAGCAGATGAAAGCCGCCGCGCCACTTGCCCCTGACGGTACGCTCCGGGTGGATGCTTCCGTACCGGAACGCACCGAATATGAGCAGCAGATCGAGGCACTGCAAGACGGTAAGCGCGCCTTGTATGAACGCTATCTCATGGGCGAGATTGACCTGAACACCTACAAGGCGGAAAAGACCGCGTGTGACGAGCTGCTTTTGAAAACGAAAAACGCCTATGCCGCAGTATTGGCACAGGCGAAGCAGAAACAGGACGAACAGGCACGGCAGGACAGCCGCATGGAAGCGTCCAAGGCAATTTTCGATGCGGACACGCTGACCACCGAGCTGGCCGAGCTGCTGATCGACAGGGTGCTGGTGTACCCCGACAAGCGCATTGAGATCGCATACAAAATCCAGGACATTTTTGATTGAGGTGGCAGTCATGAAAATCGCTTTCTATTGCAGAGTGGACGGACAGGGCTTTGGCTTTGTCCTCCCCGAAGAAGCTGACAAGCTCCGCGAGTTTTTCGCCGAGCATCAGGATAAGCCTGCGCTTGAAAATCCATCAAGCGCAAGCTAAAAATTTTTGTCGTGTGCTTGACATACGGGTGACGGAAATCATGGAACCGCATATACCCAAAATCCCCCGTAAAACTAATCTCCAAAATTTTTCCTACCATATTGTTCCGATAATTCAAACGATATTATTCCGATACCATTGATATTGTTCCGCAATGAGTGATTTTATGGCAATTCTCAGAAATGCAATCCAATGTAAGCTTTGTGGAGACGTGATTGAGTCCGTTTCCATTCACGATTTCAAAACATGTTCTTGCGGTGCCTGTTCCGTTGATGGTGGACATGACTATCTCAGGCGGTGTGCAAAGTCGCTGGATGACTTCGTCGATCTGAGCGAATTTCAAAAGCAAGATGTTGAAGCGAAATAGTATTGGGGTAGGCGTATGCACGAAATCCCTCTGTAATCCCCCCCTCCGAAATACTACAGTTTCCGCAATTTTGCTACCCCCGCTATCTCTATACCTCTTCGAAATTTTCGCCGCTTAGAAAGGCGAAAAACATGGAAAATCGCCCCGAAACGCTACAGATGGAATTAAGATTTCGTAAGCCGCGCTGTCGCCGATAGGCGGAGATATACCGCCCCAAAAGCAATCGCCTCACCGTGTTGGCGAGGCGGTTTTCGCTTCCTGTGAGAGAATGGAAGTCCCCAGTTGCAGGACTCTGCCATCAATCACAGCGATGGTCACATCCATATCAAAAAGACTTTCCCGAATGGCTTTGATTGCCACACGCCATGCGTCCTTGACGGGGTAGCCATAGATGCCGGAGGAAATTAGCGGGAAGGCGATGGAGCGGCAGCCCTTGGCGTAGGCAACCTTCATAGCATTTTGATAACAGCGGTACAGCAGCTTTTCTTCATTGTGACTGCCGCCCTGCCAGATGGGGCCAACGGCGTGGACGATGTACTTCGCCTTCAGCTTGAAGCCGGGGGTAATGACCGCCTCGCCGGTGGGGCAATGCCCCAAAGCGTCGCAGGCGGCTTGTAGCTGACTTGCGCCGGCAGACGCGAAAATCACTCCGCAGACACCGCCGCCCTGCCGGAGCTGGCTGTTGGCTGCGTTTACGATGCAGTCCACAGCCATTTCGGTGATGCTTTGTTTTTGGATTCGTAAGGTTCCTGCCATGGGATTCAACTCCTTTTCTGATTTCATTTATTCTATCACGAAAGCGGAACGAAGTACAGATAAAACGGCAGGCGTGTAACGAATAAGCATGAAAACTCCGGTCGGTCGGCAGCCCTTTCAGGTTTTCATTGACGATAAAAATGATCTGTGCTACCATAGCCGAGACAGAACTGCTATTCGCAGCTGTCCAAAAATGCCGCGCGGAAATGCGCGGTGTGAATACACAGGATAAAAACGCAATGTGCGCCCTTCGGTGCGCTAGAGCTGGTAGGTAGCCCAGCCGTCTGAGCCCCAGGCTCAGGTAAGTAACCTTCCCCTCCGGGTTGTCCGTTCCTGTGACAGTTTATTTCAGGAGGGTTTCGTTATGGGCAGTGATTACGGAAAGCTGACGGTATTTTTCGAGGATCCGTTCTGGGTTGGAATCTTCGAACGCATCGAAAGCGGAAAACTTTCGGTATGCAGAGTGGTTTTTGGCTCAGAACCGAAGGACTATGAAGTCTGGGAGTTTGTGCTGGCGAATTACCATCGGCTCAGGTTCAGTCCATCTGTTGACGTGGCTCCGAGGAAGGAAACGGTCAATCCCAAAAGGATACAGCGGGAAGCAAGGAAACAGACCGCTGCCGGAATCGGGACAAAGTCACAGCAGGCATTGCAGCTGCAGCGGGAAGAGAACAAACAGGAACGCAAAGAAGTCACCCGCCAGCAGCGGGAGGCGGAAAAACAGCGGCAGTACGACCTGAAACAACGCAAACGAAGGGAAAAGCATCGGGGCAGATAATGTTCCGATGCTTTTTCCTCGCCCGGTTCTTGAATTGCACCCGTTTTTTGGGACAGAATCCCGGTATAATGGGGTCAGAAACAAGAACGGGAGGTTACGACGATGATTATCAAATTTCTGGAAGATTTGCTCCATTAGAACGAGGAGGAAGAAGTGCTGGACGCGGAATATGAGCCCTTCCGGGATCAGCTGAGTCTGGCGGGGCTCAGCGAGGAGGAACTGCGGAAGATGGACCCGGATGACCGTGTGGCAGCGCTGGAGCAGGCAAACCTTGACCCCTACGATTTTATTTATCTCGCCTGCTGAAACGAAAGCTATTTACATTCGGCGTGCAGCGGGCTAAAATGGAAGCAGAAATAAGGGGGGATTCCCATGAAAAAAGTCCGCATCACCGCCATCCGAAAGGCATGCTATCCTGACCTGATGGAGAAGTACGAAAATCCCATTCAGCACGCCTGTGATGTACAGGAGGGGCAGGTCTGGGTCGCCAACGGCTGGTGCAAGCCGGAGGGATTTTGTGACAGCGCCTGGGACAGCGTTTCGCCCTTCGTCATGACCCTTGCCCACGGCGGCGGGGATTTCTACGATGGCTGGATGAAGAACCCCAAATCCGCCATGATTTCCTGCAACGACGGCTTCCGGCCGGTGAGCTTTTATCTGGAAGCGATGGACGAGGATGCGGAATGAACCGGGCGGAACTGGAACGCTATATTGCGGAGGTTTACAGCACACTAGGGGAAAACCCCTGGGCGCAGTCGCCGACAAATACCGTGTTCCGGCATCGCCACAATCGGAAGTGGTTTGCCATTATCATGGACATTCCCAAGGAGAAGCTGGGTCTTCCTGGCGATGGAATCCTTTCTGCGGTGAATGTAAAATGCGATCCCCGGCTGATCGGCTCCTTCCGGGAAGAGGCGGGAATGTTCCCCGCGTATCACATGAACAAAGCCCATTGGCTGACCATTGCGCTGGACGGCAGCGCGGAAGAGGAAAAGCTTAAATTCCTGCTGGATATGAGCTATGAGCTGACAAAATGAGCGATACAAAGGGCGAGATCACCTCACCCGAACCCCCAAATCCCGGTGCAGTTCCAGCGCATAGATGCTGGTTTGAGCGCCGTCGCTGACATACCCCGGCTCTACCCATAGGAGGAACTTATTTGCAAAGGCATAGCCCCAGAAGTGAGCCAGCTTCGGCCCAGCCACTTCCAGATAGATGTAGTAGCTCTGAATGGCGTCTTCATACTCGCTCAGAGCGTCTTTGTATGTTTCCCGGAAAGCGGCGATGGTTTTCTCCTCCGCTGCCCGGCAGGGGAGCGTCTGCATGATATGCTCCCGGAGAAAAACATCATAATCCAGTTCGGTGAACTGGCTTGCTACGGGATTATGAAAGTTGGACAGATTCGCCTGAAAGCCAAGGTAAGCGGCATAGACCAGATCGGACAGGATTTGCCGCTCTTTGGCTGCAAGCAGCTTTTCGACTTCCTCTCTGCCTATTCTGGACGCAAGGACGCAGGTGGCTTCCTGGAATGCGGTTTCCACCGGCGGGAACTCCGGGTCCTGCTCCCGCAGCACGGTTTTTAAGTCCGAAACAAGGGCGTTAGAGGTCAACTGGGACAGGATGGATTCGATTGTATTCATTTGAATTTTCCTTTCTTTCACCATTATAGAACTAGTAACTAGTTCTAATAGAATTAGTATATGCACAAGAAAAGGAAAAGTCTGTCGAATTATGGGAGGAACGAAAAAAGAGGGTCGGGAAACCGACCCTCAAGTAGCTTATTCCGTTAATGCCCGGACGGCATTGAGAATCCGAACCTGCTCCTGCTGGGGAAGGCGGCCAATGGCTGCGGAAAGCTCCGACATGACGCTTTCGTTGGCGTGCTCCACCACATCCTGCAACAGCGCGTCCGCGGAGACACCCAGCGCGTTGGCAATCCGCACAAAGGTGTCCAGCTTCGGCGTTTTCACACCCCGTTCGATGACGCTCATGTGGGTAGGACTGATGTCCACAATTTCCGCCAGCTGCTCCTGCGTCAGATGTGCCCGCTCTCTGGCTGCCTTGATTCTGCTTCCGATTGCTGCCTGATCCATGATAACCCCTCCTTATAGAACGAGTTTTCGTTCTAAAGTTAGTATATCCGGGATGCTATGAGGGAAACAGAATCTAAAAGAACTGCTTTAATCGTTCTTTAGAACTCATACTAGGAAGGAGAGAAAAGAAAAATGTTGCGCTATTCGTAACGAATAACACAACATTTTTATTGTGTGGCAAGTCCGTTGTTGGTGCTTGTCAGGGCTGAATGACGATCTTTTGGACAGACGGCGAACTGCCGTCCACTGTCAGAATCGCCAGCGTAATCTCCTGATCGAACCGGCGCTTGCCGCAGCTGCCGGGGTTCAGCCAGAGCCTGCCGTCAATAATCTGCTCAAAATACTTGTGGGAGTGCCCGAAGATCACCGCGTTGATGCCGGTCAGGTCTTTGGGGACTTCCTTTTTGTTGTGCACCAGAAAGAACCGGCAGTCCTCAATCTGGAAGGTTAGCGTCGCGGGAATATGCTCTGCCCACTCCTTGTCGTTGTTGCCCCGGACCACATAAACCGGGGCGATTTCCTGCAATCGCTCAATGATCTCCGGCTTGTTGATGTCACCACCGTGAATGATGGCGTCACAGCCATCAATGGCGGTCAGAACCTCCGGGCGGAGCAGCCCGTGGGTGTCGGAAAGGACAGCAATTCGTTTTGCCATGGTTGTCACCCCAACATCAAATCTCTTTTCCCAGCCGGTAAGCTTTCTCCATCACATCGGGATGGTTCACTGCGTCCTTCGGGTCACCGATTTCTTCACCGGCTACCAGCCCGCAGAGCTTCGCCTTGGGGAAGCAGTCCACCCAGCCCTGCAGGCCGTTGTAGGCTTTTTCAAAGGTAACGTCCCCGCCGTCGGCTGCCGTGGCGATCATGTAAACCTCCCGGAAAGCATAGTCCGAAGAATACAGGGGGTTCATGCGGTCAAGCAATGTCTTCATCTGACCGCACATCTCGTAGTAGTAGATGGGCGTGGCGAAAACCAGCACGTCCGCCTGATGCAGCTTCTCCATGATTTCCGGCGCGTCGTCCTTCTGAACGCACTTCCCGGTTTTAATACAGGCAAGGCAGCCGATGCAGTATTGAATTTTCTTGCCCTTCAGGCTGAGCAGCTCCACGCGGTTGCCCGCTTCCTCTGCGCCTTTGGCGCACTCCTTCGCCAGCAGTTCTGAATTGCTGCCGCCTCTGAGACTGGTGGAAATAATCAAAACATTTTTCATAATGTACGCTCCTTTTTATGTGTCCAATGACGCAGATTCGATATCCATATTGTACGCCATCCGGCATGCGTTACGACCTATGGAATTTTTCCTGGAATCGTATATGCAGGAGGTGTATTACGCCATATTATCTTCGATAAAAGGTCTGATCACAATATCATGCACGCAGCCCTCTTCATTCTCAATGCAATTGCGAATCATTTTTGCTACGGTTTCCGGCCTTAAATATTGGGGTTTGGAAGCGGCTCTGAAATTACTGTCAACACCGCCGGGATAGACATTGCACACACCGATGTTCTCGGCTTTCACTTCTTTTAACAGGATTTTGCTGATGCCTTCCATTGCGTCTTTGGATGCAGAGTAGCTTCCCGTCATAGGATTGTTGAATAAGCAGCAGGTGCTCAAAATATTCACGATCAATCCCTGCTGCTTTTCTGCCATAAGAGGATAGATTTCCTGAATCATTCCCACCGCGCTGACACAGTTCAGTTCAAATATATACCGCAAATCTTCCAGGTTGATATTTACGATCTTATCTTTTTTGGTATTGGCTCCGGCATTGTTTACCAACACATCCACAGTGCCAAACTCGTTTTTTGCGTTCGCGCAGAAAGAATGGCGTTTTTCACCGTTAGTAATATCGAAGCATTCTGAATACACCCGGCAATCTCCTAGTTCCTGCAGCAATGCGCGCATTTTGGATTCATCTCTTCCGCACAAGGCAAGATTGTACTCTTTGCTAAGTAAGATTGCCAATGCTTTTCCGATGCCATCCGTAGCACCGGTGATTAAAACCGTCTTTTTCATATTGCAGGCCCCTTTTTCCTTTTATTATATCCGGAGCATCGCTGAAAATCAATTCATTTTGCCTTATCAGGGAGTGATTACCCCATCCGGCATGTTCTCGAAAATCCTGCAAGGCTTTCATGGTGGACACATCCGGTGTGCTTGAGGACATTATAGCGCAAACGATCCTGAAAAGCTATTGACATTAAAAAATCATTTCGATACCATGGAAGCAGAGCTTCAAGGGGGGGCGTGCGTATGGACGAAAACCTGTATCCCATGATATTCAAGCGGAAATCCTTTCACCTGTTCAAGAATTTCGGGGCAATCAGTCAGAGGGAATTGTCTCAAATCGAAAATTTCTTCCGCAAGTGTAAACCGCTGATCCCGGAGATTCCTGTGGAAATGAGAATCGTTCCGGCGGCAGAAACCACCTGCAAGCGGGGGCAGGAATTCTGCATCCTGCTCTACAGCGAAAAGCGGGAGGGATACCTTCCCAACATCGGATACATCGGCCAGCAGCTGGATCTGATGCTGGCATCCATGAACATTGGCACACTCTGGTTTGGTATCGGGAAAACGGAAGTGGGGAGTGAATCCGGGCTTGACTTTGTTATCATGCTTGCCATTGCCAAAGTGGAGGAAACCGCCTTCCGGAAGGATATGTTCAAGAGCAAACGGAAACCGCTGGAGGAAATCTGGATTGGCGAGCATTACCGGAGCATTGCCCAGATTGCGCGTTTTGCGCCCAGCGCCTGCAATACCCAGCCTTGGATTGTGGAGAGTGGGGAGCAGGAATTGAAGGTTTACCGCTATCAAAAACCCGGCAAGCGAGGTATCATGCCCGCGGACAAGGTAAGCTGGTATAACCGAATCGACATTGGCATTTTCCTTCTGTTTCTGGAAGTCTGCATGGAGCATGAGGGTCTTGCCTTTGAGCGGACGCTGTTAGCAGATTCTCGGGAAGAAGAGAAAACCCTGGTGGCGGTTTATGCAGTAAAATAAAAAGCCCCCATCGGGGCGTAAAGGCAAAAGAAATAACCCTTGATCTATCGACTAATCACTTCGATGATCAAGGGTTATTCCTTTTCAAAGGTGGGTTCCATCTGTGGTTAACCTCGCTTTCTTCGGATTTGGAGATTACTTAGTACATTGGACTCACTCCTTTTTTGTACCTTCATAATAGCGCAGGATTTCCTGTTTTGCAAGATGGGATGATACACAAGAATGTGCGGCAAAAGTTGGAGAAACTGAGAATGGACATTGGGGCGCAAATATGGTACACTGAATATGTTGGGGTGCAAATGGGAACCGCTTTTTGGCGGCTCCCATTTTCTATGCACTCCGATTTTTTATAGCTTGTGTTCCTGATAGAACGCTTTCAGGTCTGCCTTTACCGCATCCGGCAGCATGGCCTTCTTCACACCTTGAATGGCACCCTCCAATGCCAGTAGGCGATGGATGCAGGCGGACGAATCAATCTCTTGAATTTTCAGCCACGCGGCTTTGGCACCAAGCCCCGCAGAGTTTCCGGGGTTACAATTCCCACCTGAATCAGCTGTTCCTCCACAGCCTTGCCGATGTTCGGCAGCTTCGATAGTTCTCCCATTTTGATACCTCCCGCTTGTACCGCTCGGATTCCGGGCGGTTCTTTTTTGCCCACATTGCGTGGGTGTGCCTCCGAAAACCTAACGACAGTATAGCGCAAATTCTGAGCCGGTGCAATCCATCAGCAACCTGCGCTGTTTGGAACTGTTCACAAATGTTGCCAAGGCATTTTGTTCAACCATACAAAAATGAAAAAGTTTTGTATCAGAGCCGGACAAAATCACTTTTTCGCTGCCTACCAAGTGAGGGGACTTTTGCAAAACCGAAAACTCTGACTGAAGGGGGTTCATAAAACATTTACATTTTGAGCGGGACAAAATCGCTTTTTCGCTGCCTTGTAAGTGAGAGAAAAAATTTTCTTGAGAATTGAGTTCCGTTTTTCGCTCTCTTTGCAATAGTGGTATTATGAGGGACTTTTCTAAGAAAGGCAGGGGCTGCAAAAAAATTTGAAAGCAAATGAGAAAAACAGAAGGGCTTTGCTACAGTGTATCCATGAGGGGGCAATAAAGAAATTCAAATTCATTTGAGCGTTTTTGGTGTTCCGTGTCCTAGTGTAATTATGAAGGGACTTTGGGTCGGCAAGAAAAATTTCCCCGCGAGTGAGACTTTTTGACCTTGCGTGTCCTAATGTTATTATGAAGGGATTTTTTCAAACGAAGTCAGCAAAGAAACGAAAGGAGAAACCTATGCCGAGAATGAGCAAGAAACTGAAACACGAATGGTCGCTGTTCCTGAACCACCGGGGACGGCGCTGCTACAACAGCTTGTGCAGGCGCTGCATCCACAGCTGTAAGCAGAGCTTTCGTGCCACCGTGGTGGAGTGCCCGCGGTATTTTTCCAAGCGGGCAGTTGTGAGGGAGGACTATTATGCGTAAGCAAGCAGAAACACCAAAGCGAAACCGCACAGAGCAAATCAAGTTATGGGCAACCCCGGAAGAGAAAGAACTGATTCTCAGAAAGATGGAATTGTATGGAACCAGCAATATGGGCGCTTACCTTCGCAAGATGGCCATTGACGGTTATGTGATCAAGCTGGAGCTTCCGGAGCTGAAAGAGATGATCCGGCTGCTGGGCATCGCCAACAACAACATCAACCAGATCGCCCGTTCCCTCAATTCCACAGGGCGGATTTACGAGACGGACATTCAGGAGATTCGCGACAGAATCGACGGTCTGTACGACTGTGCAAGAAAGATTCTGGATTCTCTTGCGAAGATTCCTTAAGCGCCGGAACGGTGCGTAGCCGCAGATTTTCTGCGTATCGGGGGATTGGGGGAGCCTCCCCAACAAGCCACTTCGCAATCTGGGTACCGGGTTGCATTGCTTGCCCCTAGTGAAAACAACATATTTTTTATGGAAAGGAAACACAAAAACATGACAAATACTTACACTTCTATCGATCAGCTTCCCATCACACTCTGCGCCGAAGATGTAGCGCAGGTTCTGGGGGTTTCCCGGGCAGGAGCCTACACGCTGATGCACTCCAAGGGCTTTCCCACCATCCAGATCGGCAAGCGCATGGTTGTCCCCAAGGACAAGTTGCTGGCTTGGATGGAAGAACAGAGCGCCGCGTAAGGGAGGGAACGCCGATGCAAACGACTGAAATTCTGCGAACGGAAGTCAAATTCCGGTTCATCGATTATCTGAAAGCCGCCCAGATTCCCTACTACGAACCCTCCCTCACCGTCTGCCCGCATTGCGGGCAGCACGCACAGGTGGTCGGGGACTTCCTCTGGAACTGCCCAAACTGCGGCAGCAAAGGGGACGTGGTGGATTACGCCATGGAAAGCCACGGCTTCCGAAAAGCCGTCGATGCCCTCAAGCACGTTTGCCGGGTGCTGGGGGTCAAGATTTGCAGCCTCGACACCATCGCAGCGGAGGAGCTGATGGATATGCAGTTCCCGGACAACCCGGAGTTGATCGAAGGGCTGCTGGGCAAGGGACTGTATCTTTTGGCGGGTGCTTCCAAAATCGGTAAGTCTTGGCTGGTGCTGTGGCTGGCACATTGCGTCAGTCTGGGGCTGCCGGTGTGGGAGCTGAAAACCCGGCAGTGCGGTGTGCTCTATCTGAGCCTGGAGGACACCGATCAGCGGCTCCAGCGCCGTCTGGTGGAGGTCACCGGCGGCGAGACCGGGGACCTGACCATCGCCACCGACGCAGAGCTTCTGGGCAGCGGACTGGAAGAACAGCTCACCAATTTCCTGAGCGACCACCCGGAAACCAAGTTCGTCATCATCGACACTCTGCAAAAAATCCGCCAGCTGAAAGCGGACAGCTACAGCTACGCCGGGGACTACGCTACCCTGACGGTACTGAAACAAATTGCCGACCGGTTCGACCTGACCATCCTGCTGGTGCATCACACCCGGAAGCAGGAGGCTGACGATGCGGTGGATAAAATCTCCGGAACCACCGGACTGATTGGCTGCGCTGACGGTTCCCTGATTCTGGAAAAAGAAAACCGGCTGGGGACGCAGGGCTCGCTTACCGTCACCAGCCGGGAGTACCCGGACAAAAAGCTGCTGCTGGATTTTGACCGGGAGAAAAAGATTTGGAAATTCTTAAGCTACGCGGATTCTCAGGAGGAGGAACCGGAGGACCCCATTCTGGCAGCGGTGGAGATCTTCCTGCAAGACAAGCCTTCGTGGAAGGGGACGGCAACGGAGCTTTTGGAAGCCCTTCTGCAAATCAATCCGTCCATCCTCGCCAAGCCCAACTCCCTGGTGCGAAAGCTCAACGCGAAATCCAGAGAGCTGTCCGACCGCTATGGCATCCGCTACTTAGGGCGTCGGGAGGAGAATGTGAAGTATCTGATTTTGGAGAGAACGTCCGATACTTCCGATACATACGATATTTCTGGCCTCCCACCCGGTGTCTGATTATCGCACCAATCGCACATACCGAACTACGGCTTGCAACTTCGCCGAATATTTCGGCGAAGTTGTGCCGCCGCAAACTTTACAAAGCAAACCGCCATGCTGTACAATGATCGCGACGAAACACATTGTGCCAGCGGAAAGGAGTTCAATGGCAAAGAAAAGAACCAACGGCGAAGGTCATATTCGCCAGCGCAAAAACGGCCTGTGGGAGTGCACCATCATGGATGGGTTCCAGCCCAACGGCAAACGCAAGTACAAAAGCTTTTACGGCAACACCCAGTCGGAAGTCAAGAAAAAGATGCGGGCCTATCTCCGGGCGAAGGAAGAAGGGGTGATTCTCGCCCATGAGTATACCTTCAGCGAGTGGGCGGAGCTGTGGTTTGAAAACCATAAGGACAACATCCAGTCCACCACACAGGAGAGCTACCGCTACACCCTGCGGATTCTGGAAAGTCATTTCGGCAGACGCAAGCTCGATCAGATCAAAGCCTATGACATTGAGCAATTTCTGAAACAGCTACGCCAGAGCAAGGCCTCCAATTCCCGGATATCCCAATGCCGGGGGATGCTGTTTCAGATTTTCAACAAGGCGGTTGCCAACGATCTTCTGAACAAGAATCCCGCAGCCTATGCGGACAAAATGCGAAAGGCACGGCCCAAGCTGAAGGAGGCTTTCACCACCAGAGAAGTCCAGCTCCTTCTGGAGAAGCTGCCCCAGAACAAAATCGGCTGGAGCATCCGGTTGATGCTGGGCACAGGAATGCGAACCCAGGAACTGCTGGGACTGGAACCACGGCACATCGCCGAGGACGGCTCCACCATCACCATCGAGCAGGCAGTGTGCATGGACAAGGGCACGGCGACGCTGGGTACGCTCAAATCCTTTGACAGCTACCGCTGCATCCCGGTGCCCGAAAACCTCCGCTGCTACGCGATACTGCTCCGGGACACGCCGGATAAATTCATCTGGGAATCTTCCAGAAAGCCGGGGATGCCCTGCAATCCATCCACCTTCCGGACGCAGTTTCAGAAGGCGGTGAAAGGGGTGGAGGGGGTTCGGGTGCTGACGCCTCACAGCTGCCGACACACCTATGTTTCCCAAATGCAGATGCTTGGTGTTGATCTGGCAACCATCCAAAGCATCGTCGGTCACGCGGATGTGGACATGACAAAGCACTATCTGCACGTTCAGGAGCCGGTGAAATTGGCGGCAATTGAGAAGTTTTTCAGTGCCTTTTCCGGGGAAAAAGGCCCGGATTTGGACGTATTGGACCACATAGAACCGTTGTAACTCTGGTACGATTCCGGTACGGCGAGTAACGCGAACCGGGGCGTAACGCCCCGGTTCGGAAAATACGGATTATACAGCGATTATTCACGATTATAACAAGAAAAAGTCCTGAAAACCAATGGTTTTCAGGACTCGTGGTGGAGATAAGTGGGATCGAACCGCTGACCTCTTGAATGCCATTGACGGCCGCGGCAGCGTCCGTCAGGGGCAAGCGCTCCAAAAGAAAAAACCGTTGAAATACAAGGGCTTTTGCTCATTTGCCCGTTTCGCACACTTTACTTTTCTGCTTCACGTGCGCTTGAATTTTTGAATCGATTGCGTGTTTGCGGGGCTGCTTACAGCCCCATTTCTTTTACCCTGCGATAGAACGTGTTGGGCTTCAAGCCCAGCTCTTTCATGGCAGCGGTGGCAGTGATTTCGCCTGCCCGCCATTTCTTGCAAAGGGCTTTCATCTGTGCCTCGTCATAATCAATGGGCTTGCGGCCTTTATACTTGCCCTCACTTTTGGCAATCTCGATTCCCTCACGCTGACGCTCCAAAATGTTCTCCCGCTCCAATTCAGCCAGCGCGCCGAACACGGTCAGCATGAAACGCCCCTGCGGGGTGGTGGTGTCGATGTTCTCTTTCAGACTGACGAACTCCACGCCCTTTTCGGTCAGTTCTGACACGATGGAAAGCAAGTCCCGCGTGTTTCGCGCAATTCTGGAAATGCTTTCGACTACCACGGTATCGCCCGCACGGACGAAAGCCATCATTTCTTTGAACGCGGCACGGTTCGTGTTCTTGCCGCTTGCTTTGTCCACAAACACCTTTTCGGCGTTCTGTTCCTCTGCCATTTTCAGCTGACGCGCTTCGTTCTGTTCCATGGTGGAGCAGCGCACATAGAAAACCCGCATTGTGAAATCCCCCTTGCTTTATCTGTCATTATTCTGTCACAAATCCAAAAGTATGTTAATAGGATATATATGCAATTTGAAATATTTCAAAAATTATGATATAATATATGTGAAACAGAAAAGCAAGGGGGGGGTTCATTGTCATTGGGCTATACCCTAATGAAACGGATAGGAAAAGGAGCGGGACACGCGCCCCGCTCCCATAATTACCATTCTCGGTCATTATATGGCGTGTTTTCAACGCCCTCCCCATTTAGCCGCGCAACCATGCGGTCAAGGGTAGGTTTCCACATATTCTTAAACCATGCAGTTTCGCCAAACCATTTTACAAGTGTCGGGCTGATTGCATAATAGGTACGAATAAATGCGCGCCCATAACATGTTTCAGCCAGAGTATTGTCACGGAAACGGCGTAACGTCCAAACTTCGGGACAGTCATAGGAGCCATATACAGCGGTAGCTACGTAGCAGCCGCCAGTCTGAACGGTGGGAGGCGTGTAAGAGGTATCTTTGTCTTTAATTTCGTTTGTAAGTCGTGCTGTCTCTGTTGTTAGGTAATTTGTGTTAAAAAATTTTCCATTTTTCGACAGGAAGCTATTTTCTGCTTTTTGTACAGCAACTAGCCTACTGGTATTGGACGTGCAGTATTTTTTCAGTGAGTTTTCTAGCATTTCATAGATGGATTTAACCGCTACCACTCTATTACTGCATTCTCCAAATGCACCATTAACACTTGAATGCTGAGTATAATGGTTAATAGCACCACTTGCAAGCATAGAAGCAATTAACTGCGCATAAGAAATGACGGTATCCAAAGCCCTGTTTTTCTCATCGGTATCTTGCATTCCAGAAATAAGTTTCATTGTGCTATCAATATTATTCGCAACGGAATAAGCGGCACTTGAAATATTCATTATTTTGCACTGCATAGATTGATAATAAACTTGGAAAAATGCTGCCTCCCAGTTGTCGGGGTCTTCCTGCAAAACCAGACCATAATACTTCTCAGCGTTCTCACTATTGTTGTCCTCTCTTGCGCGGCGAGCTAGCACAAGAAGTTTTTCTGTTTCTTCAGTTTTATCAACTTTAACTGTGCCAAGCAGTTTTTTTGCTTCTTCCACAGAATACTTTGTACCGCAATTTTGGCAGACGAACATTCCGTCTTGTTTTACCAAATCTTGGCTACCGCACATTTCGCAAACCATAGCTTTCATTTATATCTACCTCACTTCTTTTGCGACAAGTTTTCAACCGCAATACGGATATTTGCGGGAACGCCCTCCATTTGCACATACTTTGACACGGAGGACGCCCTGCGGCCGGATAAAACGCTTTTAAGCGCATTATCCAAAACACGTACAGGAATAGAATACAGCGCGAAAATCCCGAAAGCAATTAACTGGCTGCATAGTATTGGGAAATTTCTCCTTTTTGCCCAAAATCATGGGAACGCAGCAAAAACGCGGAAGATTTCGTGAATCTCCCGCGTTTTGCAGTAAAATCAAAGAAATGGAACTCAAAACAGCGCGTTTTACTCAAAAATCGCATTTGACAGGTCGATGGGGTTCTGGATCGGATTGTCAATATCCGTTCCGTTTCCGGAAAAAACAGTACCGAAAAAGTCCAACGGCATTGCACCGGGAAGGTTTACAAATTGAATGCCAACATCATTGCCCTCAATCCTACAGTCCGGAAATCCGTCTTTGGAAAAGGAATAGCTCAATGTATCATAGGAAAATCCGATTTTGTTATTCCGGAATGTACAGGCTTCCACGCCGATCATGCCGCCGTTTTCCACGGCCGCGCCGATATCATAGCCCGTGAAAGAGCAATTCTCAATCATCGTCGATGCCGTGGCGGTAAGCCCGTTGCCGCCGTTGCCCACAAAATCCAGATCATGCAGCACTACCTTGTCCGGGACGTGGGTGCTGACGGTCAGACTTCCCTCGATCACGGTTCGCCCGCTGCCGTCGCAGCAGCCATAGAGATTCACCGCGCGGGAGGATATGTGCAGATCGCCGGTGTAGGTGACCGGCGGCAAATAAATATCCACGACGGTGTCTGCCGGAACCTCCCCGTCAATGCGGTCAAGGAGCGCCTTCAAATCTTCTATGGTATTCAGCGGGGTATCTTCCGCTGTAAAAGCCGCATGCACAAGGGGCAGTACCTCAAAGGTATGTTTTAGTCGAATGGTATCGCCGTTTTTCATTGTCAGCGTCCAGACAAGCTCATTTGTTCCGCTTGCTCCGGTAAAAACCACATCCGTTTCCAAAACAGCGGCGCTAAACATCTCGTTATAGCGCGGCTCCGCGATATCCAATGCACCGTTTTCGTTGGGGAATGCTTCCAGGGTACAGCGCTCCACCTTGGCAAGAAACGCTTCCGGGTCCACAGGCGTTCCGTTCCGGTAAACGCCAAGCATGGCAGGCAGGTAGGAGGTTTCGTCCACGGAAAGAGAAAGCGTCCGTTTTTCCTCCGGCTGCTTGTCTTCAATGTTGTTTAAAGAAGTGCCGACAAGCAGCTCATACGTTCCGTCCTGATCGGTATAAGTGACGGACGCGCCGCCCTCGTAGGTTTTCGGGCGGTGAGGCAGGAACACCGCCAGTGCCGCCGTCACCAGCACAAGCGCGCACAGAGCCGCAATCAGCGCCTTTTTCCGCCACAGACGCGGGGGCTTTACTTCCTGCCTCTCAATCTGGCTTTGGGCGCAATGGGGGCAAAAGGAAGCGCCCTCCGGCAAGTCCGCGCCGCAATTTCTGCATTTTTTCATGTTATTCTCTCCTTAAAGCGCCTCCATCAGATAAAGCACGCTTTTATATCGTTTTTCCGGATTTACCATGGTGCATTTTTGCACGATACGGCCTAAGCGGCCGCTTGCCAGTTCTTTGGACGGATGCTTTCCCGTGAGCATGATATTCAGCAGCACCCCAAGAGAATAGATGTCCGCCCGCTCGTCCGTCTGGGCAATCCCGTATTGCTCCGGCGCGGCATAGCCTGTGGTTCCCAGAATCTGCGTGTCCTGATTTGTGTCGCTTTTGAAAATGCGGGAAGCGTCAAAGTCGATGAGTATCGCCTCGCTGCCCCGTATCATCACATTTTCCGGCTTGATATCCCGATGCACCGCGCCCAATTTGTGCAGCACCCACAGGGCGTTGCACAGCTGCCGGGTGATTTTCCGCGCTTCGGCGGGGGAGAACAGCGCGCCCTCCAAAAGGTAGGCAAGAGAATCCCCCTGTATGTATTCTTCCAGCACCGCCACCATACCGTCCCGCTCCGCAGTCTCCATAATCTGCGGCAGGTTTGGGCAGGAGATGCCCAGCAGCTTCCGGTAGACTTCCCCATTTCCACGATAATGGCGAAAAATAAAGCGTGTTCCGTTCTGTTTGTTTTGCAGAAGCGAAACACTGCCGCGCTCGCTATGTTTGATCGTCTTTACGGTTTCATAGTCCGTTTCGATGCTTGATAACAAATATGGATAAATCGCGCTCACCCTCTTACGCTATGCAAAGCGCATATTGATTTTGCTCGCCTGAACCAGTATGATTATACAAAGAAAACACACGGTTGTAAAGGCGGCAGAATATGAAAGACACGAATAATCTACGGCAGAAACTGATGGAAGCCCCCAGTCTCGACCAATTCTTATCCGAGAATCAGGACAGCTTCAATCGGGACAGCGTTTGCGAATTGCTGAACCGGCTTTTCCAGAAGCGGAGGATATCCAAAGCGACGCTTGCCAAGCAATCCGGTATGAGCGAAGTATATTTGCATCAGGTTTTTTCCGGGCGGCGCAATCCCTCCCGCAGCCGTCTTCTGTGCCTGTGCTTTGGCCTGAACGCGTCGCTGGAGGAAACCCAGGAGCTTTTAAAGCAATGCGGGTTTGCCCAGCTTTATCCCAAGGACAGACGGGATGCCATTATCCTTTACGGGATTCTGAACGGAATGGATTTATTTGGAGTAAACGACAAGCTGTTTGCGGAAAATGAGGAGACGCTGTATTGACGGCAGGGGAAAGGATTTGGGGCCACTTGTGCAGCGGTTGATGCTGTTTGGAGGAAGCCCCGCGTTCCGCACGGGAAAATTCATCCTGATTTTCCTCATCATACCTGACCTCTTGATTTTCAAAATTTCCATCAAAAATCAAGCGCACAGGTGCCTTTTGCAAATACTGCGATTTTTCCACTTTTGAAAAAGAAAAACCTTGAAATCATCTGATTTCAAGGTTTTTCTTCACTCTCTCGAGCTTTTGGTGGAGATAAGCGGGATCGAACCGCTGACCTCTTGAATGCCATTCAAGCGCTCTCCCAGCTGAGCTATACCCCCATATTTGGTTCGCTGTTCGGACAGCTCCTGTATTATAGCATACCTGCGGAATTTGTCAATAGCTTTTTTTCATTTTTCCAACGTCCATTTTTTTCGCGGTTTTCCGCTTTCGTGGCTGGACAAATGCTTTCCCGTGTGCTATCCTATATACAATGATCCTGACAGTAAGCTTTCGGGCTGCCTGAAAGGTGCGAATATGGTGTTTTGCCGCGGAAATTTCCGGGGTCTGCTGCTGTTGCCGTACCGTCAGGGTGCGGCAATTTTTGTTGGGAGGTGTTTTATGTGGAAACGAGACTCGCAGTGATGAGCATCATCGTGGAAAACGGAGAAATGGTGGAAAAGCTGAACGCACTGCTTCATGAGTACGGGGAATTTATCATCGGCCGAATGGGCATCCCCTACCGCAAGCGGGGCGTCAGCGTCATCGCCATTGCCATGGACGCGCCCCAGAATACCATTGCCGCCCTGTCCGGCAAAATCGGAGGCCTGGTCGGCGTCAGCGTCAAAACCGCTTACTCCGGCGTGATCTCCAAAGAATAATTGGGAAAGAGGTATCTACTATGAACAAAAAAGTACGTTGGATCACCGAAACCGCCGTTATGCTGGCGCTTCTCGTCGCTTTGCAGGCGCTGACCAAGGGCTTTGGCCAGTTTGTCACCGGCTCCTGCGTCAACGCCGTGCTGGCCGTTACCGTTCTGACCGCCGGATTGGGCAGCGGCATCGTCGTGGCCGTGCTCTCCCCGGTGCTTGCCTACCTGTTGGGCATCGCGCCGCAGATTCTTGTTCTTCCCGCCATCATGGTCGGCAACACCGTGTTTGTGGTCCTGCTGCGGCTGATTGCCGGTACGGACAGCAGGAAGGTCGGTCAGCAGATCGCCGCGTGGCTCATTGCCGCGCTGGCGAAATTTGCCGTGCTGTACCTCATCGTGGTAAAGGTCGTCTGCGGCGTGATGGCGCCGTCTCTGCTGGCGGCCGGCACGCTGAAGGAGCCGATGCTGAAAGCCCTCCCCGCCACCTTCAGCTGGCCGCAGCTCATCACCGCTCTGATTGGCGGCGGCATCGCTCTGCTGATCGTCCCTGTCATTCGCAAGGCGCTGCACCGGTAAAATTGCATAGTTTGAGCGCGGACACAGGTCGTGTCCGCGCTTTCCTTTATTCCTCTAACAGGCACACCGCATGGCAGGCCATGCCCTCACCGGTGCCGGTGAAGCCCAGCCTTTCCTCCGTGGTGGCCTTCACGTTTACCCGGGAAGCGGCAATTCCTACCGCAAGGGCGATGTTTGCCTCCATCTGCGGGATGAAATCCTTCAGCTTCGGCCGCTGGGCGATCATGGTCACGTCGATGTTGCTCACCCGATAACCCGCCGCAGCGACCTTTTCCGCCACGTTTTTCAGAAGCAGCAGGGAATCCGCACCCTTGTACTTGGGGTCGGTGTCCGGGAAATGCCGCCCGATATCTCCCAGCCCCGCCGCGCCCAGCAGGGCGTCGGAAACGGCGTGGAGCAGCACATCGGCGTCGGAGTGGCCGTCCAGCCCCTTTTCGTAGTCGATCTTCACGCCGCCCAGTATCAGGTCACGGCCTTCCACCAGCCGGTGCACGTCGTAGCCATGCCCGATCCTCATCTGGTTTCCTCCAGCAGAAGCTCTGCAATCTTCAAATCCAGGGGGGTGGTGACTTTCAGGTTCCGCTCGTCGCCCTCCACAATTTTTACGGAGAAGCCGATCCGCTCCACGGCGGAGCAGTCGTCCGTGAGCTTGGCATTGTCCGCGTTTGCCTTGGCCAGCGCGCCACGGAGAATATCAAAATCGAACACCTGAGGGGTCTGCACGGCGTACAGCGACGCCCGGTCGGGGGTGGACTTCACAATTCTCCCCTCAACGACCTTGATGGTGTCCTTCACGGGTACCGCCGGGGCGGCGGCACCGTAGGTGTTGGCCGCCCGGACTACCCGGTCGATCAGCTGCCAGGAGGCCAGCGGTCTTGCCCCGTCATGGACGGCGGCCAGTTTGACCTTATCCGAAAGGGCGTTCAGACCCAGATTCACCGACTCCTGGCGGGTTTTTCCTCCGGCGACCACGGCGGTGACTTTGTCCATGGTTTTGCAAAGCCCCGTAATGGGCAGGATCAGGTCTTCCCGGGTGACGACGACGATCTCCGAGATGGCGTCGCAGTCCTGAAATGCCCGCACCGTCCGGGCGATCATGGGTTCGCCGCCCAGCGGGGCCATGACCTTGTCGATCCCCCCCATACGGGAGGCCGTGCCTGCGGCCACGATCACCGCGCCGCAGTATTGCAGCTTCAGCAGCTTCCGCGCCGGGCGGGTCACTTTGGTAATATCCACGCTTACAGCTCCTTTATGAGTTTTTTGAAGAACGCTCCCCGCACCATGAAGTTCTTGAACTGGTCAAAAGCGGCGCTGGCGGGGCTCATCAGCACCACGTCTCCCGGCTCCGCGGCGGCCGCCGCCGCACGGACGGCAGGCTCAAAGCTGCCGCAGTCCACGATCTCCAGAGCCTTCGGGTCATATTCCGGGCAGCGTTCCACCGCTTCCCGTATCTTCTGACCGGTCGCGCCGCCGAGATACAGCTTTTTCACGTGGGCGCAGATCTCCGGCCCAAGCACGTCATAGGGGATGTGCTTGTCGTAGCCGCCGGCAATTAAAATCACTTTTTCCGGGAAGCTGCGCAGACCCGCAATGGTGCGGCTGGGGCTGGAAGCAATGGAATCGTTGTAGAACCGCACGCCGTCCTTCACCCGCACCAGCTCAATGCGGTGCTCCACGCCGCCGAAGGTTTCGGCGACATGGCGGATGGTCTCGTCGGACACCAGCCCCTCCACCACGGCGGTGGCGGCCATATAATTCTCTACATTGTGGACGCCGGGAATGAGAATGTCCTTGGTGGGAAGAATCGGTTCCCCGTTCCGGCAGATAACGCCGTCTTCGATGCAGACGTAGGCCATGCCCTTGCGGGAGAAGAACCGGGTGGTGCCGTTGCCCCGGAAGGCGGCGGTGATGTCGTTGTCGGCGTTCAGCACCAGAAGGCCGCTTCCGTCCTGATAGCGGAAAATGTTCTTTTTCGCGTCCACATATTCCTGCATATCCTTGTGGATGTCCAGATGGTTGGGCGCGAGGTTGGTGACCACCGCCCGCTGGGGGCTGCGCTTCATGTCCATGAGCTGGAAGGAGCTAAGCTCCACCACGGCGAGATCCGTCTCCTTCATCTGCCGCGTAAGGGGAAGCAGGGGCGTGCCGATGTTGCCCCCCAGCCAGACGGTTTTTCCCTCCGCTTTCAGCATTTCGGAGATCAGCGTGGTGGTGGTCGTTTTGCCGTCGGAGCCGGTGACGCCAATGATCGGGCAGGGGCAGACCTCGAAGAACGCTTCCATTTCGGAGGTCACCTCCGCGCCCCGGCTGCGGAGCGTTTCGATGGCGGGGTTATTGGGGTGCATCCCCGGCGTGCGAAACAGGATATCCGCCTCCACGTCGTCCAGATAGCCGTCGCCTACATGGAGCCTGCAGCCCATGGCTTCCAGTTCCAGAACCTCGGCGTCCAGCTTTTCCCGGGGCGTCCGGTCACAGCCCACCACGTCGCAGCCGTATTCCAGCAGAAGCCGAACCAGCGGCCGGTTGCTGACACCAAGCCCCAGAACCGCGATTTTCTTATTTTTTAGACCCGTAAAGTATGTATCAAAGGCAGAATTCATGGGATATTCCTCTTTTCTGAGAAAATGCAGCTTTTCGGCGAAGCGTCCGCTTGAAAATGCGGACGCGTTTTTCTCTAGTATATCCTTTCCGAAAAGAATTTGCAAGCGGGATTTCACCTTATCGCTTATCCGTTTCGGGGCGTATGCTCCGACTCGCCGGTTGACACTGGCGGCGGAAAGAGATAAGATAAAGGCAGACATGGGGAAACCGCCGTGGTGTCTGCCTTTTTTCTATAAATGGGGACAAAAAATCACCCCATTCAGGCAGAAGCGGTTTGCCCACCGCATAGCTGCATAATGGGGAGAACAGAGAAATTAACCGCGCACGCCGCGCCGGGGCAGGGGGGACACATCATGCATTTCGTGAAAGCAAAGGGAATATTGTCCGCGAAAAACGGGATGAATCTGTATCGCGGCTGCTCTCACGGGTGCATTTACTGTGATTCCAGAAGCAATTGCTATCACATGGAGCACGCCTTTGAGGATATCGAGGTCAAGGAAAACGCCATCGAATTGCTGAAGGACGCTCTGACCCGTAAGCGGAAAAAGTGCATGATCGGCACAGGCTCCATGACCGACCCCTACATCCCGCCGGAAATGAAGCTGGGAAACGTCCGAAAGGCGTTGGAGCTGGTATATGAATACGGCTTCGGATTCACGGTCATTACCAAATCCAATCGAATCCTGAGGGATTTAGACCTTTTGCAGAAAATAAACGAAAGGACAAAGTGCGTCGTGCAAATGACCCTGACCACCTGCGATGAAGACCTGTGCAGGAAAATCGAGCCGAATGTCAGCACCACGGAAGAGCGCTTTGAAGTGCTGAAAACGCTGCGGGATTGCGGGATACCGACCGTTGTGTGGCTGTCACCAATCCTGCCATTTATCAACGATACGGAGGAAAATATTTCCGGCATTCTGGATATGTGCGCGGAGGCGAAGGTCTACGGGGTCATCTGCTTCGGCATGGGCCTGACGCTCCGGGAGGGGAACCGGGAGTATTTTTATGAACAGTTAGACCGGCTGTTTCCGGGGCTGAAAGAACAGTACATCCGCACCTACGGCGATCAATATATGATAGAGAGCGGAAACAGCCAGAAGCTGATGCGGCTCTTCCACCGAAAGTGCGAAAAATACGGGATCGTCCACGACAATGACCAGATATTCCGCTATCTGTCGGCATTTGAAGAGAAGGACGACGGCGGACAGCTGAGCATCTGGGATTAGACGTATCCTGCCCCGTCAGCAGACCGGATTGCGGGGAATGATGATGGCGGCGATGATGTACGCCAGGATACCGCAGCCGCCCATCAGGCTGAACAGCGCCCAGATCAGGCGCACCACGGTGGGGTCGATGCCGAAGTATTCGGCGATACCGCCGCAAACGCCGTCGAGCATTTTATTCTGGTTGGATTTATACAGCTTTTTTTCCATAGCAGCCGTCCTCATTTCTGTTGGTATTCCGGGCGGCTTGTAATGCCGCCGTAATTCATGATATGATTATACCATAACACGGCAAGATTGGATAGACCGCTTTTGCGGTAAAATGTGTTTATTTTTCAGGTGTGCCCCAAAGAGGGCAAAGGGAGACATTATGGATCGTATCATTGACAAGGCCGCATGGCCGAGACGGGAGATATTTAGGGTCTATCTGAAAACCGTCAACACGCCCAAACAGCGGGTCTTTTCCGTCTGCTGTGCACCATTTTCCCTTGCAATACACAAAGTATTCCTGCGGAAAAATGGCTTCATCAGACGAAAAATCCCTCGCTGTTGGTCATATTTCCGGTTTTCAGATAGACCCTAACTTTTTCAGCGGAATTTCCAACCCGTTTTACGCCGTCACATTCCGCCAGGACGTGACGGAGCTTCGGAATTACTGTAAGGAGCGGAAGATTTCCTTTTATTATGGCCTGATTTATCTTTGCTGCAAGGCATTGCAGGACGTACCGGCCTTTGCCTGCCGGATACGGGGAGAAAACGTCGTGGAGCTGGGGGAGCAGAAGCCCAGCTTTACCGATCTCAAAAAAGGAAGCGAGCTGTTTCATATCGTGACCATGCCCTGTGAGGGATCAATCGCCGAATTCTGCGAGAGAGCCAGAGAGGTCAGCGGCAAGCAGGATTGTTTCATCGACATGGCGGGGCAGGCGGACGATCTGATTTATTTCTCCTGTCTGCCGTGGATGGACGTCACCGCCGTGACCAACGAACGGGAGTTATTGGCCCCAAACGCCAGAGACGATTCCATTCCCAGAATCTGCTGGGGGAAGTATATTTTGGAAAACGACCGGGTGTATCTGGGAATTTCCGTGGAGGTCAACCACCGGCTGATTGACGGGGTACACATCGGACGCTTTGCGGAAGCGCTGACCCGGCGGATACAGGCATTAAAGTGAAACGAAGCGTCTGCGATCATTGACCGCAGACGCTTAACCGTTTATTTGCAGAATTCCGTGATTGCCGCGTGGGCGAACTGCGCCGTTCCGGCGCCCCCGGCGGCGTCGATGTTTTCCGTCATGCTGTCACCGGCAATGTACATCTGCCCCAGACTTTGCAGAATTTCCTTGGTGCAGGTGTAATAGTGGTTCGTGATGAAGGTTTGCAGCTTGGCGACCAGCGCCTGTGCGCCCTCGGAAGCGGGAGAGGTGCCCCGGATGGTGCCGAAACGGGCAAAAATGTCCATCAGATCGTCGGCGCTCTCCTGCGCCTGCCGGGGCGTGACGTTTTTCTTCTCAAACTCCTGCCATGCCGGAGTTTTGCCCCACTTCTGCTTGGCCTCCGCTGTGTATTTTTCGATCTCACTGGTATCAAATTTGGAAAAGTCCATAGAAAACACTCCTGTTTGTTGAATTTCCCGGGCGTGGGAAATGAGCTGCTCCAGATGTTCCCGCTGCATTTCCAGCAGCCGCACCTGCTGGGCGAGGGCGGTCATAGGGTCAAAATCCGGGGCATCCAGAATCCGCTTGATGTCCTTCAGCGGGAATTGCAGCTCCCGGAAAAGCAGGATAGACTGCATCCGCTTCAGCGCCGCGTCGTCATACAGTCGATAGCCCGCTTCCGTCACCGCGGTTGGCTTCAGCAGGCCGATGGCGTCATAATGGTGGAGCGTGCGCACACTCACGCCGGTGATACGGCTGACTTCCTTGACGGTTTTCATTTCCATCCCTCCCGATGAAAACAGTATAAACTATGACGTTGGGGGAGAGTCAAGAGGGAAAACGAAAAATTTGCGCAATTTGAACGGAGCGGTGTTTTTTCGGTGAAAAACACCGGAGAGATTCCGGGAACCCTTGCGGCGGGTTCCTGAGTGTGGTATGATGATATCAGTAAGGACGACAATTTGAAGGAGGGACTTTCATGGAAAAGAGCAATATCCACGAGAAAATCAAGCTTCTGACAGGAAACGGCATGTGGCACACCCAGGAAACGGAGGACTTGCCCTCCGTTCATCTGTCCGACGGCCCCCACGGCCTGCGCAAGCAGGAGGAAAAGGAGCGCCAGAACAACGTCAGTCTGGTGTCCACCTGCTATCCCACGGCCAGCGCCTTAGCCTGTTCGTGGGATGTGACCGCGGCGGAGCGGCTGGGCAGGGCGGTTGCGAAGGAAGCATGGAACGCGGACGTTGCCGTGCTGCTGGGGCCGGGCATCAACATGAAGCGTTCCCCCCTGTGCGGCAGGAATTTTGAGTATTTCAGCGAAGACCCCTTTCTGGCCGGACGGCTGGGCGCGGCCTATGTCAGCGCCGCCCAGGGCGAAGACGTGGCGGTCTCCCTCAAGCATTTTGCGGCCAACAATCAGGAGACAAACCGACAGACCGCCAACAGCCAGATCGATGAACGCGCCCTGCGGGAGATTTATCTCAGCGCCTTTGAATATGTGGTGAAAACGGCACGCCCCGCCACGGTTATGGCGTCCTACAACCGCCTGAACGGGTATTATGCCTGTGAAAACCGCCACCTGCTCACGGAAATTCTCCGGGAGGAATGGGGCTTTGACGGGGTGGTCATTTCCGACTGGGGCGCCTGCGCGGACTTGGCGAAAGCCGTGAAGGCGGGTATGGACCTGGAAATGCCGGACAGTCACGGAATCCATGCCCGGAAGCTGAAAGCGGCGCTCAAGGCGGGGGAAATCTCAGAGGAAGATATCGCCAAGGCCGCCGGAAGAATCGAAAAACTGGTGAAAAAGTACGCGCCGGGCAACAGAGCGAAAAAGGATACGTCGGACGCCCACGAGATTGCAAAGCAGCTTGCCTGCGAAAGCGCCGTCCTGTTGAAAAACGACGGGATACTCCCGATTTCTCAGGATGCGGACGTGGTGGTCATCGGCGCTCTGGCGGAGCAGATGCGTTTTCAGGGCGGCGGCAGCAGCCATATCAACACGGCCAGCTTCCCCAATGCGCTGGACGCCCTGCGGAAGCTGGGGGTGACGGTCACTTACGCGCCCGGATATTCTCTGAAAGACGAGGAAAACCGGGAATTGGAGGAACAGGCGCTGGCTCTGGCCGCGGGGCAGAAAACGGTTCTGTTTTTCGGCGGCCTGACCGACCAGTACGAGGGGGAGGGCTACGACCGGGAAAGCCTTGCCATGCCCGCAAACCAGCTGCATCTGCTGAACAAAATCTGCGAAGTGAGTCCCAATGTGGCGGTGGTGTCCTTCAGCGGCGCACCCTATGACATGGCCTTTGAGAACAGGGTGCGGGGCATTTTACAGATGTACCTCGGCGGCGAGGCTGTTGGGGAAGCCTGCGGCGAGCTGCTGACGGGTCGGGTGAATCCCAGCGGAAAGCTGGCGGAATCCTGGCCTTACGCGGTGGAGGACACGCCATGCCATGGATTTTTTGCCACCGGCAGCGACGACATCGAATACCGGGAGAGCATCTACGTGGGGTACCGGTACTATGACAGCTTTGGGATTCCGGTGCGGTTCCCCTTTGGCTTTGGGCTGAGCTATACGACCTTTGCTTACGACAATTTGAAACTGAGCAGCGAAACCTACGAGAGCGGAAGGCTGCAAGTTTCTCTGAACGTGACCAACACCGGCAGCGCGGCGGGGGCGGAGATCGTGGAGCTGTACGTGGAAAATCCGTCCGCCGATTATCTGCGGGCAAAGAAGGAGCTGAAAGGCTTCCAAAAGGTCATGCTGGCGCCCGGCGAGACGAAGCGCGTCACGATGGAGCTGGACGAAAGAAGCTTCTCCATGTTCGACGAAGGCCGGTTCCGGATGATCGGCGGTACATACCGGATGCTTATCGGAAGCTCTGTGCAGGATATCCGTCTGGCGCAGACGGTAACAGTGCAGGGCGAAGCCTGTACGCGCAATGACCGGGAGAGACTTTCCGACTACTTCCAGAAAGATCTGCACGGCGTGACCCGGGAGCAGTTCGCGGCGCTTTACGGGAAGCCCCTCAGCCACTTTGACGACCGGAAGCCGGGGGAATACAGCCTGTATGACTCCCTGAACCAGCTGGCGGAAGCGTCGCCTCTGGCAAGAACGGTGCGCAAGGCGGCGCGGCCGCTGGTGTATTCCATGTTCAAGGGCATCCCCCACGATGATCCGCAGGTCGTTATGGTCCTGATGGGCATGGAGAACGGCATGATTGACAGCGTGGTATGCCAGAGCGGCGGAATGCTGCCCATGCGGGTGGCGGAAGCCATGGTTTTGCAGGCGAACGGCCATCGCGGCAAGGCGCTCCGGAAGCTCATAAGGGGATAATGCGGATGAAAAACAGTTTGGATAAGAGAACAAAATGGTGCTACTGCATCGGCGCGACGGGGCGGGACGCCGCCTACGCGCTGGTGAGCATGTATCTGCTCACTTACGTCCAGTACACCATGAAGCTGACCGTCGCCCAGTTCGGCGTGATTTCCGCGGCCATCGTGGTCTGCCTGATCTGGGACGCGGTCAACGATGCGCTGATGGGCATTATCATCGAGAACACCCACTTCAAAAGCGGAAAATTCAAGCCGTGGATCATCGTCGGCGCGGTTCTGAACGCGCTGGTGATCGTAGCGCTCTTTACCCTGCGGCCGCAGGGCTGGGGCTTTGTCGCCTTTTTTGCCACAGGGTATCTTCTCTGGGGCATGACCTACACCATGAACGACATCGCCTACTGGGGAATGCTCCCCAGCCTGAGCAGCGACCCCAAAGAGCGGGACACGCTGGTGACGCTGATGAGCGTATTCATCTGCGTTGGCCAGTTCGCGGTGGCGGGGATCGTGCCCACGGTGGTGGCGGGAAACGCGATTCAGGCGTACCGGGTGACGGCGCTGATCGTCGCGCTGGCGTTTATCGCGTTCCAGACTTTAGTGGTTCTGGGGGTTCGGGAAGCGCCCCGCAGGGACGATGCGGAGAAGGTGACGCTTCGGAAGATGTTCACCATCTTTATGCGGAACGATCAGCTGGTGCCCATCGGCATTGCGTCCCTGCTGTTCAACATCGGGAACGGACTGCTGATTATCTTCGGCGTGAATTTCTTCTATTTTGAATTCGGCTATGCCGACAGCGGCGACCTGATTTTCCTGTTCACGGTGATGTACGGGCTGGGGACGCTGTTTTCGCAGGCGCTGTATGCCTTCATTTCCAGCCGGATGCACCGCATGACCATCCTGAAAATCTGCATGGCGGCCATCGCTGTGGGCTACGGGATGCTGATGGGCTTCGGCTATGTGCTGCCCAAAAACGTGGTTCTGCTGAACGCCATTGGATTCATCATTTTCTTCTTCCAGGGGCTATACAATCTGGCGGTGATCGTGATGCTCAACAATACCATCGAGTACGACGAGCTTCGCTTCGGGGAGCGCCACGACAGTGTCATTTCCGCGATCCGTTCCTTCTCCGTCAAGCTGGCGGGGGCGGTGAATCAGGGAATTTCCGCGCTGGTGCTCATTATCAGCGGCATTTACACCGTCAGCCAGAACATCTCGGGGTTGGAAATTGAAGTGGGAAAGGGCGGCATGACCAGCGCTCAGGCGTTGGAGAAGGCCAACGCTTTCACGGCGCAGGTGCAGCCCCGGCAGACGCTGCTGCTGAGAATCGGCATGGTGGTCATTCCGGTTCTGGCGCTGACGTGTGCCTATGTTCTGATCCGCAAAAAGTACAAAATTACGGAAGAAGCCTATCAGAAAATGGTCGCGGAGATCGCGGCGCGATAATCCTGTAATATCGAGGGCGGCTGCCAACTGGCAGCCGCCTTTCATGTAGAAATTTTGGCATAAATTTTGTGCGGAATGCCAATAGCCGCTGCCTTTACATGGACGGGGAAATGCGGTAAAATTATCATGATATTTGTGGATAATTCTGATTTTCTGCAATGAAAAATACGTTTTAATACTATTTCCTGATTAAAATCTTAATTTTAATCAGGAAGGCATCGCCTGACGGCGCTGCCTGTTTTGTGATTTATAAGGAAAGAAATCACAAAACAAGTCTCATATGAACTCCATGCCCTTCAGGCAATTAAAATCTTTTTTAAAGATTTTAATTGGAATTCAGTATAACGAATATTTTTATTACATTCAGCAATTTGCCTGAACCCCGGCGCAGAAGGCCGGAATTCAGGCTGGGAGGGCTTTTATGACCTGTACTGTTACCGTCCTGCCCGCCGGGAGGAAGCTTTCCGCCCAGCCGGGAGAGAACCTGCTTACTTTGCTGCGAAGCGCGAACCTTGCGCCGGAAGCGCCCTGCGGGGGCAACGGAAAGTGCGGGAAATGCACCGTCCTGATCGGTGGAAAGCCGGTGCTTGCCTGCGGCTATACGGTTTCAGGGGACGTGACCGTCCACGTAACCGCAGCCAAGACCCACGCCCGGATACTCACTGACGGTTACGGGGCAGAGGTGGAACTCCAGCCCCTGCGGGATGGGGCAATGGCGGCTTTCGACATCGGGACTACCACCGTGGTGTGTTACCTTCTGGAAGCGGGAACCGGCCATCTTCTGGCGGCGGCCTCTGCCGTGAATCCCCAGCAGAGCTACGGCGCGGATGTCATCAGCCGCATCCAGCGGGCGCTGGCGGGGGAGATGGAAGCCCAGACCCGGCTCATCCGGGAGCAGATGGGGTCCCTGCTGGGGGACGCCTGCCGTCAGGCCGGGGTGCTGCCGGAAACGGTGGGCGTTATCAGCGTGGTGGGGAATCCCTGTATGCAGCAGCTGTTTCTGGGAATTATGCCGGAAAATCTGGCAAAAATTCCCTTTGCCCCGGTGCTGACCAAAGCTGAGGTCGGGGAGGCGGGAGACATTTTCCCCTGCTGTCCCCACGCGGCGCTCGTCACCGTGCCGGATATTTCCGGCTATGTGGGGGCGGATACGGTGGGGTGCGTTCTGGCTTCCGGCCTCGACCGGGAGGAGAAGCGTACACTGCTGGTGGACATCGGCACCAACGGGGAGATGGTTCTGGGGAACCGGGAACGGATGATCGCCTGTGCCACCGCCGCCGGTCCCGCGCTGGAGGGCGCGAAAATCCGCTTCGGTATGCGGGGAGAGCCGGGGGCCATTGACCACGCCGCACTGGTGGGAAATACGCTGTCCCTGTCCGTGATCGGCGGCGGGGAGGCCGCTGGCATCTGCGGCTCCGGCCTGATTGACATTGCCGCGGTGCTGCTGGATGCGGGCGTGGTAAACGCCCGGGGAAGGCTGGCCGAGCCGGGGACGGCGCTTCCTCTGGGCGACCGGATTTTCGAGACGGAGGGGCAGCGGCGTTTCCGCCTGACGGACAGCGTTTATCTGACGCAGGACGACATCCGTCAGCTGCAAATGGCAAAGGGCGCCATCGCGTCCGGCATCGAACTGATGGCGGCGCAGCTGGGCGGCGGGGTGGAGACCATTGAGCGGGTCTTGCTTGCCGGTGCTTTCGGCAGCTTCATCCGTCCGGAAAGCGCCTGCCGGATCGGACTTCTGCCGCCGCAGCTGCTGGATCGCATTCAGGCGATCGGCAACGCGGCGGGCAGCGGCGCACGGCGGGTGGCCTGCTCCGGGGCAGAATTGCAGCGGGCGCAGACCCTTGCCGACAGAGCGGAATTTCTGGAACTGGCGGCGCTGCCGGAGTTCCAGCGAACCTTCGCCCAAAGTATGCGGTTCTGCCCATGAAGACGGTAATTTTATGCTGCGCGTCGCTGGAAAAGGAAGCCCGTCTCGCCATGGCGCGCAAAGAAATCTCCTATCCCCTTCACATTCTGACGGACAACAATCACGATGTGCCGAACCGGCTGCGGGAGGCTATTCAGCGGGAGCTGGACGGCATTCAGGACGCGGACCGGGTGCTGATGGCCTTCGGCACCTGCGGCGGCGCGATGGTGGGACTGCGCACGGGAAGCTTTCAGCTGATTTTGCCCCGGGTGGATGATTGTCTGTCCCTGCTCATGGGCTCCATGGAGCAGCGCTACGCCGCGCTGCAGGGGGGCTTCGGCATTTTCCTGACGGAGAGCTGGCTCAGCAGCAGCCGGAGCATGGAGAATGAGCTGGAGCGCATCCGGCGGGTCTATCCCCCCAAGCGGGCGGAGACGATCATCCGGCTGATGTACCGGAATTTTGATTCCCTGAATGTCATCGACACCGGGGCTTACCCGGTGGAGTCGATTTTGCCCAGAACGCAGGCGCTGGCCGAACAGCTCCATCTGACCCACCGGGTCGTTCCCGGAGACAGCCGGTATCTGGAGACCCTGCTGGCAGGCCCCTGGAACCCGGGGCGGTTCATCTGCATCCCCGAAAACACGGTCATCACCGACGCGGACGTGCTTTTACCCCCAGCTGCGGGAAGAAAATAAGAAGCTGGGGTCAGGCGGTAAGCCTGACCCCAACTTTTATCGTGGTTCATAAACTTTTTTCGCGGTAAATGCTGTCCATCACGTCCCGGTTCAGCCGGTGGAAGAGCATGGGCAGGATGGAAAGCGCCGACAGAACGGCCGTTCCCAGAAAGGTGATCTTGGGAATGCCCGACAGGGTTTCCGCGCTCTGCACGGGCAGCGCCGATTCGTAACGGATGAGAACCATCCCGGCACTGGCGGCCATAGCGCCGACGAACTGGGCGACATAGCTCAGGGTGGAAGCGACTGCGTACAGAAAGCCTCTGGCTTGAATGCCCTTCCGGTAGAGGTTGTAGTCCACAGAATCGGAAATGCAGGGCATCAGCATTGCGCCCGCAGGTACCAGACAAAAGAAATACAGCCCCATAGCGATATAAAACAGCACCCGGTTCTCCCTGAAAACATAGGCCAGAGTGATGCACACCGCAGACAGCAGCATGGAGCTTATGAAAATCGTCCGCTTTTCAAATCTCCGGGAGAGCGGCGTCACGACAAAGGTCGCCGCCAGCCGCGCCACGGTCATGACCGTAATCAGCGTGGACATCCCGGCAGAGTCCCCAATGACCCAGTTAAAATAGTAGGCAAGCATGGAAAAGAGCAGAGTGCTTGCCCCGATGCTGAATATAAAGCCAAAGGCACAGGGCAGAATGGGCGGCAGAGCGCGGAGCATCTGCTTCGGACTGACGCCGGGCGCCTTTTCCGCTTTCTTCGCTTCCGCCCGGCCCGGATCGTAGGGCTTCGTCACCGCGCAGACCGCGGCCATCGCGATGACCAGAATCAATCCGTACAGACCGGCAGAGACCGTGTACCCGGTTTCGATCCGCGAAAATCCGTGCAGCAGCCGTACCCCAATTTGCCCAAAGGCCAGACTCGCCAGAGTGGACAGCTGCGTCCCGCTGATCGTCAGCGCGACGGTATCCGAAGGCGTTTTCCCGATGGCCCCCATGATCGCCCGGTACGCCACAAACATCAGATTGTAGCCCGCATAGGAAATGGTATACAGCACTACGAAAACCGTGGCGGTGCCTGCCGCACCCAAGGGAAGCCGGGTGAACAGAAGCGCCGTGGACAGCGCGCAGATCACGCTGCCCCGGAGGATCCATGGGCGGTACCTGCCTTTGGAAGTGAACAGATTGTCAATGAGGATGCCTGCGGCCAACGCCGTGGCGGCCTCCACCCACTGGACTGCGGAATAGAGGATGCCCGTCAGTTTTGTCGGCAGCAGAAGCACATCCGTCATATAAAACATCAGATAAGAAGATATCAGATTCAGGTAAAAACTGTAGCCGAATTCTCCCAAACCATAGCCGTATACCGTTCTGCGGCTTAAGCCGGATTTCCCCTCAGACGCGGGTTTCATTGCCTGTCCCCCTCTCTTATCTTCTGCTGTGTCAGCCCATGATAACGAAGTTGATAAACTGGATCAGCGCAGCGCGTTTCTGCTCATCCGTCATTTTCTTCCCGTCAAAGCCCAGAGGAAAATGGAGCTTTTCCACCAAGGCGTTGATGCCGGATTCAAATTCGCGTACATCTACTGTTTCGTCCATATTTTCTCCTTTACGCGTATTCCCGCACGAAATCACAAACCGCCTTCAGATTTTCCGGATTTGCGTCGTTGCGGAAGGAACCCATCTTATCCTGACAGAACATAAAGCCGCCGTCGCAGCCCAGCTCGTCGATGACCCGCTTTGCCCGATCCAGACACGCCTGCTTGGTGCCGCGGCCCAGCAGACTGTTGGGCATACCGCCCATGATGGCGATATTTGGCAGCTCTTTGCGGATCTCGAACACATCGTCCGTCTCCGGCAGAATGGTCAGGAAACCCTTGGGATAGTCCTTGAAGCAGTCCTTGTAGCGCAGAATGGTGCCTTCGCTGAAGATCAGCGCGTGCATCTTCTTTTCGCACAGCACGTCCAGAACCTGCTTCATGTACGGCCAGTAGAACTCTGCAAACTGATCCGGGTTCATGAAGTTGTGGGCGAGCATGGCGCTGAGGTAGTCGAAGCAGTAGTTCATATTCCCGCCCTCGGGCAGCTTTTTCAGCGCTTCCAGCTGGGGCGTGAAGAACAGCTCGTTCATGGCGTCGATCATGGCGTGCAGACCGGGCTTGTCCCGGCGCATCATCATGGCGGTGCCGCGCATACCCAGAATGAAGCCCAGAATGTTTTCCATGGAGATGGCCGCATAGGGATTGGGGGCGGTCACGCCGGGAAGGCCGTACTCCGTCTTCATGATGTTCTTGATCTTCATGCTGTAGCCGAAGTACCGCATCATCTCGTCGTAGGCATTCTGAATTTTCTGCAGGCTGGCGTCCTCTTTCCACCATGGGAATTTCTGGGCCATGCCCACTTCCCACAGGAATTTCTCGTAGTTCGCCGCCAGCTGCGCACCCTGCTTCGGCTCGCAGATGTGGATGTCCCGCACGCTGACGCACTCCGCCTCATCGTTTACGATGTAGGTGGGGGAGGACATGGCCTGCGCCACCCGGTAGGGATTGCGGGTGCCGAAGTCAAACATGGTATCAAAGCCGTAAGCCTCCTGATGGTGCCGGACAACCTGCTCCATCTTGCTGTAATCGTTCATGGCTTCCGTCAGCTTATAGGGGGAATCCAGTATCTTCCAAGTCACAAAGAAGGATACCAAGGGGGTGCGATCCGGCTTTTTCTCCATGCCGGCCGCGTCCCGAAACAGCTGGATTCTGTATTTTTCCAGTTCCTGGTTGGTCATACTTGTTTCCTTTCTTATTGCGGTCATTTCCCATTGAGCGGCGCAGCGCTCAATGGGAAATGGTATCGTATGGTTGCGATGCCCGGGGAACTACGCCTTATTGAACGGAGCCGTACTTCTTTGCATTATACTCCGCAATCTGCTTTTCGTCCAGTCTGTAGAAAATCATGCAGGCACCGGCGATGGCGCAGACGACGGCGGGGATCACGGCGATCAGGATGACCATTTTCTGAATCAGCTCCGGGGTGAATTCCATGCCGGGGACATAGCCGATGGCAGCCATGCTGAACGCGGAAATGGAGGAGGACAGGATCAGACCCACACGGGTGGTGGCACCGGCCAGACCCTGCAGGAAAGCCCGGGGCGCTTCCTTGCCCTGCATCTCGATGTTGTCGCCGATGTCGTTGCACAGGGCGCTCATGACGCAGGTGGAGGGGCAGCCTACCAGATTGATGGCCGCGCGGATGGCAATGAAGGGAAGCGCCTTGCTGCCGAACAGCGCCAGTGCCACATAGCCAACGGCACTGAGGATCATGCCGCCGACGTGAATGGCCTTCTTGGACAGCCTCTTTGTCAGCCAGGGGGTGATCAGGCAGCCAATCAGGCCGACGATCGCGTTCCAGCTCAGGGATTTCGCGGCGGCCGCGGGATCGTTCAGAACATAGGTGGTGTAGTAAACCAGCAGAGTCATGAAGAAGCCGACGGAGGCGGCGGAGAAGGAATAGGAGCAGAAGAAGGGAACCATGGGACCCTTCAGCGCCTTGAACATTTCAAAGAAACCGGTGCGCTGCTTCTTAACGGGAGCGGCTTCGTCCGCCTGATGCTCATACTTGCCGAAGGCGCAGAACATATAGATGGCACCCAGAATGATGGTCAGACCGTAGATCGCGGAGGCGCAGCCGTAAGCCTGCTTGGTGCCGGCCCACAGGGCGATGCCCAGGATGGGGTAGCCGATGTAGCCGTAGAGAATGCTGGAAATGGTGCCTGCGGACTGAGCGGAGGTGTTCAGAGCAACGACGTCCGCCTTGTTCTTGGCGACCTTGCCGATCACGGCGCGCATGGCCGTCCAGCCGACGTTATAGAACAGCGTCTGCAGGGTGTAAATGATCATGAACACCACAACGTAGACCGACTGCGGCAGGGGATAGTAGAAAAAGCTGAGGGGGAAGAACAGACCCAGACCGATGCCGGATACCAGCACCCATGTTCTGTACTTGCCGGAACGGAAGTTGATGGCATCGATGATGACGCCGGAGAACAGCATGGTCACCATCTTGATGATCTGAATGGTGGAATACAGGGATGCTGCCAGCACGGTGGAGAATCCGGCAATATCCGTCATGTAGTACAGCAGATAGTAGCCGGTGATCATCAGCTGGAAGCCGTAGGTGAACATACCGCCCGCGCCGAAGCCGAAGATCTCACTGAATCTTAATGTGCGTTTTTCCTTTTCCATAATGCTCCTTCTTTCTTATTCATTTGTCTGTTCTGCGCATTGCATCACAATTTTGCCGATCCGCCGGAAAATGGGGATCATAGCTACGTAGCACAGGGTGTGCAGCAGCGTCATGGCTGTCCGGTCCTGAATCAAGTTGACCGTGAGATTGGATACCAGACAGATCAGCGCCAGCAGCGCCACGCACACGAAGAATTGCTTCTGCCGAAAAACACGTCTCAGCATAGCGCCTCCTTAAATCGCTTCCGCCCAGTCCTTGCAGACCTGAACGGTTTTCTGGGGGCTGTGCGCCCATTCGTCGGCGCCGGTGATCTTCATGGCTTCCTCGCTGACCGGCGCGCCGCCGATGATGATCTTCACATCGTCCATTCCGTCTGCCTTGAACGCTTCCACAGTCGCCTTCATGGAATCAATGGCCAGCGTCAGCACGCCAGACAGGGCGACGATCTTGATGCTGTTTTCCTTCGCCGCTTTTACGATCTCCGAGGCGGGGACGTCGATGCCCAGATCCAGCACCTCAAAGCCTGCCGCTTCCAGCATGGAGCGGACGATGTTCTTGCCGATGTCGTGCAGGTCGTCCTTGACGGTACACAGGATCATCTTCGTCTTGGTGCCGCCGCCGTCGCCGGTGACCAGCGCGTCCTTCAGAATGGATACGGCGTCGGTCATCAGCTCGCCCGCGTAGATCAGGTCGCCAACGAAATACTCGCCGCTCTCAAACCGGGAGCCGACGATGTCCATTCCCTTCTGGCAGGCGTCCATCGCTTGCTGTGCGCCGGAGCCGCCGTCTGCCATGACCGTTTCCAGAAGCTCCTTGACGGTATCCTCGTCCAGATCGCCCATGGCCTCGGCCAGTTCTTCGTAGTCGATCATTGCGTTTCCCCCTTTATTTCTTGACACCGAACCTGCCCTGACGGTAAGCCCGGTTATATTTTCTGCCGCCCTTGTCCTTCATGGTCAGAGCTTCGCAGGCGTAGATGGTGCCGATCATGTCCATGCTGCAGGGATCCATAATGGCGCTGTCCAGCCCCGCCGCAATGGCGTAGGCCATGCAATTCATATTGACATACTTTCTTGCGGGCATGTCAAAGGAAATGTTGGAGATCGCGCCCGTGACCTTGACGGTGGGAGCGTACTCGTGGATGCCCCGGATGCAGCGCTCGAAATCCTTCATGGAGGTGGGCATGGTGGCGATGGCCATGACGCAGGGGTCGATGTGCAGCTGGTTCAGCGCCACGCCGTACTTGTCCGCCTTGTCGATGATCCGTTTGGCGATGTCGATTTTTTTCTCCGGGTCGGCGGGGATGCCGTCCCGGTCACAGGTCAGACCCACCACGTGCCACGGGGTCCCCGCGATCAGGGGGAAGATGGTCTCGCACTTGTCACCCTCTTCGTTGACGGAGTTTACCATGCCGGGGCGGGCAACGTGGCCCTCTTCCAGAATCCGCGCTAAGAGCTTTGCGTTGGGGCTGTCGATGCACAGCGGCGTCTGGGTCACACCCTGCATCAGCCCGATGAGCCAGACCATGGTCTCATACTCGATGTCCGTGGCGGTGCTGGGGGCGCAGTCCAGGAAATCTGCCCCGGCCTTCGCCTGCGCCAGCGTCCGCTCCACAATCAAGGCCTCGTCGTGTTCGGCAATGGCTTTTTTGATGGAGGGAATGGCGCCGTTGATTTTTTCGCCAATAATGATCATGATGATCCACGTCCTTTCCGGAGAATTTTCTGCATGCTTCATGTATCTTCAACTTGTCTAGACAAATTATAGTACATGCGGAAGCCCATGTCAACGGATATGGCGAAAATCTACAATTCCCACAATTTCATTCCCCGGGAAATGGTTACTTTGCTGAACGGGTGCTTTTCCACCCTGCCTGCGTGTGAAATATTTCATTATTTTTATTCCAAAACCGGTTTCAAAATGCCGGAAAATGTTGTATACTATTAAATTATAATAGAATCTGACAGTTTAATGCGCCAGACTGTCAAATCAGGATTTTGGGAGGAGCGTTTATGGATGGGGTAATTCTGTATCAATCGAAATACGGCGCCGCGAAGAAATATGCCGACTGGCTCGCTGAAGAAACGGGATATCCGTGCGTGGAGACAAAGAAAGCGGATATTAAGGAAATTGAGAAGTACGATACGATCATTCTGGGAGGCGGGACATATGCTTCCGGCATTGCCGGGTTGTCCTTCCTGAAAAGGAACATCGGTAAATTAACGGGGAAAAAGATTCTCGTATTCTGCTGCGGCGCGTCGCCTTATGAAGAAAGCGCGTTCCAGCAGTGCAGAGAGCATAACATGAAGGACATGTTATCTGATATTCCCGTCTTTTATTGCCGCGGCGCGTGGGATATGGACGCAATGTCGCTCAAGGACAGAACATTATGCAATTTACTCAGAAAGGCCGTTTCCAAGAAAGACCCCGCTGATTATGAAGTATGGGAAAAGACGCTGATGGCCGCAGGGGAAGATAAGTGCGATTGGACGGATAAAAAGTACATCGAACCGATCATTGCATACCTTGGAAAATGATTAACGAAACCGACACAAAGAAAGGGAACAGCATGGATCTGAACAGACAGCTTATTGAGGCAATGGCCGATCTGAATGAAGATCTGGTGATCGCCACCGTCCGGCAGATGGCGGCGGAGGGACACTCCTTTGAGGAAATTCAGCAGTGCCTGAACACCGGCATCAGCGCCGTGGGCACCCGCTTTGAGCGGGGAGACTATTTCATTGCCGACCTGATCGTCTCCGGTATGATCTACCGCAGCGCCCTGAACGAGCGGGAGCCTCTGCGTTCCGGCGGCGCGCCCCGGCCTCTGGGGAAAGTGGTCATCGGCGTGGTGGCGGGGGATATCCACGACATCGGCAAGGACATCATCGTCAGCCTGCTTCGGGCGGAGCGGTTCGACGTGGTGGACTTAGGCATCGACGTCAAGCCGGAGCGGTTCGTCCATGCGGTTCGGAACTATCACCCGGATGTGGTGCTGCTCAGCGGCGTGCTGACCACCGCGCAGGAGGCCATGGTCCAGACCATTCAGGCATTGACGGACGCGGGACTTCGGAATCAGGTGAAGGTGCTGATCGGCGGCCTGTGCACCAGCGAGTATCTGATGCACCACGTGGGGGCCGACGGCTGGGCTTACGACAGCAACCGAACCGTGCGGTTCTGCAAGGAGGTAGTGGATGGGAAAGAAGCAGCCAAGTGAGCAGACGCCGGTCTATGCCGTCGTCCATGCGTCTCTGCGGACCCAGATCTTCACGGGGCAGTACCGCCCCGGAGACCTGCTGCCGTCGGAGAGCCATCTGTGTCAGGAATTCGGCGCCAGCCGGGAGACCGTGCGCCGGGGGCTGCAGCAGCTGGAAAATGAGGGACTGATCTTCTCCCGCCCCAAGATCGGCTATTTTGTCAGCCAGCCAAATCACAACGATATGGTTCTGTCCCTGTCAGAGGAACTGGAGGGGACGGAGCTGCAATACCGGGACATCCACGGCATCCTGCCGGACGAGCGGCTGCAGGAGCTGCTGGACATTCCTGCGAACCGGAAGGTCATTGAATTCTCCCAGATATCCCGGGACGGGGAGGGGCAGCCGGTGGCATACGATGTCAAATTCGTACCCTATGCCCGGGCGTACCCTTCCGTGGAAAGCGAGATCCGATACGCCGTGCTGCCGGATCTGACCTTTGCCAAGCTGTCCTCGTTTTCGGTGTATTCCCAGATCACGGTCACGGCCGTCGCGGCGGAGGGAGAACCGGCGCGGGCGCTGGAGTGCCCGGAGGGAACGCCGCTGCTGCTGATCGAGCAGATCTTTCTCCAGCAGGACGGCAGCCGGGTGGGGGTACAGCACCACTACAGCCGCGCCCCACGGGGCAAGCTCACGGGAACATCGGGTCACAGACAATAAAATAAGTGAAAAGGGTATGCACCGTCTGGCGCATACCCTTTATGCTACATTGTTTCCAGAAGCGCTTCCAGCTGGGCGAGGGATTCGATCTCGTAGTCGGGAACGATCTCGGGGTGGGGGAGACGGCGCTCGGGATTGACCCACACCGTGGTGATGCCCGCGTTTTTTCCGCCCAGAATGTCGGAGGTCAGGCTGTCGCCCACCATGACGGCCTTCTTGGGGTCAAAGTCCGGGATGCGGGCAAAGCAGGCGTCAAAAAATTCTTTCGCGGGCTTGTTGAAGCCCAGCTCCTGGGAGATGAAGACCGTCTCAAAGAAGCGGTACAGGTTGGCGCTGGTCAGTCTGCCTGCCTGAACGGATGCAGTGCCGTTACTGGCGAGAAACAGACGGTATTTTTGGCTCAGGTTGGCTACCGCTTCCTCGGCGCCGGGGAGAAAATAGTGCCCGACAGCGAGATTTTTTCGTAGCTGCGGGTACATCGCACCGCGTCCGCCGATACGCCCAGCTCCCGGAGCAGCGCCGCGAACCGGCCGACCTGCACCTCGTCCCGGGTCAGCTTTCCCTTCTCCAGCTGCTCCCAGTGCCAGAGGTTGATTTTGTGATACAATGCAAGAACTTCCTCGGTAGGCTCCGCGCCGAATTGCCTGAGGGTTTTGCTCAGGGCGATGCGTTCTGCCTTGTGAAAATCCAGAATGGTATCGTCCAGATCGAGAAACAGAAATTCCATCATGGCCGCATTTTCTCCTTCCGGCGGACGATCTCGTTGGCGATCCGGGCAAATTCCGGGATGCCCAGAGTTTCGCCCCGCACGTTGGCATCGAAGCCTGCCGCCGCGATCACCGCTTCCGCGCCTGCCTTTCCCAGCTCCGGGAAGCCGGAGGAAAGACCGTTGGACAGCTTCTTGCGCCGCATGGCGAAGCTGGCACGGACGGCGCGGAAAAACACAGCTTCATCGGCAATGTCCCACGGGCGCTTCTGCCGGGTGCGCAGGGTAATGACCGCCGAGGTGACCTTCGGTTGGGGGAGGAAGCAGTGGGCGGGCACGTCGAACAGAAGCTCCGGCTCGGCGTAATACTGGCAGAACACGGTGAACGCGCTGTAATCCGGGGTGCCGGGCTTGGCCGCGATGCGCTGCGCCACTTCCTTCTGCACCATGACGGTGACGGACTGGAAGCACTCCGCTTCCAGCAGCGCCGTGAGAATGGGGGAGGTGATGTAATAGGGGAGGTTGGCGCAGGCCATGGGGCGGAGAGTGCCGAACTTCTCCTTCACCAGCGCGGGGATGTCCTGCTTCAGCACGTCTCCCCAGAGAATTTCCAGATTGGAAAAATTCCCCACGGTGACGTCCAGAATGGGTTTCAGGCGCTCGTCCACCTCCACCGCGTAGACCTTCCCGGCGCGGAGACACAGCTGCTGGGTCAGCGGGCCGATGCCGGGGCCGATCTCCAGCACGCCCGCCGTTTCGTCCACCCCGGCCTGTTCCGCAATGGACTGGGGCACCCACGGGGCAATGAGGAAGTTCTGCCCCTTGGCCTTGGAAAAGTGGAAGCCGTGGGCAGCAAGCATCGGCTTCATCACCTGAATATCGCATACGTCGATCATACACAAATAACCGCCTTTCTTCGGCTATCATACCAGAAGAAGGGCGGTTTTGCAATGGCATTGTTGGTTTGTATCAATCCAGAAAGTAAATGGTACACACCCGGCGGCCAAACTGGATGCACTCGTTGAAGGTGGGAAAATACAGATCCATCCGGTCGCCCTTGATGTCGCCGCCGCAGTCCTCGGCCACGGCGATGCCGTAGACATACGCGCCGTCGTTGGAGACGATGAACATCCGGGTGCCGTAGGGAATGTAGCGGGGGTCTACCGCCACCGTACCCTTGTGGACGGTGGTGCCGGTGTAGGTGGTCATGTCGCAGCCCGCGTCCGTGTGGGTGTAGGCCGTGGCGCGGATGGTGGCGGTGTCGGAATAGGTCAGCACCTCGCCGGTGGGGAGGGTGATGTAGCCGTCGGCGATTACCGGCATTTCATCGGGGTCGGAGGCTTCCGCTTCCGCGCCGGTGCCCACGGCGATAACCTCCGCCACGGGCGCTCTTGTGACGGTCTCGCTGAGCACGGCCCGTTCGACCTCCTCGCCGTTGACGTAGAGCACGTCGGCAGTGCACAGCAGCTCGCCGTCCGCACCCAAAGTCAGCACCTCCTGAATGCCGGCGGGGATGGTGGCATCATTGCAGTAAGTAATGGTGTGGGGAATGGCAGCGGTGTAGGTCTCCCGGGTCTTGATGACGCTGTCTACGCGCAGAACCATGCCGTCGCTGGTCTGAGCCTCCGGAGCGTGGGAGAGTACATCGTACTCCCCCACCTCCAGGTTCAGCCGGGACAGCAGCTCCCCTGCTGTCTCGCCAAAGGTGGTTACCGTCATTTCCTCTCCGTGGTAATCCACCGTGACACGCTGGGAGCGGCAGATGGTGATTTCCTCCACGCCCTCCCCGGTCTGTGTAGTGTAGGTATCGTATTGTTCCAGAGTCAGTCCGGCCTGATCCAGCACCTCGGCGGGATCGGTGGCGAAGGTGGTGTAGGTCACGACCCGGTCGCCGTCGGTGATGACATAGGTCTTGGCGAAGGCCGTCTGGCGTACCAGCGCCAGCGCCAGCAGTGCGGTCAGCAGCACGGCGAAAAGACGGAGTATTGTTTTAACGGCGCCGCTGCGTACCAAGGCGAACCCTCCCATCCAAAGTGCTTCCCAAACGTTTTTATCAAAAGTTATCAAATGATTACAAATTGCATATCCAAACGGTTCGGATGGGAATATTATAACAAATAAAACTAAAAAGTCAAGCTTTTCTTTATTTTTACATGATTTCTACAACTTTTGACATTATTTTTACGGCTGCATTATGTCAACTGTCAAACAAGATATTGGTCGCAGAAACACGCATTTTGCAATATCTTGTGTCAAAAGGTTACATATGTTTACATAAACTGTCGGATTATGTTACCTCTTTAACCTGCTGGTTGCGGCAGCGTTACCGGCGGTTTTGCCGGGGATTTGTGCGGCTTTTTCCCGAGGCAACCCCCGGAAAACCGTTTCCGGGCGGGCATCGGAGGGGGAAGAAGCGCACGCCGTCGATTTTCCCGATTTTTTCTTCCGGTTTCCCGCCGCGGGGATTGACAATCGAGAGAAAATGTGCTAAATTGCAGATGATAAAAGGCTGCGAGGAAGACACGCGGTTCGGTAAGATGCTTCAGAGAGAAGCCGGTTGGTGAAATGGCTTCGTACCCCTGCCGGAACCGATACCACTTCTGAGCCGCGGGTCGGAAATGGCCTGCCGGGTGCGCCCGTTATTGCGTCAATGAGTGGCGGCGATTAACCGCAACCAGGGTGGAACCGTGGAATACTGCTGTATCCCACCCCTGATTTCGTTCAGGGGGTGGGTATTTTTATACCTTCCCCACACAATACAAGGCGGATAAGACCCGCCGAAACGGAGGTATTTTATTATGGAAAACGAGTTCACCTTTGAAAATCCGGAGTATCGCAAGACCTACTGGCACACCTGCTCCCACATCATGGCGCAGGCCGTCAAGCGCCTGTGGCCGGAGGTGCAGCTGGCCATCGGCCCTGCCATTGACGAGGGCTGGTACTATGACTTTGACGCGCCCTTCACCTTCACGCCCGAGCATCTTGCCAAGATCGAGGCGGAGATGAAGAAGGTCTGCAAGGAGCGTCTGCCCATCGTCCGCAGCGAGAAGCCCCGCGCCGAGGCCATTGCCTACATGCAGGAGCGCAATGAGCCCTACAAGGTGGAGCTGATCAACGACCTGCCCGAGGACGCGGTCATTTCCTTCTATACGCAGGGCGATTTCACCGACCTGTGCGCAGGCCCCCATCTGGATCACACCGGCCGGGTCAAGCACAACGGCTTCAAGCTGCTCAATTCCTGCGGCGCTTACTGGCGGGGCGACAGCAACCGGAAGATGCTCCAGAGAATCTACGGCATTGCCTTCCAGAGCAAGGAAGAGCTGGAGACTTACCTTCAGCGCATCGAAGAGGCCAAGAAGCGTGACCACCGCCGTCTCGGCAAGGAGCTGGGACTGTTCATGCTCACCGATTACGGCCCCGGCTTCCCCTTCTTCCTGCCCAAAGGCATGGTGCTGCGCAACACCCTGATCGACTACTGGCGGGAAGTCCACAAGCGCTACGGCTATGTGGAGGTCTCCACCCCCATGATCCTGAACCGTCAGCTGTGGGAGCAGTCCGGCCACTGGGATCATTACAAGAACAATATGTACACCACCGTCATCGACGGCGAGGATTACGCCATCAAGCCCATGAACTGCCCCGGCGGTATGCTGGTCTACGCCAGCGAGCCGCATTCCTACCGCGATCTGCCCCTGCGGGTGGGCGAACTGGGTCTGGTGCATCGCCATGAGCTGTCCGGCGCGCTCCACGGCCTGTTCCGCGTCCGGTGCTTTACGCAGGACGATGCCCACATCTTCATGACCCGGGAACAGATGGAGAGCGAGATCCAGAACGTTGTCCGCCTGTTCGACGAGGTGTACAACGTGTTTGGCCTGAAGTACACCGTAGAGTTGTCCACCATGCCCGAAGACCACATCGGCACCGTGGAGGAGTGGGAGGCCAATCAGGAGATCCTGAAGAAGGCCATCACCGGCATGGGCAAGGACTACGTCATCAACGAGGGCGACGGCGCGTTCTATGGGCCGAAGCTGGACTTCCACATTGAGGACTGCCTTGGCCGTACATGGCAGTGCGGCACCATCCAGCTGGATTCCCAGCTGCCCGAGCGGTTCAATCTGGAGTACACCGGCGAGGACGGCCAGAAGCATCGTCCCGTGATGATCCACCGGGTGGTGTTCGGCTCCATCGAGCGGTTCATCGGCGTCATCACCGAGCATTTTGCGGGTGCCTTCCCCCTGTGGCTGACCCCTGTTCAGGTCAAGGTGCTGCCCGTTACTGACCGGGCGCATGAGTACGCCAAGGACCTGACCCAGAAGCTGGTGGATGCGGGCATCCGCGCCGAGGACGACTGCCGCAGCGAGAAGCTGGGCTACAAGATCCGGGAAGCCCAGATGCAGAAGATCCCCTACATGCTGGTAGTGGGCGACCGGGATATGGAGAACGGCACCGTTTCCGTCCGTACCCGCAAGGGCGAGGATCTGGGCGCCATGACCATGGACGCTTTCCTGTCCAAGTGTCTGTCGGAGATCGCTTCCAAGAGCAAGGACATCTGAATGATTCTGATCGGTGTGGTTTTTACGGGCGACCCGCGGATGCAGCAGGTTTTCCGGGGCAACTACGGCAAGGCCGTGCGCCGCGGGGGCGGCGTCCCGGTGTTCCTGCCCTGGAAGCCGAAGCACGCGGCCTTCTGGGCAAAGCATCTGGACGGCTTCCTGTTTACCGGCGGGGGCGACCCTGACCCCAGATACTACGGCCAGTCCATGTGCCCGGAATGCGGCACGCCCAATCCGGCGAGGGATGAATTCGAGCTGGCGCTTTTGAAAGCCGTCCTGGATACGGGAAAGCCGGTTCTCGGCATCTGCCGGGGGGAGCAGATACTCAATGTGGCGCTGGGCGGAACCCTGATTCAGGACATCCCCAGCCAGCGCCCCGAAGCCGCCGGGGAAAACCACCGGGACAATGAACACCGTTATGCCCTCAATCACCCCGCCCGGGTGCTTCCCGGCACGCTTCTGCACAGTCTCATGGGCTGCGACGAGCTGCTGACCAACAGCGTCCACCATCAGGCGGTGGATACCCCCGCGCCGGGGATGCGGGTCTGCGCCCTCAGTCCTGCGGGAATCGTGGAGGGCATTGAAGCCGAGGACGGCCGCTTCCTTCTGGGCTTGCAGTGGCACCCGGAGGCTGTGGCCGCCGTGGAGGAACGGATGCAGCGCCCTTTCACCGCGCTGGTGCAGGCAAGCCGGGATTTCAAGTCCCACCATTAAGATTTCCTGAATTTGCAGGCCGCCCCCGCCGGGGCGGCTTGTTTTCTTTGGGATAATGTGGTAAACTACAGGGTAAAATCTGGCACAATGCTGCTGAGCGAAAAGCGGCATTGGCCGTGACACTATTTTCTACTTGGAGTTTTCTGAAATGAAAGCCTTTTTTCATCTTCTCGGCGCGGGACGAATCGCGGCGCTGATTTGCTGCGGCGTTCTGGCAGTGGCGGCTCTGATCCTCAAATTCGCCGTCCCGGGCTACAGCTTTTCCGCACTGGTGTGCCTGTGCCTGATCGGCATTATCCTGTTTTACACCCTGTTTCCCCTTGTGGGGCTGAGATTCCCCGCCTTTGCAAAAGCGGTTCAGACCGCCGTCACCGTGATTCTCGCGGTGGGGGTGCTGGTGGTCGGCATTACGGAGGGAATCATCATCCATGCCAGCTTCGGAAACCCGGAGGAGCCGGTGGATTATGTGGTGGTTCTGGGCGCCAAGGTGAACCGGGACGGCCCGTCGGTCTCGTTGTGGGATCGGATCTGCGCCGCCTACACCTATCTGGACGAGCATCCCGATGTGACCGCCGTGCTTTCCGGCGGCCAGGGTACGGACGAGCCAATCACCGAGGCGGAGTGCATGTACCGGGAGCTGGTGAATCTGGGCATTGACCCTCAGCGCCTCTGGATGGAGGAGAATGCTACCTCCACATGGGAAAATCTGAACTTTTCTCTTGACCTCATCGAGGAAAAAACCGGTGAGCGACCCCGGAAGCTGGGGGTGCTGTCCAGCGAGTACCACCTGTACCGCGCCAGCCGGTTTGCAAAAGCGTGCGGCGTGGAATTCGTGGGAATTCCCGCAAAAACATCCCGTTTATCCCAGAAGATCAACCATTTCATGCGGGAAGTGGCTGGTGTCTGGCACTATATTTTACTGGGAGGAAACTATGATTAACGAAAAATATGCGGACTACGCATGGGAGCAGACCGCCGCGCTGCTGGCCATCGACTCTCCCTCCGGCTTTACCCGCCGGGCGGCCGAATGGGTGAAGACGGCCTTTGAAGCGTTGGGCTTTCCGGCGAAGATCACCACCAAGGGCGGCGTTCTGGCCGATCTTGGCGGCGAAAATGCCGACGATGGCCTGTTTCTGGAAGCCCACAGTGATACCTTGGGCGCAATGGTCGCCCAGATCAAGGGCAGCGGTCGTCTCCGCCTGACGGCGGTGGGCGGCATGGAGCCGAACAATGCCGAAGCGGAAAACGTCCGTATCTACACCCGTTCCGGCAAGGTCTACGACGGCACCTGCCAGCTGTGCAATGCCTCCGTCCATGTCAACGGGGAGTACGGCTCTACCAAGCGCAGCTATGACACCGTGGAAGTTGTGCCGGACGAGGACGTCTCTACCGCCGAGGACACCCGGAAGCTGGGCATTGAGGTGGGGGACTTTGTGTGCTTCGACCCCCGCACCCGCCGCACGGCGTCCGGTTATCTCAAGAGCCGCTTTCTGGACGATAAGCTCAGCGTGGGCATTCTGCTGGGCTTTGCCAAATATCTTGCCGACAACCGCATCACCCTGCCCCGGAGAACCTACGTCCATGTGACGGTGTACGAGGAAGTCGGCCACGGCGGCGCAAGTTCCGTTCCTGCGGGGGTGACGGAGGCCATTTCCGTGGACATGGGCTGCGTGGGCGAGGGCCTGAGCTGCACCGAGCGGCAGGTCTCCATCTGCGCCAAGGATTCCGTAGGTCCATACAGCTACGAGGTGGTGGGCAAGCTCATTGACGCCGCCAAGAAGATGGGTGCGGACTATGCCGTGGACGTCTATCCCCACTATGGCTCAGACGTGGACGTGACCCTGCGGGCAGGCTTCGACATCCGTCACGGCCTGATCGGCGCGGGCGTCTACGCCAGCCACGGTTACGAGCGCAGTCATATCGACGGCGTGTACAACACCCTCAAGGTGATCTGCGGATATCTGGACGTGTAAACGGGCAAGCTTTTTCGTGGGACAGGCCAAGGCGGCCTGTCCCTGCTGCTTTTTGGGAAAATATTGCCTGCGTGCTTGACTGCGTGCGGCAAATATTGTATGATAATATCAAACATATGGACGAAAGGGGAGAGACGCTACGGACACAAATCGTGTAAAGAAGGCCGCGGAATGGTTCTACATCAACGTTTTCCGGGACGAAGCCATTCAGCCGAGACCCCAGATGCCCCGTGAGCCGCTGCCTTCGCCCCTTCTGGCTGCCCGCTCGCTGGAAAACGGTATGCCCGCCTACCGGCAGTCCCGGGAGTCCATTTTTGTCAAACAGGGAAAGCTGCTGGCAGGTTACGAGGACGACTATGTTTACGACCGGCCGGTGCTCCGCTATTTCCCCACCTACCAGTCCCTGACCGACCCGGAGCTGCGGGGATATTTCTCATGGCGGACGAAGCTGCGCCGGGGGGATTTGCAGGAAACGTCCCTGAGCTATGCGTTTTTGTATATCTACGAGCTGCTCAATCAGATCGGCGTCACCGACCCCATGGAGGGCTACCGGAAGCTGACGGAGTTCCGGGACGCGTTCGGCGCGCTGAACGACGGTATTCTGCCATATCTGAACCAGTGGCTGATGGACTACGTGGTCTATTATAATCTGGACGCCGGGCTTCTGGCGGATAACCCCCGGGTGCGGTTCAACAGGAGCATTGCCGTACTGGACAGCATCCGGAGCCGTGGCGACGAAGAAGTCATCCGCGCGGTGAAGCAACTGTCGCCGAAATGGCTGGAGCGCTCCAAATTCTACAGGGAATACCGGGAGGACTGCGACACCGTGATCGTCCGGGTGCTGCGGAGGATGGCGGAGCATTACGATACCCGATGCAAAAAGACCATGGTCGAGCAGTATTTTGGCAGCTTTACCCAGTCTCAGGTGATTCTGTTCGACTCGGCGGTTTTTCACAGGCGTCAGGAGCAGGGCAGCCGCCAGTATACGGTGGACGAAAAATATATCTACCGCTGCCATAACGGCCTGTGGAGCGTTCAGAAGTACAGCTGCATTCCCCATTCCAACGGGAAGCTGGGGGATGTTCTGAAAGCCATCGACGCCGTAATGCGGGAGTGCTATGGCTACGGCCGCCCCATTCAGTACAAGCTGGAAACCAAGTGGATCATAAAGATCATTCAGGAGGAAGCCCAGAACCTTCTCGCCGAAAAGAAGGCGGCAGAGGAAAAGAAAATCACCATCGACTATTCCCGGCTGGCAAGGATTCGGGATGACGCCGCCGTCACCCGGGACAGGCTGATGGTGGACGAGGAAGCGGAGGAAGAAGCGCCCCCGGCGCAGCCCCCGGAACCTGCCGCGGAACCGGAGGACACTCCCCTGACCAAGGATGAGTACCGGCTGCTCCAATGCCTGCTGTATGGCCGGGATTATGGCTGGGTACGGTCTTCCGGGCTGATGCTGTCCGTTCTCGTAGACGGCATCAACGACAAACTGTACGACACCTTTTCCGATTCCGTTCTGCTGGGCGACGACCCGCCGGAACTGATCGAAGACTATATTGCGGATTTGAAAGAGATGATTCATCCATGAAAATACCAAAAAGAATTGCTCAGGCGCTGATAAACTCCCTGAAAGGCGGCGTCGTTCCCCGCGTCGGCCTGCCCTACGTCACCGTGGGGCGGAAGGACGAAATTGACGCCCTGCTGCGGGACGTGGACATCATTGCCGACGGAGGTGCGTCCTTCCGCTTCATCGTGGGAAAATACGGCAGTGGCAAGAGCTTTCTGCTCCAGACCATCCGGAACTATGTGATGGCGAAGAATTTCGTGGTGGTAGACGCCGACCTCTCTCCGGAGCGCCGCTTGCAGGGCACCCGTGGGCAGGGACTGGCGACCTACAAGGAGCTGATCCGCAATATGTCCACCAAGACCAAACCGGAGGGCGGCGCGCTGCCCCTGATTCTGGATCGGTGGATCAGCAGCGTGCAGCAGGAGGTCATGGCATCCTCCGGCCTTGGGGTGACCGACCCCGGCCTTGCGCCGCTGGTGGAAAAGCGGATTTCCGCGGTGATCGGCGCATTGAACGAGATGGTTCACGGCTTCGATTTTGCGAGGTTACTGACGCTCTACTACAAAGCCCACTGCGCCGGTGACGACGAGACGAAGGCCAAGGTGCTCAAATGGTTCCGGGGCGAGTATGCCACGAAAACCGAAGCCCGTCAGGAACTGGGGGTAAATATCGTCATCATGGACGACGACTGGTACGAATATCTCAAATTATTCGCCTGTTTTCTCAAGCAGGCGGGGTATGCCGGTATGCTTATCCTCATTGACGAGCTGGTGAACATCTACAAAATTCCCAACGCCATCACCCGGCAGTATAATTACGAGAAAATTCTGACCATGTACAACGACGCCATGCAGGGCAAGGCGCGGTATCTGGGCTTCATCCTCTGCGGTACGCCCCAGTGCATGGAAGACCCCCGCCGGGGCGTTTACAGCTACGAAGCCCTCCGCTCCCGGCTGGCCGAAGGCCATTTCGCCGGGGAGCATAAAGATCTGCTTTCCCCCGTCATCCGCTTGCAGCCCCTGACCTACGAGGAAATGCTGATCCTGACGGAGAAGCTGGCGGACATTCACGCGGGGCTGTACGACTATTCCCAGATCGTGACACAGCAGGATATGGTGGATTTCATTGAGATTGAATTCGGCCGCATCGGGGCGGACACCCATATCACCCCCCGTGAGGTCATCCGGGACTTTATTGAGGTGCTGGACATCGTCTACCAGAATCCCGGCATCAGCGTCCGGGGGCTTCTGGGTTCCGACCAGTTCCGCTACGCCCAGAACGCAGTGAAAGAGGAACAGACCGACGATTCCCTTGCGGAATTTGAGCTGTAAGGTGGCTGAATATGCGTGCATTTGACCGATACGCGCCCTTTGTGCAGGAATATATCTATCAGAATCACTGGGAAAATCTGCGCTCCATTCAGGTCGCGGCGGCGGACGCCATTTTCAACACGGATGAAAATGTGCTGCTTACCGCCTCCACCGCTTCCGGAAAGACGGAAGCGGCGTTCTTCCCCATCATCACCCTGTTTTCCGAGGATATGCCCTCCAGCGTGGGCTGCATCTATATTGGCCCTTTGAAAGCGCTGATCAACGACCAGTTTTCCCGGCTGAACGACCTGTGCGCCGAAGCGGATATCCCGGTGTGGCACTGGCACGGGGACGTTGCCCAGAGCCATAAGGCGAAGCTCATGCGCCACCCCTCCGGCATTCTCCAGATCACGCCGGAATCTCTGGAAGCGCTGCTTCTGCACAAGCACGCGGCCATTGCAAAGCTGTTCGGCGACCTGCGGTTTGTGGTCATTGACGAGGTGCATTCCCTCCTGCGGGGCGACCGGGGCGGGCAGACGCTGTGCCTCATCGAGCGGCTGTCCCGAATTGCGGGAGTCAATCCCCGGCGTATCGGATTGTCTGCCACCATCGGTGACCCGGAGGGAACCGGCGAATTCCTGTCGCTGGGGACGGGGCGGAAGACCATCATCCCGAAAATCGACGCCAAGGGCAGCAAATGGCGGCTGAGCATGGAGCATTTCTACGTCAAGGACGCGCAGGCCGCGGAGGATAAGCAGATTCCCGGCGCACTGCCTGTGCTGGAAGAAAAAACCGACGACGCCCCTGCCAACGCAGACCCCGGCATTGGGTATATCTTCGAGCATACCCGGGGCAAAAAGTGTCTGGTTTTCGTCAATTCCCGGGAAGAATGCGAAATGGTGACGACCACATTGCGCCATTACTGCGAGCTGAACCACGAACCCGACCGCTTTCTCGTCCACCACGGTAACCTTTCCGCCTCCTACCGGGAGACGGCGGAGGGGATCATGAAGGACGATTCCCAGTACATGACCACGGTGACCACCGCAACGCTGGAGCTGGGCATTGACATCGGCCGGTTGGAGCGGGCGTTTCAGATCGACGCGCCATGGACGGTATCTTCGTTCTTGCAGCGCATGGGACGCACCGGCCGGCGGGAGCTTCCGCCGGAAATGTGGTTCGTCATCCGGGAGGACGAGCCGGAGGTGCGGGCCATGCTGCCCACCACCATTCCATGGAAGCTATTGCAGGGCATTGCGCTGGTGCAGCTGTATCTGGAAGAACGCTGGGTGGAGCCGCCCCGGCTGGACAGGCTTCCCTTCAGCCTCCTGTACCATCAAACCATGTCCACACTGGCTTCCTGCGGCGAGCTGTCCCCACGGGCGCTGGCCGACCGGGTGCTGCGGCTGCATTACTTCCACAGGATCACGCAGGAGGACTACCGGGTGCTGCTCCGGCATCTCATCGCCACAGACCACATTCAGCAGACGGAGCAGGGCGGTCTGATCGTGGGGCTGGCGGGGGAGCGGGTCATCAACTCCTTCAAGTTCTACGGCGTGTTTCAGGAAAGTGAGGAATACACCGTCCGCAGCGAGTCTCAGGAGCTGGGTACGGTGGTTTCGCCGCCTCCCGTGGGGGAGAAGCTGGCCATTGCGGGACATGTCTGGCAGGTGCTGGACGTGGACCACAAGCGCCGCCTGATCTACTGTCAACAGGTGAAGGGCAGCGTCCCCGCCTATTTCGGCCAGTGTCCCGGCGACCTGCACACCAAAATTCTCACAAGAATGCGCCGGGTGCTTCAGGAGGACAGGCAGTACCCCTATCTGATGAAAAACGCGGTGGCGCGGCTGGAGCAGGCCCGCTTCACCGCCGCTCACTCCGGCGCGGCGGAAAAGCCGCTCATCAATCTGGGCGGCAACATGTGGTGCCTGCTGCCCTGGGTGGGGACGTACACCTTCCTGACCATGGAGCGGTTCCTGAAAATCAAGTGCGCCGACCGCCTCGGCCTGCGGAATCTGGATTCCGCCCGCCCGTTTTTTATTCAGTTCACCATGAAGGCCGACGAATCCGCTTTTTTCCGGGTGCTGGCCGAAGAGATACGCAAACCCATTGACCCAATGGAGCTGGTGTATCCCAAGGAGCTGCCTCTTTTTGACAAGTACGACGAATATTTGCCGGAGGAGCTGGTGAAAAAGGGCTTTGCTTTGGGCGTTCTGGACGTGGACGGCCTGCGGGAAAAGGTCCTGAGTTGGGAGAAGTGACAAAAAATGCATTTTTCCCGATTTGTACTTGCATTTTGGGGAGAGCTTAGTATAATTATTAACATCTATATGACGCTTGCAGGAAATGCGGCTTGCCGCAACCGAAGGAGTAACACTCTCAGGTGTCCAGCATGGATGAGGACTGTAAGCTGATAGAACTTTGGAGAAGCTCATTGAATTGAGTGCCGAAGGGGCAAAACGCATTGCGCGTCAATCTCTCAGGCAAAAGGACAAAGTGATTTCCATACCGTCCGTAGGGGAAATGTTTGTTTTTTGGACAGATTGCGCGTTTTGCGCAGTCTGTCTTTATTTTTTTGTTGGCTTTGCAAAGAACGCGAAGCCAGAAAGAGAGGATACGTATGGAGAATTTTCTGACCACACTCGCCGAGATCAATGACAAGATCAACGCCTTTATCTGGGTGAAGATCGGTCTGGTTCTGCTCATTGGCACGGGCATTCTGATGACCTGCTGCACGAAGTGGTTCCAGATCTCCCACATTGGCCACTGGTGGCAGCAGACCATCGGCGGCATGTTCCGTAGGGACAGCGGTGTCCATGCGAAAACGGACAAAAAGACCATTTCCCAGTTTCAGGCGCTGTGTACGGCCCTCGCCGCCACCATCGGCACCGGCAATATCGCCGGCGTGTCGGCAGCCATCGTCATCGGCGGCCCCGGCGCGGTGTTCTGGATGTGGGTTGCGGCCTTTTTCGGGATGATGACCAATTTCTCCGAAAATGTGCTGGGCATCTACTACCGCCGCCGCAACAGTCAGGGCGAGTGGTCGGGAGGTGCGATGTACTATCTGAAAGACGGTCTGGGCGGCAAGAAGCACTGCAAGACCATCGGCAGCGTCCTTGCGGTTCTGTTCTCCATTTTTGCCATTCTGGCATCCTTCGGCATCGGCAATATGGGGCAGATCAATAAGATCGTCCTGAATATGAAATCCGCGTTCTTCGGCGGCGTGACTGCTACCGTGGGCGGCATGAGCGTGGTTTCTCTGGCCTGCGGCATTGTGCTGATGATCCTCGCGGCGCTGATCGTCATCGGCGGCCTGCAGCGCATTGCCACTGTCGCCGAGCGGGTCGTGCCGTTCATGGCGGTGCTGTACATCATCGGCTCGCTGATCGTGTTCTTTACCCATATCAGCAGCGTCGGCGCCATGTTCGCGGCGATTTTCCGCTTCGCTTTCGGCAGCAAGGCCGTCGCGGGCGGCGCGGCGGGTATCGCCATCCAGCAGGCCATTACCCAAGGGTGCAAGCGGGGTGTGTTTTCCAATGAGGCGGGTCTCGGCTCCTCCGTCATGGTGCATTCTTCCTCCAACGTCAAGGAGCCTGTCGCTCAGGGCATGTGGGGCATCTTTGAGGTGTTCTTCGATACCTTCGTGGTCTGCACCATGACCGCCATCGTGGTTCTGTCTTCCGGCTATATCGATCTGGAGACCGGCCTTGCCGTGGCGGGTGTGGACGACGCTACGCTGGTTGCCCGTGCCTTCGGCAATGTTTTTGGTCCCCTTGGCGAAAAATTTGTGGCTCTGGCCATGCTGCTGTTCGCCTTTACCACGGTGCTCGGCTGGTCGCAGTACGGCACCAAGGCGGTGGAGTACCTGTTCGGCGAAAAGGCCACGAAAATCTACAAGGTGATCTTCGTCGTGATGATCCTTTCCGGCGTGGTCATGACGTCCTCTCTGGCGTGGGACATCTCCGACACCTTCAACGGCCTGATGATGCTGCCCAACCTGATCGGCGTGGTGGTTCTGTGCCCCATGGTCATGAAGATCACGAAGAATTATGTAAACCGTAAGATCAAGGGCATTCCGGAGGAACCGGTACTGTCCCATTTCCCCGACATTCAGGCCGAGGCAGCGGCTTCCCAGACCGACGAGGTCTAAGAAAGCGCTGACGCAATTGTCTGCGGCTGTGAGCGGATCTTTTCCGCTCACAGCTTTTTTGATTTCGTCAGAGCTTTCCGAAAGGCATGGGGATTGAAAACAGGTGAAAATCTGCTATAATGATGACAAAAGGAGGATATCACTGTGATACTCTGCATTGCATCTGCTCCATGCAAAGCCGGATAGGACAGGGCCGCATGGAGAAGTGACTGTCCTTATGGCTTTGCATTCCGGTGAAATTCAGAATGAAGGAGCAAAGTCATCATGAAACAATATCTATCCGATCTTAAGGAAATGCGCAGCTATCTGCTGCTGTGGTTTACCCAGATGATCTCCGGGCTGGGCAGCGCCATGACCGGCTACGCGCTGGTGGTCTGGTCGTACACACGGGAAGGCTCGGCCCTCCGCACGGCGCTACTGATGGTGTGTTCCTACGCGCCATACGTGATTTGCAGCATTTTTGCCGGTGCGCTCAGCGACCGCTGGGACAAAAAGAAGACCATGCTGTGGTGCGACACATTGGCGGCGCTGGGGACGCTGGCGGTCTGGCTTCTGCTGAAAGCCGGGTGCCTGCAAATCTGGCACCTGTACATCGTCAACGCCATGTCCGGACTGATGAACACGGTTCAGCAGCCCGCAAGTGAGGTAGCGACCACGGCGCTCCTGCCCCGCCGGTTTTACCAGAGGGTGGGCGGACTGCGATACCTTTCCTCCTCCGTGACTTCCATCCTGACGCCCATTTTCGCCACGGCGGTGCTGGGGCTTTGGGGAATGGACGCGGTGGTTGCCATCGACCTGGCGAGCTTTCTGATCGCCTTCGTAACGCTGCTGTTCTTTATCCCCATTCCCCGGACGGACGCGTCGGGGAAGACGGACGGCGTTTTGAAAAGCGCGGCAGAGGGCATTCGCTGGTTGAAACGGAACCCCGGAATCCTGCACCTGATGCTGTTTCTGGCGGGCATCAATCTGGTGGCGTCCATGTACAATGCTGCGTTCCCGGCCATGGTGCTGTCGAAGGCTTCCGAGTGGGCTATGGGCGTGGTCAACACCGTCATCGGCATTTCCACACTGCTGGGGAGCATCCTCGCTTCCTTCATGAAGACGCCCAGAAGCCGGGTGAAGGCCATCTGGAGCTGCCTGATGCTTTCCATGTGTACAGAGAATTTCTGCCTTGCTTTCAGCGGCAGGGTCTGGGTCTGGTGCTTCGGCGCGTTTCTCGGCTGGGTGAGCATCCCGTGGATGAACGCCAATCTGGACGCCATCAACCGCCTGAGCATTCCGGCGGAAATTCAGGGGCGGGTCTTTGCCGCCCGGAACGCCTTTCAGTTCTTCACCATCCCGCTGGGATATTTTCTTGGCGGGCTTCTGGTGGACGCCGTATTTGAGCCGGTGATGGCGACCCAAAGCGGGGACAGTCTGCTGACGCGGCTGTTCGGGGCCGGGAAGGGAAGCGGCGCGGCGTTTCTGTTTGCCGTGCTGTGGGTGATGGGCGTGGGCGTATGCCTGCTGTTCCGCGGCGACCCCCACATCTGGAAAATGGACGGTGAAGGGTAATACCACCAACGTCTGACAAACAATAAAATCAGCCCGGAATTGGTTCGTGCGCGTCACGCTTCCAATTCCGGGCTTTGCTCCTGCAATATGCCTTGCTGTTTTTAGGTTTCCGGGTAACGGGGTTCAGCTGTCCCCATGTGTTCCGGCGGGACAAGTCCCGACTGCGCTTTTCCTTTTTGGAAAGCTTCTCGTAGGGAATGAATTTTTCCATCAATATCTCCTCCTTATGGTGTCTGGGGAGTATTCTACCAGAAAAAGACCGGCGGGTCAATGAAACGATTTGTAAATAACGCAAAAAGGTGCTGCCAACCGGCAGCACCTTTTGCGTTTGTGGGATGTCTTACTCGATCAGGCCGCTTTCTTTCAGCAGAAGCTCCACGTCCGTTCCTTTGACCTTCTTCATCACGGTGTGCAGCAGCTGCTTCTCCATGAAGGACAGCTTCACATCGGTGATGGGCTTCTTGTCGATGGCGTAGTAGCAGGCGCGCAGCAGCTCCCGGACATCGTACTTGCTGCCCCATACCTCCGGCACGGCACGGTCAACGTTCAGCAGGGTGTAAACGGACTCCATACCGGTACGCATGGAATACTCGGTGGTGAAGATGGTATCCCGGGGCGTCTCGGCGAACTGGCCGATGAAGGCGAAGTTCACAGCGCCGTCGGGCACGACCTTCGGGCGGTCAGACTCCTTGCGGGGCTGGAAGAAGGCGTTGATATAGGGCATGAAGCAGGTGGTGGTGTTGCAGGCATCGTGGGCCAGAGCGGCGATCCGATCCTCCGGCACGCCAATGTGGTACAGCCATTCCCGGCAAACCTCTTCACCGGTGCAGTCCCGCATGGCCTTCTTGACGTAGTTGCCTTCCCTGTTGGTGTTCAGAGAGTACAGCCACACCAGAACCATGTTCTTGTCCTGAGACCTGAACTGGGGCTGACGGTTGATCGTCCAGGACAGATACCAGTTGTCAGTGCTGTCCTTGACGGTGACGATACCGCCGGTGGTCACCTTGCCGGAGCGGGGGTCACGCTTGCAGACGTTCATGATATGCTGAATGATCTCCTCGTTGGAGGTGGCCACGGTGGCGCTCATCCAGTTGGTGGCGTCCACATCGGAGCAGAAGTTGTCCGGGTTGCCGAACTCGCCGTGCTTTGCCTGGGCGGCAATGGCCTTCCACATATCCCAGGATTCGCCCGCGCCGTTCTTTACCTTGGACAGGTCGGGGGCATGGGTCTGGTCGCCGTAGCAGGAGGTGTCGGTGCAGCAGCCGTTGGTGATGAATACCAGATCGTCTTCAATCAGGTCAATGGTCTGCTCCTGACCGTCCTTCACGTAGACGATCTGCTTGGCAACCTTCTTGTCCCCTTCGGTCTCGATGATGACGTTCTTGACATCCATGCCATACTCCACCTGCACGCCGTGGCTTTCCAGATACTTCACCAGCGGAAGGATCATGCTCTCGTACTGGTTGTACTTGGTGAAGCGCAGGGCGCTGAAATCGGGCAGGCCGTCGATGTGGTGGACATAGCGGCAGAGGTAACGCTTCATTTCCAGAGCGCTGGACCAGCGCTGGAAGGCGAACATGGTCTGCCAGTAGAGCCAGAAGTTGGTGTCCCAGAAGGAATCGGGGAGAACGTCGGAGATCTTCTTGTCCTCCAGATCCTTTTCCGGCGTCAGGAACAGCTTGGAGAGCGCCATGGCGGACTCTTTATCCAGCTTGAACTGCTTGTCGGTATGGGCATCCTCGCCGCGGTTCACGCTGGCGCGGCACAGAGAGTAATTGGGGTCGTGCTTGTTGAGCCAATAATACTCGTCCAGAACGGAAACGCCCGGGGTCTCGATGGAGGGAACATCCCGGAAGGTGTCCCACATGACCTCAAAATGGTTGTCCATTTCCCGGCCGCCGCGCATATAGAAGCCCTTGGTGATGTCCCGGTAGCCGTCGCAGCTGCCGCCGGCCAGCTCCAGCTTTTCCAGCAGATGGATGCGCTCGCCCTTCATCTGGCCGTCTCTGACCAGATAGAAAGCAGCAGTCAGACCGGCAAGGCCGGTGCCGATGATATAAGCGGATTTGTTGTCTACGCCCTCCGGCTTCTCGGGATGGGCAAACGCTTCGTAAGTTCCAGCAGAATAATACATAATACTAACTCCTTTGCTAAATCGTTCATTTGCCTTTCGGTGGCCTTATTGTATGTCCGGAACCCACTTTTTACAATAAACAGAAATGCCTCCGTGATGAAGATTTCATCACGGAGGCAAAAGTGCCTGAAATTTTATCAATCCGCCGGGTTTGATGCAGAGTTTCCCCTGTCCACCCGGAACCGGTTCAGTGCGCAGGAAACGTCGTCCTGAATCACGAGGGCAAACCGATTTACCAGCGTTTCCGGGTCCTGCTTCATCTCGTCCTTGATCCAGTCCAGCATCAGACCCACGAAGGCGTAGGAATAGACCTGCGCAATAAAGGCTTTGTCCTCGGCGCGGACGACCATACCCGCCGACAGCTCGTTGATCACGCCCATCAGAAGATCGTCCGTCAGGGGCGTCAGGTATTTTTCCACCTGCTCCCGGCTGACGCAGCGGTAGACGTTCATGATGAAGGGCTTGTTCTCCCGGACGGCGTCGAAGATACGGACAAAGCCCTGCTGCCACGTTTCGTAGGTCTTGTTGTCCGCCAGCGCCTTTTTGGCGTCCTCCATGCACACCCACTCCACCAGATCGTAGATGTCCTTGAAATGATAGTAGAAGGTCATGCGGTTGATGCCGCAGTCCTCGGTGATGTCGTTGATGGTGATTTTGTTCAGCGGCTTTTGCAGAAGCAGCTTTTTCAGGGAGTTTTCCAGTGCGTATTTGGTAAATTGAGGCATAACGGTCTCCTTTTTAGTAGGGGAGGGTTGTCATTTGTTGTCCCACTCGAAGCCCTGAAAAACAGGGACGCCGGTGTAGCGGTTTGCCTGACGCTGACCCCGGAGCACCTCCAGAACGGCATCCGCCATGGCTTCCTGCTCGCACTCGCCGGGGTAGACGGTGATCGGCGCGATCCAGCCGCAGCGCTGCTCTACGCCCTTCAGAATGTCGTCGTAGCGCATCAGACCGCCGGTGAGCAGAATACCGTCCACCTTGCCTTCCAGCACCGCTGCCATGCAGCCGATGGACTTGCACAGCTGGTAGATCATGGCGTTCCAGACAGTCACGGCCTTTTTGTCCCCGGCATCTACCAGCGCGTGGACTTTGGCCGCGTCGGAGGTTCCGAAGTGGCTGACGAAGCCGCCGGAACGGGAGAGCATGGAGCGCATCTGAGCGGTGGTATGCCCCTCGTCTAAGTATTGCAGCACCTCCATTACCGGGATGGAGCCGAGACGGGTGGGGGTGAAGGGGCCGTCGCCGCCGGCGCCCTCGGTGCTGTCCACCATGCGCCCGGCCTTATGGGCGGTGACGGTGATACCGCCGTCCACATGGCAGACGATCAGGTTCAGATTCTCGTAGCGCTTGCCCAGCTTTTTCGCGTGAATGGCGGCAATGCCCTTCTGGTTCAGCACATGGGTCTGGGCACGGCGGTAAAGCCCCGCAATGCCGGTCAGACGGGCGCAGTCCCACAGCTCGTCCACGTTGGTGGGGTTCACGGTGTACATTGGCTTGCGGTACTCGCAGCCCAGCTCGTAGGCCAGCATGACGCCCAGCTTTGCCGGGTGGTCGCTGCCGCCCTTGTCGGCGGCGGTGTCCTGTACCAGCCGCTCGTCGATCTCCATGACCCCGGCGGCCTGAGAATAGGCGCAGCCGCCCCGGCCGATGAATACATCCATGTCGGCGGGGGTCATGCCGTGGGATTGCAGAAAGGTAAGCAGTACCTGCTTGCGCATGGGCATCTGGTCGTTGGTGGTGGGATATTTCAGCAGCTCCGGGGCGTCGTGGAAGATGCTCTCGGTGTAGACGTTTTTCTCGTTTTCAAAGTAGCTGACCTTGGTGGAGGTGGATCCGGGATTGATGACCAGCATTTTTATGGGGGCGTTCATGGTGATAACCTTCTTTGCGTGAATCGGCAAGTGCCGTTTTTCTTTTATCATACCACCTTTTTCGGAAAAAAGAAAGAGGCTGGCTTCATTTTTCCTCCGGGGAGAGTCACAGGCGCCTTGCTGACGAAGAGGGGGACGCGCCTTAAATCAAATTTAAGGAACGCGCCCTTCCGCAAACCCTGAGTGTGGTGTATAATATCTATAAAATTGACACATTCGGATGCAAAACCGGCCTATAGAATCCGGCGTTTTTCCTGTACAATACAGCGTGAAAGGAAAGAAGACTATGCTGACACTGGATAGAAGAATCGAATTGACCAACCGGCTGTGCTACCTGTTCGTGATCTTTCTTATCGGATGCCTGACCGGCTGGATTTACGAGGAGATTTTTTACTGGTATACGGAGGGGATGCTCCGAAACCGGGGCATTCTGTACGGCCCATGGCTGCCGATTTACGGCGTCGGCGCGCTGGGCATCTACGCCATGAAGCCCTTCAAGAAGAACCCCGCCGTCCTGTTCCTGCTCAGCGCGGGGATCACCGGCGTTGTGGAGTACATTATCGGCTGGATCGCGATCCACTGCTTCGGTATGCGCCTGTGGGATTACCGGGGACTGTTCGGGAATATCAGCGGGATCATCTGCGTCCGCAGTGTGGTCAGCTTCGCCCTGCTGGGGCTGGTGTTCCACTATTTGATCGAGCCATCCACGGAGCGCGTGATGGGCAGGCTGAGCAGGAGGGCGGTTTACGGGGGGTGCTCCCTGCTGGCAGCGCTGCTTCTGACGGACTGCGTTCTGAGCGCACTTTATCGGACGCCCATTACATATTGAGGAAGAAACCATGAAACAAAAGTCAAGATTCTGTACAGCCCGGCGCATTCTGCTTTTCTGGACGCTGTTCATCGGTCTGGGGGCCGTGGCGGGGGCGCTGGGAATGCTGCTGGACCCCAGCGGAAAGAGCCTGGGCATGGACGCCATTCTGCCTTACTTTCAGGTGCTGCCCTTTGCGGATGTGGTTTTTCAGGACTTCACCTTTTCCGGCTGGGCGCTGCTGATCGTGAATGGCCTGACAAATCTGACGGCGGCGGGGCTGCTGTTGGCGAAAAAGCATTCCGGTGTGGTGCTGGGCGGCGTATTCGGCGTGACGCTGATGCTGTGGATCTGTATTCAGTTCTATATGTTCCCACCGAATTTCATGTCCACGACCTACTTTTTCTTCGGTCTGGCGCAGGCGGCCACCGGCTATGCCGCGTGGGTGTTTGAAAAGCAGGAAGCGTTCCGGGTGGACATTTCCGACTATCCGGACATCGGCACGAACCCGGAGCGGCTGGTGGTGTTCTTTTCCCGCATGGGTTATGGACGGAAGCTGGCCTATGAGGAAGCGAACCGCACCGGTGGGGCGGTGTACGAGATAACGGCCACCGAACGGACGGAGGGAACGCTGGGCTTCTGGTGGTGCGGCCGGTTCGGGATGCACAAATGGCCGATGCCCATTGCGCCCATCGGCGTGGATTTGACGCGCTATGCCCACGTGACCATCTGCTCGCCCATCTGGGTGTTCGCGCTGGCCGCGCCTGTGCGCAGCTTCTGCATGGAGGCGGCGGGGAAAATCAAAGAGGCGGATTACATTCTTGTTCACCATCAGAACAGCGTCTATGAAAACGCCGCCGAAGAGATGGACGAACTGTTGGGAATCACCCATACCGCGCTGCGCAGCGTGCGGTGCAGAGAAGGCACGTACAAGTGCATCAAAGGAGAAAAGCGATGAAATATCCACTGGAAGAAAAACTGCCCTACATGTGGCTCGCGCTGGCTGTTCTGGCGATTTTTTACGGCATTTACTTCAGCAAGATGCTGGTGCAGAAGCGCCATGGCATCCGCACCCACCAGATCGGGCGCAGAAAAGAAAAGACTCTCCACACCATAGAGATGCTGATGGGCATTGCGACCCTCGGCGCACCGGCGGCTCAGCTGCTGTCCATCGCGCTCGGCTGGAGCTGTCTGCCCGCAAACGCGCGCTTCACCGGCTTCTGCATCGGAATGCTGGGCGATTTGATTTTCCTAGCCTCCGTTCTGTGCATGAAGGACAGCTGGCGGGCGGGGATCCCCGACAAGGACAAGACCGAGCTGGTCACCACCGGCATTTACCGCTACAGCCGCAACCCGGCCTTTCTGGGCTTTGACCTGCAATATGTGGGCGTACTGCTGATGTACGGGAATCTGCTGACGCTGGCCTTTTCCCTGTTTGCAATGGTCATGCTCCACCTGCAGATCTTGCAGGAGGAACGGTATCTGACGAACGTATTTGGTGCGCCGTATCAGGCGTACCGCAGCCATGTGTGCCGCTATCTTGGACGGCGATAAGGGAACCTCTGAATAAATCGCCTTCGGCTGAGCAGCGGATCTTTTTCCCCAGCTGTGCGGTATTATACTGAACTCCAATTAAAATCTTTAGAAAAGATTTTAATTGCCCGAAGGGCA
>OLOQ01000254.1_pt1 | contig 63303 bp, 57 predicted proteins | sample 1673101 | NCBI WGS metagenome assembly OLOQ01 (sample SAMEA3136754, study PRJEB25190) | human gut metagenome | biome: human gut; feature: human-associated habitat; material: faeces | place: Austria | collected 2013 | reverse complement strand
TAAGCGGTTTCTGCGAAAGCAGGAGCCGTTTTTTTAATAATATCAGTTTACTTATCTTTGTATTGATGATATAATAAAAATACAAATATTATTTTTGGGAAAACGGAGGAAGTTTCAATGAGAATTTATTGTACCAAGGACTATAAGGAAATGAGCCGCAAGGCTGCAAATCTGATTTCTGCCCAGGTAATTATCAAGCCAGACTGTGTATTAGGTCTGGCAACCGGTTCAACACCAATCGGAATTTATGATCAGCTGGTAGAGTGGTATCATAAGAATGATATCGATTTTTCTGAGGTAACAACTGTTAATCTTGATGAGTATCGCGGACTGACAAAAGAGAACGACCAGAGCTACTATTACTTTATGCATACTCATTTATTTGATCGTGTGAATATTCGCCCGGATCACTCCTTTATTCCGGACGGAACTTGTGAGGACAGCGAGTTTGAGTGCCGTCGCTATGAAAATCAGATTCGCTCTCTTGGTGGAATCGATATGCAGCTTCTTGGACTTGGACGTAATGGACATATCGGATTTAATGAGCCATCTGACAGCTTTGCACAGGTAACACATTGCGTAGATCTGACACAGAGCACAATCGATGCCAACAAGCGTTTCTTCGCGTCAGAGGCAGATGTACCGCGTCAGGCATACACAATGGGTATCGGAACTATCCTTCAGGCAAAGAAGATCCTTCTTGTAGCAAGTGGTGAGGATAAGGCAGAAGCAGTTAAGAACGCATTATTTGGACCAATTACACCATATGTTCCGGCATCTATTCTTCAGATTCATCCGGACGTTACAATCGTTGCAGATGAGGCAGCATTGTCTCTTTGCAAGCTGTAAGCAAAAGAAAGGCAAACAGTATGAAAATTTTAAATGCAAAGATCTGCAGCAATGGTCAGATTTTTGATGGAGAGGTTACAGTAGACGGCGAGCGCATTGCGTCTGTTACGCCTAAAGAAACGTCGTCAAGCTCAGATGAAACCATCATTGATGCAAAAGGTATGTATGTGATTCCAGGCCTTCTCGATGTTCATTTCCATGGCTGTGTGGGATATGATACCTGTGATGCCTCAAAGGAAGCTTTTGATAAAATAGCGGAATACGAGGGCAGTGAAGGTGTTCTTGCGATCTGTCCTGCGACGATGACATATCCAGAGGATAAGCTTTCTGAGATTATGGACATTGCAGCAGATTATGAAAGTCCTGTGGGCGCAGATTTTGTTGGTCTTCATTTAGAAGGACCATTTATCAATCCTAACCGTGTTGGTGCACAGAACTCTGACTATGTACAAAAGCCAGATGCAGATATGCTTCTTCGTCTGCAGGAGCGTGCAAAGGGACGTATTCGAATCTGTGATGTTGCACCAGAGACAGAGAATGCAATTGACTTTGTAGAAAAAATCAAAGATCATGTGGCATCCGTATCTATTGCACACACTTGTACTGACTACGATACAGCAATGCAGGCATTTGAGCATGGTGCCAATCATCTGACACATGGTTTTAATGCAATGCCAGGCATTCATCATCGTAAGCCAGGTCCGCTTTCAGCAGCAGCAGATGCTGAAGCTGACGTAGAGCTGATCTGCGATAATGTTCATATTCATCCGTCAGTAGTACGTCTTGCGTTTAAACTGTTTACAGATGAGCATGTTATTTTAATCAGTGATACTATGAGAGCCTGCGGTCTTGAGGATGGCTGCTACGATTTAGGTGGTCAGCAGGTAGAGGTAAAGGGAAACCTTGCCACACTTGCATCTGATTCAGCTACAATCGCAGGAAGCGTTACTAATTTGATGAATTGTCTTCGCTGCGCAGTTAAGACAATGAAAATTCCATTTGCGAGTGCAGTAAAAGCTGCTACTCACAATCCGGCAAGAAGCATCGGTGTATTAGATGATTACGGCGATGTAGAAGCAGGAAAGTATGCAAATTTGCTTATTCTTGATGAAGAGCTTAATATTGTTCACATGATTAAGCGCGGAAAACTAGTGCGCTAATCAAAATAATTATAATTAAAAAACGGACTGGCTGCAGATTATTTATCTGTTAGCCAGTCCATTTTATTTATTTGTCTTCTTCCTCTAGCTCATCAGTCAAACGGCAGATTTCATCAATCATGTCGCCAATTGTCTCAATAGTATCAAGAAGAGGTGCATCTGTTGTGATATCTACCTTTGCAAGTGCGGCAAGCTCAACAGGGGTCAGTGTGCTTCCAGCTGCAAGTACTTTCTTCCAGTCATCCACAGCAGTCTGACCTTCCTTTTCAATTCGCTTGCAGACCTGTGTGGCAACAGTCAGTCCAGCGCTGTATGTGTAGGAGTAAAGACCCATATAGTAGTGCGGCTGGCGCATCCATGTAAGCTCGGCTCCATCACAGATTTCTACATCATCGCCCCAGAAATCCTGAAGAGTTTTTTTCATGATGCTGCTTAATGTATCAGCCTGAACGCTGCCGCCGTTGTCGATAATACGGTATACCTCGCGCTGATAAGCAGCCTCCATCAGATGTGTAACAAAGTTGTGATAGTAGGTGTTGCTGATCTGGCAGGAGAGTACCCAGCGGCGGAAACGCTTGTCATCATTTGACTGCAGCAGATAATGCGCCATTAAAAGCTCGTTCATAGTGGACGGGGCCTCAACAAAGTATGAAGATACATCAGTGTCAAAGATGGACTGTGCGTTGTTGCAGGCACGAAAATGTCCAGCATGACCAAGCTCGTGAGCCAGTGTAAATACATCAGCCATGCGGTCGTTCCAGCTTAACAAAATAAAGGAATTAGTTCCGTAGGGGCTTGCACAGAAACCACCAGTTGACTTGCCTTGATTTTTGGCAAAATCAACCCAGCGGTCACGATAAGCTTCACGCACCATATCTACATACTCAGGTCCAAGGATGGAAAGACCTTTTTCGATATATTCCTTAGAACCCTCAATAGTTACCTTTGGATCATATTCAGGGTCAACGGAAATTTTTAAATCAGCAAAGGTCATACGATCCAGCTTGTGAATTTTCTTTAACAGACGTGCATACTTGCGCATATGAACAGAGAGCTTTGTTGTAATCAGATCGATCTGACGGTCATAAAGCTCACGGCTTACCTTCTGGTCAAACAAAAGACTGTCAAATACGCTTTCAAAACCGCGCAGTGTAGCCATTGTCTTTTCAGTCTGAACCTGTGAATTATAAGCGGCAGCAGTTGTGTTCTCATACTGAGCCAGTTTCTTGCTGAATGCATCAAAAGCACTGCGGCGGATTTGTGTGTCAGATTCATATTCATAGTCATCTTCAAACAGGGAATAGCCAAGCGGATAATCCTTGTTATTAGCATGGAAGGAATCAAACTTCATGTCTGCAAGCTTAGTCATGTTGTAAATCTGATAAGGCGTGTTTAAGGTCTGAGAAAGTGCAGACAAGGCGCGCTCTGTCTCAGGATGCAGCTGATGCGGCTTACGGCGAAGTATGTCTTCAAGATAGATGCGGCTGCCGCCGGCAATTGCAATAGAAGCCTTCAGTGTTTCTTCGCTCTGCTCGGTAATTTCGCTGTTGATAAAACTTAAACGGCTGTTGATGTCAGAAATTATATTCATCACACGGTCATTTCTCTCTTGATTGTGGCTGTCATAATAATCAACCGAAACAGCCAGATCAGTATAATTGCCAGTCAGTGTCATCAGGCGAGTCATCTCCTGAAGATCATTTAAGCAGTCACAAATAGCTTCAGGCGTTGTCAGCTTTCCCTTAAAGCGTTCCTCCATAGAAGCACATAGAGCCTTCATTTTTTCAACATCCCTGTACATCGCTTCCTCAGTCGGATAAATCAGGGAAAGATCCCATGTCAGTTCAACAGGGACTTCATTTCTCATTGCTAAACTCATAAAATTTCACCTTTCTCTCAAACTATTGGCTAGTGCCGTATTGAGCGTAGTATATAGTTAACGGGTAAGCTAATATTGTGGCATAGCCCTAAGGTGAATGGATTTCACGAGACGGACACTTGGAGCAGGTCTTTCAAAGTAATGTTTGATAATAGAAAATGTAAAAGGAACCTGCGGAGTTTGGTCCGTCGACGAAACCATTGCACCGAGGGGCTTTCGTAAACTAGCTCAGTGAACTATAATATCCTAAGTATATACATTTTTTATTAAAGAAGCAATCTCTTGACAGAAAATAAAAAGTATGATAATATTTTGTCAAGCAAATAAAGGGGAGTAGCGAAACGCCCATATATCTATATTTGGGTTGGGTTTGAAACCGTCAGCCGATGCATTTTGCATCCGTATCAAATGAGAAAGCGAGACTTTTATTGCGGTGTGTGCCGCGGTAAAGGTCTCTTTTTTATTATCCTAACCGTGGCACATGGAAAGGAGAAACATGAGTGATTTCATGATGAAAAGAGAGATTCAAGAAGCTCTCACAGCAGGGGAAAATGCCCTGCAAAGCCTGTATGCAGCGAGTGAGCAGCTAGACAGTGCAAGAAACTGGGGAATTGTCGATTTATTGGGAGGCGGATTTTTTACCGATTTAATTAAGCATTCCAAAATGGGAAAAGCAGAGGAGTATCTTTCACAGGCAAGATATTATCTTCAACAGTTCCAAAAAGAATTGCGTGATGTCGCAGCAGATGGTACAATACAGTTACAGACGGGTGATTTTTTAAGCTTTGCAGATTTCTTTTTTGACGGAGTGGTAGCCGACTATCTGGTCCAGTCAAGGATCAATGAGACAAGAAGAAAAGTAGCCGAGGCAATCAGAAGAGTCGAAGAACTTACAGCAAAGTTGCGTGCAAAATATAGTTACTTCAACTAAGACAAAAATCACCAGATCAGACACATCAGTTGGGCATAGCAGCAAAGAAGATTCTAGAAAGAGAGGACAACAGTATGAAAACAGCATTGGCAGCAGCACAGCAATCATCATTTTTAGACACGGCAGCACTTCCCATTATTATCGTCGTGATCGCAATCATAGCCATTCTTGCAATATTAGCGAGCGGCTACGTTAAGGCACCGCCGGATCAGGCATACATAATTTCCGGTTTGAAAAAGGAAAGCAAGATCCTTATTGGACGTGCCGGCATTAAGATTCCATTTTTAGAGAGAATGGATAAGCTGTATCTTGGACAGATGACAGTTGATATCAAGACAGAGCAGTCTGTTCCGACAAACGATTTCATCAATGTAAATGTGGATGCAGTTGCAAAGGTAAGAATCAATCCAACAACAGATGGAATTAAGCTGGCAGCAAAGAACTTCTTAAATAAAAAGCCAGGCGATATTGCACTTGATCTTCAGGATTCCCTTCAGGGTAATATGCGTGAGATCATCGGTACCTTGTCATTAAAAGTAATTAATACTGACAGAGACTCATTCTCCGATCAGGTTATGATGAAGGCGTCAAAGGATATGGATAAGCTTGGAATTGAGATCCTTTCATGCAACATCCAGAATGTGACAGACGAAAACGGTTTGATCAAGGATCTTGGTGCTGACAACACATCACTTATTAAGAAAAATGCAGCCATAGCTAAGGCACAGGCCGACAGAGATATAGCTATCGCGCAGGCTGAGGCAGATAAGGCGGCAAATGAGGCGAGAGTTCTTTCAGATACGCAGATTGCACAGAAAAACAATGAGCTGGAGATTCGCAGGGCAGAACTTAAAATTATATCTGATAATAAAAAGGCTGAGGCAGATGCTGCTTACAAGATTCAGGCACAGTCACAGCAAAAGAGTATTGAGACAGAGACTGTGAACGCGCAGATTGCAAGAGCAGAGCGTGATGCCGAGTTAAAGAAGCAAGAGGTTGAGATTGCAAGACAGCGCCTTGATGCAGAAATCCGAGCAAAGGCAGATGCAGATCGTTACCGTGAAGAGCAGCAGGCACAGGCAGAGCTGTTCAAGCGCCAGAAAGAGGCAGAAGCAAAGAAGTTCGAGCAGCAGCAGGATGCAGAGGCAAAGAAAGCCATGGCAGAGGCAGTTCGATTTGCCAGAGAGCAGGAAGCAGAAGGTATCCGTGCAACTGGTCTTGCAGAGGCAGAAGCAATTCGTGCAAAGGCAACAGCAGAGGCCGAAGGTATAGATAAGAAGGCAGAGGCAATGAAAAAATATGGAGAGGCCGCAATTATCGAGATGATCATGCAGGCACTTCCAGAAATTGCAAAGAACGTTGCAGAGCCGCTGTCCAAGGTAGATAAGATCACAATGTACGGCGAAGGAAACAGTGCAAAGATGCTCCAGGATATCATAAACAGTACTACACAGGTAACAGAAGGACTGGCACAGGGAATGGGAATCGATGTAAAGGCATTATTATCAAGCATTGTCGGTGCAAAGATAGCATCAAATACACCAGAGGATCCACAAAAATCTGATTCAGACGAATACGAACAGTAAAAATTAAGGGCAGACAGCACATTGTCTGCCTTTAATTTACAACCTTTTTCATGTTGCCTTGACGGTTGAAAGATGCTGTGCTATTATGAGACTAGTCAAAAAAGAAAGGAATTGTGAAAGGAATTGTGTATGAAAGATCGTTTTGAAGCGAAGCTTATACTGTTTATCATACCGGCACTTGCCATCTGGGAAGTATTATATCAGCTTGTCATAATCAGGTTAATTCCAGCGGCAAAAAATGATACCGTTCATGGTGTAGGATTTGTCGTTTTAGTAGCAGCTGCCTGGCTGATATACCGCAAAAAAGCAGGAACAGAGTATGAGGAGGAAGATCAGGATGCATAGTATTTTATTTTCCATAGGGCCGTTTCACGTTTATGGATATGGCTTTATGATTGCAGTAGGAATTATCTGTGCATTTACGATAGGCTGTTTCCTTGCAAAGCGCTCCGGTCTTGATGATGATGCACTTTTTTTCATGGGACTAGTAGGAATAGTGGGCGGTATTATAGGTGCAAAGCTGCTTTACTATATTGTAGAGTTTCCTTCAATTATTGCAGATCCTTCTATTCTTCTTAATTTTGGAGAAGGATTTGTTGTGTACGGAGGCCTGATTGCAGGCTTTTTAAGCCCGTTAATTTACACCAGAATAAAGAAGCTTTCCTTCTTACCTTATATTGACTGCGCAGTGCCAGGTGTAGCATTTGCACAAGGGTGTGGACGCATCGGCTGTTTTCTTGCAGGCTGCTGCTATGGAAAAGAGACATCCGCATGGTATGGTGTCACATTTCCGGCAGATTGTCTTGCACCGGCAGGTGTATCGCTTATTCCAACACAGCTGTTTTCAGCAGCAGGAGACTTTATATTTGCAATAATTCTTTTTATTTTGCAGAGAACGCTTTACAAAAAGAAGAAAAAGACATCAGGAATTGTTACAGCCGTATATTTGATGCTTTATGCAGTGGGCCGTTTTCTTATTGAATTTTTAAGAAACGATCCAAGAGGAGCTGTTGGTGTATTGTCAACATCACAGTTTATCGCGATCTTTATGTTTGCAGCAGGCGCTGTTATGCTAAGCAGATTTGTAAAAAACAGCAACTGATTAAATATTTTGCCTACGGGACTACGACAGAAATATATAAGCAGAAAGGAAGACAACAATGGCAAAAGAAAAGACACCAAAAACGAATGCAATGCGCATACTTGACCGCCTCAAGATTTCTTATGAGGTGCTGTCATACCAGTGCGATGAATTTATAGATGGAATACACACAGCAGATACACTTGGGATTCCACATGAGAACTGCTTTAAGACACTCGTTCTTCAGGGAAAGAGCAAGGGATACAGTGTATTTGTTCTTCCAATCGAGGAAGAACTGAACTTAAAGGAGTGTGCAAAGGCAGTTAATGAAAAGTCAGTTGAGATGATCCATGTGAAGGACATCAATGCCGTCACAGGCTATATTCGCGGCTGCTGTACTGCTCTTGGCATGAAAAAGGAATATCCGGCCATTATCCACGAGAGTGCGCTTGATTGCCCATATATCTGCGTCAGTGCCGGAAAGCTTGGAGTTCAGCTAAAGCTTTCACCGCAGGATTTTATCAAGGCGACAGGTGCAAAAGCACTTGATATCATTCATCATAATTCATAATTATAGAAAGGACATGAAATTCACATGGGAGAACGTTTAACGCAGGGAGATATCGATAAAATCAAAAAAGAGATAGAGTATCGCACACTCGTTGTAAGAAAAGAGGCGATTGAAGCTGTTTCAGAGGCCAGAGCGCAGGGCGATCTCAGTGAGAATTTTGAGTATTATGCGGCAAAAAAGGATAAAAACAAAAATGAGAGCCGCATTCGCTATTTAGAGAGAATGTTAAAAAACGCTACCGTTATTTCTGATGAATCACAGGAAGGCGTCGTAGGTTTAAATAAAACAATTGAGCTTTACATCGAAGAAATGGAAGAAGTACAGAAGTTTAAACTTGTGACTTCTGTGCGTTGTGATTCTATTGAGGGAAAAATCAGCATTGAATCACCACTCGGAAAAGCAATTAATGGTCATAGAGAGGGTGATCGTGTCTATGTAAAGGTCAATGAAAAGATGGGTTACTACGCAGTGATACGTTCAATCACTGACGGGGATGACAGCGAAGATGAAATCCGCCCATATTAAATTACTATTAAATATGAAAGGGGTATATGAAAATGAACGATTTAGTACACAATGAGGAACGTCTTAAACAGCTTCGCGAACGCGCGAAAGAGCTGATTGGACAAATGACACTTGAGGAGAAGGTATATCAGACACTTTATAACGCACCAGCAATTGAACGCCTTGGAATTGCTTCTTACAACTGGTGGAATGAGGCTCTGCACGGTGTTGCAAGAGCCGGCACAGCAACAGTTTTTCCACAGGCAATCGGTTTGGCAGCAACGTTTGATGAAGATTTCATGGAGCAGATTGGTGATGCCGTATCTACAGAGGCGCGTGCAAAATTTAACATGCAGCAGGAGTTTGGAGATCATGATATTTACAAGGGCCTGACCTTCTGGGCACCAAACGTAAATATTTTCCGTGATCCAAGATGGGGCAGAGGCCATGAAACATTCGGTGAGGATCCGTATTTGACATCACGTCTTGGAGTGCGTTACATCGAGGGAATGCAGGGCCATGACGAAAAATATCTAAAGACGGCAGCATGTGCAAAGCATTTTGCTGTTCACAGCGGACCAGAGGGTATGCGTCATTATTTTAATGCAGAGGTGTCTAAGAAAGATCTCTATGAGACATATCTTCCAGCCTTCAAAGCATGTGTACAAGAGGGTAAAGTCGAGGCTGTCATGGGCGCTTATAACCGTACAAACGGAGAGCCATGCTGTGGAAGCAAGACTTTATTAAAAGATATTTTGCGTGATGAGTGGGGCTTTGAGGGTCACGTTACATCAGACTGCTGGGCAATTAAAGATTTCTATGAAGGTCATAATGTAACAAAGAATGCAGAGGAATCTGTTGCATTGGCAATGAATAATGGCTGTGATTTAAACTGCGGTACGCTGTTTGTTTATCTTCTTGATGCTGTTCGCGACGGTCTTGTAAAGGAAGAACGTCTTGACGAGGCACTTGTCAATCTTTTTACAACACGCATGAAGCTTGGCGTATTTGATAAGGCAGACGATAATCCATACAATAAGATTTCCTATTCTGTTGTTGATTCACCGAAGATGCAGGAATTAAACCTCACAGCAGCAAAAAGATGTCTGACGCTGTTAAAAAATGATCAGATGCTTCCGCTTGATAAAGAAAAGATCCATACAATCGGTGTCATTGGACCGAATGCCGACAATCGCATGGCATTAGTAGGAAATTATGAGGGAACTGCATCACGCTATGTGACAGTTTTGGAAGGCCTTGAGGATTATGCAAAGGAGCATCCAAGAGCAGACGGCGAGAAGATGCGCATTGTTTATTCAGAAGGATGCCATCTTTACAAGGACAGAAGCAGCAATCTGACTCAGAGCCGTGACCGTTTTGCAGAGGTGAAGGGTGTTTGTAAGGAAAGTGATGTAGTAGTTGTCTGCCTTGGTCTTGATGCCAGTCTTGAAGGCGAGGAAGGCGATACAGGAAATGAGTTTTCAAGCGGCGATAAGCTTGATCTGCGTTTCCCGGGTCTTCAAAATGAAGTACTTGAAGTGGCATACGAGAGCGGCAAGCCAGTAATCCTTCTTGTTCTGACAGGAAGTGCAATGGATCTGGCATGGGCAGATGAGCATGTAAATGCCATTATGCAGTGCTGGTATCCTGGTGCACAAGGCGGAAATGCAATCGCACAGGTACTCTTTGGCGATGCATGCCCAGAAGGACGTCTTCCGGTTACTTTCTACCGCACAAGCGAAGAACTGCCGGAATTTACAGATTACAGCATGGAAGGTCGCACATACCGTTACATGAAAAATAAGCCGCTTTATCCGTTTGGATATGGTTTGTCATATACAGAGTTTTCGCTTGACAATGTGAAGCTTAGCACACAAAAGGTTACACCAGATGGTGTTGAAGTCACAGCAGATGTAACTAATATTGGACAGATGGATGGTACTCAGACCGTCTTAGTATATGTAAAGGCAGAACGCGAAGGAACACCAAATCCGCAGTTAAAGGGAATCGCAAAGGCAGCTCTTAAAAAAGGTGAGACAAAGACAGTTCACATTACGCTGCCAGAGGAAGCATTTGGACTTTGTGATGATGATGGTGTAAAGCGCGTTCATCAAGGCAGCTACACGATTTATATCGGTGAAAAGGCAGCAGGCACTGTTGTCAAAGATTAAAATAAAAAGGGAACAAAGTATTTGGAGGAAACGATTATGTATTATATTGGAATTGATCTTGGAACATCAGCTATCAAGCTTCTTTTGATGGAAGGAAACGGCAAAATCTGCAACATCGTATCAAAGGAGTATCCGCTCTCATTCCCAAATCCGGGATGGTCTGAGCAAAATCCATATGATTGGTATGATCAGATGATCGCAGGAATCAAGGAGCTTGTAAATGGCTTCGACACAACAAAGGTTGCAGGAATCAGCTTTGGTGGACAGATGCACGGTCTTGTTATTCTTGATGAAAACGACAATGTTATCCGTCCGGCTATTCTTTGGAATGATGGACGTACAACAGAAGAAACTGATTATTTAAATAATGTAATCGGAAAGGATAAGCTTTCAAAGTACACAGCCAATATTGCATTCGCAGGCTTTACAGCACCGAAGATTCTGTGGGTGAAGAAGCATGAGCCAGAGAATTTTGCACGCATCAAAAAGATTATGCTGCCAAAGGATTACCTGGCATATCGTCTGACAGGCGTATTCTGCACCGATGTATCAGATGCATCAGGTATGCTTTTATTTGATGTAAAGAATCGCTGCTGGTCAAAAGAAATGTGCGAAATCTGTGGAATTACAGAGGACATGTTAGCTGGAATTTACGAGAGCTACGAGAAGGTAGGCTGTGTTAAGGAAGATCTGGCAAAAGAGCTTGGCCTTACAGATCATGTAGCAGTTGCAGCAGGAGCAGGAGACAATGCGGCAGCGGCAGTTGGAACAGGAACAGTAGGAGAGGGCAGATGCAACATTTCCCTTGGAACAAGCGGAACTATCTTCATCTCCTCTAAAAACTTCCGTGTAGACAGCAACAATGCGCTTCACGCATTTGCACACGCAGACGGCACATACCATCTGATGGGCTGCATGTTAAGTGCAGCATCATGCAACAAGTGGTGGATGGAAGAGATTCTTCAGACAAAAGAATTTGCAAAAGAGCAGGCTGATATTACAAAGCTTGGAGAAAACCATGTATACTTTTTGCCATATCTGATGGGCGAGCGTTCACCGCACAACAATCCAAAGGCAAGAGGAACATTTATCGGCATGACAATGGACACTACAAGAGCCGATATGACACAGGCAGTTTTAGAGGGTGTTGCATTTGCACTTAGAGATTCCTTTGAGGTAGCAAAATCACTTGGAATCGACATTAAGCGCACAAAGATCTGCGGAGGCGGAGCAAAGAGCCCACTGTGGAAGAAGATGATCGCTAATATTTTAAATATCAGTGTAGATGTAATCGAGAGCGAGGAAGGTCCAGGCCTTGGCGGTGCAATGCTTGCAGCAGTTGCATGCGGTGAGTACGCATCTGTAGAGGAAGCAGCAGGAAAGATCGTAAAGGTAATCGATACTGTAGAGCCAGATCCGGTACTTGCAGCAAAATACGAGGAGCGTTATCAGCAGTTTAAGCAGATCTATCCGGCATGCAAACCGCTCTTTGATATCATTGCGTAAATGAAGGGAAAATAAGTATGGACGAGAATGACTTCTCAAAGATTGGACAAAGTATATGTGATACCGTCACAGATGCCGTGAACTCGGCTATGGAATCAATGGATTTTTCAGGATTAAGCGAGAAAATTTCATCGACAGCCGATCATATCATGCAGGAGACGGTAGGAGCATTTACCGGAAAAAATGGTCAGGGAAATAAAAATGGAAATGTTTATGAAAAGACCGACAAAGAAAAGTTAGAGCTTAGGTTTACAAAAAAGACACCTGGAAAGGTATCAGGCATACTGATGTGCACCTTTGGCGGAATTGGCACAGCAGGCTTCGGCCTGCCGGCATTTATACTGCTTGTACTAGGACTGATCGGAAGACAGCCGCTTGTGATAAGCTGTGGCTTTTTAGGTTTCCTGCCGTTTGCCATTGCCTTTGGCATATTGTTAAAAAATGGCTGCGACCGCTTAGGACGTATAAGTCGCTTTGAGCGCTATAAAAGGTGCATTGGCACAAAGGCACTTTGCGCCGTGCGAAGCTTAAGCGGTGCTGTCGGTCTTCCTGAGAAAAAGGTGCAGAGGGAACTAGAGCGCATGATTTCACAGGGATATTTTCTGCAGGGCCATATGGATGATGAGAAGTCATGTCTGATTCTTGATGATGAGACTTATGAACTGTATTTGCATTCAAAACAGCAGATGGAGAATGCCAGACGCGAGGAAGAGCAGCAGGCAGGCAATAAAGAGGTGAAAGAAGCAGTTCGAGTGGGAATGGAATATATAAAGCAGATTCGCCAGATAAACGATGAACTGCCGCAGCCAGTGATAAGTGAAAAGCTAAGTCACTTAGAGGAGGTCATTGGACTGATTTATCTGAGTGTCCAAAAGACACCAGAGAAGATTGGCTCCATAAAGAGATTTACCGAATATTACCTGCCAAATACGATGAGTCTTGTAACAAGATATCGTGATCTTGACAGGATTGATACAGACAAAGCAAGAGAGTCCAAGGCGCAGATAGAGAATGCGCTAGACACAATCAACGACGCGTTTGACAAGCTTCTCGACAGCCTTTACGAAGATGACCGCATGAAGATTCAGACAGATATTGCTGTGCTGAAGACTCTGCTGTCACAAGAGGGGTTAGTCGATGACGGGCTTCATATGTAATCAGATGGGAGGATACTTATGGAAGAAGAGTTAAAATTAGATCAGGCAGTGCCAACGCTGACATTTGAACCATTTACAGAGACAAAAAAAGAAGAGCCGGCGCCACAGCAGGAAATGCCAAAGCCAGAGCCAATTTACGAAGAAGAAGCATTGTTAAGCGAGCAGGAAAAAAAGCAGGTAGAGGCATTTGCAGAGAAAATAGATTTGAATAATTCAACACTTGTACTTCAGTATGGTGCAGGTGCACAAAAAAAGATCGCAGATTTTTCTGACAAAACGCTTGAGAATGTCCGTTCAAAGGATCTTGGTGAGACAGGAACCATGCTGGCAAGCTTAGTAAGCGAGTTAAAGCAGACAGGAGAGTCAGAGGAAGAAAAAGGCTTTTTTGCAAGTTTTTTCAAGAAATCAACTGGAAAGTTAGAGGCGCTTAAGGCACGCTACGAGAAGGCAGAGGGAAAGGTTGATGAGATTGTTGATATCCTCACAAAGCATCAGGTACAGCTTATTCAGGATGCCGCGATGCTTGATCAGATGTATCAGCTAAACCAGACCTACTTCAAGGAGCTTTCAATGTACATCCTTGCTGGAAAAAAGAAGGTCGATAAGGCAAGACAGACAGAGTTAGAGACTCTGCGCCAAAAAGCCATTGCAAGCGGCACACAGGAGGATGCACAGGCAGTAAGCGACTATTCATCTATGATCGAGCGTTTTGAAAAGAAAGTTCATGATCTTGAGCTGACTCGCATGGTTGCACTGCAGATGGCACCTCAGATTCGTATGGTTCAAAGCAACGACACCGTCATGGCGGAAAAGATTCAGTCCACTATTGTAAATACAATCCCACTCTGGAAAAATCAGATGGTCATTGCAATGGGAGAGAATCATTCCGCACAGGCGGCAAAGGCGCAAAAGGAAGTAACGGATATGACAAATCAGCTGCTGCTTTCTAATGCGCAAAAGCTAAAGCAGACAACTGTTGATATCCGAAGAGAATCAGAGCGAGGCATCGTCGATATCGAGACGCTTAGACAGACAAATGGCATCTTAATCGACACGATGAACGAGATCTTAAAGATTCAGCAGGAAGGCCGTGAACAGCGCAGACAGGCACAGGCACAGCTTGCACAGATGGAGCAGCAGATGAAAGAAAAACTGCTAGAGATCAGTAAGTAACTGACTTTTTAAGTGCGCGTGTAATTGCATCAATAAGAAGCGAAGCCGTGTACTGTGAGGAGTCAGAGTAGGTTACGCCCTGCAAGCTCTGCGAAGAAAGAATCTGCGATTCCAGACTTTGCAGTACGGAAGGGACGAGCGGATACAGCGTGGCAACTGATTGAGCAAGGTTGTGGGCACGAATCGAATTAATGTGATTTTTGTCCACACACACGACAATATCAACTGTATCACCGCCCAGAACAACAGATGCGGCGTATCTTCCCGGTATGTAAGAACCAGAAAGTGTGAAGCTTTCTGTATCCGAAAAAGACTGACTTGATACTATTGCAGAAGAAGCAGATTCAGTCATGTCTTTCGGAAAAGAACGGCTCTGGTTTTTATCCAGATGCAGGGCGCTTGCGAGCAAAATAGCAAGAAGAATAACAATTACAACGATCACGGCAGTCCAGATTAAATTTCTGGATTTAAGGACAAAGATTTTTGTCTTAGAACTCATGGAAGGCTCCTGAAACTGATTGTTACAATTTATGAGGCCATTGACTGGTTTATACATGAATACATCAGCAAACAGGAGTTCGAAATAGAGAAATGCAAAATCAGACAGGAGTAGAAAACTATGAAAATAGCTATTGTTACAGACAGTAACAGCGGAATTACACAAAAACAGGCACAGGAGTTAGGCGTATTTGTACTTGCAATGCCATTTCAGATTGATGGCGAGACTTATTATGAGGACATTACGCTGACACAGGAAGAATTTTACAAAAAACTGCGTGAGGGCGGAAATATTTCTACTTCTCAGCCATCACCAGGCAGTGTAACAGATCTGTGGGATAAAATTTTGCAGGAATATGACCAGATCGTTCATATTCCGATGTCAAGTGGACTTTCCGGCTCCTGCCAGACTGCAATTATGCTGGCTCAGGAAGAAGAGTATGATGGAAAGGTCTATGTAGTCAACAATCAGCGTATCTCCGTTACGCAGCGTCAGTCAGTTATTGATGCAAAGAGTATGGCAGAGGCAGGATACGATGCAGCGGCAATTCAGAAACGCTTAGAGGAGACAAAATTTGACTCAACCATCTACATCACGCTTGATACGCTGCATTATCTTAAAAAAGGCGGAAGAATTACACCGGCAGCGGCAGCATTAGGAACAATTCTTCGCTTAAAGCCAGTTTTACAGATTCAGGGTGAAAAGCTTGATGCCTACTCAAAGGCACGTACCTACAAGATTGCAAAGAACACTATGCTCGATGCCATTGCAAAGGATATTGAGGAGCGCTTCGATGGAAAGTCATCACCAGAAGATATATATATCGCCATTGCTCATACCGATAATTTAGCAGCAGCAGAGGAATTTCGTGATGAAGTAAAGGCAATCTACCCAGAACATGATATCTACATCGACCATCTGTCCTTAAGCGTAGCATGCCATATCGGACCAGGAGCACTTGCTATCACAGCAACAAAAGTATTAAAATACTGATAAGCAATCTGGTACCACGATATCTTAAAACGCAGTAAAAAACTCAGGAACAGATCATCTTGTGATCGCTCCTGAGTTTTTTGTAAAACTTATAACAAAACTTATAACAAGACTTATAATGGCAGCATTATCGGTTTTCTGTCATGAAATACTGTGTAGTAGCGGATACCGCATGATTCTAGAATAGCAGGAACCTTATCAAAAGCATATGCCGTGTGTTCAGGCTTGTGACCGTCAGAGCCGATAGTAAGAATCTCACCGCCAAGCTCATGATAGCGCTTTAACACATAATTTTCTGGATTTGGAACGCCAAGTCCGTATTTAAAGCCAGCCGTATTGCATTCAATTCCCTTTCCATTTTGAATCAAAAGCTTCAAAATCTCATCAATGATATCCTTATAATCAAGAATCGAATAATTCTCACGCTGATTAGGCGCATAGCGCACAATATAATCAATATGACCATACACATCAAAACAGTCAAGCTTGCGGATATTGGCAAGAGTAGCCTCATAATATTCTATAATGCCCTGCTGCTTTGACTTGCCTTCCCAGTACTGCGGATAATAAGGGTCAAGTCCATTCACTACATGAGTAGACCCAATAATAAAATCCCATGCACAAACCTCAGCAAAATCCTCAATACTGTGGTGATAATCAGTGCGAAGACCAAGCTCCACGCCAATTGAGATACGTGCACGGTCAGAATACTCAGGAATCAGTCCAAGAATCGCCTCATAATAGGCAAAAGGATTAATACGAAACGGACGAGACTCAATATTTGTATTTGTACTTTCAGATGTATTCACATCAGCCTTCTCCATCGCAGTGTAGCCAATATCGTGATGGTCAGTAATGCAAATCTCAGTAATCCCCTTATTAATAAGCGCTTCAATTTGCTCCCTGGCAGGCGTATCCGAGTCAGTAGAAAAAGATGTATGAACATGAAAATCAGATTTTATCATAATAAATGCTCCTTGCAATTCAGTTTAACGTAAGTTTCAGTAAAAAGAATACGCTGTCTACATATAAAAGTCAATCCAAACCAACTAATTTAAAAAAAAACAAGAAAAAGAAAGAAAAACACTTGATATATTTGTCGGGATAAGGTAAAATATCAGTAATTGATTATATTTTAACAAAGCAATTATGTGATAATATAATCTAATAAATTTCTTTAGGAGGAATTAAAAATCATGGCAGTAAAAGTTGCAATTAATGGTTTTGGCCGTATTGGCCGTCTTGCTTTCAGACAGATGTTCAACGCTGAAGGTTATGAGGTAGTAGCAATCAACGATTTAACAAGCCCGGCTATGCTGGCTCACCTGTTAAAGTATGATACAGCACAGGGAAAGTATCAGTACGCTGATTCTGTAGTAGCAGGAGACGATTACATCGAAGTTTGCGGAAAGAAGATCACTATCTATAAGATGGCAAACGCAGCTGAGCTTCCGTGGGGAGAGATCGGTGTAGATGTAGTTCTTGAGTGTACTGGATTCTATACTTCCAAGGCTAAGGCACAGGCTCATATCGATGCTGGTGCAAAGAAGGTTGTTATCTCCGCTCCGGCTGGAAACGATCTGAAGACTATCGTTTACTCTGTAAATGAGAAGACTCTGACCGCTGAGGATAACATCATCTCCGCAGCTTCCTGTACAACAAACTGCTTAGCACCAATGGCTAAGGCTCTGAACGATTACGCTCCAATCCAGAGCGGTATCATGTCCACCATCCATGCTTACACCGGAGATCAGATGATCCTCGATGGACCGCACAGAAAGGGTGACTTAAGAAGAGCACGTGCTGGTGCAGCTAACATCGTTCCAAACTCTACTGGTGCAGCTAAGGCAATCGGCCTGGTTATCCCAGAGTTAAACGGCAAGCTGATCGGTTCCGCACAGCGTGTTCCGGTTCCGACAGGTTCCACCACTATCCTTGTTGCAGTTGTTAAGGGCAGCGACGTTACCGTTGAGGGTATCAACGCAGCTATGAAGGCAGCAGCTTCCGAGTCCTTCGGTTACAACACTGATCCGATCGTATCTTCCGATGTTATCGGTATGAGATTTGGTTCTCTGTTCGATTCTACCCAGACTATGGTTTCCAAGCTTGGTGATGATCTGTATCAGGTACAGGTTGTTTCTTGGTATGACAACGAGAACTCCTATACTAGCCAGATGGTTCGTACAATTAAGTACTTCGCTGAGTTAGCATAAGTTTCGCTTAAGCGCAAAGACCTACGGGGTCCGGTCTGAAAGGACCGGGCCTCTTTTTGATTCTTACAGTTCACATGTCACAGTAGGCTCGGATAAATCGCATGCTTGCATAGCGATTTGACGAGTCAATGTGACGATGGGGACGCCCGTTCATGAGTAAAGAGGAGCTGTGAAACAGCGAACGCCCGTAAGGGCGCTTTACGAATGGGCGTCTGTGAACTGTATAAAAGTAATAATCAGAAGGGAGAAAATTCCATGTTAAAGAAGACTGTTGACGATCTTAAGAACCTGCAGGGAAGAAGAGTTCTTGTTCGTTGTGATTTCAATGTACCGTTAAAGGACGGCAAGATTACTGATGATACCCGTATTAAGGCTGCACTGCCGACCATCCAGAAGCTGATCGACGGTGGCGCAAAGGTAATCCTTTGCTCTCACTTAGGCAAGGTAAAGAATGGCCCGAATGAGAAGGAGTCCTTAGCTCCAGTAGCAGAGAGACTGTCCGAGAAGTTAGGAAAGCCGGTTGTATTCGTATCCGATTACCACGTAACTGGCGAGGCTGCAACAAAGGCTGTAGCTGAAATGAAGGACGGAGATGTAGTTCTTCTTCAGAATACCCGTTTCCGCGGTGCTGAGGAGACAAAGAACGGTGAGGAGTTCTCCAAGGAGTTAGCAGATTTAGCAGACGATTATGTATGTGACGCATTTGGTTCCGCACACAGAGCACACGCATCTGTAGCAGGCGTTACCAAGTTCATCAGCGCTAAGGGCGGCACAAACGCAGTTGGTTATCTGATGGAGAAGGAAATCGCATTCTTAGGAAATGCTGTAGAGAATCCGGTTCGTCCGTTTGTAGCAATCCTTGGTGGAGCAAAGGTAGCAGATAAGTTAAACGTTATCTCCAACCTGCTTGAGAAGTGCGATACCTTAATCATCGGTGGTGGTATGGCATTCACCTTCTTAAAGGCTCAGGGCAAGGAAATTGGTAAGTCCTTAGTAGACGATACCAAGCTTGAGTACTGCAAGGAGATGATGGAGAAGGCAGAGAAGCTTGGCAAGAAGCTGCTTCTTCCGGTAGACAGCACTGTAGCTGACAACTTCCCGGATCCAATCGATGGACCAATCGATGTAACTGTAGTACCGTCTGATCAGATTCCGGCTGACAAGGAAGGTCTTGATATCGGAACTAAGACAGCAGAGCTTTACGCAGAGGCTGTTAAGTCCGCAAAGACTGTTGTTTGGAACGGACCGATGGGCGTATTCGAGAACCCGACTCTTGCAAAGGGTACCATTGCAGTAGCAAAGGCTCTGGCAGAGACAGATGCAATCACCATCATCGGCGGCGGAGATTCCGCAGCAGCAGTAAATCAGTTAGGATTTGCTGATAAGATGAGCCACATTTCTACCGGCGGCGGCGCTTCCCTTGAGTACCTTGAGGGTAAGGAGCTTCCAGGCGTAGCAGCAGCTGACGATAAGGATTGATAAGCTTAAGAAAATCAAAGAAAAGAAATGTGAGGAACAAAAAATGGCAAGAAAGAAGATTATTGCTGGCAACTGGAAGATGAACATGACACCTTCTCAGGCAGTAGAGCTGGTAAACACATTAAAGCCTTTAGTAGTAAATGACGAAGTAGATGTTGTATTCTGCGTACCGGCTATCGATTTAGTACCGGTTATGGAAGCAACAAAGGGAACCAACATTCAGGTTGGTGCTGAGAACATGTACTTTGAGGATAAGGGTGCATACACAGGAGAGATCGCTCCGGCTATGCTTACCGATATCGGTGTAAAGTATGTCATCATCGGACATTCCGAGAGAAGAGAGTACTTTGCAGAGACAGATGAGACTGTAAACAAGAAGGTTTTAAAGGCTTTCGAGTACGGTCTTACACCAATCATCTGCTGTGGAGAGACTCTGACTCAGAGAGAGCAGGGTATCACCCTCGACTGGATCCGTCAGCAGATCAAGATCGCTTTCCAGAACGTAACTGCAGAGCAGGCAGCAAGCGCAGTAATCGCTTACGAGCCAATCTGGGCAATCGGAACTGGTAAGGTTGCAACAACCGAGCAGGCACAGGAAGTTTGCGGCGCAATCCGCGCATGCATCGCAGAGGTGTATGACGAGGCAACTGCAGCAGCAATCCGTATCCAGTACGGCGGCAGCGTAAGTGCAGCAAGTGCACCAGAGCTGTTCGCACAGCCGGATATCGATGGCGGTCTTGTAGGCGGCGCATCCTTAAAGCCGGATTTTGGAAAGATTGTAAATTACAACAAGTAATTAATAAGTAAATATTTCCGGCTCTGGCTCTGCTTTTTGTAAGGCAGAGCCAGCGCTTTCTAAGGATTTTTTCGAAATTCGTAAAAGCTTTTTGAAAGCGAATGCCGGCACGAAAGGAATATTATGAGCAAGAAGAAACCAACCGTATTAATGATTCTTGACGGCTATGGCCTGAATGACAAAGTAGAAGGCAATGCTGTAAAGCAGGCAAATACACCTGTTATGGACGATCTGATGGCAAACTGCCCATTCGTAGAGGGACAGGCAAGCGGAATGGCAGTAGGTCTTCCGGAAGGCCAGATGGGTAACTCCGAGGTAGGTCATTTAAATATGGGTGCAGGCCGCATCGTATATCAGGAGCTGACCCGCATCACAAAGTCCATTCAGGACGGCGATTTCTTTGAAAACGAGGCATTCCTCGCAGCAGCAAAGAACTGCAAGGAGAATGGTTCCGCACTTCATCTGATGGGTCTTGTATCAGATGGTGGTGTTCACAGCCACATCAACCACATCTATGGTCTGCTTGAGTTTGCAAAGCGTCAGGGCTTAGACAAGGTATTTATTCACTGCTTCTTAGACGGCCGTGACACACCGCCGGCATCAGGCAAGGAATATATAACTGCACTTATGGACAAGTGCGAAGAGCTTGGCGTAGGTCAGGTAGCATCTGTTATGGGTCGTTATTACGCAATGGATAGAGATAACCGTTGGGATCGTGTCGAGAAGGCTTACCGTGCACTTCGTTTTGGCGAGGGCAAGCAGGCAAAGTGCGGCGCATGCGCAATTCAGGCATCCTATGATGAGGGTGTTACAGACGAGTTCGTTGTACCGACAGTAGTAGCAAAGGACGGCGAGGCAGTAGGCAAGATTCAGGATAAGGATTCCGTAATCTTCTTCAACTTCCGCCCAGACCGTGCAAGAGAGATGACACACGTATTCTGCGACAACGAGTTTACTGGATTTAATCGCGGAGACGCAAGACCAGACGTAACCTACGTTTGCTTCACCGATTACGATACAACAATCCCGAACAAGCTTGTAGCATTCAATAAGGAAGAAATCACCCATACCTTCGGTGAGTTTTTAGCAGAGAATGGCTTAAAGCAGGCAAGAATCGCAGAGACCGAGAAGTATGCACACGTTACCTTCTTCTTCAATGGCGGTGTAGAGCAGCCAAACGAAGGCGAGGATCGTATCCTTGTAAAGTCCCCGAAGGTTGCAACATACGATTTACAGCCAGAGATGAGCGCATATCAGGTATGCGATAAGCTTGTAGAGGCAATCAAGTCAGAGAAATATGACGTGATCATCATCAACTTCGCAAACCCGGATATGGTAGGTCATACTGGTGTACAGGCTGCAGCAATCAAGGCAGTAGAGACAGTAGACGAGTGCGTAGGAAAGGCAGTAGCAGCAATCAAGGAAGTAAACGGACAGCTCTTCATCTGTGCAGACCACGGAAACGCAGAGCAGTTAATCGACTATGAGACAGGCGAGCCATTCACCGCTCATACAACAAACCCAGTACCGTTCATCCTTGTAAATGCAGATCCAGAGTACACCTTACGCGAAGGCGGCTGCTTAGCAGATATCGCACCGACACTGATCGAGCTGATGGGAATGGAACAGCCAAAAGAAATGACAGGAAAGAGCCTGCTGATCAAGAAGTAATTTGTAACATCGATTCAGTGATGCCGCTATTTGTAATAAAGCCCCTCGGTGTAATGGTTTCGTCGACGGACCAAACTCCGCAGGTTCCTTTTACGTATCTTTTTATTATACATTACATTGAAAGACCTGCTCCAAGTGTCCGTCTCGTGAAATCCATTCACCTCAGGGCCTTCATAAAATGGTTTCATAATATAAAAAAGACCTCCCTCGGGAGGTCTTTTTTTAACATACACGAAGCAATTACGCCTTCTTCTTAAACAATGTCTGGCAGCCTTCTTTTGCAAGAACGAGTGACAGAAGAACAAGTAAGCTTCCGATTATTGCACGGATCCAGCTCCACATATCGACTGCGTTTGTGACGTTTGCGTAGATGGTCTGAAGAAGTGAGATTACTGTTACGATAAGCATAAATGCCATTGGGATGATGAGCATCTTATTGTTTTTGCCGACTTTACCGAGCCATGCAGCTACAGCTAACAGACCAAGTGCAGCAAGCAGCTGGTTGGATGCACCGAACAATGCCCAAATCTTTGCATAACCTGTCATACCAAGTGCAATGCCAAGAACTACTGTAATAATTGTAGCAAAATATGGATCTGTTAAAACTCTCTTAACGCCTGTAGCGTCCTTGTATGTCTCACCAGGTGCTAACCAGAACTCCTGGAACATATATCTTGCAAGACGAGTTGCAGTATCAAGTGAAGTCAGACAGAATGCAGAAACAGCAAGGATTAACAGTGAGTAGATAACACTCTCTGCACCAGCTAAAAATGGAATCTTTGCGCACATACGTGAGATACCAGTAGCAAATACAGCGGTAGGAGTTACGATTCCGCCTGGAACATACTCACTCCAGATATAGCCAACAGCACATACAGAGATGATTGCAAGTACACACTCAATTAACATGCCGCCGTATGCAATTGGAAGAGCATCCTTTTCCTTATCAAGCTGCTTAGAAGTAGTACCAGAAGCAACTAATGAATGGAAACCAGAGATTGCACCACATGCAATAGTAACAAACAATGCCGGGAACATAGTTCCAAGAGAAACACCAGAACCAACAGTACCCTTATCAACGAAGCTGGTAAAAGCCGGAATATCAATAGTCGGATGAGCACCGAAGATTCCAATAATAGCGACGATCATCATGCCATACAGTAAGAAAGAGCTTAAATAATCTCTTGGCTGAAGTAAAATCCATACAGGTGTAACAGATGCGATAGCAATATAGATACCAACAATGATCATCCATGTATCACCACTTAAGTAAAGCGGATGCCAGTTCAGACCAATTGCCATACAGGCAATAATAACAGCAACACCGATTACAGTAGCGATTGCGATATGTACATTTTTTCTGTAAACAAAGAAACCAAAAGCAATGGCAACTACGATAAACAGAATAGAAATCATAGCAGTAGAAGCATTTGCGGAGCTGGCTGCAACATCAACTGCACCATCAGCAGTATAGGTAGCCTTAAAAGTGTTTGCAACGATAGAAGCAAATGCAGCTACAACAAGAATAAGTGTCAGGTAAGCAAATGTTAAGAAAAGTCTCTTTGCACGCTTGCCAATAGAAGTTTCGATGATCTCACCGATTGACTGACCCTTATTTCTTAATGATGCAAATAATGCACCAAAGTCATGAGTAGCACCGAAGAAGATATCGCCGATCAAAACCCACAGCATAACAGGAATCCAGCCAAAAACAGCGGCCTGAATAGGTCCGTTTATAGGTCCTGCACCAGCGATAGATGAAAAGTGATGTCCCATAAGGACAGGAGCCTTAGCCGGAACATAATCCTGACCATCCTCCATTGTGTGAGCAGGGGTCTCTTCCTTATTCTCACCAAGTCCCCACTGCTTTGCCAGCCATCCGCCATAGAAGATGTAACCAGCAACTAAAATGGCAACGCCTACTACGAGAAGTACAACTGCGTTCATTTGTGTTTCCTCCTTTTTTTCGTGACAGAGAGGAGGGTCTGCTTTAGCGGTCGTCCCGCCCAGTTTGTGTAAATCCTTTTCGAAGTACAGTCATATGCTGCGATACGGTAATCCATCCAACCATAAAGCGACATGCGATAGTCTCTGTGACAGCGTGTCTTTTTAATAAGCTTAGGCACTTCAGGGGCTATAGACTCTGCCAGAAAAACGACAGACACATAGGTGTACATGTGGTCCTTTTTCGGTTCCACACGTGACAAGCCTTCCTCAAGCAGTGCATCGTTGTAAGTGCGAAAAGTCTCCTCATCCAAATGGCCAGTTCGTACAAAGAAGACATATTCGTGAGCTTCAGCGGCCCACAGCTGAGCTTTTTTGACCAAGACATACTTTTCAGAAAAAGAATGAAAAGCAGCCTCAGCCGCAACTGAAAGATCCTTGTAAGAGGTATCACGGATGATATCAAAGTAGTCGCTGTAAGATAACAGCAGCCTCTCAAAAAATTCGTCTGAAGTCAATTCCATAATAACCTCCCAGCCTCTGTCAATGATAAATGTGATAAAGAAATTTTTATCCTGATAAGCGTATCACAAAAAAAATCAAACGACAAGGTACGAATTTAATCTAAACTTAACATATTTTATCCTTTTTTAATAAATAGCATAATTAAAATCATAATTTGTTGATTAAAAAAAGTAAGTATGGTATCCTTCTTCATGGAAAAAAAGATATCCGGGGGAAAGAAAGTGATAACATGGCTGAAAAAACATCTTGCCTTTGACAAAAACAAAGACGCAGACATACAACTAAAAGAGAGCACGCGTGCTCTTAAAAATCCAGGCTGTGGCTGGTATCATATTTACACCTTTGATCTCTCAAAAGAAAACTTTCTTTATATAGATTGTGAGGAAGAAGAACTTGTTCTTCTTCTCATTGATATTCATGCGTTTCGTGGCTGTGAGCAAATTCCAAAAGAAGCATTTGAATATTTTTCTAGTATCCTCACCTTCTTTGAGCAGCATGACAAAGGAATAATCCTTCGCATCGTCTACGATACAAAAGGACGAGGAATGGAAAACGAGCCATCATCAATTAAGATCGTCAAAAGTCACATAAAGCAGTTAGGAAGCATCATATGTGAGCACATGAGCAAAAAGGAGAGTCTGCCTGGAAAGATTCTAGTTCATCAGGGACTTTTTGTCGGCAGCTGGGGCGAGATGCATGGCTCCAAATTTCTAAGTGAAGCGCGCATGAAAGAACTATCTGATACATTTTTAGAGGCCACTAAAGGCAGTTGCCCTATCGCAGTCAGAAAGCCGGTACAATTAAGGCAGCTTAGCTGCCAAAAGACAGCATCTAGCCCTTTACAAAACGCATCTAATACAAACTTCACACTCTTTAATGACGCTATATTTGGCTCAGAGACAGATCTAGGCACATACGGCACAATACTCAAAAGTGCATTGTCTGAAAACAGCGAAAGAGAAAAGACATCTTGGACACGTGAAGACGAGCTTTCATGGCAGCAAAGCTTTATGCAGCAAAGCTTTTGCGGAGGAGAGGTGCTTGGTGGGATGAACAATGTATCAGAAAGCTCAGGCAATACAGATTACCCACAAAGGACACTTGACTGGAATCAGGTAGTGGCAGACCTTGCAAAGATGCATGTCAGCTACCTAAACAGTATCTACAGTAAAGAAGTACTAGATGACTGGAAGGCACATCGTATTATGTGGAATGGCAAAGAGATAAGTGAATATGACTATATTGGACGTCATATGGGATACCGATTTACTGTCACACATGTTAAGATATCTAAAAATGTAATCACACTTACAATTAAAAATACCGGCTTCGCCAATCTGTGCGAAGAGGCAGTCTGCAGGCTGATCCTTACAGAAAACAACGAAAACGTCAAAGCCTTTGAAATCAAAAGTGATCCGCGCACATGGAACAGCGGCACAGATACTGTTATAGAAAGCCCCATTTTGCAAGAAGTATGGACGCAGCAATCACAGCAAACAAAGATATTTCTTCAGCTCATACGAAAAAGAGACGGCCGCATAATCGAATGGGCAAACGAAGAATATGATCATAAGGTAGGGGGAGTGATGATGGAATTAGAAGTGAAATATGAAATCGCACATGAAAATACATAAAAAAGATTGGCAAAAAAAAGAAAAACTGATATACTAGAGGAGCTTTTTGAAAAACGAAAAATAGGCTAGCTGTTTCTTAGAAACAATTTTACTGACCTTACAATAAGTGACAGCTAAAGAATAACCTAAAAAGGGGGAAAAATGATTGTATTTGTAGCTTTATTGGGTCTTATTACTTTATTGGGAGTACAAAAAAGAAAAAAAGAAGAGCCATTTCTTTCAAAAGAGATGACAACTACAGTAAACGGAATATTTGTGCTGTGCATTTTTTTAACACACAGCTCTGAATATATTTCATTTTCAGGAGTGGCAGATAGCTTGTATCGCCATTTCCAAAATTTTCATAATCAGTGGATTGTGACTACATTTCTGGCGTTTTCAGGTTATGGGGTTATGAGCCAAATAGTAAAATATGGAGATGCTTATTTGGCAGAGTATCCTAAGAACAGACTTTTAAAAACACTTTTTAACTTTGATATAGCAGTACTTTTATACCTTGTTATGAATTTGATTTTAGGTATTAACTATTCAACAACAGAAATAATAGGTAGTTTTGTCGGAATTACAAGTGTTGGAAATTCCAACTGGTACATTTTTGCAATATTGGTAATGTATCTTGTATCTTATCTGTCAGCTTGCCTTTTTAGAAAAAATTATGTTTATCAGGCAGTGGGAGTGACGGTTGGAACAATTGCCTATATTATAATAATGCAGCTGTTTGACATGCCATCACGCTTTGTATCCACCATTCTATGCTATCCTGCAGGTGTATGGCTGTGTGTATATAAAAAGCAAATTTATATATTGTTAAAAAAATATACTGTGCAGTCTATTAGTATCATTGCAGTTATTTTGCTTGTTACTTATAAGTTTAGATATAATGATTATATTATGAACTTGAGTTCAATTTATTTTGTACTTGCAATTGTATGCTTCAATACATTTTTTACAATAAAAAGCAAAATGTTACAGTTTGTCGGAAAACATGCATTTAGCATTTATATTTTACAAAGAATACCAATGATATTTTTTGAACATTATGGTTTCATGAAAGAATATCGATATATATTTGTGATAGTTGTAGGGTTATGTACAATTTTGATAGCAGTACTTTTCGATAATTTGATAAAAAAGATCAATAGCAGCTTGTTTGCAAATAAAAACATACAGAAAATGTGATATTGTAAGAAAAATTTAAGATACGATAAAATAGAATCTATATTGGTCTGTATTGAATTTTCAATCTGTGTGTGTTATGATGTTTTTATGTAAAATAAAATTAAAACCAATGTAATGTGCTGGATTACTTTGGGGAAATAATAGAAAGAAGAATGAAAAATCTTAGAAAATAAAAGTAAGGGGATTTAGAAGATGCAGCATGTATTTATAGTAGGTTCAAAATCACTGGGAGCTTATGGCGGATATGAGACTTTTGTTTATAAGCTCACTGAGTATAACCGAAATAGTAAAGATTTAAAGTTTCACGTAGCCTGCAAGGCAAATGGTGATGGGTGTATGGATGAAACACAGTTGGAGGGTGTAACACGGCTTAGTGATACAGAATTTGAATTTAATAATACACATTGTTTTAAAATTAAAGTTCCCAATATAGGTTCGGCTGCAGCAATTTATTATGATATTGCTGCACTGAATATGTGTTGTCAGTATATTGAGAAGGAGCATATCAAAAATGCGATTGTTTATGTACTGGCTTGTCGAATAGGACCTTTTCTTGCTAACTTTCAGAAGCGCATTCATAAGCTCGGCGGTAAGGTATATCTGAATCCAGATGGCCATGAGTGGATGCGTGCAAAATGGAGTCTTCCAGTTCGAAAGTACTGGAAAATATCTGAGAAAATGATGGTAAAACACAGTGATTTTGTCATTTGCGACTCCATTAACATTGAAAAGTATATTCATGAGTGTTACGATGGTAGAGGAATAAAAAAGGGCAATCCCAAGACAACCTATATTGCATATGGAGCAGAAACAAGAAAGAGTATGTTGGCTGATGACAGTGAAAAATTACTGAATTGGTATAAAGAAAAAGGTGTGACACCGAAAGAGTATTATCTGGTTGTTGGTCGTTTCGTTCCGGAAAATAATTATGAGACAATGATTCGGGAGTTTATGTGCAGTAAGACGACAAAAAATTTTGTAATTATCACGAATGTAAATGACAAGTTTCTTGACGAATTGGAGACACGTCTTCATTTTAAGAAGGATTCTCGTATCCGTTTTGTCGGAACCGTGTATGATCAGGAGCTGTTAAAAAAGATTCGCGAGAATGCATATGGCTATTTCCATGGACATGAGGTAGGAGGAACGAACCCTTCACTATTAGAGGCGCTTGGAAGTACGGATCTGAATCTTTTGCTGAATGTTCCGTTTAATAGAGAGGTTGCACTTGATAGCGCACTTTATTGGACGAAAAAAAGTGGCAGTCTTGCAAGGCTGATCGAGACAGCAGATAAAATGTCGGGAAGCGAGATTGAAGCTTATGGTGCAAAGGCAAAGGAACGCATAACAAAAGCATATAGTTGGGAATTTATAAGCTCAGAATACAGAAAGGTTTTTTTAGGTAAATGAAAATCGCAATATTGCTGGCCTCCTACAAAGGAGAAAACTATATCAGGGAACAGATTCAGTCGCTGCTTGAGCAGACAGTAACCGACACGAAGATTTTGATTCGCGATGATCAGTCGCCGGATCGCACGTTTGAGATAGAGCAGGAGTTTGAGAAAAATTATCCGGATAAGATAAAAGTGATGCGCCGTACAGAGGGAAAGGGTGGATCAAAGGAAAACTTTTGGGCACTGTGTCAGGAAGCTGTGAAGATGGACGCGGACTATTTTATGTTTTGCGACCAGGATGACGTCTGGAACCCAGATAAAATTGAAATTACATTAAAGCGGATGCAGAAGGTTGAAAAGAAAAACCCGAAAAAGCCGGTTCTAGTGCATACAGATTTGGAGGTTGTCGATCAAAATCTGAACTCACTTGGAGCGTCCTTTGTGCGATATCGTGCACTGGATGCAAAGATTACAGCAATCAACCGGTTGCTTGTTCAGAACAATGTGACAGGCTGTACGATGATGATAAATCGTCCGCTGCTTGAAAAAGCGCTGAAGCTATCAAATATCAGTGCAATTGCGATGCATGATTGGTGGTTCTCACTGGTGGCATCGCTGTTTGGCGAGATTTCTTTCATTGATCAGGCAACTATCAAGTATCGTCAACATGGAGATAATGTGGTTGGAGCTACAAAGGTAAACACACCTTCATTTATTTTACAGAGATTAAGAGGGAAAAACCATATTCATGAAGTTTTTCATTTGTCTTCTATGCAGGCACAGGAATTGCTTCAAATTTATGGCAATGAACTTTCTGATAATCAAAAACCGTACATTGAGGCAATGGCGGGGCTTGAAAAGAAAAATAAAGTTGCGCGAATTTATACGGTGCTTCACTATAATATGCTTAAGCAGGGTATTGTTCAGGTAATCGGAGAACTTCTGTTTGTTTGATACAGCATAAACACATTGAAGAGAAGGAAGTGTTGTATTTATGGACATCATGTGGTGTCATGCTCACTTAGGAAGAAGATGAAAGGAAACAATATGAAAATTAATTTTGTTATTCCGTTTAAACGATTATCTGGAGGAATACGAGTTGTTTTTCTTTATGCAAATTATCTGGTAGGGAAAGGTCATGATGTAGTTTGCTATATGCCGATGGTAAGCTATAAGGGAAAGGACCAGTCGGCACTATTTCGTCTGAAGGCATCCTTAAGCAACACATTCAAGCCAGAACATTGGTTTGATGCCAAATTTAAGCTTAAGATTGTGCCGGTGATCAAGCCAAAGTTTATACGTGATGCAGATGTTACTATCGCAACGGCATGGCAGACGGCATATGATGTAAAGAAGCTTCCGCATCGCTGTGGCAAAAAAGTTTATTTTGTGCAGGACTATGAAGTGTTTAACGGAGAGGCGAAAGATGTAGATCGAAGCTACCAGCTAGGACTTCACACGATTACAATTACACGTCAGCTTGCACAGATGCTAAAAGAACGTTTTGGTGTAGATGCAGAGGTTATTTACAATGGTCTTGACCAGGCAGAGTTTATTGCGCAGCCGAAAAAGAAGCACAAAAGTCCAGTGCTTTTGATGATGTACCACGAGGCAGAGCATAAGGGAACTAAGCCAGGAATGGAGCTTGTGGAGAATTTGCGCAAAAAGTATCCGGATTTAAGATTAAACATGTTCGGTCGAAGAAAAGGCAGCGATGTTCCAGAATATGCACGTTTTTTGGAAAACCCGCCTAGAGAACTGTTGATGAAAATGTACCGAGAGTCGGACATTTATTTATTTACTAGCAGCAGAGAAGCATGGGGACTGCCTATTCTTGAAGCAATGGCAAACAAATGTGCTGTAGTTGGTTTTAAAGTAGGCGCTATGGCAGAGATTGCGACTGACCAAAATGCAGTTGTGATCGAGAATTTCAACTTTTCACAGATGGAAGCTGAAGTAGAGAAGCTGTTAAATGACAGACAAAGGCTCTTGCTTCTTCAGTATGAAGCGTATAAAACAGCATTGCAGTTTACGTGGGAGACACAATATGCACATTTTGAAGACTATCTGGACAAATTGGCAGAGTATAAGTAAAAAGATTTTTGAGGGAAAGTTAGGAGAGAAGATTAAAAGAGGGGATTTATATTTTATTTTACTGGATATCTTCCTGTTCATTCAGGTATTTTCAGAGAGCCAGTTAAATGAGCAGCTTTTTGTCGAGGATTTATTATTTGTTTCGAGAATTATAGTATTAATATTGCTTACAGCTAATGCGATCTTTTCATTAAGGTTGCATGCATCCATAGATGTATCCATAAAGATGGGTTTTGTATATGTCTTCTTTAGTTGCTGTCTGGCAAATGCGATTTTGTTTTACGGAGGTCAAAGCCTTTTATACATTGTGTTTGCTGTAGTAGGTGCGAAGGATAAGCCATTAAAGCGAGTTTTTAAAAATACGCTGATTTCATTGACCGTTGCACATGCGATAGTCTTGTTTTTGTGTATGATTGGTTTATTGCCTGATAACATTGATGTGCGCTGGCTTGGAAATCAGACAGGAGCATTCTTTCAGGGCGAATATGTCCGCCATGCATTTGGCTTTTTAAACAGCAATCAGATTCCACTAATTTTCATGATTCTCTTATTTATGTATGTGGGAATCAGAGGAAAACGGTTTACTGTTGTAGAAACGATTGTCGCAGTACTGATAAATTCTCTTATTTTTTCGTATTGTGGTTCCAGAATTTCTTTTGTGCTAGTGTTTGTATTCTTGGTATGTTTTTGGATTGTCAGAATTTATTCATTAAAAGTAAAGTCAAGATTTAATTGGCTGGTAGTTGGATATGCAGCATATCCATTGGCCTTTCTTATAAGTTTGATTGGTTCCTATGCGTATCGTGCAGGAAATTCGTTCTGGGTAGCAGTTGATTTGGTGTTAAACAATCGTCTTAGTCTGGCTAATAAGCTGTTAGCAGTATATCCTGTCAGTCTGTTGGGCTATGGAAAATTTGCAGGTACCTATTCAGGTCTTGGAAATGCAACTGCAGATAATGGATACGTTTTGCTGTTTTTGCAGACAGGTATTCTTATTTCTGTGATGGTATTGATTTTACATGAGTATATAATGCACATTTGCATCAAGAAAAAATGTACATCTCTCGTGATTTGTCTGATCTTTATCGCGATTGAGAATTTAATCAATGCACATATGCCATCCTATAAGCTGATTCCATTATATTGTATTTTGGCAAACTGTGATGATTCATTCTTTGACGAATATGGTTCTATGAGCGCGCGAATACGATTCTTACCAAATTTGACAAGATTTCAGAGAAAAATTGGGTTTGAAAGTTCCGGTAAGTGGAAGTGGGAAGAGAAAAAAGAAAAGTTTAGAAGAAAGAATAAATCACACGGAGAATAGGATGAAGGAAAAGTATAAATATTTAACGAAAAATGTACTTATTTTTGCAGTCAGTTCATTTGGAACAAAGTTTCTTTCCTTTTTGTTGGTGCCTTTTTACACAAGTGTACTGACGACAGCAGAATACGGTATTGCAGATATTATCACGACAACGGCAACGCTGATGATGTATATTTGTACCGTAAATATTGCCGATGCAGTACTTCGGTTTGCAATAGAACGAAAAAAGGATCAAAGTGAGATCTTGGTATTTGGAATCCGTGTACTTTTCATCGGAAGCCTTGTTGCCATTTTATTTTTGCCCATTACGGCACAGCTGCGTATCGCAGACTGGCCGCTTATGTACTATATCTTTATTTTTCTGTATTTCTGGTCAACAGCACTGTACCAGATTATGACCTCTTACTTAAGAGCTCTTGATAAGGTGATGGAAGTAGCAGTGGCTGGCATTATCTCGACGGCAGCTATGATTGCAGGAAATATTATCTTTTTGCTTGTAATTAAGATTGGAATCTATGGTTATTTGATTTCAATGGTCATTGGACCGCTAATTGCATCAATCTATTGTATTGCAAAGGCTAAGGTCAAAGGGCGCGATTATATCAAAAGTGTGTGCAGCACAGCCGTACAGAAAGAAATGCTTCAGTATTGTGCCCCACTGATTTTTAATAACATTGCGTTATGGATCAATGCATTTTTAGACAAGTACTTTGTGACTGCGATCTGTGGCGTAGAGGCAAATGGTATCTATGCGGTAGCAAGCAAAATTCCAACGATCCTTTCCACCTTTTATACAGTATTTTCCCAAGCTTGGACATTGTCTGCAATTCGAGAATTTGATGTAGAAGACTCCGATGGCTTCTTTGGAAAGACCTATAAAATCTACAATGCAGCGATCACGATGGTATGCAGTGTGATTATTCTGTTCAATGTTCCGCTTGCTCGTATCTTATATGCAAAGGATTTTTTTGAGGCATGGAATTACTCCTCTGTTTTACTGATCTCGATCATGTTTAACGCGATGACTGCTTTTTTGGGCAGCATTTTCTCGGCAGTAAAAGACAGCAAGGTTATTGCATCGACAACCGTTGTGTCGGCTGTATGCAACATTGTGCTTAATGCGCTGTTAATTCCAAAATTTGGAGCGCTGGGTGCTGCGATCGCAACGGTTGCTTCCTACATGGTAATGTGGGCATTGCGTCTGGGCTATGCAAAAAAATATATCAAGATGAGCGTTAGCCTTGTAAAAGACTGCATTGTGTATGTGCTGTTGATTGCACAGGTCGCACTCGAACATACAGCCGGTCATGGCTATATCGGTCAGGTTGTGATTGTGATTGCGATTATAGTAATTTATCGAAAATATGTTGGCGCGATTTTGGGACAGCTTTTGCAGAAGGTAAAGGCAAAAATGAGCAGAGGCTAAGAAAAATAAAAGAAAACAGAAACAACGAAATGAGTGGTGCAGGATATGAATGTAATTCAAAAATTTACAACAAGAGTTTCAAAGTATGGATTTGACTATGTGATGAAGGTCATTCTGCGAAATAAGGTGTACAGACATGTGGACAACGCCTTTATGGCAATCGGAAAGGTACTCTGGAAAAATGCAAAGCTGACCGACACGATTTTGATCGAGAGCCACAATGATTTTGACTGCAATGGCGGCGCATTTTACGACTATCTGATCAAAGAAGGCTACAACAAACGTTATAAGATTGTGTGGATGTTGCGAAACAAAAAGCCAAAGAACCTTCCGCCAAACGTAACAGGATTTAATCTGTATACGCCAAGTCTTCGAAAGACCTACTATATGTACACGGCCAAGTACATGACATCAGATCACTATATTCTGGGACGAAAGAGAGATGGACAGATTGCTTGTTACTTAGATCACGGAACAATCGGCTTAAAGTCCTTTAAGGGAAAGATTTTCCTGCCAGATGAATTAGATTGTATACTTGTGCCATCAAAGTTTTTGGCACCGATTCTGGCCGATCAATACAATCTGACGTATCCGAACAAAAAGCAGCGTGTGCTCGGATATCCGATGCACGACATTTTCTACAACGGCGGACAGGGTGATCTTCGAAAGTTGACAAATAAGACATACAAAAAGGTCATTTTGTGGATGCCAACATTTCGAAAGTCTGTTGATTTTAGTCGTATGGATTCGACAAGTGAGCTTGCGCTAGGTGTTCCAATCTTAAAAGATCGGGAATCATGTAACGAGCTGAATACATTTTTGGCAGCAAACAATGCGCTGTTGATTGTCAAGATCCACCCGATGCAGGATTTGACAACAGTCAAGATCAAGGATATGTCCAACATTCTTGTGCTGGATGCAAATACCGTAAAGCAGCGTGGTGTAGATAATTATCATCTTATGAAAGATGTCGATGCATTGATCAGTGACTATTCGTCAGCAGCTTATGATTTCCTTCATGCAGACAAGCCAATTGCCTATACGCTTGATGATGCCGAGGATTATAAGTTAGGCTTTCTATTTGAAAATCCGCTTGACTATATGCCAGGTCATATCGTGTACAATCAGGAAGAGTTTATCGGTTTTATTAAGGACGTCATTGACGGAAAGGATCCACATCGGGAGGAACGCCGAAAAATCTCGAATCTTTTCTTTGAGTATCACGACGGAAATGGCTCCAAGAGACTTGCAGAGTATCTTGGATTAAAAAAATAAGGAAGAGTTTCAAAATTGCGCAAGATAGCAGTTGACAAACAAAGAAAAAAGTGCTATGTTTTCTACAGTATTGCGGTTGCAGACTTTAAAAATAGTAGTCTGTAACCGTAATTTCAAAACATTTTGTTCACGAAATCGGAGGAATTGAAATACATGAACAAACAAGAATGCGATATTTTAGAGGCGCTTCATGCAGAGCCATATATCAACCAGCGTGTATTATCGGATCTAAGCGGTCATTCGCTTGGAATTGTAAATCGTTCGCTTCGCCAGCTGCTAAAGGAAGGATATATTGATGATAATATTCGATTGACAAAGAAGGCTGAGAATGAATTTGCAGATAAGGCACCAAAGCAGGCTATTATTCTTGCAGCGGGCTTTGGTATGCGTATGGTGCCGATTAACCTTGAGTCACCGAAGGCTTTTTTACAGGTAAATGGCGAGTATCTGATTGAGCGTTTGATTCGCCAGCTGCATGAAGTAGGAATAAAAAAAATCTACGTCGTTGTCGGTTTTATGAAGGAGCAGTTTGAATATCTGATTGACGAATTTGGAGTAGAGCTTGTAATCAATACAGAGTATGCTGGAAAAAATAACCTGCATTCTATAAAATTGGTATCAGACCATCTCGCGAATGCGTATGTTGTCCCATGTGATATCTGGTGTGACAAAAACCCATTTCGTACCGCAGAGCTGTATTCCTGGTATATGGTCAGTGATCTGGTCGATGAGGAGAGCGATGTTCGGGTGAACCGCAAAATGGAGTTGGTACGAACAATACAAACCGCAGGAAATGCTATGATTGGCATTTCATATTTGACGGCAGAAGATGCAGCGCTTGTGACAGAACGGATTGTACAGCTAGCCGAGAAAGCGGCATATGATGATTCATTCTGGGAAGAGGCTCTTTACAAGAAAGATCGTATGATTGTGGCGGCGCGTGTTGTCCATGCATGCGATGTTGTTGAGATAAACACCTACGAGCAGCTGCGAGACTTAGACAGCGATTCAGAACAGCTAAAATCCGATGCGATCGCTGTCATTGCAAAACAGCTGCAGGCCGATCCAAAAGAGATCGTCGAGATTTCTGTTCTAAAAAAAGGCATGACCAATCGTTCATTTTTGTTCTCATGCAAGGGCAAAAAGTATATCATGCGCATTCCAGGAGAGGGAACTTCCCAGTTAATCAGTCGAAAAGAAGAAGCTGACGTCTATCGGGCTATTTCTGGAAAAGGAATCTGTGATGATCCAATTTACATTAATCCAGAGAATGGATATAAGATTACATCATTCTTAGAAGGTGTTCGTCCTTGTGATCCATTAAACGTAAGTGACCTGAAAAAATGTATGAATCTGTTAAAAAAATTTCATCAGATGGAACTTACTGTTGATCATGAGTTTGACATTTTTAAGCAGATCGAATTTTATGAGAGCTTGTGGGAGGGCGCACCGTCAATCTATCGTGATTACCAGAAGACGAAAGAAAATGTCCTGTCACTTAAACCCTACATTGAGGCACATGCAGGAAAGAAGGTGTTGACTCATATCGATGCCGTTCCGGATAACTTTTTATTCTGTGCAGGAGAAGATGGTGAACAGCTTCAGCTGACCGACTGGGAGTACGCCGGCATGCAGGATCCACACGTGGACATCGCGATGTTTTGCATTTATTCGCTGTACAATAAGCGCCAGATCGACCGTCTGATTTCCATTTACTTTGATGGTGATTGTCCGAATGAGACGCGTGTCAAGATCTACTGTTACATTGCCGCGTGCGGTCTTTTGTGGAGCAACTGGTGTGAGTATAAGCGAAGCCTTGGCGTCGAATTTGGTGAATACAGTCTGCGCCAATATCGCTTTGCAAAAGAATATTACCGTATTGCATCAGAGGAAATAAAAAAATTATAAAAAAGAGGGAGAACACTATGCATAAAGCAAAGAGAGCCATTATCATGGCTGCAGGAATTGGAAAGCGAATGCAGCCGGTCAGCTTGCATACACCGAAGCCGTTAATAAAAGTAAATGGAGTGCGCATGATCGACACTGTCATTTCGGGGCTTCATCAAAATGGGATCACAGAGATCTACGTTGTTGTCGGCTATTTAAAGGAGGCATTTGCAGAGCTGCCAAAGCAGTATCCAGGAGTTGTATTGATCGAAAACATGCTATATGAAACCTGCAATAATATTTCTTCCCTGTATGTGGCAAGAGAGCATCTTGAGGACGTAATTATCCTTGATGGTGATCAAATCATTTACAATCCGACGATTTTAACGCCAGAGTTTGAACGGTCTGGTTACAACTGCGTCTGGTGTGAGGGAAAGACTGACGAGTGGCTTCTTACCGTGGAAAATGGTGTTGTTACACACTGTGGCAGAAATGGTGGAGAACATGGTTGGCAGCTGTTTAGTATTTCGCGCTGGAGCAAAGAGGATGGTGCCAAATTGAAGCGTCATATTGAGATAGAATTTGAAGATAAGAAAAATCGCCAGATTTATTGGGATGATGTTGCAATGTTTTGCTATCCAGATGAGTATCAGCTTGGTATTCACCCTATGGAGTATGGAGATATCATTGAAATTGACAATTTAAGTGAACTTGTGGCAATTGATTCATCTTACAAGAAGTATATGGATGGGTCAGACAAGTATTAAAAAAGGAGAAATAAGATAATGGAAAACGAAAAAAAGAAAGTAGACTGGCTTATAACGCTTCTTCCTTTGGCAATTGTTGTGGCGTTATGTGTGATATTTTTTGTGGCACCAGACCAGTCAAATGAAGTGTTAAGTAAAGTTCGCTTTTTCTTTGGAGACACGATGGGAACGTACTATTTAGTCATCGGTCTGGGTATTTTTTTGCTCTCAATTTACATTGCATGTTCCAAGTATGGCAACATTGTTCTTGGAGAGAAAGACGAAAAGCCAAAGTATTCTTTCTTTGCATGGGGATCAATGATGTTTACCTGTGGTTTGGCTGCTGACATATTGTTTTACTCCTTCTCCGAGTGGTTTATGTATGCAACAGATCCTCACATCGCAGAAATGGGAAGTATTCAGGATTGGGCAAGTGTTTACCCAATTTTTCATTGGAGCTTGATTCCATGGGGATTTTATCTTGTATTGGCAGCTGCATTTGGATTTATGCTTCATGTGAGAAAAAGAAACCGTCAGAAGTATTCTGAGGCTTGCCGTCCTATTCTTGGAAAGCATACTGATGGTATTGCTGGACGAATTATCGATTTGCTTGCTGTATTTGCACTTCTTGCTGGAACAGCTACTACATTCAGTGTGGCTACACCACTTATGGCAAAAATCATCAACACTTTGTTTGGTGTACAGCTAAATGAGACTGCTGTTACAATTGTGATTATTGTAATCACTTGTGTTATTTATACATACTCACTTCTCCATGGCTTTAAGGGAATTAGTGTTCTGGCAAATGCCTGTATTTATTTATTCTTTGGCTTGTTAATTTATGTACTGTTATTTGGCGGTCAGACAAAATACATTGTTGAGACAGGATTTTCAGCACTCGGAAGAATGATTCAAAACTTCTTCTCACTTGCTACAGCAACCGATCCGCAGAGAACCACATCCTTCCCGCAAAATTGGACAATTTACTATTGGGCATACTGGATGGTATGGTGTGTTGCAGCCCCATTTTTTATTGGAAATATTTCAAGAGGCCGTACTGTGCGTCAGACGATTCTTGGCGGCTATGTATTTGGAGTAGGCTCTACAATCATGAGCTTTATTATACTTGGCAATTATTCACTTGGCGAACAAATGAGTGGTGCGGCAGATTTTCTGGCAAAATATGTGGAAACGGGAGATGCATACGGATTGATTACTGATATTATTGGAACACTTCCTTGTGCACCATTTGTCCTTGTTCTTGTTCTTGTTACAATGATCGCATTTTATGCAACATCATTTGATTCTATTGCGCTTACAGCATCATGTTACAGCTATCATCGTCTTGGCGCAAATGAGCAGCCAAATAAGTTGATTCAGTTTATGTGGTGTATTCTTTTAGTTCTTCTTCCGATTGCACTTGTGTTTGCACAAAGCTCCATGAGTAATCTTCAGTCTGTCAGCATCATCGCAGCATTCCCAATCGGTTTTGTCATGGTATTGATTGTGCTGAGTTTTCTAAAAGATGCAAGTCTTTACATCAAAAATTGCACTTGAAGCGAAAACGGATTGCGATTATAATAGACTTCAGAGTTGGATGAAGAAGGGAGCGCAATCAATGGAATGTACAAAGAAAAAAAGGATCCGGCAGATAATAACAGCAACAACGGCAGCATTGCTGTGTTGTGCACCAACTGTTTATGCAAATGCAAGTACGCAAAAGACAGTATTAGTTGATGAAGAGGAGACACTTGAATATGATTCAAATAGAATCTACGTAAGTGGTACAACTGGATGGGTGATAGAAAATAATCATTGGTGCTATTACATAAATGGTGTAAAGCAGACAGGAAGCTTATATACACAAGAAGGAGAATATCTGTTGGATAGTAATGGCTATATGGTAACTGGCTGGTATCGTAAGGATGCAAATGCACCTTATGTTTACTATGACCCACAAAAAGGGGGCGTCAGAGCTTATGGACTTACGACAGTAAATGGTGTGACATATTATTTTTATGGCTACATGAGGACTGATTATGCTGTCGTAGAAAACGGTGTGTTCTACTATTTTGGAGAAGATGGAGCGCTTGCAAATCAGATGAATGGTGTATCTGATGGCTGGCTTTTGATTGGCAGTGATTGGTATTATGTCGAAAATGGAGTATTATTTGGTGGATTAAAGACTATTGGAGGAGCCACTTATTATTTTGACCAGGGAAAGATGGTTACAAATGCGCGCCGTATGGTGCATGATTCATCATCTAATACGGATAAATGGTATGAGTTTGATGCCAATGGTCATATGATTGTTGGATGGAGTCTTGACAGTGATGGTATCTGGTATTATTACAATTCAGATGGAGCGTCTGCATCTGGCATGAAAACAATTGGTGCTGCTACATATTATTTTGCAGCAGATGGCCATATGTGTACAAATTATTCAGTATCCATTGGAGAAGTTATGTACTATTTTGGAAATGATGGCGTACTTTCAAATACGCAGAGTAAGCCGTCAGATGGCTGGAAACTTATGACAGACGGTTGGTATTATTTCCGAAATGGAAGTATGATAAAGTCAGAATTTTTAACACAAGGCAATATTACATGGTATCTTGATGAGAATGGAAAAATGTGCACGAATCAGGAAAAATTGATTGATGGAGCTTGGTATCGCTTTGACGCAAATGGCTATATGATTACTGGCTGGTATGGTGCTAATGATGGCTCTTGGTACTATTATGGAAGTAATGGGCAGGCTGGCAATGGTTTTACTCAGATAGGAAATGTCTGGTATTATCTTGAATATAACGGCTATATGATTACTTCCAGTTGGAAACAGATTGGAGATGTCTGGTATTATCTGACCCCGAGTGGCAACATGGCGGTAGGTTGGTATGTTGTGGATGGAAGCTGGTATTTCTTCGATGCGTCAGGAGCAATGGCAGAGGGCTGGAGACAAATCGGAAATAACTGGTATTATCTAATGCCGGGTGGCAAAATGGCAGTAGGCTGGTGTGTTGTGGACAGTAATTGGTATTACTTTGATACTAATGGTGTATGGGCAAATTAAAATTTCAGAGTTGATTTTTTGTGTGAAATGTGATAGACTTTAGTACTTGAAAGCACCAACGCGCAAAAGTGAATTGTTGGGGACAGGTTATGCTTGTTCCCATCATTTCGTTAAAAGAAAAGGAGACCACCACTATGAATATGGAATTTTACAGAAAGCTTCCGACTCCAAAGGAGTTAAAGGAAGAATTTCCTGCCAGCGATAAAATCCAGAAAATCAAAGCAGAAAGAGACGCTGAGATCCGCGCCATCTTCGAAGGCAAAAACGATAAGCTGTTGCTTGTCATCGGACCATGCTCCGCTGACAGAGAAGATGCCGTATTAGAATATATTGGACGATTAGTAAACGTACAGGAAAAGGTAAAGGATAAGATCTTTATTATCCCACGTATCTACACAAACAAGCCGCGTACAGTAGGTACAGGCTACAAGGGTATGCTTCATCAGCCAGACCCGGAGAAAAAGGAAGATATGCTAAAGGGCATCATCTCAATCCGAGAACTGCATAAGCGTGCAATCGAAGAGACAGGCTTTACATGTGCAGACGAAATGCTCTACCCGGAAAACCATCGTTATCTGTCAGATCTTCTTTCATATGTTGCCGTAGGTGCACGTTCAGTAGAAAACCAGCAGCATCGTCTTACGGCATCAGGACTTGAGATTCCGGTCGGCATGAAAAACCCGACAGGTGGTGACATCAGCGTCATGTTAAATTCCATCGTGGCAGCACAAAACAGCCACACATTCCTCTACAGAGGCTGGGAAGTAAAGAGCCACGGCAACCCATACACCCATGCAATCCTTCGCGGCTACGTAGACAAATTTGGAAACAACATGCCAAATTATCACTATGAGGATATCAGAAATCTCTACGAGCAGTATCAAAAGAGAAATCTGTCAAACATGGGAGTAATCATCGATACAAACCATTCAAACTCCGGCAAGCAGTACGAAGAGCAGATTCGAATCAGCAAAGACGTTATGCATAGCTGCCACATATCACCAGATCTTCATAAGTTTGTAAAGGGACTCATGATCGAAAGTTACTTAGAGGACGGCAGCCAGAAGGTAGAAGAGCACTGCTACGGAAAATCCATCACCGATCCATGCCTTGGATGGGACAAGACAGAAAAGCTGATTTATGATCTGGCTGATTTATGGTAAGAAAAACAAGAAAATTAGTCGATTTCTAACTTGACAGAACATTAGCAATATGCGAAAATTAAAGAGATATCCATTTCGCCTTAGAGGGACACAGCGCAAAGGGAATGGATATCTTTTTTTGAGCAGAAAACTTCAGCAATATTGACAGAATGTGCCAAAAGTAGCATAATTATAACTAGCTGTATATTTACGCCAAAAGACGCATGAAGACAGGAGGAGAAAGATGTTAGAACAGTTAAAAAAAGAAGTTTACGAAGCAAACATGGATCTTGTTGCTAAGGGTATGGTTATTTATACATGGGGCAATGTCAGCGGAATTGACCGCGAAAAGGGTCTTGTTGTAATTAAGCCAAGCGGTGTCGACTATGCGACTATGACATGGGAAGATATGGTTGTAGTAGACATGGAAGGTAATGTAGTTGAGGGCAAGTACAAGCCATCATCAGACACACCGACACATCTTGTCATCTACAAGGCATTTCCAGAGACAGGAGGCGTTGTACATACGCATTCTACTTATGGTGTTACATTCGCACAGGCAGGACTTGACATTCCGGCATTTGGTACCACACATGCCGATTATTTCTATGGTGATATTCCGTGTACCAGAGATTTGACTGAACAGGAGATCGAGGAAGCCTACGAGCTAAATACTGGTAATGTTATCGTTGAGACCTTTGCAGGAAAGGATCCGATGGCTGTACCGGGTGTTGTTGTAAAGAACCATGGCCCGTTTGCATGGGGACGCACACCGGCAGGAGCAGTATATAATGCAGTCGTTCTCGATAAGGTTGCTGAGATGGCTTACAATACTATGACATTAAATCCAAGAACACAGCGTGTTCATCAGTATCTGCTCGACAAGCACTATTTCCGTAAGCATGGTGCAAATGCATATTACGGACAGGGCAGCGAGGATCATTGATCTTTTGCTGACCTCACTACGTGACAAAGCCCATTTGTCACGATTTATTAAGAATTTAGCAAGAAGGAGAACTTTCCTCTATGGAGATGGAAAAAAGAATCAACTCGCAGGAACAGGAAGAAGATGTAATTGATCTTATGGAGATTGCACGTCTTTTGCTTCACAAATGGAAGCTTTTGTTCATTGCACTTTTGGCAGGAGCAGTAGTAGGCGGCGCATACTGTGCATTTTTGCTTGAGACAACATACCGCGCAGAAGCCAGTCTTTACATTACAAGCAATGAGTCGCTCTTGTCTTTCTCAGATCTGCAGTTAAGTTCAGCGCTGACAGAGGACTATGCATACATTATCAAGAGTCGTACCGTTCTTGAGCGTGTAATCGATGAGCAGCAGCTTGATATGGACTATAAGCAGCTTGGCGAGATTGTTACGGTAACAAACCCAGACTCCAGCCATGTAATTCGTATCGGCGTTACGACAACTGATCCACAGATGAGCCGCAACATTGCAAACTCTCTGTTAAACATCAGTGCGGATCAGATCAATCAGATCGTCGGAAATGGTATGCCGTCTGTAATTGATGAGTCTGTTATTCATGCAGTTGCAGAGGTAAAGCCGAGCATGAAGAAGTACTGTGCATTAGGCGGTATTCTTCTGTTTGTACTTGCAGCAGGTGTATTGATTGTGCGTATGCTTATGGATACAACAATCAAATCAGAGGATGATGTCACACGTTATCTGGGTGTTCCGCTTCTGGCCAGCGTTCCATATGCAAAGAATTTCGGAAAGGAGAAAAAGAAATGATGGAATCCATACCGAATTTAAACGAAGCGAGACTAAAAATTGTCTATCCTCAGATTGCGGATCTTCCATATGCAGCACAGGAGGCTGTGAATATCCTTCGAGGAAATCTTCAGTTGAGTGGAAAAGGCATTCAGGCCATTGCAGTTACCAGTGCTCATAAGGAGGAGGGAAAATCCTCTGTTGCAATTCAGCTTACAAAGAGCTTTGCTGCATTGAATAAGGCTGTTGTCTACGTAGACTGTGATATTCGTAAGTCAAAGACACTGCGCCGTTACCAGATTAATGAGCAGGTGGTTGGTCTTACCGAGTATCTGAGTGGAAACTGCCGTCTTGAGAATATAGTATACCGCACCGATAATCCAAATATGGATATGGTATTTACAGGAGCAGCTGCTCCGAATCCAAGTGAACTGTTGTCTGATACGATGTTTGAACAGTTTTTGGAAATTTTGAAGGCAAATTATGACTATGTCATTGTCGATACGCCGCCGATCAATGCGGTTATCGATGGCGCGATTGTGGCAAAGAGCTGTGATGGAACCGTTATGGTGCTTGAGCAGGGCGTGACTGAGCGCGCAGAGGCGATCCGTATGAAGCGTCAGCTGACATATGCCGGTGTAAAGATTATTGGAGCCGTTCTGAATAAGGTTGGTGCTGATCCAAACGGTTATGGTTATGGTTACGGCTACGGATATGGCTATGGTTACGGATATGGCTATGGCGAAGAGCAAAATGATAAGAAAAAGAAGAGCAAAAAATAATGGACAGTAAGCAACGCATAGATAGCACTTCGAGACATCATGGACATCACAAGCACCATAGACACCACCGCCATGGAAGAAACAAAAAGCCACTTGTGATTGGGATTATAGTTGCAGCAGTGGCTGTCGCACTTGGCAGCGCATCTGTTGTAAATCAGCTGAACAGGCGAAAAAATTATCACGTCACCGGTACAAATTCAGTTGACGTGGGTGCCGGATATCGTTATACTGAGTACAACGGTAAAAAATATCAGTATAATAACCGTGTAACTACACTTCTCTATGCCGGTCTAGACTCATTTGATGAGTTAAAAAAGACAGCCACCTATGGTGATAAAGCCAGAGCGGACAGCATTATGCTGATTGTGCTTGATGAGGTAAGCAAGAAAATGTCTGTTGTCGCGATCAACCGTGATACGATGACAGAGGTTCACCGCTTTAGCCGAAATGGCGATGATTTAGGTGTCTATGTGACGCACCTTGGTTATGCCTACACGAACGGGGATGGCGGTGAGGCTAGCTGTGAGAATTTAAAGACAGCTGTCAGCACTTTATTTAACAATCTTCCGATTGATGGATATATGGTATCAAACCAGACATCAATTGTGATGATAAATGATCTAGTTGGCGGTGTCACCGTTACGGTTCCAAACGATGACTTAGCTGCAAAATATCCGGAATTAACAACAGGCAATGTCGTGACACTGGATGAATCCAATGTCCGCGCCTATGTGCAGCAGCGAGATACGGCTGTTGACTTTAGTAATGAGGGACGTATTGAGAGACAAAAAAGCTTTGTCTTGTCCTTTATGGATGAGTTTGGAGCCATGGTAAAAGAGGATGCATCGTCTGTATGGGACAGTTTAGAAGCATGCAGCGACTGGATGCAGACCGATATTACTAAAAACAAATATCTATCCCTGGCAGATGCATTTAGCAACACGAACCTAACACCGGACAGCTATTATATACTTGAGGGCGAGGATCAGCTTGGTGAGCTTCATGATGAGTTTTATTATGATGAGGATGCACTTCAGGAATTGATAATAAAACTTTTCTATCGCGAAATATAAAAAGGCGAAGAAAAGAAAAATTAATTTATTAATTTGAAACCCACCATAGTGGGCGTACCACTAGTGTTAATAAAACAATAGTGAGGAAGGAGAAAACTATGAAAAAACTGACTGCAGGTTTCTGCGCAATCGCATTGGCTGCTGTTCCAACCGCACAGGCTATGGCTGCCCCGAGTATCGGAACATCTGGCCCGAAGGATCCAGTAGTGGAAGAGGGAACACTTGACCTGAAAGATGGCGCAAAGCTCGTTATTAAGGAAGTTACCCCAGATCTGTATAAGGATAATGAGGTAGCAGATGTTGTTGATAATTTCAATGATGAAGAGAAACTGACTTCTGTTATGGAGGTAAACAACAGCTTGCAGCTGAAGCTTTCCGATGCACAGGCAGACGCACCAGATCTGGCAGAGGGTGAGACCATTGTTGTTAAAGATCAGGGCCGCGTTGAGTATGAGAATAAGGATGTTGAGACTGCTGTAAAGGCATTCAACGAGAAGTTTAGTACATTTGAGATTCATATTAGCAAAGATGGAGAAGAGAAGACATACGTATCTACAGCTAAGTCCCTTGCTGATTTCGTAAAGGATTTAAAGGAAGCGCTGGCAGATGCAGGTGTTGAGGCTGAGACAGAAGCTGAGTCTGAGAGTGAAGTTGAGACAGAAACAGAAACTGAGACTGAAACTGAGGCAGTAAGCGAAGCTGAGACTGACGCAGAAGATGCAGAGGAAGAGACTGCTGTAACAAACAATGGTACTGAGATAAACTTAAATGATTACAAGGCAATGTTTGCAATGGCAGATATGCTTGTTGATGATTCTAAGGCACTTCAGATCAAGGAGACTGGTGAGTTTAAGCTGACCATGACCATTGATGCATTGAAGGATATGAATGCAGAAGATCTTTTATTTGTCACCACAAACCCAGATGACGGAACTATTTCCTTTATCGAGCCGGATGAGTTCGACGCTGAGACTGGAACAATCACTGGCACCTTCAACCATGTAGGACCGTTCACCATTGCTACAAAGGGTGAATTTGAGGTACAGCCGCAGGTTACAAATAAGGACAACGTAATTCTGCCGCAGCAGTACGAGGCACTGACTTCCTTTGTTGATTTGGCAATCGAGGATCTGGATGCAATTTCCTACGATATGGATGGACACGTACAGGTTAAGTTTACTTGTGAGCTGACTGTTGGTATGGACGAGGAAGATCTTGCCCTTATGACCATCGATCAGGAAACAAAGGAAATGAAGTATCTTGAGCTTGATAAGTTCGACGAGAAGACTGGTGAGATCACTGTTACCTTCGAGAACCTTGGACCGTTTGTTGTTATGACAAAGGTTATCCCGGATGAGGATATCACTGTTGTAGACGAGGAAGAGGAAACTTCTGAGGAAGCAACCGAGGCTGAGACATCTGAGGCTGCAACTGAGGAAGCAACCGAAGAAGAGACATCCGCAGCAGCTAAGGAGAGCAAGTAATTTGACTGACAAAGGAGTTTTGTGATGGCAGGCAACAGACGACGTAAGCAGGATAATTCAGGTGTGCATGCGTTTTTGTATGTACTGGTTGTACTGGTACTGCTTTGCGGTATGGGCTACCTGTTTTACTACTCCCGTTCACAGGCAAATGAACGTCAGGAGTACATAAGAGAGTTAGAAAGTAAGGAAGCGGCAACGAAGGATGTGGTGCAGGTAACTGTGCCAGCAGAGCCAGAGAGCGAGACAATAAGCGAGGCAGAAAGCAGTACGCCAGAGGCTCAGACCGAAACTCAGACAGAAACTCAGACCGAGATTGAGTCTGAATCTGAGACTGAAAGTCATCTGGAAAGTGAGTCAGAGACTACGAGCGAGACAGAGTCACAAAGTATTGTAACAGAGTCAGCTAAAAGTACAGAAGCAGATTTGTTTTCTGCAGATAACCCACGAATTATTGTGTTAAATGGAACTGGAAAAGCCGGTGTTGCTGCTTACTGGAAGCGTTTCCTTCAGGGAAAGGGCTTCACAAACGTTGTAATGGCAGATTATAAGGGAGAGATTAGTGATCACACTGTTGTTTACGTGACGGCAGGTGGAAATGCACCGGAAGGTGTATATGACCTTTTCCCAAATGCGGAATACCGCGAGGAAGGACTTGATAGTGCCGACCCTAATGCCGATACAAACGTGAAGATACCAGACAGCCAGAAGAAATTTGATTTCTATGATATGTGGATTTTAGTCGGAAAAGACGACGCACTGCATGATTAAGACAAGATAAGAGAAAGACCGCAGAAGCTGTGTGAAAGCATGGTGAAAGCGGTCTTTTAATTTTGAGCTAGTGACAATGACTGACACCGAACAGCAAAAAAAGTTTACTTTTGACAAATATGGCACTTGACTTGATCTTGTAAATGTAGGATAATATTGTATAAACCGATATAGTAAATATGACGGACTTTCGATGAAGACAGCCGCAGAATCTCCCTAGAGAAAAAATTTTCGGGGGGGGTGCTGCGGCTGTATAAGGGAGGGCAAAAAGAAGAAATGTACAGAAAAGAATCTGAAGGTTGGTTCAAACACACCGATTTTATCCTGATTGACATGATCTGCCTGCAGATAGCGTTTTATCTCGCATATCTGATTAAGGGACTGGGTATAAATCCCTACAATGATCTTGTTTACCGCAATATGGCAATTGTGTTAGAGCTTGCTGATCTTGTCACGATGTTTATGCTTGATATGCTGCATCATGTAACTCAGAGAGGTCGCTACAGGGAGCTGATTGCAACAGTTGGAAATGTGGCTGCGGTTGGTCTTTTGGGAAGTGCTTACCTGTTTGTCATGCAGGAAGGCGAAGCTTACTCAAGAATGACATTTGGCATTACTCTTGTATTATATTTTATATTATCCTACACTACAAGATTAGCTTGGAAACGCGTATTAGCAAGCGGAAAGTGGGATAGAAATCGCAGATCACTGCTGATTGTGACAACAAAGGCATAGGCAAAAGAGGTTGTTGAGACAGTTAAGTTAAATAATTATGGAAAGTTCTTAATTAGCGGCTTAGTTATTGTTGATAAAGATATGGCTGGTCAGAGCATTGCCGGTGTGAATGTGATTGCAAACAGCAAAGACGCTCCGATGTATGTGTGCCAGCAGTGGATAGATGAGGTGCTTATCGTTGTTCCAGATGATAAGCCATATCCAGATGAACTTATTAAAAAGCTGGAAGAAACTGGCGTAACGATGCATCTTAGACTGTCAAAGATTGCGGCAGTGGAGGATCGTCCTCAGTTTGTGGAAAAGATTGGTTCCTACACAGTGCTTACAACCAGTTTAAACTATGCATCACCAAAACAGCTTTTATTTAAGCGTGTAATGGATATTGCAGGCGGACTTGTTGGATGTCTGCTTACAGTTATCATTTTCATATTTGTAGCTCCGATTATTTATATCAGCTCTCCGGGACCGATATTCTTCTCTCAGGAGCGTATAGGAAAGAATGGAAAGAAGTTTAAGATCTATAAGTTCCGCAGTATGTACATGGATGCAGAAGCAAGAAAAGCTGAGCTGATGAAGCAAAACCGTGTAGCAGACGGAAAGATGTTTAAGCTTGATTTCGATCCGCGAGTTATAGGAAATAAGATCCTGCCAGATGGAACAAAGAAAACTGGTGTTGGTAATTTCATTAGAGTAACAAGTCTTGATGAGTTCCCACAGTTCTTTAATGTACTTAAAGGTGATATGAGTCTTGTGGGAACACGACCACCGCTTCCGGGAGAGGTTTCTGAGTATGAGATTCATCACCGTGCAAGACTTGCAATCAAGCCAGGTATCACCGGCATGTGGCAGGTCAGCGGCAGAAGTGATATCACAGACTTTGAGGAAGTCGTAAGACTTGATACAAAGTATATAAAGGAATGGACCCCTGCACTTGATATCAAGATCTTGTTTAAGACAGTGAAGACTGTTCTTGGCAAGGAAGGATCAATGTAAAGGAAAATAAAAAGACTTGGTGAAAGGAAAATCGTCGCATTGCCGCGTTTTCCGTAGCCAATGACAGAGTAGCGCTTCGCCAGCCCACATGAATGAAGGTGGGATGGCGAAGCGCTACTTGAAAGAGAAGTAGACGATAAAAAAGTTTTGTGTCTGGTTTCTATTGACTAATACAGTGGGGAAATATTATGAAAGATAAATTTGCAGTGTCCATGTTCGGACAAAAGCGTCTGTCCCGTGAGGGTGGGATAGAGATTGTTGTCAAAGAACTAAGCACCAGAATGGTACGAGATGGGTGTCAGGTGACTTGTTACAACAGATCAGGTCACCATGTAAGTGGTGCAGAGTACGATAAGAAAACCGAATATGATGGTATCTGCCAAAAATTTGTTCCAACTATTGAGAGAAAAGGGCTTGCTGCTGTAAGCTCTTCTTTCTTTGCTGCTCTCTACAGCGCATTTGGAAAATACGATGTGGTACATATCCATGCAGAAGGTCCGGCTTTTTTTGCATGGCTGCCGAAGATGTTTGGTAAAAGGGTTGTGGTTACTATTCATGGCATAGATTGGCAGCGTGAGAAGTGGAAATCAGGTTTCGCTTCGAAATTTATAAGATATGGTGAAAAGAACGCTGTAAAGTATGCAGATGAAATTATTGTTTTGAGTAAAGGTGTTCAGAATTATTTCAAAAATACATATGGTCGAGAAACAAGATTTATTCCAAACGGTGTGAATAGACCAGAAATCCGAGAAGCTGAACTGGTTACTGAAAAGTTTGGACTGACAAAGGATTCTTATATATTATTTCTTGGCAGACTGGTTCCGGAAAAAGGAATCAGATATCTGATTGAAGCATTTAAAAATGTCAAAACTAATAAAAAACTGGTTATTGCCGGAGGTTCTAGCGATACAGATTCTTTTACAAAGGAGTTGAAGAATCTAGCAAAAGGTGATGATAGAATTATCTTTACTGGATTCGTGCAAGGGCAGATATTAGGTGAACTTTACAGCAACGCTTATATGTACACATTGCCTTCTGACTTGGAAGGAATGCCTCTGAGCTTGTTAGAAGCAATGAGTTATGGTAATTGCTGTCTGGTTTCTGACATTCCAGAGTGTACAGAGGTTGTGGAAGACAAGGCATTGATTTTCAAAAAGTCTGATGTAGCTGGCTTAAAGGAGAAACTGCAGGAGGCTTGTGATCATCCAGAAAAAGTGATGGAGCTGAAAAAACAGGCGGCAGACTTTATCTGCGAGAAATACAACTGGGATGATGTTGTAGAAGAAACGATGAAGTTGTACAGGAGAAAATGATAGATGAGAGTGTTGATGATAAATAAATTTCTATATCCAAACGGTGGATCAGAAACCTACATATTTAAGCTGGGTGAGGCGCTAGAGCAGCACGGACATGAGGTTCAGTACTTCGGAATGGAGCACGAAGGCCGTTGCGTGGGCAACCGGGTCAATGCTTACACAAGTGACATGGATTTCCACGGCGGCAGCAAACTGAGCAAGCTGACATACCCCATCAAAACTATCTACAGCAAGGAAGCAAGAGTACAGCTGCGGAAGGTTCTGGACGACTTCAAGCCGGATGTCTGTCACCTGAACAACTTCAATTACCAACTGACACCTTCCATCATCATGGAAATCGTGAAGTGGCGGAAAGAGACTGGGCATAAGTGTAAGATCATCTTCACGGCACATGACTACCAGTTGGTCTGCCCGAACCACATGCTGAACAATCCGAACACCCACCAGAACTGTGAGAAGTGCCTTGGCGGCCATTTCGTGAACTGCATGAAAGGCAAGTGCATCCACGGCTCCACGGCGAAGTCTGCCATCGGCATGATGGAGGCCGAGTTCTGGAAGTGGAAAGGGACTTACAAGTACATTGACACCATGATCTGCTGCTCTGAGTTCATGAAGAGCAAGATGGACAGCAATCCGCTGTTCGCCACGAAGACCGTGGCAATGCATAACTTCATCGATAAGGTGGAGTGGAAAGAGACTCCGAAGAAGGATTACGTCCTCTACTTCGGCCGCTTCTCTGAGGAAAAGGGTATCGACACACTCATCAAGGTCTGTAAGGAACTGCCGGATGTGCGGTTTATCTTCGCCGGTACTGGCCCGTTGGAAGAGAGCATCAAGGGTGTAAGTAACATCAAGAATGTTGGCTTCCAGAAAGGCGAGGCACTGGAAAAGCTGATCCGTGAAGCACGGTTCTCCATCTACCCGTCTGAGTGGTATGAGAACTGCCCGTTCTCCGTGATGGAATCCCAGATGTACGGTACACCGGTGCTGGGTGCTGATATTGGTGGTATCCCGGAGCTGATTCAGGTTGGCAAGACCGGCGAGCTGTTTAAGAGTGGTAATGCGGAAGAGCTGAAGAGCAAGATCCAGAAGCTCTGGGGCGATAAGAAGCTGTGCGATGAGTATAGCAAGAACTGCAAGGGCATCAACTTCGATACTATCGATGAGTATTACGAGAAAATTATGAGAGTTTATCAGTGATAAAAAGATAAAAAAGAGAGATTGGGGTATTAAAAATGGCTAACAATAGCGAAAAGAAATTGAATGGTACGGTCATCGTCACTTACCGCTGCAACGCTCGTTGCTCTATGTGCAACCGTTATAAAGCACCTTCCAAGCCGGAAGAAGAAATTAGCATTGAAACTATCAAGAAGCTGCCGAAGATGTACTTTACAAACATCACCGGCGGCGAACCTTTTATTCGTACAGACCTGAAAGATATCGTGCGCGAACTGTACAAGAAGTCCGACCGTATTGTCATTTCGACCAACGGTTTCTTCACAGATCGTATTGTTGATCTGTGCAAGGAGTTCCCGCAGATCGGTATCCGTATTTCCATCGAGGGCCTGGAGCAGACCAACAATGAGATTCGCGGTCTGCAGAACGGCTACCAGCGTGGTTACGGCACGCTGAAAAAGCTGCGTGAGATGGGCATGAAGGACGTTGGCTTTGGTATGACCGTTCAGGACAAGAATGCTCCTGACCTGGTTCCGCTGTACAAAATCTCCAACGAGATGGGCATGGAGTTTGCTACCGCTTCTTTGCATAACAGCTTCTACTTCGTTGAGGCCAAGAACATCATCCACGATCGTCCGATGGTTGCAAAAAACTTCGAGAATCTGGTCAATGAACTGCTCCGTAGCAATAGCCCGAAAAAGTGGTTCCGTGCATACTTTAACCACGGCCTGATTAACTACATCTACGGCCAGAAGCGTTTGCTGCCTTGTGACATGAGCTTCGATACCTTCTTCATCGACCCGTATGGCGATGTTATGCCTTGCAACGGTACCAAGGACAAAGAGGTTATGGGCAACCTGAACAACCAGACTTGGGATGAGCTGTGGAACAGCCCGGAGGCTGAGAAAGTTCGTGCAAAGGTTCGTTGCTGCGACCGTGACTGCTGGATGATCGGTTCTGTTTCTCCGGCTATGCACAAGTATATCTGGAAACCGGCTACTTGGGTTCTGGTTCATAAGTTCAAGGCTCTGTTCACCAAGCATCCGTACAGCATGTATGAACTGAAGATTTGCCGTGACTATCGTGATGGCAAAGTCACCAAAGAGGAACTGGACAAGTGCAGCACTTGTGACATGAACTGCGTGATCAACAACGGTCTGAGTGAGGCAAGTAAAGAGCAACTGAAGCATAAGACCGGCGAGGAAATCGTGGATGCTGATATCGCACAGCAGATGGAGAAATAAGAGGTTATTGTAGTGATTGGAGTTTGTATTAAATATTTTCATGAGAATTATGGTGGAATGCTTCAAGCGTATGCAACAGTTTCCATGCTAGAAGATCGTGGATTGGATTATGAGCTGATCCAGTATGAGAAGAAGTGCACTCCGATTGGAGTGCTCAAGTCACTTCCACGCCTGCTGAATGGAGTACTTATCAATGATAAGTACGAAGCATTTCTGAAAAAGAAAGGTGCAAAGCAGCATCCAGCGTTCGCAAAAAATGATGCTATCCGAATGAAAGCATTTCGTGAATTTAAAGAAGCACACTTCACAAAGCTCTCTCCGGTGTTTAAAGGATATGATGCTTTGTGCAATGGAGCAAGACGGTATTCTGCAGTCGTAACAGGAAGTGATCAGTTGTGGTCCCCTGCTGGTTTGCCAACTAATTATTATAATTTGCAGTTTGTGCCGGATGACATTCGGAAAATTTCATATGCTTCAAGCTTTGGCGTAAAGAATATCCCTTGGTATCAAAAGAAAAGAACCGCAGCATTCTTAAATAGACTTGATTTCATCAGCATGCGCGAAAATCGAGGAAGCGAGATAGTAAAAGAACTTACGGGTAAAGACGTACCAACAATTCTGGATCCTGTATTCATGTTTGATAAGGAAGGTTGGGAAAGACTGATTCCTGTAAAAAGGGAAATCGCAGAACCATATATTTTTGCATATTTCCTGGGAGAGACAGCAGAACATCGTAAAGTGGTGGAAAAAGCTGCTAAGAAGCTGGGCTGTAAGATTATAGCTTTAAGACATCTGGATCAGTATGTTCCAAATGATGAGAATTTTGGAGATATTGCTTTATACGATGTTGCTCCAGATAGATTTCTGAATCTGCTACGTGGCGCATCTTATGTATGTACGGATTCATTCCATGGATCCTGTTTCTCAATTATTCATAGGATTTCATTTGTAACATTCAACCGTTACGCAGATGGATCAAAGCATTCCAAGAATTCAAGAATTGATACACTTTGCGGGAATCTTGGTCTGCAGGAGAGAAGGTACAATTCAAAAGTTACTCTGGATAAACAATTAACATCCGAGATTGATTGGAATTTAGTGGGGGAAAAGTTGCTGAAGTTGAAGCGTGATACAGACAAATATATTAATACGGCTTTCGGTGATGTTAGGTGATTAGATGATTCAGATAGATGATAAGAAGCAGTGTTGTGGATGTACGGCATGCGAGAGCATTTGTCCTAAAAAAGCTATAAAAATGCTTCCAGATAATGAGGGTTTTTTATATCCGCATGTGGATAAAACACTATGTGTGGAATGTGGCTTGTGTGAGAAAACATGTCCTATTATCGCACCGATAAAGCATAACGGTATACCAGAGGCAAGAATTGTGAGAAACAATAATAGCGATATTGTGTTTGACAGCACATCAGGTGGTGCTTTTTCAGCAATTGCGGCGACACTGATGCAGGAGAAAAAAGCTATCATATTTGGTGCTTGTTATGATGAAAAGCTACAGGTTATTCACCGTGGAATAGATAATGAGTCTGATCTTAGGATATTCCGTGGATCAAAATTTGTTCAAAGTAGTATTTCAGGATGTTTTGAAGAGATTAAGCAATTACTCAAAAGTGGTCAGGTGGTTTTGTTTTCTGGTACGCCATGTCAAGTTGCTGGGTTACAGAAGTATTTAAATAATATAGATACCGCGAGACTTTATTTGGTTGATATTGTATGCAGAGGAGTACCTTCACCTAAGCTGTGGGAACTCTATGTTGCATACATGGAACAAAAATATAAATCGAAAATCAAAAATGTCAAATTCCGAAACAAGACTTATGGATACAAGAGCTCTACCATGCTGGTTGAATTTGAGAATGGGCGTGTTTATAAGAAATCCGGAAGAATAGATCCAATGATGAGACTGTTTACAAGAGAGATGTGTTCACGTCCATCTTGTTCTGACTGTGCCTTTAAAGGCCGGTCGAGGATAAGTGATCTTACATTATTTGATTGCAAAAAATACACGAAGGTTACAAAACTTTATGATGATGACAGGGGCTATACAGCAGTCCTGGTTCATTCAGCTAAAGGAAAAGAACTGTTAGAACTTGCTAGTAAACAAGCAGATATTCAGGAAGCAGATATTGACCTTTTGATTAAATATTGTGGAATAATGGTTGAAAACAAAGCTCAGCCAAACGTACGAAGAGAAGAATTCTTTAAAGAGCTGGGACATACTCCATTACCAGAACTACTTCAAAGAGTTACGCCTGTTAGCAAGAAAGATTACATGATTGAAATCTCAAAAAGTTTCTTATATCGCATTGGCATGATTAAAATTGCAAGAAGGATTAAGCGTCATGAGGAGATTAAAACCAAAAGATAAGAGGTGGGACTATGATTATTATTTCTGATTGTTTAACGGATAATACCGATGAAGGAACAATTAAAATTGCATCCAAAATAGCTAGATTGTTAAAAAAGAAGAATCAGGCTGAGATATTTGAACTTAATAAAACTTCTTCGTTTTCAGATAAAACATTTACCGTTGGAAAATCGGGAATTTCAAGGAAACTGCTGACAGAATTATCAAAAAAGAAGGGGAATGTTTTGTATATTCCTAATGCTTCTATGACATTAAATACATGTTTAAGGGTTTGTATTTTGTCTGTGCTTTCACGTAAAAAAGTCTTTTTACTTCCTGTCTACCGAAGAAAGGTAAATAAAAAGATGCGTATGCTTCTTGCAATGTCGAAAGCTGAAATTATAGCTTTATCGGAAGAAAGCTTTCGAGTATATAAGGGTTGTTTGCCGAATAAAGTACATTATGTGAAAGCCGGAGTAGATACAGTACAGTTTACAGAAATTGAAAGCAAACAGAGAAAAACACTTCGTGAGAAGTTTGGATACTCTGACACCGATACTATAGTTTTACACACAGGGCATATGGTTGAAGCGAGAAACATTCGGAAATTAATGGATCTGGATAAGTCTTTCAGAATTATTCTCATTATTAGTACATCAACAAGATGGGATGAAAATTTATATAACGACCTAAAACAATGTCCTAACATTAAGATAATTCACAAATATATTCCTAAGATCGAAGAATATTTTCAGATCGCAGATGTTTATTATTTCCCGGTTGAAGAAGTAGGATGTGTTGATGTACCGTTGTCGGTTTTGGAAGCTGCTGCATGCGGGACGCCGGTTGTGACGACTCCATATGGGGAATTGAAAGCATTTAAGGAGACAAAATCGTTTAGATTCATAAATGACTTTGCTGAATCCAATTTTTTAATTGAATCAGTGAAAGAGTGTAGAGAAAACAATAATCGTAATCAGATATTAGAATATGATTGGAATCATGTAGTTGAAAGATTGTGTTCTATTATGAGGGAGTAGATATGAAGATAGCTTTAATTGGACTGGATGGTTCAGGCAAATCCGCTAACATTAATTTAATGAAATCTGATCCGGAATATAAGGGATTTGAATTTCTTTGGGTAAGATGGCAACCATCTATCACAGTGATGCTTTATAAAATCCGCCACAGAAATGACACAGTTGGTGCCAGAAATAATTCTGAAAGTGGAAAAAAGAAGCAGAAGACCTTAGAGGGAAACTATCAGAGAAAAAAAGGAATAAAGAAGATTCTGTTTGGAATGGGTATTACAAGAAAGCTGTGGTTTTTCTATGCCATAGGAGATTATAAACGTCAGTTTCATAATAAAACCCAGCAATTAATAGCCAATGGTTCGAATATCATTTTTGACAGATACTATTTAGATCTGTTTATTGATCAGGGAATAAACTTTGGATATTCTCCTGAAAAGATATTTCAAGAAATTGAGAAATACAAAGCAGAATTTCCAGTAATGGATAAGATTATTTATATAAAGGTATCGCCAGATGTATGCTTTGCACGAAAAGATGACATTCCTAATATGGAATATCTTTCTCGTAGATATGAAATCTATGAGTATATTGCGAAAAAACAGAATTGGTATGTGATTGATGGAGAAAAAGAGCTGCCAGTTGTGTATGACAATATTAAATCGATTATTCTTGACGAGGTGCACTATGAAAAAAGATAAAACAATACTGATGATATTGGATGGACTTGATTATAGCTATATAGTTCAGAATATTAATAAATTTACGCTGTTTAAACAGTGGTTTGATGAGAAAAGACTTCATGCTTTGAATTCAGTTGTACCAGCAGATTCGGTACCTTCATGGATAACAATTTACACAGGACTGAATCCTGCAGAACACGGAATCCTCTTGACGATTGATTATCTCAATGAAAAGCAGAAAGTTCCAGGACAGGCTGCCGTTATTAAAGGTAAATCCTTCTGGGATAAAATTGGAGATAGAGGAAAACGAGTATTTGTTTTTAATCCATTCATGGCATCCCCAGCTTGGGATGTTAATGGACTGATGGTATGCAGATCTTCACTTGAAGAAAAAAATGAGATTACTACAAATAGACCGGATTTGGTAGATGTTAAGACACTAGATTTAGGTGGGAATCTTAGAAATAATCCGACAATGAAAGAACTACCTCATTTCCTTGAAGAAACGTGGAAAATGACAGATAGTCAGTTTGATAATTTCCATAAGTACTTTGGCGTGGAGAAATTTGATTTGGGATTCCTTGGAGTAACAACACCGGATCGTTTACAGCACATTACTTGGAAATATACAGATCCTGAGGATAGATGTTTCCCCAAGAATAATCCTTTCCAGAATGTTATTCTTGAAGGCTACCAGTACTTTGAAAAGCAGATTCAAAAGATGGTTGATCTATATGGAGAAGAGTATAACATTATCGTTATTAGTGATCATGGTCATGGAAGAAGATGCCAGAAGGTATTCTACATAAATCAGTGGCTGATTAGTAATGGATTTATCTCTGATAAATCAAAGAAAAAACGTGCCATTGAGTTTGCAAAGAATTTTATTCTATCTTTCCTAGCAAGAATCCACAGAGTTCAGGTGGGAAGCAACTTTTTTAAAAAGTTTAAGTTTGCGCATAAGGTTAAAAATGCGGATCTTGTATTCAAGAACAAAGGCGCGATTTATGCGCCTAACTTTGATGGAGTAAATCCATTTGGAGGAATTGCGGTAAAGAGAGAAGCATTTTCCAGTGATGAAGCTTACGAGGCAAAGAGACAGGAAATTATTGATAAGTTGCTAAAAGTGAATGATCATGGTAAGAATATCATGATGTGGGTAAAGCGAAGAGAGGAAATCTATACCGGAAAAGACATAAAGAATTATCCTGAAATAGTCTATCGTATGGATAATGATTACGGAGTCGACAGAGGGCTCTTTGGTAAAAAGTTATTCGGTATTTCTCCTTTCCATGAGATTATCTCCGGAGGCCATAGATTTGAAGGTGTCATCATGAGCACGGATGCTGAGATTATTGAAAATGTCGAATCTGTAGAGCAGATGCATGAGACTATGTGTGGTTTGTTTATATAATGGGGGGAGAAATAATGCAGGGAATTCCTAAAATTATACATTGCTGTTGGTTTGGCAACGGGAAAAAGCCTAAAATTGTTGAGGAATGTATTAAAACGTGGAGCATTTTTATGCCGGAATATAGAATCATAGAGTGGAATGAAAGTAATTTTTCTGTTTCAGAAGCTCCAATCTATGTACAAGAAGCGTATGAAAAAAAGAAGTATGCATTTGTGAGTGATTACGTGAGATTGTATGCACTTGAACAATACGGAGGGGTTTATTTTGATACAGATATCGAAGTGTGTAAGAATTTTGATGACATATTAGACAAATATCAGGCTGTAGTTGGTTTTCAAGATCCAAAACATTTGATGACAGGTTTTATGGCGTGTGTACCGCATTATGATTTGATTCAAGCATTTCTTCGACATTACGAAAGTCTTCGTTTTATTATGCCAGATGGTACAATGAATGTAACAGCAAATCCAACGATGTTCACTGAGTTGTTCCATACAATGAAGGGAATGGAGATAAATGGTGAAAAACAGATTTTGCTCGGAAAGATAGCGGTATTTCCAAGAGTATACTTTAGCGCATTTGATTTGGACAATGATCATGAAATCGCAACAACAGAAACTTGCACCATTCATCATTACACAGGTTCATGGAATGATGCTACATTGCGAAAGAAAAAAATAAAAAGGTCACTCGTTAAGTTGATGGGACCTAAAGCCTATGTGGCATTAAAAAAATTCGTAAAATCATTTATTATTAGGTAATAAAGAGTGTGAAGTGATGAACAGTAAAAACTCGTTCTATGGATGTCGAAAAAGATATTGATTATTTAGCGGTAGAAAAAATGAGCAAATTAAGAGCAGACTCAATCGAGTATTTAGAGGCTGCGTTGAAGTAGGAGAGATAAGAGAATGATACAGATATCCGATAAAACAAAATGTTGCGTCTATACTGCGTGTGCAAGTGCCTGCCCTAAAAAGTGAATAACGATGCAATATGATGAAGAGGAATTTCTGTATCCAGAAGTTGATACGGCGGCATGTGTGAATTGTGGAATTTACGAAAAAGTATATTCACAATTATCTGAGCGTGCTGAAAAGAGAACGGAGAAAGTGTATTACATCGCCTGCCAGAACAAGAACGAGCAGGTTCGCAGAATCAGCACAAGCGGTTGGATATTTGGTCTGTTGGCAGAGCAAGTAATTTCTTCAGGTGGTGTTGTGTGGGGAGCTGGGTTTGATGACTTGTCGATTGTTGTACATAAAGAAGCAAGAGCACTACGAGTATATGGATGGGATCCAAGTAATTGGAACGACAAAATGAATGCTGTTTTGCCGGATCGCGGCAATCGTACAGATTGTAAAGAAGAAGTCATAAAAGCAGAATATGATATTAGAACAACCGTAAAACAGCTGGAGATCTTTTATACTGAATCTACCAGAAGGAAAAGGAAATCAAGCAATGGGAAGAAGATTAACACTACCGAAACCTAAAACTTATACGCAGTATGGTATTATAATCCTGATTATTAAAGTGTTTCTTTCTTATACGACATTCGGGAAAATGATTCCATATTTGGACACCGTATTATCTCTTGTGGCTGTTGTATATCTTGGATTAAGCATTTTAAGTAAGGGGTATACCATAAGAACACTTTTCATTTATGCTACAATAGCATTACTTGGATTGTATAGTTCATATTGTGTCAGAAATGTAATGATTTTTGTTACAATATTGACAATACTCGCCATATGCGGTGAAAAGAAAACAATTTTATTTCTATATAAATATGAGGTTTTCTTTTTTGTGCTATTAGGAGTTATATCTATTATTACGGGAAATGCAAAAACGTATGAGGGAGAAGGAATTTGTTTATACTTCAGTTTTGGATATTCGCATCCTAATGTGACTGCGGCTATGCTGTTTAATATAATGATTATGTGGATTTGGCTTTCATATGACAACATGAGATATTCTACATATTTTAAGTTGCTTGCCTTCTCTACGGTGGTGTATTTTGTTACGGGAGCGAGAACAATACTGATTGTAGGAGTGTTGACAATTTTTATTGTTATGCTTTCCAAAAGTGAACGAAAATGGATTCAAACAGGATTAGCAATTATTGCTGGATGGATAGTTCCAGTGTTATCGTTTCTCTTTATGTATACAACAGTTAATTATCAATCAGGAAACGCTATGATTAGGGTTGTTGATACATTTATGACGGGAAGGCTAAAGCTAGGAGCATATGCGTATGAACACTACGGATTTACTTTACTAGGACAAGTAGTAGAAAAAGGAACAAAGTTTGGATATGATGCATTGTGGAATATGAGCAGATTTACCACTTTTGATAATTTGTATACTAAGCTAATGATAAATAATGGTATTATTTGGCTTGTTATAATAGCAGTTTCTTTTTGGCGTTTGGCGAAGTTGAAAAATAATATTTTAAGCTGTATGATTATTGTTTGGGCAGTTTACGCAATAACAGAGGGACATGGTTTGAATGGATACTTGTGTTTTCCAATTTTTTTTATAGCTTTAATTATTGATAAAAATAGAGATGATTTAGAAATAATTGATTTTTGAGCATGTGTTTAGAAATTAATATAAATATTTTGCGTTTCAATGGTTTCATGACTTGATAATGCGGCGAGAAATGAACAAAAGAACTCTCAATGATTGGTTCTATTGTAAATAGTAGGGTGAATGTCGGTGAAAAAAGTATTAGAAAAATTACTCAAAACATATAGAAGTATAGGAATAGGAGTGAAAGTATCAATTTGGTTCACTTTTTGTAACTTTTTTCAAAAGGGAATTTCGATGCTTTCGGTTCCTATATTCACAAGATTAATGACAACAGATGAATATGGAGTATATTCTGTGTATCAGTCTTGGTATCAGATTTTAACAGTTATTGTAACTTTAAATTTGTCTGCGGGAGTGTATAACAAGGGATTGGTAAAGTATGAAGATGATAAGGAGCGGTTTACATCTTCAATGCAAGGCTTGTCAACAATTACAACTATTTTATTTTTCTATATATATTTAATTGCGATAGATTTTTGGACAAAGGTTTTTGAATTAACGCCAATATATATGCTTTCAATGTTCATGGAATTACTGCTGGTTCCAGCATACTCATATTGGTCGGCTAGACAACGATTTGAGTATCGTTATAAAGGGCTTGTATTAGTTACAGTGATAATGTCTCTTAGCAGTCCAATTATTGGAATAGCGGCAGTTCTAAGCTCAAATAATAAGGCATTTGCACGAGTTGTATCCTATGCAGCAGTCCAGGCTTGTATTGGAATGATATTTTTTATCTACAACATTTACAAAGGAAAAAAAATATATATCAAGGAGTATTGGGGATATGCTTTGGTCTTCAATCTGCCACTAATTCCACACTATTTATCCCAAATTGTTTTGAATCAAGCGGATAGAATTATGATTAGTAGAATTGTTGGTGTTAGTGCAGCGGCTATATACAGTGTGGCATATAATATATCACTGATTATGTCGTTGTTTACCAATGCAATCAATTCAACATTTGTGCCGAGCTTATATAATTCATTAAAGAAGAAAGAGTATGATAACATAAAAAAGAATAGTAGTTATGTTGTCATAATTGCAGCTGTATTGACCGCACTGGCAATGTTATTCGGACCGGAACTCATTGCGATCTTTGCTCCGACTGAGTATCAAGCGGCAGTCTGGATAATTCCTCCAGTATCTATGTCGGTCTATTTTATTGCAGTCTATGCTTTATTTGTCAATATTGAATTTTACTTTGAAAAAACTAAATATGTTATGTATGTTTCAGTTCTTGGGGCGGCATTAAATGTGTTCTTGAATTGGGTTTTCATAACGAAATATGGATATATAGCAGCAGGATATACAACAGTATTTTGCTACCTTCTCTTTTCGGCGGGGCATTATTTATTGTATAAATACTTGAGCAAAAAATATCTTGCTGGTATATCTATTATTAATTTTAAACGTATAGGTGCTGTAACAATTGCTCTAATGATCGTAATGGGAGCTGTACTGGCGTTATACAAAATTACAATCGCAAGATACGGTGTGATTTTCGCAATTATTTTAGTAGCAGTAGCGAAGAGAGATGGAATTATAGATACACTTAAAACTGTATTAAGCAAGAAAAAGTAATTTTGTGAGATTACGGGAGCTACTGGGGAGGAATAATTATGAGCGATGAACATGTACAATATCTGTGTATCGGTAAAATGTTCAGTCATTGGAACTCATCTAGGTACATTAGAGACAAGCACCGCAGTGATATTTCTTGCAAAGAGTTTGTACGTTGGTAATACGAAAAACCTTGCAAAGAGTTTGACAGTAGAATAAAAGTTAGTAAGAGGAAGAGGTTATGAAAACAACATTACTTATTATGTCTGCTGGTATCGGTAGCCGCTTTGGAACAGGAATTAAACAGTTGGAGCCGGTGGATGATGCTGGACATATCATTATGGACTACTCAATCCATGATGCGATTGAAGCTGGTTTCAATCATGTGGTATTTATCATCCGCAAGGATATCGAGAAGGAGTTTAAAGAGGTCATCGGTGATCGCATTGCCTCCATTTGCTCCTCTCACAATGTAACTGTAGACTACGCTTTCC
>OLOQ01000242.1_pt1 | contig 65213 bp, 60 predicted proteins | sample 1673101 | NCBI WGS metagenome assembly OLOQ01 (sample SAMEA3136754, study PRJEB25190) | human gut metagenome | biome: human gut; feature: human-associated habitat; material: faeces | place: Austria | collected 2013 | reverse complement strand
TAAAGGTAAAGACCCAACTGAAGAACGGAGGGCTTGGCGCGACCTCGACTGTGGCACGGAAATGCTGTTCATCTACAGTTTCCGTCTGCACATTTTCACCGAAGCGGTCGATCACGCTTCGCATGGTCTCGTTATCGCACAGCAGTTCCACCGTGCAAAGGGCATCCGGATACATTCCAAAGACCTTTTGCACATACTCAGCAGGATCAAAGTCTGGCGCAAGAATAGCCGTCTGATTCAACAACTCCACGGCGGTCATCCGGTCTACCCGGAACTGCGCCAGCTTTCCGTGTTTATTTGACCAGCCAACAGCGTAGTAATAATCCCTGTTCCAGATCAGGACATACGGGCTGAACTGATAGCGGTAGCCGTCGTGCTTGAGCACCTTTTCCTTCTTCGGTGTGTACTCAAAATACTGAAACGTGATCTGGCACTTCTCCTGAATAGCGCTATGGATCTTATCTACGCTGTAATAGATGCACTCATTCTCCGGTTTGACCGTCCCATCCATATAGATATGCCGGTCCAGCTGATACGCGTATGACTCGCTGGTGAGCTTTCCCAGCTTCTCAATGAGCTGCTCGCTCTTTTTTGCCGTGATGAAGCGCGAGGATTCCACCGCGTCCACCAACAGCTTTAGTTCCGGCAGTTCGAATAGCCTTGCTCCGACAAAATATCGATTCTGGGTACTTTTGACACAGACGATGTCCATACCGCTGCTTTGCAAGACCTCAATGGCGGAATACACGCTCTTGCGTCCTGCCTGGATGCCATGCTCCTGCCAGAATGCAAGGATATCTGACACGGAGGCAGGATGTTTATCATCTGTACGTTTATATAAATACCGCTGTAAGAGCAACAGTCCGTATTGGGATCCGTTTTTCATGCTGAGACCTCCGGTCCAAATTCATATCTTCTCTTATAGTTTAATGAGCGGATCTTATTCCGTCAACTGTTTCTGACTCCGTGATGGTCAGGCGCATCGCATTTTGTCTGCACTATTGCTTTATAATAGAATACCAACGGCCTGCACAAGACCTATTCTCTTGCTCTCTCAACGCTGCTGCCGAAGCTGACTGCTCCCTGTGACTATGGCTCAATCACCTATGACAAGAAGGTTGTTACCGATCTGGGCACTGGCTCCTTTATTACCCTTGTAAACGGCAAGACCGGTGAACTGACGCTGGAAGCAAACAGAAGCGGCACAGACGAAGGACGACTCGGCACGATCACTGTTACAATCTCCACGAGCAACTATCAGGATATCACTCTGACCATCAACGTCAGCGCGGAAAACAAGATCACTCCGCAGGCGGACGGCGCAGTGACGGCAACGGACATCACCCATGGTCAGACACTGAATGACAGCAAGATCGCGGGCAAGGTGAAGGACGGCGACAAGATGGTTAACGGTACGTTCGCATGGGTGGACGGCACAGGCGCTGTATCCTACCGCATTGACACTGCTAACAGCACAGGCGAGGCGACCATCGATCCCAACACCGGCGTTCTGACTCCAGTCAAGGTCGGCTCCGTGAGCGTCATCGCAACCAAGGCGGGCGACAACGACTACAACGACGTCACTAGTGCTCCCTTCGTGCTCATGATCAAACCGGCCACGCCCACCGGCGCGCTGAACTACACCAGAATCACCATAAGCGGCAAGACACTGAAGGACGCGGCGCTGACCATCGAGGGCAGCACGCCGAACCCCAATGACGGCAAGCTGGAATGGGTGGATGACAAGGAAAATGTCCTATCCGGCAATACCACGGTCGAGGACAACACGGCCTACAAGTGGCGCCTCACGCCTACTGACACCAACTACACGACACTGACCGGCGAGGTTGAGCTGTATCACAAGTCCAGCGGTGGCGGCAGCGGTGTGACGGCTCCCTCCATCACGGTCCCCGTTTCCTCTGAGCAGGAGACCGTGAAGGTGGATGCGATCGTTTTTGGCAGCACCGCAGCCGTGGAGGTCACCGACAAGCAGCTCGATCAGGTCACTTCGGGCGGCGACATCGTCACCGTGGACGTCTCCGGCCTTAAGGACGTGGACAGCGCCAAGGGCACCGGCGAGACGACGTTCAGCCCCAACGCAGATTGCACCAGAGCGCAGATCGTAACCCTCCTCTGGCGTTGCAAGAAGTGACCCAGCTGAACAGCAAAGCCGCTGACATGACCACATAAGCGAACATCGGACAGCGCAGCGGATAGGCTTTTTGCCATGACGCTGCGCTGTCCTGATTTTATATTCCGCATGTTTCCATACTATCGTAAACGGTAAATAACCCGTACCTGCTAAAGCGGGAACAAATATGTCATACTTGTCGCGGGGAGGGTTCTTAATACTCCTCGCGGCATTACATATAGGGAGGTCTGTGCATGGAATACGGCTACGCGAGAATTTCCACAAGAGAACAAAATGAGGAGCGCCAGCTCATCGCCCTGCGGGAGTTTGGGCGGAACGACGGCCAGATCATTCTGGATAAGCAGTCCGGCAAGGATTTTGACCGATGCGGCTACAGGAGGCTGCTGCGAAAATTGAAAGACGGCGACACCCTTGTCATCAAGAGCATCGACCGTCTCGGGCGAAATTATGAAGAGATCCTGGAGCAGTGGCGCATCATCACAAAAGAGAAAGGAGCGGCCATCGTCGTGCTGGATATGCCGCTGCTTGACACGCGCCGAAGCCGCGACCTGACCGGTACGCTGATCGCGGATATCGTGCTCCAGCTTCTGAGCTATGTGGCGCAGACGGAGCGTGAATTCATCCATCAGCGGCAGGCGGAGGGCATCGCTGCGGCAAAGGCGCGGGGCGTAAAGTTCGGACGTCCCTATAAGGAACTGCCCGCTGGATTTCAGGAGGTCAAGGCGCGTTGGGAGCGCGGTGAGCTGTCGGCGCGGGCAGCGGGCAAAGAACTGCACATTGCACACAGCACATTTTTGTACTGGGTGCGCGGCAATATATGTTAAAAAGTCGTTAAACGCGAGAATTGTCGGATAAAAAAGTAGACCTTTTTGGGCACCTTGCTATTGATATTTTGGACAAAACGTGATACTATAAGGTTCTAAAAGAATCGTTTATTGGGTAATGGTCAACAAAGCCTACATTATTGACCACTGTCCGGCTATAAGGGAGATTGCCGGTTTGAGCGCCGAAAGGACGGGCTGGCGGATCGGAAGCAAGGGGTGAGCATGGATGCGAACATCGTTCTACGACTTTTGCGTAAAGCAGGGCCATAGGGCTCTGCTGGCGCAGTGGGACGAGGTTCGCAACGCGCCGCTTACGACTGGAAACGTTTCCTTCGGAAGTCATCAAAAGGTATGGTGGCAGTGCTCCAAGGGTCACAGTTGGCAGGCCAAGGTATACTCCCGCTCGGAGGGCAGCGGCTGCCCGTACTGCACCGGACGCAAGGAAACGCCTGAGAACTCGCTGGCGATACAGGTTCCTGCCCTTGAGGCTGAGTGGGATGCGGAGAAAAACACTCCGCTGAAGTTCGCCGACCTGACCATCGGCAGCCACAAAAAGGTCTGGTGGCGGTGCCCTGCGGGACATTCCTACGATTCGGTCGTCAAGAGCCGTGTGCTGGGCACCGGCTGTCCCGTCTGCGCGGGGCGTGTTGTTCTGCCGGACGAAAACTCCCTCGCGGCAAGGTATCCCGCACTTGTTGCCGAATGGGATACCGAGAAGAACGCTCCTCTATTGCCGACGCTGGTCGCCCCGGGAACGGTGAGAAAGGCCTGGTGGCGCTGTCCCAAGGGGCACAGCTACCGTGCCGCCATCTCATCCCGCGCGGGTGGTGGAACAGGCTGCCCATTCTGCGCAGGGCAAAAGGTCATACAGGGCGAAAATGACTTCGCTTCGCAATACCCGCAGCTTGCCGCCCAATGGGACCGACAGAAAAACGGCGCTCTGATACCGGAGGCAGTGACTTCCGGCTCCAACCGCCGCGTGTGGTGGCGCTGCGAAAAGGGACATTCCTATCCGGCTGTTATAGCTCACCGCGTGCGGAGTGGAAGCGATTGTCCGTATTGCTCCAACCACAAGATTCTGCCCGGCTTCAACGACCTCGCGACGATAGATCCGGTCGTTGCCTCGCAATGGCACCCGACGCGCAACGGCAGCCTTACACCGCAGCAGGTGACGCCCGGCAGCCGCCGCAAGGTCTGGTGGCTCTGCGATAAGGGTCATGCGTGGCGTTCGGTCATCAGCAGCCGCACGGGAAAGAAATGGTGCGGCTGTCCGATCTGCGCGGGCAGACCATTGAGCCAATGCACAGCGATTCTAAGTGAATCTCCGGCAGAGCCGGTGAAATAAGTGCCCACCTGCAGGGAGCTGCAGAATATATAAATCTCTCACAGGAGGATCAAAATGAAACGCAAAGCATTATCTCTCATTCTTGCGTTTGCCATGGCAGTCAGTCTGTTCACGGTAGGCGCAAGCGCGGCGGAGCCTACCTATGGCGACACCGCGGGCCACTGGGCCGAGGCCTCCATCGAACGCTGGAGCGGCTACGGCATTATCCAGGGCAGCAACGGCAAGTTTGACCCGGACGGTCAGCTTACCTGTGCACAGCTTGCCACCATTCTGGCAAGACTCCTGAAGCTGCCCGCCGCAAAGGACGCAGGCTTCACCGACAACACGGCGGATGCCTGGTATTATGATGCCATCAACCGCTGCGCGGCTGCCGACATCCTCAACGGCAACGGCGACGGCACCGTGACGCCCGAAGCTCCCATCACCCGCGAGCGTGCCATGGTCATGCTGGCCCGTGCGCTCGGCATTGAGCCGCTGAGCCGCCCTGACCTCTCCAGGTATGCCGACGTCGCGCAGGTCTCCCCCTATGCGCAGGGCTATCTTGCCGCGCTCATCGAGGCCGGTATCGTGGGCGGTGTGACGGCTGACGAGCTTGCCCCGCAGGACAACATCAACCGTGCTTCCACCGTTACCATCCTCGACCGTGCCATCGGCACCTATGCGGACAAGGCTGGCGAGACGGTCAATGCCAATGGCAAGGGTATCGTCCTCGCTGTGGCAGACGATGTGACCATCACCGGCGAGGTGAACAAGCTGCTCGTGCCTGCCAATGACATCGAAGTGACCGTTAAGGGCAGCAAGAACATCGATGACATCGTAATCAGCGGCGACAACTCCAAGGTCATTCTGGACAACGCCTCCGCGGACAATGTGACGCTGGACGGTGAAAAGAGCGCAGTTGAGACCAAGAACGGCGCCAAGATCGACAATGTGATCGTAACCGAGAATGCTCCCGGCGCCACGGTCGATGTTGGCAGCGGCACCACCGTCGGCAATGTGGAGAACCATGCTGAGGATGCCACCGTCACCGGCAGCGGCACCGTGAAGAAAGTGGAGTCCGACAAGGACATCACCGTTAGGACCAAGGAAACCGACGTCAAGAACATCGGCGATGAGAAGATCACTGTCACCGACAAGAGCGGCAAGGATACCACGGTCGGTACCACCGGCTCCGGCTCCTCCACTACCGTGAATAAGGGTACCACCAGTTCCGGCGGTGGCAGCTATACGCCTCCGGCGCAGCACACCCACACCTGGGATGCAGGCGTCGTGACGAAGGAAGCGACCTGTACAGAGGCTGGAGTCAAGACCTTCACCTGCTCCTGCGGCGCGACTTACACTGAAGACATCCCCGCCAAGGGCCATAATTATAATAATGGCGTGTGCAGCAATTGTGGCGATAAGCAGCCGGAAGTCAAGGCAACCGAAAAGGCTTGGGATGCTTTGGATGCAAAGCTAGCAGGAATCAAGGGAAATGACGGCGCAGTGCTGGTTACCGCGAAACGGGAGGGTACTGCATACACGCTGAAACTGAATGTGGATGCAATTCAGTCCGGCGCGGCAGCTTTTGGTGATGATTTCCTCACCGGTCTTGCTACCAACCTGAAGAACGCTTTGGATGAAAACTTTGGCCGCTATGTGCTGACTGCGGATGGTCAGGATGTTTACAACAAGGGTACTTTCCAGAACACCGCACTGAAGAACGCCCTGTTCTCTGTGGCTGACGGTTTCTTTTATACGCTCAATCACATGACAGAAGAAAACGGTGTTTATACCTATAAGACTGTCAACGCCAAAGTGACCGGCGACAATACCTATGCATTCACGATTGCTGTTCAGCTCGAGGGCGAGGATGTTGCTAAGGTGAAGAGTCTTGCCGGAACGCTGGCTGACCACCTGCAGATGGAGATGCTGGATAGCGACGCCATCAACAGCCGTTATGGTATTACCGTTAATGAGAGCAAGGCCATTGTGGTCACGATGGAAATGCCGGGCAAACTGATGCAGGCAGGCGTGGATAAGATTGGAAGCGGTGAAGACGCTCAGAAAGCATTTGATGGCGACGGTGTCACCGTTAGCGCCTTGCTGGGTATCATGAATAGCATCGATTCCTTGGACGGCGTGTTGGGTAGTAATGCCAGTGATGTGAATTCCGTATTGAATACGGTTAACAGCAACGCTAATGTTGTAAACAAGGTTCTGAGCAAGATGACCGCTAAGGTTACTGCCCAGAATGGAACTACGGCTAACTTTGACATGACCTTTACTCCCAGCAATACGGGCAATGCATGGAAAGACTTCATGGCTGGTGTGATCGCTATGACCGGCAGTGATGAAGGCAGTGTTGGTGCGATGAAACCCAACCAGTTTAAGGTTGCTCAAGAAGGCACTTATAAAGATTACTACTATGCTGTTCCTGTGACTGTGACAATTGATTTGGATAGTTCTATGGGCTTCCAGGCAACGGAAACGGTTGTTGTGGTTATGCACATTGACTTTACCAAGTATTCCAAGACCGGCACTGCCAGCGTATCTGCTGCTGAGCCCACTGAGACTCCTGCTGCAGCGGAGACTTCTGCCGAATAAGGATTAGTTTGGGAAATTGAAAAACTCTGATTGATTGTCCCACGCATGGGGCAGGGACAAGCGCCCTGCCCCATGCGGTTTTCCCGTTTCTCCCAGCACTGGTGTAGCTGCAGCAATGCTGAGAGAAGTAAAAAAACGACATATAGCCTGAGGACTAAAGAAGATGTGAAGGGGGGGGATGCAAATTGAGGGGTACACGACTGGCTGAATTATCCATGTCATGGACGAAAGATTATTCCCTGAGTGCTCTTCTCTTGCTTGGAACGATCTTTAACATATTTTGGCTGTACAGGATGCGGCGGCAACTCCAAATGAAATGGTACGCCGTGATAGCATTCTCGGTGCTGCATACGGTATGTGGTGTTTTGAGTGTAAAAGCATTTGCATTTCTGGAAACCGGAGATGCTGGCAACATGAGCTTATTCGGCGGAGTGTTCTTTATGCCAGTGCTTTATTTCATCAGCGCAAAGGTTTCAAAACGCAATATCAAAGCCGTTTTTGATATTTTTACGATTTGCATGATCTTCACAGTGATGTGTGCTCGAATCAACTGCATCGTCTCTGGCTGCTGCGCTGGCTTAGTTATACCAGGAACGCATTATCACTTTCCCACAAGGGAACTTGAGATTCTCTATTACATTGTGATGCTGATTCTGCTCATCCCAAGAGTGAAAAAGAGCAAGAACCCCGGCAGCATTTACCCGTTATATATGGCATCCTATGGAGCGTTCCGCTTCATTGATGAATTCTTCCGGACGTCCTCTACGGGGATGCTGTTCCACCTCTCTCATGTCTGGGCAGCCATCGCATTTGCGGCGGGACTCAGCATTTATATAGAATCAAGCATGAAAAATAAAAAAGGAAAGAAGGTAACAAAGAAATGAAGGGGACAATCAAGCGGTTTACTTCCCTCATGCTGGCGTTGCTAATGACACTGGCATTATTGCCTATGGAAGTATTGGCAGCTGAGAATGTTTCGGATTTCACACAACTCACAGAATTGACAAGCGAAGCTCAAATAGCTTCAACTCCTGCAATTCAGCCATTGGCAGACGCGGCCACAGCTGTGCCGGCGACATTTTCTGTGGGCAGCCAAACCTATTCGGATCTGAATGACGCTATTACAGCGGCTCAGTCCGGCACGGATAAGACCATTGTTGTAGCAACGGATGGCTCACTGTCCGGCAGCTATACCATCCCCGCCGGTGTTACGCTGCTGGTGCCGTTCGATGATGCTAATACACTGTACAAGGAAACACCCACGGCAACCAGAAAGGCGGCAGCGGCCAAAGCATACCGCAAGCTGGTGCTGGCTGCCGATGCGGCTCTGACGGTGGAGGGCGCCATCAGCGTTGGTGGTCAATACTACTCTGCTGGTGGCAGTCAGATTGGAGGAATGGTTGGCAATTATGGTCACCTCTGGCTGAACACCGGCGCTGCGATCACCGTAAAGAGTGGCGGTGCGCTGTATGCGTGGGGCTTTGTCTCCGGCAACGGTGCAGTCGCCGCTGAGAGCGGTGCCAAGGTATATGAGTGGTTCCAGATTGGCGACTTCCGCGGTGGACGTGCAACAATGTGCATGGGCAACAATGTATTTCCTTTTTCCCAGTATTTCATCCAAAACATTGAGTCTCCTTTAACCATTTATTCAGGTGCCGAAGAAATTCTCTATACAGATATCTATGCAAGTGACAGCCAAAATGGTGCTTCTGTCACCTTTATCGGAAACAGCGGCATGTTTAAGGTGCTTTCCGGCAGCCTGACAAAGCAGTACGACGCTGCCCAGGATCGCATGGTTTACACAGTAGACGGAAAGGCAGAGTTGAACAGTTTGAGTATCAACTCTGGTGCACTTAGAGTAGATTCTTCCGAATATGTATTGCCCATCACCAACAATATGACCCTGCACATCACGCCGCGCAGCAGCATCACCACCAACCAGGACATTGCGCTCCTGCCCGGCGTGCAGGTATATGTGGACAAGGCGGCGGAGCTGACGATCGCTGCGCGCAAGAAGGCGTATATCTACGACAGCGACCAGTGGACGGACCAGAATTATGTCAATCCCAACGCGAAGTTCAAATCCGTGTTATATTCTCCCACGAAAAGCTATACGCGAACCAATGCCGATCTGGTGGACGCCCTTGTGGATGTCAACGGCACGCTCATTGCGGCCGGCGCGATCTACACCACAAAAAGCGGTGCGGACGTATGCTCCAGCCAGAAGACCGGCCGCTATATTATGAAGGCAACCTCTGGTACCGAGACAATCACCTATCAGTATACACAAAGCGGCTCGAACGTAACTTCTCATGATATCGGTATCGACCCGATCAGATTGAAAAATGACGACGGAAGCTATACGGACACCAAAGGTGCGGCGCAGGATCAGTATAACTTCGAGGTTGACAAGTGGCTCAAGTGCCAGCGCCTTCTGGTGATCTTTGATCCGAACTACACCGGCGCACCGGAGATCGAGGTGCAGAAGGTCGCGCCCTCCACGGATACGCCGCTACTCTCCAACCCGTTCACCCGCGAGAACTATACGTTTAACGGCTGGAATACCGCAGCCGACGGCAGCGGCACCTCCTATGCAGATGGCGACAACATCACCCTGACGGCGGACACCACCCTCTACGCCCAGTGGCGCTGCAGCCATGCGAGCACTGAGGTGAGAGGTGCCAAGGGCGCCACCTGCACAGCGCCCGGCTACACCGGCGACACCTACTGCACCGTCTGCAACGAGATGGTGAAGAAAGGCGAGGTCATCCACGCCAAGGGACACACCGAGGTCATTGACCCGGCCGTCGAGCCTACCTGCACCGCGCCCGGCAAGACCGCAGGCGCGCACTGCTCTGTCTGCGGAACGGTTATCAAAGCGCAGGAAGAGATTCCCGCCAAGGGCCACAGATGGAATGAGGGCGAGATCACGACCGCCCCTACCTGTGAGAACGCCGGTGTCAAGACCTACACCTGCACAGTTTGCAATGCAACCAAGACCGAAGCAATCGACGCGACTGGACATACTCCGGTTGAAGTTGCGGAACAGCCCGCTACCTGCACCGAGGCTGGTCATACAGCCGGTACGAAGTGCTCCGTTTGTGATGCGATTCTCTCCGGCATGGAAGAGATCCCTGCGACCGGCCACACAGAAGTAATCGATGCAGCAAAGGCTCCGACCTGCACGAAGACTGGTCTGACCGAGGGCAAGCACTGCTCCGTCTGCAACGAAGTCCTTGTTGCGCAGGAAGTGATCCCCGCCAAGGGACATACCGAGGTCATTGATCCGGCAGTTGAGCCGACCTGCACCGAACCCGGCAAGACCGAGGGCAAGCACTGCTCTGTCTGCAACGAAATCCTCGTTGCGCAGGAAGTGATCCCCGCCAAGGGACATACCGAGGTCATTGACGCAGCAAAGGCTCCGACCTGCACCGAGCCTGGCCTGACGGAAGGCAAGCATTGCTCTGTTTGCAACGAAGTTATTGTTAAACAGGAAGTGATCCCGGCTACCGGTCACAAGCCGGAGATTCGCAATGCGGTCGAAGCAACGCTTACAACACCCGGTTACACCGGCGATACGTATTGCACGGTTTGTAATGAGCTTATCGCAAAAGGCGAAGTGATCCCGTGCCCGACCGGCTGGCTTGAGAGCGAGCAGGGCAGACAGTACTACAAGGACGGCGAACTGCAAAAGACCGGTTGGACCGTCATTGACGGCAATACCTACTATCTGGACACCGAAACCGGATATGCGGCTACCGGAATCACGACACTGGTCCCCGATGGAGCAACGGAAGAAGCCCGCTGCGTCTTTGACGGCAAGGGTGTGTTCCAAAAAGATGTTACCGGTGTTTACAGCGTCGGAGCGGACACCTATTGGCTCAACAGCGGCATCATCGAGGAAGAAGCCGGCCTGAAGCGCGTTGTCAAGGAGGACGGCGAGGTCAACTATTACTACTTCGGCGAGGATGGTAAGGCAGTCAAGAAGACAGGGGAAATCGAAGAGTATGTTGTTGAGAAGAACAATGGGTACGACCTGCCAGAAGGCAACCGTTATTGCTTTGATGAGAACGGTGTGATCGTGCATTTTTCCGGTTGCCCCAATGGGATCTATCGAGATAACGCGTCCTGCAACTACTACTATTGCGTTGATGGCGTCATTATCGCAAACGGCCTGATGAAGATTGACGGCAATTACTACTATGCCAGAACTTCGAACGGTGCGTTTGTCTGCAACCGAACCTACTGGATCACCAAGACAAATGGCCTGCTGGACGCGGGCATCTATACCTTTGATGACGCTGGTAGGATCATTTTCCCTGAGAAGCCGAAAAACGGCATTGTTGCCGAGAATGGAAGCCTGTACTACTATGAGAATGGCGTCCTGACCGGCGCGGGGCTCATTCAGTTGAACGGTGATTACTATTATGTAAAAACCTCCAACTGTGAGGTCGTCCACGGCAGAAGCTATTGGATCACCGTGACCAACGGTTTGCTGCCCACAGGACAGTATATGTTTGCCGATAACGGAAAACTGATTCGGTAAACCAATCCCATGCAGATTGCTTCATGCGTGAGCATTTGCTCACGCATAAAGCAATGCTGCTGCGCATTTGCGCACGGCAGAGACTCGCGTCGCAGATACAGACGCGGTCATTTGAAGAATCTTTCCACCGAGGCACAGTGCTGCGGTTTGATGTTAGCGGCTGCATACTGTGGGGGGGAGACCAGAGTCATACCGACCATGAAAAAAATTCTAATCGTAAATAACAACATGAAAATTGGGGGCGTGCAGAAAAGCCTGTGTAACCTCTTGTGGTCGGTTGCCGACCAATATGACATCACGCTGTACCTGTTTGCACCGATCGGCGCATATATGCATGACATCCCGCCGCAGGTGCATGTGCTGTCGTGCGATTCGTTGTTTCGCTATCTTGGCACAAGTCAAAAAGACTGTTCCACGCATTGGCGTGATTATTTCATACGCGGTATCTTAGCCTGCGTTTGCAAGCTGTTTGGACGAAAGGCGATTCTACCGCTCTTACTGCGCAGTCAGGAGCAATTGCAGACGCATTATGACTGCGCAATTTCCTATTTGCACAATGGAGCTCCGCACCGCTTTTATGGCGGTGTTAACGAGTTCGTACTGAAAAGAGTCAGCGCTGAGCGTAAAATCGCGTTCCTGCACTGTGATTATATGCAATGCGGCGCCAACTGCGAGGAGAACAACGCCGCCTACAAGGGATTCGATACAATCGCTGCGTGTTCGCGGGGGTGTCGCAGCGCTTTTATCCGTGCGATGCCGGAGCTGGCGGAAAAGTGCCGGATAGTGCCGAATTTCCACCAATACGAGAAAATTCGCGCCCTTGCAGCCCAAGCTCCGTACTGCTATGCCGATGGGCAGCTTCATGTGCTCATGGTCGCGCGCCTTGCGCATGAAAAGGGCGTCGACCGCGCCATCCGCGCCCTTGGTTATGTGCGTGCGCAGGGTATTTCGGTGGTTTTACATCTGGTCGGAAACGGCCCAAAGGAGCAGGAACTGCGTACCTTGTCGCACGCTCTGGGACTTGACGATGCAGTGCTGTTTCACGGAGACCAGGCGAATCCATATCGATTTATGCGCAATGCAGATCTGCTGCTAATCACTTCTTATCACGAAGCGGCGCCCATGGTAATCGACGAAGCCCGGTGCTTGGGACTTCCCGTGCTAAGTACCGCTACCACATCTGCACAAGAAATGATTATAGATCGCGGGTGTGGCTGGGTTTGTGACAATTCGCAGTTTTCGATTAATCATTCTTTGGAAGCGGTCCTTCAAAATCAAAGCGGACTGGAACATGTTCGTTCGCTAATTCGATTTTCCGACGTAGGCAACAAGAAGGCGATGGATCAGCTATGTGAGCTGATAGGGAAATAAAATGATACAAAAGAAATTAGTTCTGGATCGGCTGCAGTATCCAATACCGGGCATATGCGCGATCCTGACGCTTATTTACTTATCTCCGTTTGTGGGTGCGTGGTTAAATTATCTGGCATTCTCACTGTGTATATATCGCTTGGCAAAATATGATGTGCGTACCTTCAGCATTGATTACTGCTGCTTAATCAGCGTGGCGGCAGTTTTTGTTCTTCCGAGCGGCATCTCTTTTGTTGTTGTACTATGCCTGATTGCAGAAGTTTGGTTTGTTATTCGCGATGGACTTGCTATTAACAGTGCTTTGGCGCTCTTGGTGCTGCTGGTGTGCTACCTTTTGCTGCGGATGCAGTTTGCGGTCAGTGATTTTCTGCTTTGTGTGAGTCAGTTTATTATCATATATCTGATGCTCTCGTTTCTGGATGCGCAGACAATAGTCTTAGATATAGAATCATTCATAATCAACATGGTGGTATCCTCTGCATATGCTTTGCTGCTCCGAAAAACTCCTGCGATAACCCACATGACCGGGGCGGAAGTGGCGGCGTACTATGGCAGTAGCCTTACACGTTTTAAGGGGCTGTTTCGTGACCCTAATTACTATATGTCTCTTGTGATCATGGCCATTGTTTTATTGACACTGCTCTATATCAAAAAATACACATCCAGACGTGCATTTTTGTTGAGCATTGCGTGCATGCTTTTGTTTGGCGCATTGACCTATAGCAAAACCTTTATACTTCTGCTGGGGTTATACTGGCTTTTATGCCTTTTTTATTTGATCCGGGGCAAACGATATTTGCTTGCATTCATCTACATTTTCGCTACAGCATTTTTGGCAGTTATCCTTTCAGATACACTGTTCGCAACGACGCTCTATCGGCTCACCAGTGCTTCGTCTGTAAGGGAATTGACAACGGGACGCTCCATCTTGCTTGAAATGTATGGGCGCGAAATTATATCATCTCCCGATATTCTGCTTTTCGGTAATGGGATGTCTGCTCAACTGCTAAAAAAGGGGACACATAATTTGTTCCTGGAAATTCAGTATTATGTTGGATTGACCGGCCTGATCCTCTACCTTCTTTATTTTGGAATTCTGACTGCTCAGGTACAGAAAAAGTATGCAGCAGGCAATGCGGCTGCCAGACTATTCAGCTACGCCCCGTTGATCGTGTTCATTGCTGCATTCTGCTCATTGCAGGGGATGTTTTCTGTATCCGTGTATACTTTGCTGTATCTCTCTATCATTTCCATTGGTATTGCGCAAAATGACTGCACAAAGGGGAAGGGGGCACTGAAATAGCATGAAACTTTCTTATATAGTCGGATGCCTGATTTACCGTGTCATTGGCAATCACCTGCCGAAATCCGACGCTCGGATCAAACTTGGCGGAAAGCGGGTTCGTGTATTTGCCGCTAAGTTAATGCTTACAAAAGTAGGGAAACACGTCAATGTCGAAAGAGGCGCACATATTTCGCACACAACAGAGATTGGAGATTATTCGGGTATTGGAGAGAATTGCAGACTTTACGGGTGGGTTGTTATTGGTGATTATGTAATGATGGGCCGTGAGTGCTTTATTTACACCTATAATCACGAGACATTACGAACAGATATTCCCATGCAAGAACAAGGTGGAACGGCTGAGAAAACGGTCTCTATTGGCAACGATGTCTGGATCGGGAGTCGTGTCACAATATTACCCGGTGTAACCATTGGGAATGGAGCCGTTATTGGAGCGTCTTCAGTAGTAACAAAAGATGTTCCACCTTATGCTGTCGCTTGTGGCAACCCAGCAAAAGTGGTGAAATACAGGGAAACTAATATATGAGAGTTAGGAAAGGAATAATGCCAGATGGCTCATTTTGAAAACAAAACACTCCTGATTACCGGTGGGACAGGTTCTTTTGGCAACGCTGTTCTTAATCGCATCCTTTCCACTGACATTGGTGAAATCCGTATTCTTTCCCGAGATGAGAAAAAGCAGGATGATATGCGCCACGAGTATCAAGCGAAGATGCCTGCGGTTTCCGGGAAGATCAAGTTTTACATAGGAGATGTACGGGACTATAACTCAATTGTCAGTGCATTTCGAGGCGTGGATTATGTGTTCCATGCTGCCGCTCTTAAACAGGTGCCATCTTGTGAATTCTACCCAATGGAAGCTGTGAAAACGAACATTCAGGGATCAGACAACGTGATTTCTGCCTGTGTAGAAAACCATGTACAGAAAGCGATTTTCCTTTCTACAGATAAGGCAGCCTATCCCATTAATGCGATGGGCATGACGAAAGCTGTTATGGAAAAGAATGTGATTGCTCGTTCCCGGCAGATGTTGCCGGGAGACCCGATTTTGTGCCTTACCCGATATGGGAATGTAATGGGTTCCCGTGGCTCAGTCATTCCGCTTTTTTGTGAACAAATCGACGAAGGCAAGCAGCTTACGATCACAAATCCCGAAATGACCCGTTTTATGATGACCCTGAATGATGCGGTGGATTTGGTACTCTATGCATTCGAGCATGGTCAGCAGGGAGATTTGTTCGTACAGAAAGCCCCAGCCGCAACGATTGAAACACTGGCACAGGCTATTTTAGAGCTAAAGCACGCAAATGTTGACGTTACAACGATCGGAACGCGCCACGGTGAGAAGCTGTATGAAGTGCTGGTAACATCAGAGGAGATGCTGCGCGCGGAAGACCTGCCGGGCTTCTTCCGTATTCATGCAGATAACCGGGACCTCAATTATGACAACTATTTCAGCAAGGGAACAAAGGGCCTGGAAGCAATGAAACAGTACACTTCTCATAACACCCAGCGGTTAGACGTGGCGGGTATGAAGCAGTTGCTCTTGAAACTTAAGCTGTTTGGGGGCCGATACTAATGAAAATACTTACTTGGGACTCTGCCCTTTTGCCGTATGGGCGTGTGCTTGCCCTCAACACATATGGAACGAATTCCCTTACACGCAACTTTATGAGCATGTAAAAAGGTGGGGAAACATTGAGCAAAGTATTATTGTTTTCACATAGCGGTTTTTCCAACGAAAATGCAAATGGGATCACAATGAAAAACCTGCTTTCTGCATGGAGTAGTGATGAGAAGGCAGAGTTCTATTGTGATGTCCAGCCACCGGATTTTACCGCAGCAGATAATTATTTCCGTGTGACAGATATACAAATGTTAACAGCATTTGTAGGGAAAAAGACTGTTCATATTTTCAGCGCCAATACTGAGGATGCGAAAGCCGTAAAAACTCAGACTACAGATGAATGTGGGAATGAACGTGCGCGCCGAATTCCTCCGTGGTTAAAAAAGAGGAAATACAATTTCGGGCTGAAGTGGCTGCGGGAGATTTTGTGGATCATTAGTCCGTGGGGACACCACAAGCTGGATGAATGGATTAAGCAAATCTCACCGGATGTTCTGGTGTATATGGTGGGAGAGAGCATTTTTATGGACAGGCTTGTTTTGCGGGTATGCAGAATGACACAAAAGCCCCTGGTCCTTTATAATGGAGAAGCCTATCGAATCATTGACTGCCGCGAGCGGCACGGACTTGAGCGCATTTATTACCGTTCTTGCCAGAAATACTATGTACAGTTGGCGAAAGAAGCCAGACTTGTGATATATAACAGTGAGATGCTAAAGCAGAACTACGAAAACAAGTATGTTTTCTTCGGTGAGAGCGTCGTGGCATATAACAGTGCGGAAAGCAACTTCTCGGAATATTGTCCGAATGAAAAGCTAAAGATCACCTACTTCGGTAACCTGGGGGTTGGAAGAGTGGACTCCCTTTTGCAAACTGCAGATGCGCTAACGGAAATTGACCCGTCCTGTGTGATTGATGTTTATGGAAATGCACCGGATGGTGAGCTGGAAAAACTCAGTGCACATCCAGGGACTATTTACCATGGATTTGTTTCTGCGGAGCAATTGCATGAGATCATTGATGCCTCAGACATCTTGCTGCATGTTGAGAGCTTTGATCCGGCGTATATTGATAAATTGAAATATGCCTTTTCAACGAAGATTGCCCAATGCTTCTGCGCAGGCAGATGCTTGTTTTCATATGCCCCCAAAGGCACCGCATCAACACAGTATTTGCTGTCTACGGAAAGTGCGGTTGTGGCGGCAGCCCCCGATGAGCTGAAAAACGGTCTTGCCCTGATAATAAACAACAAAGAAATCCGCACGGAATACGCCAAACGAGCAAAAAGGCTTGCCACACAAAAGCATGATATGGCATCGGTTTCACGTCAAATTAAGGATCAGGTCGGAGTGATTTTAAGGAATGAAGCAAATGGCAGCAGGAATATTAGGGAGAATTGAGTGGTTCCAGAACCATAATTTCAGCATTGTTCAGCAACTTAAAAAATATTATAAACGGAAAAAATTCCAAAAATATGCACGGATTCATCAGGATTTGTCTTTATGCGCCAGATCTGACTGCTGGGCCGACAAGCCGGGGCTGATCACCATCGGCGCGCAGTGTGAGATTTTTGGCACGCTGTATTCAATGGGAGATGGCCGGATTAGTATCGGGGATCATACATGTATCTATGAACGATCAATTATCGGTAGCGCAAATAAAATAGAAATCGGTAATTGTGTGATAATTTCCAACCAGGTACACATTTATGATAATAATAATCACCCGACCGATCCGGTGGTCAGGGAGAAAATGTGTATGGAGGGTTTTCACACGGATGCATGGCGATGGACACATTCTGATTCAAAACCCATTACTATTGAAGATAACGTGTGGATTGGAGAAAATGCGGCTATATTGAAAGGCGTTCAAATCGGCCGAGGCTCCATTATTGCCCGCAACGCAGTCGTTACCAAAGATGTGCCGCCATATACGATCGCAGCAGGAAACCCGGCAAGAATCGTAAAGGACATCCCCCATGAAGATCAATAATTTTTCCCTTCAGGGCGCATCTCTGGATGGCATAATACTTAGCGCTGTTAAAATTGTGACAATGGGATTGGGCCTTATTACAACACGCCTTCTTTCCCAATATCTGAGCATTTTTGATTACGGAACCTACTCACTGATTCAACTGGTCGTATCATCAACAGTCTCCATCACAATTTTGGGAATGATGGATGGCATAAACTATTTTTTCTGCAGCGAAAAAGATGAAGGAAAACGAGACGCCTATATCGCAACCATTTATCTGCTTCAGTTTTCTGTCAGCCTGCTTGCCGGTTGTGTGATTGTATGCGCAGGTGGTCAAATCTGTCTTTACCTTGGAACAGCTGAGGCAAGAAGATTGATGATTTATGCAGCTGTTTTGCCATTCCTGCAGAACATCCTGTCCATGACGCAGGTTTTGATGCTTTCTGTTGGAAAGGCAAAAGTTTTAGCGGTCAGGAATCTGGTGATTTCTTTGCTGAGGCTTCTGATTGTGATCCTGGTCATTGTTTTTGTTGGGAGTGTCGGAATCATTCTCTTCATGACATGTATTCTGGATGCAGCGCAGATCATCGTGTTCTTCTTCATGCTCAAAAAAAGCGGATGCATTGTTCACCTTCGGAAAGCTTCGATACAGTTGCTGAGACCAATCATCCATTATTGCCTCCCGATGGCTGTTTATACAGCGCTGAACACCATCAACAGAGACTGCGATAAATACATTATTGCTGCAATGACAAACACGGAGACCTTGGCTGTATATACAAATGCATCAAAGAAATTACCCTTTGACCTGATTACCAGCTCCTTTATCACGGTTCTCCTCCCCAAAATTACACGCTTGATATCCAATAAAGAAGAACAGGAAACAGTCAAAGTATATCGTGCATTCCTGGAATTTTCTTATAGCTCAACGATCATTTTAGCGTGTGGTGCCATAGCAGCGGCACCTCAATTGATGAATCTTCTTTATACTGAAAAATATCTGAGCGGCATCAGTATCTTTGTAGTCTATATTCTTGTGGATATCATGCAGTTTACAAATATCACCTTGATTCTGAGTGCCTCGGGAAAGACAAAAACGCTAATGCTTCTATCCGGCGGTTCCATTGTGCTGAACATTGGAATGAATTTTTTGCTTTTCCATTTGCTCGGGGTTATCGGCCCGGCCATAGCGACACTTTTAATTACATCATTGACTGGGGCGGCAATCCTTTACTTCAGCGCGAAAAAACTGGGTACAAGAATAACTGGCTTCTTTGATTTCCGTTACCTAATTCGTCTTTTGGCAGAAAATATTGCCGCAGTTACTGTTCTGGCCTGTCTCAGGAATCTTCTGGAATCTGCGGGATTGAACAATCTTCTGATTCTTCTCCTGATTTGTGGCACGTACTATGTGATCCTGCTTGCCCTAAATAAGAAAAGACTGATTGTGAATTTGAAAGAAATCGGCTGACTGTGGAAGAAATGAAACAGCTGCTGCTGAAGCTGAAACTGTTCGGAGGAACTTGCTAATGAACGTATTGATTACCGGCGCAAACGGATTTGTTGGGAAAAATCTGACGCAGCGTCTGTATACGCTCAGGGACCACAGAGACAGGACGCGACCGACTTTACAAATAGAGGAGATCTTCCTGTGTACACGGGAAACCGCTCCTGGTGTATTCACGGAATATTGCCGGAAAGCGGATTTCGTGGTCCACCTGGCTGGTGTGAACCGGCCCCAGGATCCGGGAGAATTTGCAGCCGGAAACACGGACTTCACCCGTACCCTGTTGGAGATGCTTCGGGAAAGCGGCAACCGCTGCCCAGTGCTGCTCTCCTCCTCCATTCAGGCCAGCCTGACCGGACGATATGCCGAAAGTCCCTATGGGCAGTCCAAAAAAGCGGCGGAGGAACTGCTCCTCGCTTACGGCAGAGAAACCGGTGCAAACGGGATGATCTATCGTCTGCCGAACCTGTTTGGCAAGTGGTGCCGCCCCAACTACAATTCGGTGGTGGCAACCTTTTGCCATCATATCGCGCGGGATCTGCCGATCACCGTTTCAGACCCGGCAGTCGAATTGGAACTGGTCTACATTGACGACCTGATTGACGAGATCCTGAATGCCATGGAGGGCCATCCCAACCGGACAGATGGGGCGTATTGCAGCGTTCCGGTCAGTTACCGCGTGACGCTGGGCGAGATCGTCCGTCTACTCCGAACGTTCCGGGAGCAGCCGCAGACGCTTTTGCTGCCAGAGATCCCGGATGGCAGCTTTGCAAAGAAGCTCTATAGTACCTATCTGTCCTATCTGCCGCCAGAAAAAATTGCGTTTCCGCTGAAGATGAATGTGGATGAGCGAGGCAGCTTCACGGAGCTTCTGAAGACCGCCTCCTGCGGACAGGTCTCCGTCAACATCACGAAACCGGGTGTCACCAAGGGACAGCACTGGCACAACAGCAAGTGGGAGTTCTTTATGGTCGTGGCCGGACACGGACTGATTCAGGAACGTCAAATCGGCTCAGATGAAAAGATCGAATTCGAGGTCAGCGGCGACCGGATCCAGGCTGTTCATATGTTGCCGGGCTATACCCACAATATTATCAATCTGAGTGAAACGGAAAATCTGGTGACAGTCATGTGGGCCAACGAGCAGTTTGACCCCAGCCATCCGGATACCTACTTTGAGGAGGTGTAGCAATGGGAAAGCTGAAGCTGATGACGATTATCGGTACGCGGCCGGAAATCATCCGGCTGTCCGCCACGATAAAGTGCTGCGACCGGTACTTTGAGCAGATTCTGGTCCACACCGGTCAGAACTACGACTACACCCTCAATCAGGTGTTTTTTGACGATCTTGGTCTCCGGGCACCGGACTATTATCTGGATGCCGTAGGCGATGATCTCGGAGCCACGATTGGGAATATCATCGAGAAGTCCTACAAGCTGATGGTGCGGGTCAGGCCGGATGCGGTGCTGGTCCTGGGCGACACCAACTCCTGCCTTTCTGTGATCGGCGCCAAACGGCTGCACATTCCGATTTTCCATATGGAGGCGGGTAACCGCTGCAAGGACGAGTGCCTGCCGGAGGAGACGAACCGACGCATTGTGGATATCATCAGTGATGTAAATCTCTGCTATTCGGAGCACGCGCGCCGGTATCTGATGGAGTGCGGCCTGCCGAAGGAGCGCACCTTTGTGACAGGCAGCCCCATGGCCGAGGTACTGCACGCCAATCTGGACAAGATCGAAGCGAGCAATGTCCACCAGCGTTTGGGACTGACTAAGGGGCAGTACATTCTGCTCTCGGCCCATCGGGAGGAAAATATCGATACAGACCGCAATTTTGTCCAGTTGTTCACAGCGGTCAATGCCATGGCAGAGAAGTATGATATGCCAATCCTTTACTCCTGCCACCCCAGAAGCAGAAAGCGGCTGGAGGCGACGGGATTCCAGCTGGACACCCGTGTGATCGCCCACGAACCGCTGGGCTTCCTTGATTACAACTGCCTCCAGATGAACGCTTTTGCGGTAGTTTCCGACAGCGGAACGCTGCCGGAGGAAAGCAGTTTCTTCCTGTCTGTCGGTAAGCCATTCCCGGCAGTCAGCATCCGCACCTCCACTGAGCGCCCCGAGGCGCTGGACGCGGGCTGCTTTGTACTCGCCGGAATCGACGCGGACTCCCTCCTGCAGGCGGTGGAGATGGCTGTCGGGATGCAGCGGGCGGAATGCTTTGGCACACCGGTAGCGGGGTACACTGCTGAAAACGTGTCCATGAAGGTTGCGAGAATCATTCAGAGCTACACGGGCATCGTCAATAAAATAGTTTGGAGGAAAGACGAATAAATGGCGCTTGCAGATAATCACATACACTTTTTGCTTGGAGTGGATGACGGTGCGAAAGACGAAGAAGTAATGCACGCCATTTTAGACGTGGCATAGCAAAAGGACCAAAGGGGGAGATACAAACAAGGGAGCTGTATATGGGGAAGCGCGGTGGGAAAAGGCAACTGCGTATCCCGTTCTCCGGCTTTACAACATTTGCCCGGGTGTGGCATCATGCGGGCTAAAACAAATTCGCAAATAAGGGGGGATGTCTGTGTCAGACGCCAGAGAACAACCGGCGGCGCAGCCGCAAAAAAAACGCATGAGCCGCGGAACGCGCGTGCTGGTCATCATCGTGTGTGTTCTGCTTGCCATTGCGCTGATCCTGGTCGCCACGGTGCTGATCCTGTCGGCGGTCGGCCGCAATGCGCTGACGAACGACGACGGGGTGAACATTGCCCGCGATGATGTGGAGGCGCTTGGCTCCGGCACGGTGCGTTACAACGGCCAACTCTACCGCTACAATACCGACATTGTCACGATCCTGCTCATGGGTGTGGACGAGGAGGTCAAGCAGGATACCGACGGCGTCTATGGAAACGCAAACCAGTCGGATGCGAATATCCTTGCGGTGCTCGACATGCGTAACCAGGAGCTGACGCTTGTGTCCATCTCGCGTGATGCGATGTGCACGCTTGACGTTCTTGACAGCACCGGCGCACACGTCGGCACGGCCACGGCGCAGCTGGCGCTGGCCTATTCCTACGGCGACGGAGCAGAGCGGAGCTGCGAGCTGACGAGCGCGGCCGTCTCGCGCCTGTTTTATGACCTGCCGATCCCGGCCTACGGATCGATCTATATGCAGGGTATCCGCCAGCTTGTTGACAGTGTTGGTGGCGTGACCGTTACTCCGGATGCGAGCTTTTCCGGTTTCACCGCCGGACAGGCCGTGACGCTCACCGGTCAGCGCACGGAGAATTATATCCGCTACCGCGCAGACTCGACCGAGGGCAACAACCAGCGCATGCAGCGGCAAAAGCAGGTCGTGCTCGCGCTGGTGAACAAGATGCTCGCGCAGGTCAAGGAGGACCCGGCGAGCGTGCTGGCGCTCTATAACGATGTTCGGCGCAATATCACGACGAATATCAACACCGCCATGATGGTCTATCTGGCGCAGCAGGCAAGCGGGATGCATTTCTCAGGTGATATTGTCAACGTGCCCGGCACATCGGTTATGGGCGCGCAGAAGCACGCAGGGTATCAGGTCAATCCCGATGCGCTGTTGGAGATGGTCCTGGATATTTTCTACGAGCCGGTGGATGGTTGACTGAAAACGGTTATTTTTTGAAAATAACCCTTGCATTTTACACCGTTTCGGTGTAAAATTATGCTACTATTAGAAGCTGTAAGTTTATGAATGGAGGAGTTACACAATGAAGCGTTTTGTGGCCATTCTTCTGATACTCGTGCTTGTGTTTGCACTGTCGGCGACGGCGTTTGCTGCCAGTAATGTTACCAGCCCGGAGAAGGGCAACACGAATCCGAATGTCAATCCCGATTCCGGCAAGACCTCTCCGCAGACCGGTGAGTCCTTCAGCATCCTGTGGGTGATCCTGGCGGCCGTTGCTGCGGTCGGAGCGGTGCTGTTTTGCGGCAAAAAGCTGATTCGCGCCAAGTAAGATGGCATAACTATGATAACAAAGCTCCATGATTCGTTCATGGAGCTTTTGTTTTATGAGGTGAACGATGAAAACGAAAAAGATCCTTGTGCGCAGTGTGCTGGTGCTTGTGGCGCTTGCAGCGCTGTGTGCGTGCGCGTGGTGCGTGTGGTACATCATTCAGTACTATCAGGGCCAGTCCTTCGGCGACCGGATGCGCACCAACGCCCCGGCTGATGCCGGCAGCTTCCAGCTTGGACGCGTGAAGATTCCGGTCGATTTCGACGAGCTGCAGGCCATGAACCCGGATATCTATGCCTGGGTCACGATCCCGGATACGGACATCAGCTACGCTGTGCTCCAGCGTGACGGCGATGATGATCAGGAGTATTACTCCAAGCACAGCGAAAACGGCGCATACTACAGCGGCGGCAGCATCTTCAGTCAGGACTATAATCAAAAGGACTTCAGCGATCCCATGACCGTGCTCTACGGGCACAACCTGCGCAACGGACGCATGTTTGCCCAGCTCAACGACTTTTCGGATGCCGAGGTCTTTGAGGCGCACCGCTACATCTATGTCTATCTCCCGGACCGGATGCTTGTCTATGAGATCTTCGCGGCCTATCCGCACTCGAACGAGCACCTGCTGCTGTGTCACGACTTTGCGGACGCGGACGATTTCACGGCGTATTTTGACGGCGTGCAGGCGCAAAAGAGCCTGCAGTCCAACTTCCGCACCGACGCCTGGCCCGAACCGGGCGACCGGGTGCTGACGCTCTCAACGTGCTTCCGGGGCGATAACCACCAACGCTACCTCGTGCAGGGCAAGCTCGTGGCGGAGGCCCACGCCAAATAACTGCATACGAAAAGGAAAACCCGGCAGAGCAAATGCTCTGCCGGGTTTTGCGTCCGGAAGATCAGCCGTGCAGGCCGTTTTCCTGACGCTCCATGTTTTCGATGGCAATGTCATGAATCTGCTATATGATAGCAACTCTAACTCTATAAATAAAATGAAGCCTGTACAACTGGGGTGCAAATGGGCCATAGGGAGTACGTTTTCTGTAAAAATTACGGTTCTTTTCCAAGTCGGAGCTGGCTTGCGTTGCCGGCTCCGACTTGTTTTCCGATAAGCTGTGCACGTATGCCGTGCGTAGGTAAAACAGGCATTCATAACTAGGACGTTATGAATGCCTGTTTGTATTATATATGCGATTGTGCGCCAAAACTGCGCAGAAGCTATCCGATACTCTTTGACGGGCCGATGCGGCGAACCGTCCGCTCGTCAGAGCGACTCTGCTGCGCTTACTTTAGATTGACTGCCAATGCGCAGAAGAGTTCCATGCCGGTCTGCATGACGCTTTCGTCAAAATTGAAGTGTGCGTTGTGCAGCAGTGCGGTGCAGCCCTTTTGCTCATTGCGCGTGCCGAGCCAGTAAAATGCGGCGGGGAACTCCTTCGCGTAGTAGGAAAAATCCTCTGCGCCCATCATCGGGTGCGGCAGCTCGATCTGATGGTCTTTGCCGACGACGTGATCCATAACAGATCTCGCGTAATCGACCATATCATTGTCGTTGCACAGACCCAGCACGCCTCGTTTGACCTGAATGTCACATTCCGTGCCGGTCGCGTAGGCGACGCCCTGTGCAACGCGCTTGAGATTGTCGATGATGTAGGTTCGGGTCTCTTCTTTCTGGCAGCGAATGGTGCCGGCGAGATGCGCGCTTTCTGCGACAATGCCCTTGGCGGTCCCGGCCTGAAAGATGCCGATAGAGCAGACGCACGGGTCAAATGGGTCCGTATGCCGCGACATAAAGCTTTCCATCGCGGTTACAAATTTTGCCCCGGCAGAGAGCGCGTCGATGCACTCGTTGGGACGCCCGGCGTGGCCGCCTTTCCCGATGAATGTGATGTCAAAGGAATCAGTGGAGGCGGCGACGGGCCCCTTTTTCAGCGCGACAAAGCCGGCCGGGTAGTCATTGGAGACGTGCTGCCCGAATGCAGCGACGATTTTGTCGGCAATGCCGGTGTTTTGAATTTGCGGCACCATTTTGACGGCGCCGCCGAGACCGGGCCCCTCTTCTGCGGGCTGAAAAATCAGCAGGATGTCCGTCGGGAGCTCGTCCGCGTATTCCTGGAGGATTTTTGCCGTGCCGAGCAGCATGGCGGTGTGCCCGTCGTGCCCGCAGGCGTGCATTTTGCCGGGGACCTGAGAGCAGTAGGGGAGGCCGGTCTCTTCCTGCAGCGGGAGCGCGTCCATATCTGCCCGCAGGGCGACGATCCGGTCGTGGTTTTGCCCACGGATGAGTCCCAGAACGCCGAGTTCAGACGGGAGGATCGCAATGTGCTCCCGCTCGAGGAAGGACTTTACCAGCTTTTCCGTTTCGCCGGTGTCAAATCCGGTTTCGGGATGCTTATGGAGCGTGCGGCGCAGTTCAATGACCTCCGGCAGGATCTCGGCGGCCCGTGCCTTCATGGCGGTGTGCAGGGAGGCGTGGAATGATTCGCTCATGATGCAGCCTCACACCTGACTCAGTAGCCGATCGCGGTGCCGATCACCAGCATAATGGCGCCGAGCACGGACACGATCAGGAAAATGGGCAGGACAAATTTCAGGTAGGATTCGAACTTTTCGTTTGCGGCAAACACATAGGCCATCATGCTGGCAGACGTCGGCCAGATCATGTTGGACAGGCCGTCACCCATCTGGAACGCAAGGATTGCGGTCTGACGGCTGACGCCGATGAGGTCGGACAGCGGCGCCATGATCGGCATCATGGCAGCAGCCTGTCCGCTGCCGGAGTTGATAAAGAAATTGACGATGGTCTGGATCAGGAACATGATGACAGCGCTGAGGCCGGCGGGCAGACCGCCGAGAATGCTGGACATGCCGTACACCATGGTGTCGATGATGTTGCCCTGCGTCAGCACGAGCGAAACGGCTTTTGCCATGCCGAGCACGAGCGCGGCGGTGAACATTTCCTTGCCGTATTTCGTGAACATGGCAGCAATTTCATTGGGCTTGTAACCGGCCACAAGGCCGCCGATGATGCCGATGATGATATACAGGCCGGCCATCTGTACCATGCTCAGACTGAACTTAACGGTCAGTGCCACAACGGCGACGACGGCGACAAACAGCGTGAAGACGACCCACTTGTCGCGGGTGGTCGCGGCTTTCTGCATGTTTTCGTTTTGCAGCTCCTGCGTATCCGGCTTATAGCTGCTCAGGCTGGCGCTCGGATTCTTTCTTACCTTTTCTGCATAGATGACGACATAGATCAGGCCGGCGAGACCGAGGACGAGCCAGGTGATGGTGCGGAACGTCATGCCGGAGTAGATCGGCAGCTCGCAGATCTGCTGCGCGACGACGACGGTGTTCGGGTTGGTCGGGCCGACCGCGAAGCCGACCAGCGCGCCGACGGCGACGACGCCCAGCGCAGTCATGACATCATAGCCGACGGCGAGGCACAGCGTAACCACGAGCGGGATGAAGGCGATTGGAGAGTTTACGGAACCGGTCAGGCCGCCCCGGACGAAGAAGAACGCGTAAAAAATGATCAGCATGACCACGCGGCCTTTTGCACCGACCTTGCTGATGAAAGAGCCGAACACTCTCTCCAGCGCGCCCGTGGACGTCAGAATGCCCATGCCGGCGACGCACATATAGATCAGAATGACGATGTTCGCCATGGAGACGAAGCCCTGCGGGATCGCGACAAACATATCAAACAGGTTGACCGGCGTCTGATCGATCCGGTGATAGGTGCCAGGGATGACCATTTTGACGTTATCTACGGTTTCACGGTCAAATTGACCAGCGGGGACGATATAGGTCAGCACGGTTGCCAGCAGGATTATGCTCAGGAGAATGATATAGACATGTGGGATGGCGTGCTTCTTTTTGGACAATGAATTTGTGGCAGGTTTCATGGTTGCTCGGTCCTTTCTGAAGTGGCAGCATGTTAACAGTTTGTTTACACGTGCCGGATGAGGCATATTATAGTCCGAAAGAATAAAAATGCAACAGATATTTTAAATTTTTTCGTAAATTTTCGTATTTCTAGAGTTTTTATGAATAATTATGCTTGCTTTGCGCCGGCGTTTGGGCAGATTCACAGGATTTCTGGAGCAGAAATCCTGCTGTGCCTCCGCATCTGGGCACAGTAAGGGAGTGCTGCTTCTTGGGGAAAAATATCGGCACAAAAACCACCGCATCCCCGTTGATTTGCTCCGCGAAATGTGTTACGCTCTCAGTGCTGGAAGCCCGGCACTGGCCGGGAAATTTTCGTTTATGGGAAGACAGGTATGGACTATTATCTTCTTGCAGATATGACGGTGCAGATCGGCTACGAGCTCGCGGTCGCCGGGGCGGAGACGTACCGGGTCGAGGAGACCATGCGCCGTGTGATCGAGGCATATGGCACGGAGGGACAGGCGTTTGCCATCCCGAACTGTGTTGCGGTGAGCTTCGTGACGCCGAATACGAAGCCGCTGACCATCATGAAGCGCGTGGGCTACCATGGCAACGACCTCGAGCGCATTGAAAAGCTCAACGCGCTCAGCCGGCGCATCTGCGCCGAGGTGCCGGATCCGGAGACGGCGCAGTGCTGGCTCAAAGAGACGACGGCCGCCGTCCGCAGCTACGCCGTGTGGATATATTACCTCGGCAATTTCATGGCGGCGGCGGGCTTTTGCTGCGTATTCGGCGGCACGGTGCGTGACTGGCTCTGGGCAGGGCTGAGCGGCCTGATCATCGGCTTTGTGACGCGCTGTATGGACCGGCTGGAGGTCAACCCGTTTTTCAGCACCATTGCGGCGTCCTTTTTCATGGCGCTGCCGGCGTATCTCGCTGCCGGGCTCGGCTGGCTCGACTGTGTGGCGGTCGTCATCATCGGCGCGCTGATGCTGCTCGTGCCCGGACTGCTCATCACAAATTCGATGCGCGACATCATCTACGGCGACACGAGCTCCGGCGTCAGCCGCATCGTGCAGGTGCTGCTCTCGGCGTTCGCCATCGCGCTTGGCACGGCGGCGGCGTGGCACGTCACGACGCCGATCTACGGACATGCGGAGGCGGCTGCGGCGCTGACCTATCCGCTCTGGGCGCAGGGTCTCGCGACGTTTGTCGCCTGCCTTGGATTTGTGATCCTGTTTAATGTCCACGACTGGGGCAGCGTTTTGTGCGCGCTCGGCAGCGCGCTGACATGGATCGTGTACCTGCTGTGCAGCAGGGCCGGGTTCAGTATCTACAGCGCCAACTTCTTTTCCGAGGTCGTGGCCGCCGTGTATTCCGAGGGCATGGGGCGCTGGCGCAAGTGCCCGGTCACGTCCTATCTGGTTATCTCCAGCATTCCGCTGCTGCCTGGCGCCGGTATTTATTATACGATGAGCATCGGCCTTTCGGGCTCCGTGCAGGCGGCGCTGCAGAAGGGACTGGAGACCGCCGGAATCGCGGGCAGCCTGGCTGTCGGTATCCTGCTGGTGTCGACGGTGTTTCGTGCAGTAAATGCACGCAGGCGCCGCGCATCTGCACCCGGACGCGAATAAACAGGGGGGCGAACCATGGAAAAATCGACTGTACTATTGTTTGATATTGATAATACACTGCTGGACTTCAGCGCCGGTGCGATGCAGGCAATGGAGGAGATCTTCCGCGCGGCAGGACTGCCGTATGCGCCGGAGATGTTCGCCGTGTTTCAGGTGGAGAACGACAAGCTCTGGGCGCGGATCGAGCGCGGCGAGCTGACGATCGCCGGGCTGCGGGACGTGCGCTGGCAGACGATCCTGGCGCGGCTCGGGCTGGAGGCTGACGGCGCGGCGATGGAGGATGCGTTCCACGACCGTCTGCATGAGAGCGCGGTCCCGGTCGCGGGCGCGCCGGAGGTGCTGGCGCGGCTGCATGGGAAATACCGCCTGTGCGCTGCAAGCAACGGGCCGTATGCGCAGCAGGTGAACCGTCTGCGCCGGGCCGGGATGCTCGATGCGTTTGAGCGGCTGTTCATCTCCGGGCAGATGGGCGCAGAGAAGCCGAGCCGGGTATTCTTTGACCGGTGTCTTGCGCAGCTGCCCGGTGTTCGGTCGGAACAGTGCCTGATGATCGGTGATTCGCTCACGGCGGACATTGCGGGCGGCAGGGCAGCGGGGATGCGCACCTGCTGGTTCGACCCCGCCGACCGCGGCGCGGCCATGTCGCCGCAGGCGGACTGGCGCATCACGCGGCTGGAGGAATTGTTCGATATTCTCTAAGAAAGCGCAAAAAGCAGACCGCCCTCGCTTTGCTGAGCGAGGGCGGCTTTCCTATATGCATACAAAAACGCGGGTGCAGATCACTCTGCACCCGCGCGGGTTTTGTGCGGTTTTCGGGGTCAGCCGAAGATCAGATCTTCATGCAGACGTCCCATGCACGCCAGATGACGGTGCGCAGGTTGCCGATGGCAACGCAGTCACCGACGCGGTGCACGTGACGGCCCTTGTCGCCAACCGGAGCCGGCACGAAGCCGATGCCGTTGATGACGTTGTCGCAAGCGACCTCGAAGGTCTTGCCGTCCTGACCCTTGACGGTGACGCCACCGTCGTGGATCTCGGTGATGGTGGAGTGCAGGTAGGTCGGGACCTTGTGGTACTCCATCGCGTCACGCAGGAAGGAGGTGTTTGCAAGGCAGGTAGCCTGAGCAGCAACCAGGTCGCCGGCGTACTCGACAATGATCGGGTGCTTGCCCTGGAGGATCAGGTCGTAAGCCGCCTCGCAGGAGGACTGGCCGCCGCCGAAGAACAGGACCTTGTCGCCGACTTCCTTCTTCTCCTTGAGCAGTTCGGTGAAGCTCATGGTCTTCTCGAAGCCCGGGATCATGGGCATGGTTCTCGGCACGGAGCCGGTGGCCACGATGATCTCGTCGAAGCCGCGCATGGTGCCAAGGTCGGTGACCTCGGTGTTGAAGCGGATGTCGATGCCCTGCTTCGCGACTTCCTTCTTGTACCACTCAATGAGTTCCTTGTCGTTCTCTTTGAAGCTCATCGCGGAAGCGGTGAGGAACAGGCCGCCGAGCTCGTTGGTCTTCTCGAAGAGGACCGGCTTGTGGCCGCGCTTTTTGAGGACAAGCGCGCACTCCATGCCGCCGATGCCGCCGCCGATGATGGCGACCTTCTTCGGGCTCTTGGTCGGAACGATCTTATACTTGTTGTGCTGCATGGTGGACGGGTTCAGCGCGCAGCGGCCCAGGTGCAGGGAATCCTGCGTGCTCTGGATGTTCGCCGTGCCCTTGAACTTCGCAAAGTTGAAGCAGCCGTTGTGGCAGCGGATGCAGGGCTTGATCTCGTCCTGACGGCCCTCGAGGATCTTGTGGATCCACTCGGGGTCAACGAGGTTCTGACGCGCGATGGCAACTGCATCGAGACGGCCGGCAGCGATCTCTTCCGCGGCCTTGACCGGATCCATACGGCCGGCGCAGGCGACGGGCTTGTCGGTGAACTTCTTGATGTGCTCGACGTACTCGAGGTTGCAGTTGTCGGGCATGTACTGAGGCGGATGTGCCCAGTACCATGCGTCGTAAGTACCGTTGTCGCAGTTGAACATGTCGTAGCCGGCATCGCCCAGGTACTTGATGGCCTTCTCGGACTCGGGCATGTCACGGCCGAACTCTTCGAAGTCGGTCTCATACGGCATAGCGCCCTTGCCCCAAGCCTTGGTCTTGGAGACGACGGAGTAACGCAGGGACACCGGGAAGTCGGCGCCGGCCTGACGCTTGATGGACTGCACGATCTCGACCGGGAAACGGAAACGGTTCTCGAAAGAGCCGCCGTACTCGTCGGTACGATGGTTCCAGTTGGCGATGGTGAACTGGTCAAGCAGATAGCCTTCGTGGACGGCGTGGATCTCAACGCCGTCGACACCGGCCTCACGCAGCAGCTTCGCGGTCTTGCCGAACGCATCGACCATCTCGTGGATCTCTTCGACGGTCATCGGGCGGGAGAGCATGTCCTCCTGCCAACGGTTCGGGGTAGCGGAAGCGGAAGCGCAGCAGTAGCTGACGTCGATGACGGGCTTGGCAAGGGCGCCGAGCACCTTGTTGTTGTTCAGAGTGACCATCCAGGGGGCAACAGCCATGGAGCGGCCGAAACCAGCGGCGAGCTGAATGAACAGCTTGGAGCCGGTCTTGTGGTACTCGACCATGTAGTCGGCGAGTTCCTTAAACATCTTCTTGTTCTGCCAGAGCCATCTGCGGCCCATGGTGTCGCGGACACACTGCATGCCCGGGAGAACCAGACCGACGCCGTCCTGTGCACGGTTGAGCAGGAAGTTCGCAGCTTCCTTATCAAAGTGGCAGGGCTCCAGCCATCCAAACAGAGAGGTGCCGCCCATGGAGCACTGGACAATGCGGTTTTTGATCTCGACATTGCCAATCTTCCACGGAGTAAATAGCGCGCTATACTTTTCGTCCATGAAATACATCCTTCCTTTTTCTTTTATTACGAAGATGATCCTGCTGTTGCTCTCGGCAGATCATCGAACGTTTTCGTAAGTATAACACCGCGGTGCAGTGAACACGATGCATACATACTGTGCATAGCATAACATACTTTTTGACAAAAAGCAATGAAATAAAATCGACCGGCTCGTATATTTTGCTCACAAAAAGCGTAAAAGAGTGACACAAGTGGCAGAAAGCGTCTGGAAATTCCAAAAAGAAGCAGCGCTGCAGAAAGCCAACGTTTAGTTAAATAATGGTATATTTTTTTGCAGTGTGTCAATTTTCGGACACATTGACTTCCGGGTGTTCAGCGAAAAAACTACTTGAAATCCAGCGGCGACTGTGGTATGTTAATGCTATTCTTTCTTAGACCTACAAAAAAGATATGTATTAGGAGGCTTTGCTATGAGCAAGCAACTGAACCGGGAGGAAGCCTGGGCACTGTTGACGGAGTATAACCAGGATCCGTTCCATCTGCATCATGCCCGCACGGTCGAGGGCGTCATGCGCTATTTCGCGCAGGAGCTCGGCTACGGCGACGAGGTGGATTTCTGGGGCATCGTCGGCCTGCTGCATGATCTGGATTTTGAGCGCTATCCCGATCAGCACTGCATCCAGTCGCAGGAGATCATGCGCGAGCGGGATCTCGACGAGCGGCTGATCCACGCCACAGCCAGCCACGGCTACGGCATCACGGTGGACATCCAGCCGGAGCACGAGATGGAAAAGGTGCTCTTTGCGACCGATGAGCTGACTGGCCTGATCGGCGCGGCGGCGCTGATGCGTCCGTCCAAGAGCGTGCAGGATATGGAGCTCAAGTCGCTCAAGAAGAAATATAAGAGCAGCGGCTTTGCGGCCGGCTGCTCGCGCGAGGTGATCCAGCGCGGCGCGGATATGCTCGGCTGGAGTCTGGACGAGCTACTGACGCGCACGCTCGACGCCATGCGCGTGGTCGAGCCGCTCGTGGCCGAACAGGAAGCCAAAGAAGCCAAATAAGAAAAGGCCGGGGATACGCCCCGGCTTTTTTTACATCTGCAACATTCGACTTGAATTCCTTGTGATTTGGTAGTATATTATCCTTAGCATCTGCACACACACCTGTGCAGCAAGGAGGCAACAGATTATGGTCATCTCAACCAAGGGGCGCTACGCGCTGCGCCTGATGATCGACCTGGCGCAGCATTGCGACGAGGGCTTCATCTCGCTCAAGACCGTGTCGCAGCGGCAGGATGTGTCCCTGAAATATATGGAGGCGATCGCAGCGGCGCTCAACCGCGCGAACCTCGTCAACAGCCAGCGCGGCAAGGAGGGCGGCTACCGCCTGAGCCGGCCGGCGAGCGAGATCACGGTCGCGGAGGTGCTGCACAGCACCGAGGGCAGCATGGCCGCCGTGTCGTGTCTTGACGCCGGGGAGAACGGCTGTGAGCGCGCGGCCCAGTGCCTGACGCTGCCGATGTGGAAAAAGCTCGACGCCGTTATGGATAACTACCTGTCCGGCGTGTCCGTGCAGGACCTGCTCGACGGCAAGGCATAAGGGCGCAGAACCGGGGAAAGAACGTGTGTTTTCTTTCCCCGGTTTTCTTTTTCGAATTCCTATTGACATCATGGGGAATACATGGTATCATTTACCCACAAAGCAAATAGGAATTAAAGGAGGACAGTCTCATGCGCGTCTACGCAGACAATGCGGCAACCACAAAGCTATCCCCCGCCGCAAAGGAAGCCATGCTTCCGTATTTTGACGAGATCTACGGCAATCCCAGCACGCTCTACACCCTCGGGCAGGAGGCGGCCGAGCATCTGCTCGCCTGCCGCACCGAGATCGCGCAGCTGATCGGCGCTGCCGACCCGCGCGAGATCGTGTTCACCTCCGGCGGCAGCGAGGCTGACAATCAGGCCATCATTTCCGCCGCCAGAAACGGCGCTCGCAAAGGGAAAAAGCATCTGATATCCACGAAATTCGAGCACCATGCGGTGCTGCACACGCTCGACAAGCTCCGTAAGGAGGGCTTTGACGTGACGCTGCTGGATGTGCACGAAAACGGCGTCGTCCGCGTCGAGGACGTGGCCGCGGCCATCCGGGACGACACGGCGCTCGTGTCCGTCATGTTCGCCAACAACGAGATCGGCACCATCCAGCCCATTGAGGCCATCGGCGCGCTCTGCCGTGAGCGGGGCATCCCGTTCCACACGGACGCGGTGCAGGCCGTCGGCCACGTCCCCGTGGACGTGCAGGCGATGCACATCGACCTGCTCTCGTGCTCGGCGCACAAGTTCCACGGTCCGCGCGGCGTCGGCTTTTTGTACGCCAGGCGCGGCATCCCGCTCACGAACATCATCGAGGGCGGCGCGCAGGAGCGCGGCAAGCGCGGCGGCACGGAGAACACTCCGGCTATCGCCGGCATGGCCGCAGCGCTGCGCGAGGCGGTCGACCACATGGCCGAGAACACGGAGAAAGTCACGCGCCTGCGCGAGACGCTCATCGCCGGCCTCTCGACCATCGAGCACGCCCGGCTCAACGGTGACCGCGACCGGCGTGTGCCCGGCACGGTGAACTTCTGCTTCGAGGGCATCGAGGGCGAGTCGCTGCTGCTCCTGCTCGACCGCAAGGGCATCGCCGCTTCGTCCGGCAGCGCCTGCACCTCCGGCTCGCTCGACCCCAGCCATGTGCTGCTGGCCATCGGCCTGCCGCACGAGGTGGCGCACGGGTCGCTGCGTCTGTCCGTGGGCGAATATAACACGGACGAGGAAATGGCGTACATCGTGGACAATGTCCGGCAGGTGGTCGCCTACCTGCGCAGCATCTCCCCGGTGTGGGACGAGCTGGAGACCGGCGCGCGCCCGCACCTGATTTGACACAATATAGATATAAAGGAGGCTTTCCTATGGCACTGTACAGCGAAAAGGTCATGGACCATTTTGAAAACCCCCGCAACGTTGGCAAGATGCCCGACGCCGACGGCATCGGTGAAGTCGGCAACGCCAAGTGCGGCGACATCATGCGGATGTATATCAAGGTAAACGACGGCATCATCTCGGACGTGAAGTTCAACACGTTCGGCTGCGGCAGCGCGATCGCGTCCTCGTCGATGGCGACCGAGATGATCAAAGGCAAGCCCATCTCGGAGGCGCTGGCACTGTCCAACAAGGCGGTCGTGGAGGCGCTCGACGGCCTGCCGGCCCAGAAGATCCACTGCTCCGTGCTCGCGGAGGAAGCGGTCAAGGCGGCCGTGAAGGACTACTACAACAAAAACGGCATCGCCTACGACGCCGCGCTCTTTGCAGAGCATGACTGCGCCGCCTGTCACGGCGGCTGATACCACCCTGCTGCTTCTCCTCTTCCCCCTTCTATGTTTTGCGGAAAGCACCCGTCTATTCGGCCGGGTGCTTTCTGTATGCCCGCAAAAAACACCCCCGCAGGTTTCCCGGGAAGCCTGCGGGGGCGCGGTGCGTCAGTAATAGATGCTGTTTCGCTTGGGCCTTGGTCGGAAGTGGATGCCCGACACCATGCCGAGCGCGGCAAACGTTGTGAACAGGGAAGAGCCGCCGTAGCTGAAAAACGGCAGCGTGATGCCGATGACGGGCGTGATGCCGATGCACATGCCGATGTTCTCAAACGTCTGGAACGTCAAAAACGCGGCCACGCCGAAGCACACGAGCGAGCCCATGTTGCTGCCCGAGCGGATGCCGACCATGACGCAGCGGATGATGATGATCAGCAGCAGCACGATGACGAGGATGCAGGCAATCATGCCGAGCTCCTCGCCGATGACGGCATAGATAAAGTCTGTGTGCTTGCCGGCGAGGGCGTTGGACTGGCTCTGCGTGCCGTGGCCGAGGCCCGCGCCGGTCCACTGGCCGGAAGCGAGCGCGATCTTGCTCTGGTGCGGCTGCCAGTTGATGCCGGTGTTCGTCGGGTCGATGCTGGAGTCATACGGCGCGAGGATGCGGTTTTTCTGATAGTCGTGCAGCACGAATTTCCACAGCAGCGGGATCATCGCGGCGATGGCCGCGAAGCCGATCGCAAACCAGTGCAGCGCAAAGCCCGCGGCAAAGAGCATCACGAGGAAGATGGAGAAAAAGATCAGCGCCGAGCCGAGGTCAGACGACACGACGAGGATCAGCCCGAACAGCAGCACGAAATGGCCCGCCAACTGCGCGACCGACCACACGGAGTTGAGGTCGTGGTATTCTTTCAAGTAGCTGATCTGCTTTGCCAGAATGATGATGAACGTGAGCTTGACGACCTCCGTCGGCTGGATGCCGATGCCGAAAAAGCGCAGCCAGCCGGTGTTGCCGGTGTTGTCGCTCACGCCGAAGGGGATCAGCAGCAGCAGAAAGACCACGTTGAACGCGCACAGGATCTGCCACTTGTCGGCCAGCACATCCACGTCCAGCACGGTCATGACCACGAACGCGAAAACGCCGAGGATGAGCGACGCGCTCTGCACGATGACATACTTGGCCGAGTGGTACGATGCCGTGGCGCTCGAGATGACGACGATGCCGAAAATGGCGCAGATGAGGCCCATCACGAGCAGGAAAATATCCGCCCGGTGAAAAAACTCCTTTGCGTAGGACATAGCTTTTTTCATAATGGCCTCCTTTCCGCCGCGGCGGCGTTTTGAAATCGGCGCTTATTATATCACACAAAACGACTTTACGCAACGGCCGAAACCGTGCTATAATACTTCTTCAGAATCGGAGGGATATCATGCAGGAATATCTGACCCACAGCGAAGCGGAGACCGAACAGGCCGGCGCGGACTTTGCGCGCGCCCTGCCGGACGGCAAGGTCGTGGCCATGTACGGCGAGCTCGGCAGCGGAAAGACCGCCTTTGTGCGCGGCATGGCCCGCGGCATGGGGCTGACGTGCCGCGTCTCGAGCCCGACGTTCACGATCGTGAACGAATATGAAGGGCCCCGCGAGCTGATCCATTTTGATATGTACCGTCTCGGCAGTGCCGACGAGCTGTTCGACATTGGCTGGGAGGATTATGTCAACCGCGGTTCCGTCTGCGCCGTCGAGTGGAGCGAGAACGTGGAGGACGCTTTTTACGGCGACGAGGTCGTGGTCCGGTTTGAAAAACTCGGCCCGACGACCCGGCGCATCACGATCACGGAAGGGAGCGGGACATCATGCTGATCCTCGCACTGGAGTCCTCGGCCAAGGCGGCGTCGGTCGCCCTGTGCCGCGATGGAGTGCTCATTGCCCAGAGCCAGCAGTGCAGCGGCCTGACGCACAGCTGCACGCTGCTGCCGATGGCGGAGCAGATGCTGAAAAATACCGATACCAGGCTTGCGGACGTCGACGCCATCGCCGCCGCGCGCGGGCCGGGCTCGTTCACCGGCGTGCGCATCGGCGTGTCCACGGCCAAGGGGCTTGCCTGGGGCGCGCAGAAGCCCGCCATCGGCGTGTCGACGCTCGAGGCCATGGCGTATCACGGTCTCGCGGCGGGGGAGGGCGCGCTCGTGTGCGCGGCCATGGATGCCCGCCGCAGCCAGATCTACAACGCCCTGTTCGAGATCCGGGGCGGAAAACCGGTGCGGCTTTGTGAAGACCGTGCGATTTCGCTCGCGGAGCTGGGCGAAGAACTGGGAAAAATGCAGAAATCCGCTTTTCTGGTTGGCGACGGCGCACAGTTGTGTTATAATACATGTTTGGACATGGGCATCCCTGCGGTGCTGGCGCCGGGCAATCTGGTCAGCCAGAGCGCGTGGGGCGTGGCCATGGCCGCCTTCGGGCAGACGCCGGCCCCGGCGGAGGAACTGCTCCCGGTCTATCTGCGCCTGTCGCAGGCCGAGCGGGAACGCCAGGCGCGGCTGGCTGCTCAGGCGGCGCAAGAATGAAAAATTGAATCAACAAAGGAGACGACGAGATGAGTAAAGTTCACGTTTTTGACCACCCGCTGATCCAGCACAAGCTCTCGATCCTGCGCGACAAGAACACCAGCGTCAAGGAATTCCGGGAGCTGATTTCCGAGATCGCCATGCTGATGTGCTTTGAGGCTACGCGTGACCTCCCGCTCGAGGAGATCGACGTGGAGACCCCGGTTGCCACGGCGCACTGCAAGCACATCGCCGGCAAGAAGCTGGCCATCGTGCCGATCCTCCGCGCCGGTCTCGGCATGGTCGACGGCATGGTCACCCTGATGCCGAACGTCAAGGTCGGCCACATCGGCCTGTTCCGCGACCCGCAGACGCTTGAGCCCGTGAAGTATTACTTCAAGATGCCGCCCGACATTGCCGAGCGCGACGTCATCATCGTCGATCCCATGCTCGCCACCGGCGGCAGCGCGTCCGCCGCGGTGCAGTTCATGAAGGAAGTCGGCTGCAAGCACATCAAGCTCATGTGCATCATCGGCGCCCCCGAGGGCGTGGCCGTGATGCAGAAGGAGCATCCGGATGTGGACATCTACGTCGCAGCGCTCGACGATCATCTCAACGAGCACGGCTACATCGTCCCCGGTCTGGGCGACGCGGGCGACCGCATCTTCGGCACCAAGTAATTCTCTCCTGTTGATCCGTAAAGCAAACACCCGGTATTGGCGCGCCAATACCGGGTGTTTTTTTGCCCTTTTACTGCAGGTTCAGGTGCTTGCGCAGCATGCCGTGCGTGAGAAAGAAAAAGCCCGCGCAAAACGCCAGCGCGCCCACACACGCGCAGCCGAGCACGGTCCAGAGCGCCTGCAGCACGGTCATCGTGCTGACGGCCGCGCTGGCCGACCCGTAGAACGCGCCGAAGATCAGCGTCAGCACGATGCGCGTGCCGATCCAGAGCACGAAGAAGAACACGACGGACATGAGCCCCTTGTTTTTCTTGAAACTCTGACCGATCGCCATGGCGGCGTAGGTCATCAGGCACAGGGCAAGGCCGCACAAAACCACCAGCACGACCACGCCGACGGTGAGCCAGCCGGCCTGCGCCTGCGTGATTGTCGGCATACTGTACGGTGCGCCGAAGGTAAAAGCAAACCGGAACCGGACGACGTCCTCGAAGCCGCCGAGTATGCCGGACAGCAGCAGGCCGAGCGCGTCGACCGCGAACGTGCCGAGAAACCACACGATCGAGACGATCAGCTTCGAGAAGATCAGCTCCGTCGTCGAGACCGGCAGCGTGAACATCAGGTAGCCCTCGTCCGTCATCAGGTTGCGGTAAAACCGCAGGATCATGAGCACGACCGTCGTCACGACGGCGGCGATGAGTGAGAGTGAAAACACGAACGACACGAGCGCGCCGATGGCGCGGATCAGAAAGCCGTTCTGGTTTTCACACAGGCGGGTGATGAGGTTCGTGAACAGGCCGAGCACCGGCACGGCCGCATACAGCGGCAGCATGATGCGCGCTGTCGCGCGAAAATCCTGCTTTAAGAGTTTTCCTAGCATCTGAATACCTCCCGAAACACAGCGTCCACCGATTTGCCCTCCCTGGCGCGCAGCTCGTCGGCCGACGACTGCAGCAGCAGATGGCCGCGGTTGAGAAACGCCACGTCGTCGAGGATGTTCTCCACGTCCGCGATCAGGTGCGTGGAGATGACGACGGCGGCCTCGGGGTTGTAGTTGCTGATAATGGTGTTGAGAATGAAATCGCGCGTCGCAGGGTCGACGCCGCCGATCGGCTCGTCGAGCAGGTAGAGCTTCGCCTTGCGGCTCATGACGAGGATGAGCTGCACCTTTTCGCGCGTGCCCTTCGACATCTGCTTGATCTGCTGCTTGGGCTGGATGCCGAGCCGCTGCATCATCTGCACGGCCGCGCCGCGGTCAAAATCATCGTAAAAATCGCCGAAGAACGCCAGCAGCTGCAGCGTCGTCATCCAGTCGGCAAAATAGGTGCGCTCCGGCAGATAGGACACGATCTTCTTCGTTTCCCTGCACGGCGCCTTGCCGTCGATGAGAATTTCCCCGGCGTCCGGCGTGAGCAGGCCGTTGGCCAGCTTGATGAGCGTGCTCTTGCCGCTGCCGTTCGGGCCGAGCAGGCCGACGATGTGCCCCGGCTCGACCGAGAGGTCCACGCGGTCGAGCGCCGGCTCCGCGCCGTAGCTCTTGCACAGACCCTTGCATTCGAGAATTGCCATGTTACATTTCCTCCTTTGCCTGCCGCAGATCCTGCTGCAGCAGCTCGAGCGCCTGCGCCCGGTCATAGCCGAGCTGCGCCAGCGCCTGCCAGAATGCGTCGATACCGGCCTGCGCCAGCCGCCGCTTTTCCCGGTCGATGCGCGCCAAATCCTCCGTCACGGTGCGGCCGGCCGTGCGCTGCGTCCGAATCAGCTCCAGACGCTCGAGCTCGGCGAGCGCGCGCTGCATCGTGTTCGGATTCACGCCGGCGTCGGACGCGAAGTCGCGCACCGACGGCAGCTTGCTCCCGGGCGGAAACTGCCCGAGAATGATCGCGCGGGCGATCTGGTCCACGAGCTGCGTGTAGACAGGCGCGTCGTTGCGGATGTTCCAGTTCATGATGCCGCCTCCTGTCGAAATTGTGTATCGCTGTATTAAGCGATTAAGACAATAACACGATGTGCGCGGGATGTCAAGCCCAATTTTGCAAAAAAACAAAAACCGCCCGCAGCGATCGCTGCGGGCGCAAAGATTGCAGATTCAGATTTCGATTTCTTCCTTGACCGTGTCTTCCGCGAACGGAAGCGCAGCGGCCCTTCGCTGTGCGAGCAGGCCGGGGAGGATGGACACCAGACTGCCGCAGAGGATGCACGCGATACCGGCGAGCATATTGCCCGGGATTGCCTCGTGCAGCACCAGAAACGCCAGCAGCGGCGCGAGCGCGGGCTTGAAGAAGAACACGAGCGACGTTGTCTGCGCACTCGTGACCTCCATCGACAGGAAGTAGCAGGTAAAGCCGATACCGGTCACGCCGACGTAGATGAAGAGCACGATCGGGAGGTTGGTCAGCGTGTAGCCGGTGAAGAAGGGGATGCTCGCAAACGTGTCCAGACCGGCGGCCGTCAGGCCGGCAGAGAGGGCCGGAATGTGTGTCAAACCGGCGATCGCGATCATCTCGGCCGCGCCGAACAGAAAGCCGAAGCACGTCACGACGATGCCGCCGAAGCGCGCGCACTGGCGCTTGCCGCACACGCCGTAGAGCGCGAACAGCAGCGTCGCCAGCAGGACGTACACCACACCGAGCGCATCGAGCCGCAGGTGCCACGGCTGGATGATGAGCACGATGCCCGCCACGTCCAGCACGAGGCCCGCAATCTGGTTTTTCGAGATCGTCTCGTGCAGGAGCAGGAAGGCGAACAGCGTCACGAACACGGGGTTGCTGGAAAACAGCACGCCGACGACCGAAGCCTGGATGCGCGTGACGGATAGCTGATACAGCGACATACTTACCGCGATGCCCATCAGGCCCAGCAGGGCAAACGAGCCGAGCGCTTTGCCGTCAAGCTTCCGGCCGCGCTTTTTCAGTTCGCGCACGGCGAAAGGAATGAGCACCAGCCCGCCGACGAGAAACCGGCTGAAATTGAGCTGGATAGGGTTGAACTGTCCGGAGATCAGCTTCAGCGCGACCTCCATGCTGGAAAACAGCAGCGTCGTGACCGCAATGTACAGATCTGCGCCTTTAGCCTCGTTTCATACTTTGTTTCGTACTTGCACAAGCGGTTTCCGTTGTAACACTGTTTTGGACGCTTGTCAAGAAACGTCAAATATCCGACAAGCAAAACCGGCGCCCGGTGTCAGCCGGGCGCCGGGGCATATGCAGTTTGCTCAGCGCGGCAGGCGGCCGGCGTTGCGCTCCCAGAACACGCCGTCGGCGTAGCCCTGGATGGCGGGGTTTGTCTCCGCCAGCTCCAGCCGCTTTTCGGCCCAGGCGCAGTACTGCTCGCTGCGCTCGATGGCGACGAAGCGGCGGCCGAGCTTCTTCGCCGTCACGGCCGTAGAGCCGGAGCCGGCGAAGGGGTCGAGCACGATGCCGCCGGGGTCGGAGCTTGCGAGGATGAGCTTGGCCAGCAGCTTTTCGGGCTTTTGCGTCGGGTGGGCGGTGTTTTCCGGCATGGACCAGTAGGGCACGGAGATATCGTCCCAGAAGTTTGACGGGCACGTGTTGCGGAATTTGCCGTCCGGTGTCTCCTCCCAGTCCTTCGGCCGGCCGTCGGCGCGGTAGGGCGCGCGCACGCGGCGGCGCACCTTCACGGCGTCGACATGGAACGTGTAATCGTCCGTGCGGGTGGCGAACCAGATGTCCTCCATGCCGTTTTTCCAGTTGCGCTGCGCGCCGCGGCCCTTTTCCCGCTGCCAGGTGATGCGGTTCTGCAGCCGGAAATAGTCCTTGAGCGTCATGCCGATGACCGGGCTCGAGCGCCAGTCGCAGCAGACGTAGACCGAGGCGTCCGGCTTGAGCAGCGGCAGCAGCAGCTCGATCCATGCGCGCGTAAAGGCGGCGTAGTTTGCGTCCGTCGTGCGCCGGAAGCCGCCGCCGGAAAAGTCCTTGGTTAGGTTGTACGGCGGGTCGACGATCAGGAGGTCTGCAAAGCCGCGCGGCAGGTGCGGCGCGACCTGAAACGTGTCGCCGCAGATGGTGCGGCCGCACACGGCGTCGAGCGGCACGTCCTCCGTCACGCGCAGGCAGCGCGCGAGATACTCCGGCGCGTCCTCCGGCAGAAAGTCTATGGTCTTGTTGCGTTCGGCTTTCATGGTGTCACCTCGCAAGGGAAAAGCGGCTGTTTTGCGGGCGCATCAGGTCTCTCCCATGGCGTAGACCATGTCCCAGAAGCGCAGGTCAAACAGGCAGCACGTTTGGAAGATCTCGCACAGATGCTGTGTTGTCTGCTCGTCGATGTCCGCGCCGAGCGCGTCGATCCGGTCGATGAGCGCCTGATTCGTCTGGCGGTACTCCTCCGAAACGTAGCCCGCGAACCACGCGCCGTAGTGTTCGTTTTGAAGCGCGTCCGGATAGCGCGCCGCCATCTCCTGCGCGATGTAGGCATAGCTCCATGAGCAGTTTAAGAGCGTCACGAGTCCGGTCAGCACGTCCCCGGCCTGCGCCTCGCAGAGCATATAGTGGCTGTAGGCGCTGTTGTCGATGTGCGGGCGCGCGCGGCGGATCTCGTCTTCCGTGACGCCGAGGCGCTGCATGTACGGCAGATGCGTGCGGAATGTCTCGCCGATCGTGTTCGCCAACTCTCCGCTCAGAAAGCGGATCTGCTCGAAATCATCGGCCTTCTGGATGATGGCCGCGAAGATCTTCACGTAGTCCTTGAGGTAGAGATAGTCCTGCAGCATATAGTAGCGGAATTTTTCCATCGGCAGCGTGCCGTCGGCCATCTGCATCACGAACGGGTGGGAGAGGTACCGCGGCCAGATGTCCTGCACACACGCATGGAGCCGCTGCGAGAGCTTTGTGCCGTTATGCCCGCTCATTTGTGCGCAATGATGGCGACATAGCCGCCGCTCTGGTAGCCGGGCACGACGTCCTCCACGACCTCGTTGGTGTACATGGGGTTGCGCAGCAGCGTCTGATAAAAGTCAAAATCGTGGAAGCCGAGTGCCTTGAGCGCGTCGATCTTCTCCTCGGTGGAGTGCCACACGCCCGCGCAGCACAGCTCGAGTGGGTACGGCAGCTTGGGCATAACGCCGCTGAGCGACGGGTGGTCGAACGTGCCGGCCTCCTTTGCCAGCAGATACATGAAGCCGAACGCGCTCTCCTTGGGCACGTCCAGGGAAATAAACTTACCGTTCGGCTTGAGCGCCTTTTTGCAGACACCAAATGCGCGCGTCAGATCCTCCATATAGCTGGAGCTGCCGTTGAGGTAGATCACGTCGTAGGCATTTTCCTCCAGCTCGGCGTCCTCAATCGCGCCGAACGCGATCACGTTCACGCCGCGCTTTTGCGCGATCGCGCCCATGTCGTGCGAGGGCTCGATGCCCTCGATGCCGCTGCAGTCGATCATGCTCTCGAACAGGCCGCTGCCGCAGCCGACGGAGAGCACGCGCTTGCCGGCAATGTCGCCGAGTGCGGTCTGAAACAGGCGCAGCTCGCTCTGAAACAGGTTGTCGTTTTCCATAAACCAGGCATCATACTGCGCCGCATAGCCGTCAAATTTCGGTTTCATCATCAAAGGTCCTTTCTAAGTATCATTTCGTTTGCCGTAGCCGGCGGACGCGCCGCGCGGACAAAAATCAACGGTTTTTTCATTATAGCATACAAGTGTTTTGCCTGCAATCCCGCAATGTCAGGGGCGGAGTGGGAAGCGTGAAAAAGAAAAAACGGCAAATCTCTCATGAGATTTGCCGTTTTTTGTGGAAAAGGTATCGCGTTTTGATAGAATTTCCCGGAGGGGGGGTCACCTGCCCTTCAGGGGGGTCAACCGGGTCCGAGGGGGGGCACTTGCCACAGGGGGTTCAAAGTGAACGATTACTGATTTGCCTTTTCCTCCAGCGCACGGATACAGTCGGAGAGCGCATCGATTTTCCTCATGAGCATACGGAATACCTCTGCATACATTTTTGCATTCATTAATGCAGAATTCATGCTTTCCTGATCTGTCATGCTAAGACGGATGGCGTCATCGCCAGCATAGCCATAAGCAGTCATCAGTCGCCCCTGAGCTATAACAACTGCCATATCGTTCAATGAAAAGCTCTCTTGGTGGCCCAGCGCGGCATAAAGCTGCTTGATGACCTGCACCTGAGTAGAGTATTGCGTTCCGGGATTTCTAAAACGTAGCATTCTTTCACCACTCTCAAATGTAGATAGTCATATTATGCTTCTTTGACCACGAAAAATCTACATTTAAAGGCCCACTTCGCAGGGGGCAATGTTGAATTTATCAGGTTCTCGCAGTATAATGACCACAGAAAACAATAAGTGGGTGAAAGCAATATGGCCGACGAAAAGAAAGTATGGGGAATTCACACACAGGATGATAGTCTTTTCCTACAAGGCAATGTGATTGCAATCGGATGGAAAGAGATGGGAGATTTATCTGTTCTCGCTCCAGACCGTGAATCGTTTAGAGACAAGTACCTTGCTGTGTTCCCTGATGCAAAAAAGGGCAGCGTTGCGACCAGTTCAGGTATGCTTTTCCGCTTTGTGCATGAGATGCAAATTGGTGATTACGTTGTATTCCCGTCAAAGACTGACAGAATGGTGAACATAGGTGTCGTGGAAAGCGAGTACCAGTATTCACCAGATGCAATAGAGTACAAACAGCAACGTAGTGTTAAGTGGATAAAACACCTGCCGCGCATGTCGTTTTCTCAGGGGGCTCTTTATGAGATCGGATCATTCATGTCACTTTTCACCGTGAAAAACTACGCGGATGAGTTTCTTTCTGCACTCGACAAGGGATTTAAAAAGAGCCTTCCAGAGGAAGATGAGAGCGTTGGTGCTACCGCAGAAGAAATAATCGAGAACACAAAGGATTTCATTCTCAAGGAAATCAGCCGTCAACTAAAAGGTTATGATCTTGAAGAGTTTGTAGCGGATTTGCTACAGGCAATGGGTTATAGGACCACGGTTTCTCCCCATGGTGGGGATAGTGGAATCGACATCACTGCCTATAAAGATGAACTCCCGCCTCGAATTCTTGTTCAAGTAAAGAGTCAGGATGGGGATATAAAGGAAACCACCATTCAGTCTCTCAAGGGTGCAATGCACGAAGGCGACTATGGCCTATTCGTCACGCTTTCCAATTATACAAAAAACGCAAAGAAATACCTCGAAAACACACCTATCATCCGGGGAATTAACGGGATGGAGCTGGTGGAACTCGTGTTGAAATACTATGGTCAGCTCAGTGAGAAGTATCAGAAAATGATCCCGTTAAAGATGGTTTACATACCTGTGACAAGAGAGCAGGAAGAATAAGGAGCCGCGATATGCATCCTCTTTCAAGGCAATTCGCAGAATACTGCGAAAGCCACTTTAATCTCGAACATCATGTGAATCGCCATTACCAATCGCTTCCAATATGTATTATTGATTGTGTATACTCACTTCGAGCAAAATATGAAGCAATAACTCTACCCATAGTACAGCGTTATGCCGATGCTTTTATGGCCGGGGACAAATACGCCGCAGGGGATACCACATCTGCGCTGGTTGAACGAATAGAGCAATGCGGGGGGCCTCGTTTCTTTGCCGAAAGAGTTATAAAGAATCATCAGAAATTGGGGCGTTCTCTGGTGCCTAAAGAGGATGCGGTATATCAATTGGCCCGGTATTTGAAACTACTACAAATTGAGACAATCGAAGACTTCCGCGAGTTTGAGTCTCCTGAGCTGCTGGAAACTGTTATTCGTGCAGTTAAAGGGCTCTCAGATGCCGGGGTGAATTACCTGTTTATGCTTGCAGGAGATCCAAATAGGGTAAAGCCGGATGTTCACATTCATCATAGCATTGTCGACGCGTGCGGTATGGATGTCTCAAATGAAGAGTGCCAGATTCTATTCACCGAGGCAGTTGAATTACTAAAAGGCGCGCATCAGGGGTTGACGGTGGCAGATCTTGATAATACGATCTGGCGTTTCTACTCAAAAGCGAGCTTTTAAACCTCAAATTGAACGATTACCCTCTGTGAGAACGATACCCCTCAAATTGAACAATACCCCTCTGTGAGAACGATTTGTCCGGGAAGGGGTGCCGGGAACACCTGAAAAAGCAAAAACGCCGCTGCGGAAATGGCTCCGTAGCGGCTGCTTTTTTATTGCCGGTTACCGAAAAAGCCCTGAAATCAAGGGCTTTCGGGCAAAGAGAAAAGGTAGGCAATTTCTATCAAAATTACCTACCTTTTGTGGCGGAGAAGGAGGGATTCGAACCCTCGATACCCTTGTGGGGTATACACGATTTCCAATCGTGCGCGCTCGACCAGGCTACGCGACTTCTCCACGTTCTGTTCGGGTTGCTTACATTTTAAGTTGTCAGCTTGCACATTATAATCAAGATTCGTCATAAAGTCAAGTACCATTTTAAAAGAAACGCATTTTTTGTGCGGATTTGTCTCAGCCCAGCAGACAGGCGAGCAGGTTTCGCACGGCTTGGGCGTGGCAGCGGTCCTGCTGCGCCATGGCGGCCAGCGTTTGGTGCAGCGGGGACGACGCGGTGTTCGCCGCCGCGTCGAGCCGCTCCGCCAGCTTAAGCTCCTGCGTATAGACGCAGCGCAGATCCTGCGCGGCCGTGCCCAGACGCGGGCAGGCGGCGGGCGGGACGCAGCGCTCGCCCGTGCGCAGAAAATACTCCACCTGCAGCTCCTTCTGATGTGCCCGCTCCTGCGCCGCGATGCCGAGCAGCTGCTGCCGCCCGGCGCGGATGCGCTGCGAGAGCGCTGTGTAAAACGCAGCCCCGGCCGCCTTGGCGCGGATGCACTCGGCGAGTAGATCGGTCAGCGTGTCGGCTTCCGGCGGCGTGGTCACGGGCGCGTCCATGCTGCCCGCTACACGCTGCCAGACGCGCTGAAATGTGCGGTTGTCAAGAAAAACGGAATCCTGCATCGTCCATACCCCCACACCATGCTATGGCCCGGCTTGCAAAAACGTGCAAAGTGTGCCATAATCACGGCAGAGATCAGGCATCGGAGGCGACCATTATGGCTCGATTTTTCATAGCAGGTACGAATTTCCCGAATGGCCGGGCGATCATCCGCGGCCGCGACGCCGACCACATCCGCGTGCTGCGTCTGCGCGCGGGCGACGACATTGTCATCTGCGACGGCGCGGGGCGCGACTATAAGTGCCGCCTGGTACAGACGCTGGAGCACGAGGCCGAGGCCGAGGTCATCGAGGTCGTGCCGTGCAAGGCAGAGCCCACTGTGCGCTCGACGGTGTTTGCCGGCCTGCCGAAGGGAGAGCGCAGCGATTTTCTCGTGCAGAAGTGCACGGAGGCAGGTGCCGCCGAGATCGTGTTTTTCTCCTGCACGCGCTGCGTGGCCAAGGCAGTCAATATGGAAAAGAAGCTCGAGCGCTGGCAGCGCATCGCCGAGGAGGCGGCCAAGCAGTCCGGCCGCGGCATCATCCCGCAGGTGCGCTATGAGGCGGACTTCGTCGCTGTGCTCAACGACGCGCTGCACACCGATCTGCCGCTGTTCATGTACGAGACCGGCGAGCGCGAGACGATCCGCGACGCGATCGAGCACACGGCGTCCCCGATCGCATCGGCGGCCATCATCACGGGGCCGGAGGGCGGCTTTGCCGAGTTCGAGGCCGACATGGCCCGCAAGCTCGGTATGCACATCTGCTCCATGGGCGAGCGCATCCTGCGGTGCGAGACGGCTCCGGTCGTCGCGCTCACGGCGCTGATGTACGGCACCGGCAATTTGTAAACTTTTTTTGAAGTTGGGGCTTGACAAGCCCTGCGTGTGTATGTAATAATACTCGACGCAATCAAATAAATATCCGTCGAAACCTCAAGGATCGGCCCGGCCGAGACTGGAGGCGGAGGAACTCTGGAGAATCCCGCATGAAAGCGGGTGCCGAAGGTGCAAGGCGAAAGCCGAATCTCTCAGGCAAAAGGACAGAGCGAGTGCCCGATGTGTGCGGGCGTTCAAGCGCTGTTTGTTCTCTGGAGCTGCTGGTCAAAACGACCGGCAGCTTTTTGCTTTGCAAAAATTCAATGCAGAGGGAGAAACAACATGGATACCTTACTCAAAATCGTGCAGACCATCAACATGTACCTGTCAGACTATGTGCTGATCATCCTGCTCCTCGGCGCGGGTCTGTATTTTACCATCCGCACGCGGTTCGTGCAGGTGCGCTGCTTCGGCGAGGGCTGGCGGCGCTTCTTCGGCGAGTTCAGTCTCAACGGCGAGAAGCACAAATCCGGCATGAGCTCGTTCCAGGCACTGGCGACGGCCGTCGCGGCGCAGGTCGGCACCGGCAACATCGTCGGCGCCTGCGGCGCGATCCTCATCGGCGGCCCCGGCGCGATCTTCTGGATGTGGATCATCGCGTTCTTCGGCATGGCGACGATCTATGCCGAGGCGGTGCTCGCGCAGGAGACGCGTGTGGTCGAGTCGGACGGCACGGTCCTCGGCGGCCCGGTGTACTACATCAAGCGCGCGTTCCCGAACGGCTTCGGCAAGTTCCTGGCCGGTTTCTTCGCGGTCGCGATCATTCTGGCGCTCGGCTTCATGGGCTCCATGGTGCAGTCCAACTCCATTGGTGAGGCGTGCCAGAACGCATTCCATATCCCGAGCTGGGTCATGGGCCTGATCGTTTCCGCCATTGCGGCGTTCATCTTCATCGGCGGCGTGCAGCGCATCGCCTCCGTCACGGAGAAGATCGTGCCGGTCATGGCCTGCCTGTATCTGGTCGGCGGCCTGATCGTGCTCTTTGCCCGCATCCGCTACGTGCCGGAGACCTTCGGCATGATCTTCAAGTACGCCTTCGTGCCGCAGTCCATCATCGGCGGCGGCATCGGCTATGCGCTCAAGACGGCCATCAGCCAGGGCGCCAAGCGCGGCCTGTTCTCGAACGAGGCCGGTATGGGCTCCACGCCGCACGCGCATGCGCTGGCCAACGTCAAGAGCCCGCACGAGCAGGGCACGGTCGCAATGATCGGCGTGTTCATCGACACGTTCGTCGTCCTGACCATGACGGCGCTCGTCGTCATCTCCACGCTCTACGCCGGCAACGGCCCGCTGGCCCACGGCGCGGTCGACGGCATCTCCAAGACGAACATGGCGCAGCTCGCGTTCTCGAGCGTGTTCGGTGATACGCTCGGCAATGCGTTCGTGGCCATCTGCCTGCTGTTTTTCGCGTTCTCGACGATCGTCGGCTGGAACCTCTTCGGCCGCATCAATGTCAACTATCTCTTCGGCAAGAAGGCAAACCTTGCCTACTCCATCATCGCTATTATCTTCATCTTCCTCGGTTCCTGCCTGTCCAATGATCTGGTCTGGGAACTGACGGATATGTTCAACCAGCTCATGGTGCTGCCGAACATGATCGCACTCGTTGCGCTGTCCGGCATCGTGGCCGTGGCCGCACGCAAGCGCAGCGACGAGCACGAACTGCGCAAGTAACATCCCAACAGAAAAACCGCCCTGCACCGATCGGTGCAGGGCGGTTTTTGCATGTTCGCTTATTTGCAGCGGCGCAGCACCTCGAGCGTGTAGCGCCAGACGCGCTGCACGGAGGCAATGTGCATCCGCTCGCGGCAGGTGTGGATCTCCGTCAGGTTCGGGCCGAAGGACACGCAGTCGAGCCCCGGCAGCTTCCCGGCAAACAGTCCGCACTCGACGCCGGCGTGGATGGCTTCCACCTTCGGATCGCGGCCGTACTGTTCGCGGAAGACCGCGACCATGCGCTCGCGCAGAGGCGAGTCCTTGCGGTATTCCCACGCGGGGTAGTCGCCCGAGACGGCCACCGTGCCGCCGAGCTGCGCCATCAGGCAGCGCAGACGCGCGACGAGCATCTCCTTTTGCGTGGACACGCTGCTGCGCACGCAGAACGACGCCTGCACGGTGTCCGCATCCGTCGTCAGGATGCCGAGATTCAGCGACGTCTGCACGAGACCCGGAATGTCCCGGCTCATGGCCTGAATGCCGTTCGGCAGGCAGCAGAGCATGCACACGGCGCGCTGCGTGGACGCCACGTCCATCGGCGGCTGCTGCGCCTGGGCTGCGTCAACGCGCACGGACACATCCGGGTCGGCGGCCGCGTATTCGTGCCGGAGCGCGGCGTCCATGTCTGCGATCGCCGCCTGCGCGGCTGCTGCATCGGCCACGGCGATGACAGCCCGGCTCTCGCGCGGGATGGCGTTATCCTTCAGGCCGCCGGCGACGGAGACGAGCCGCAGCGGCGTGCGCGCGCCGACGGCGTACAGCACGCGGCCCATGAGGAGGTTTGCGTTGCCGCGGCCCTTGTCGATCTCTGCGCCCGAGTGGCCGCCGAGCAGACCGCCGACCGTCACGGTCAGCGCTGTGCCGGAAAACGGCGCGCGCGTGACCGGCAGCGTGCACACGGACACGTTGCCGCCGGCGCAGCTGACGGTGAGCACGCCCTCGTCCTCGGAGTCGAGGTTGAGCATCGTGCGCCCCTTCAGCACGGAGGCGTCCAGTGCGGCCGCGCCGAGCATGCCGGTCTCCTCATCGACGGTGATGACGACCTCGAGCGGGGGGTGGGGGATGTCGCCCGCAGCCAGGATCGCCAGCGCCATGGCCACGGCGATACCGTCGTCCCCGCCGAGCGTTGTGCCGCGTGCGCCGATCGTATCGCCGTCCACGAAGAGGTCGAGCCCCTCGCGGGCCATGTCCTTCGTGCAGTCCGGCGCAGTCTCGCAGACCATGTCCATGTGCCCCTGCAGAATGACCGGGGCGGCGGATTCATACCCCGGCGTGCCGGGTGCGAAGATGATGACATTGTTGTGCGCGTCCTGAATGCAGCGCAGCTGATGTTCGGCTGCGAAGCGAACAAGGTAATCGCTGATGGCTTTCGTGTTGCCGGAGCCGTGTGGGATGGCGCACAGCTGCTCAAAACAGGAAAAGACAGCGCGCGGCTCCAGATGATCGAGAATCGGCATGACAAATCTCCTTTGCTGGTGAAATGGACCCGGCGGACACGCTGCTGTGCCCGCCGGGGATGGTTACGATTCGGCCGGGATCTGCACCCGGGACAGGGAGGCGCGGATGTTGCCGGTGAACAGCAGACTCAGGCGGCGGATCTGCGCCTCGAGATCCTCTTTCATCCCGTTTTCGAGCCATTCGTAGAAAATGTCCGTGATGCCGAAGCGGTAGAGGTCGCACACGAGCTTTTTGTCCGCCTCGCTCACGCGCAAGCCGTGGGCCTGTGCCTCCACATAGCTGCGCATCATTTCCCCGGAAATGCGGTCCACATGCTTTTCCAGCTCCAGACGGTGCGAGGAGGTGTAGATGTGGTACACGGCGCGCTTGTGCTCGCGCGCGAAGCGGGAGGCGGAGATCATACATTCCTCCCAGCTGCCGGTGGCCTCAAATTCATCGAGCGCGCGCTCGGTCTCGCGGTGGAGGATGGTGTCCAGCAGCTCGTACAGATCGGAGTAATGGTAGTAAAACGTCCGGCGTGTGATCTGACACTCGTCCACGAGCTGGGTCACGGTGATCTTGTCAAACGGCTGCTCGGACAGCAGCTTCAGGAACGCATCCTGGATGGCGGCTTCGGTCAAATGTGCCAAGCGGGATCCCACCTTTCTGGTCGTGCGGCGCGGTCATTGCGCGGCCGGTTGTGTGTCCTGTGCGGGGAGATATTCGATGTGCGCATAGCTGTGCCGCCGGGCGACGGTATCGCACATGAATGTATAGACTTCCTGATGCAGGGCCCGGCGGGCGCTGCGCGGCGGCAGGGATGCGTCCGGGTAGACCGGCTCGCCGACAACGACGGTGATGCACGGCGGCAGAAACCGCAGCAGCTTCCGCTGCCGGTAGACGACCACCACGCCGACGGCGGGCACCTGCTCGCGCACCGGATAGGCAAACGCTGTGTCCGGGAACGGGCGGATACCATTATAATATGGCCAGATGTGCGCCTCCGGGTAGATCATGACGGCCTGGCGGCGCTCGAGCCGCCGGTGGATCGCGGCCAGAAACTGCCGCGTGCCGTCGATCGTGTCGGCCAGCGGGACGGCCCCGAGCATCTGCACGATGTTGCGCACGCCCGGAATGGAGACTGTGTCCGCCGCGGTGACGATGTTTGCGCGGCGCGGGAACGCCAGCAGCGTCGGGATGAAGGCATCCGCCAGCGTGTTCGTGTGGTTGCCGTAGAGAAAATAGCCGCCGGGCAGCTCACGCAGCACTTTGCGGTTTTCGATCCGCAGGTCGAAAACGAGCTTGCAGTACAAAAACAGAAACGGCGTCATGATCAGCCGGTAGACGACGAACGCGAGCGCCTGCCAGACCGGGCTGGGGTGCTCATAAGGAAAGTCGGCGCCGATCGGCTTCGGCCGGATGTGCCCGTTCGTCGGCGCGAAGTCGTCGTGCAGCGGGTCGTGATAATAGATGGTCTTGCGGCTCATGTCGGCTCACCGCGCAGGGCGACGGCGTCAAAGAGCATCTGCTCCATCTGGCGCATGCAGCTCTGCTGTTCAAACTGCGTGCCGCTCTCGAGATATTTCCGGCTGTAGTCCGCGCGCTCGGCCGGGTGCTCGACCCAGTAGTCGATCTTGGCGGCCATATCCTCGGAGTCCTTATTTTTAAATAGAGATTTCTCGTCGAGCGCGAATGCCTTGGCCGCACTCTTCGGGGAGTTGGCGATGACCGGCACCAGCCCGCAGGCGATGGCCTCCAGACAGGCGATGGACTCGATCTCCACCTCGGCGGGGTGACAGTAGAGGTCGGCGCAGCGCAGCAGATTCAGCAGGTCCTGCCGTGAGAAAAACGCGATCTCCATGTCGACGCCGTATTTTTCGGCCAGATGACGGTAATGCTCTTCACGCGGCCCTTCACCGGCGAGGATCAGGTGGATCTGCTCGCGGTGGGCCGAGCGGCCGATGGCCTTGATGAGGATCTCCTGATTCTTTTCGCTCGACAGGCGGCCGGTCGAGACGATGAGGAACTTGCCTTCCAGTCCCGCCGGGCGCTTGGCCGGGCCGGGCGTGAACATGCTGTTGACGCCGTTGGAGATCACGCGGCCGTTCGTCGGGCCGACGACGGCCTCAAACGTGTCGCGGATGAACTGCGTCGGGTAATGGATGATGTCCGAATACTGATACACCATCTGGTAGCAGGCGCGGTAGACGCCGCGGTTGATCGCATCGAGATCCTTGCACAGAAAGTGCGCCGTGACGTTCTCGGCCTGGCAGTGGAAGCTGGAGGTGATGGGCTTGTTATACGCCTTGGCGATCTTCACCGCCGTGTGCGACAGCTGCAGCACGAACGTCGTGTGCACGACGTCGCAGTCGCGGATCGCGTCCTCGAGCAGGGAGCGGTCCAGGCGCGGCAGCGTCACGCCGTTGCGCTCCACGATCGGGTTGAGCAGGTAGAGGTTCAGCTCCGGCACGACGTAAAAGCACTCGTTGCCGGCCTTGTCCTGATCGGCACAGACCACGCGCACCGTGTGCCCCTGCGCGCGCAGGAAGCGGATGAGGTTCATGCAGGCAATCGTGGTGCCATTGTTTTCTTCGCCCAGAATATCACAGACAATCGTGATCGTCATGTTGTCGTATCATTCCTTGTTTTTTGAATTGGCAGGAGCGTCCCGCCGCATGATGCGACATTGCTCATTGCAACCGGAAGAAATGAGAGCCGCATGAAAAATAGAGGATAAAGATCCATTCATTTAAGAATTCAAACAAATCTAACAATATCATATCATACTTTCTCACGTGAGAAAACCTCTCATTTTCCTGAAAATGTGACGGATTTTTTGCAAGGATCGCAAAACGGACGCGCGCCCTCTTGAATTACGTTTTCGAATCGTGTATATTATTTATACCCATGTGTTCATATTTTTTGTTTTAGGAGAGCAAATTATGACAGACTATCAGAAGATGTATCAGGAAAAGCTGACGACGCCGGATAAGATTGCCCAGCAGGTGCAGTCCGGCTGGCTGCTCGGCATGGATACGGCGACCTCGCAGACGCCGGCCATCATGACCGCAATCGCGGAGCGCATCCGCAACAGCGATATTACGGGCGTGAAGGTGCAGGCCCTGCTCGATGCGTACCCGTTCGAGTTTTATACCGACCCCACGCTGGCCGGCAAGATGACCGGCTACAGCTGGTTTTCCAGCAGCGCGGCGCGCAAGGCGGTCAACGCCGGCTATGCCGATATCATCCCGGCATATTACCGCGATTTCCCGACCCGCATCCGCACGGAGTACGACTATGACGCCGTGTGCGTCGAGGTCGCGCCGATGGACCGCCACGGCTACTTCAGCCTGGCGCTCAACGGTTCGTATATCGACGCCATGCTCGACAAGACCAAGCGGATCTTCCTCGAGGTCAACGACCGTCAGCCCCGCGGCCTGTGCGGCTCGCTGATCCACATTTCGCAGGTCGATGCCATCGTGGAGTATAACCACGATCTGCCGGTCCTGCCCCCGGTCCAGCTCGACGAGGTGAGCAAGACGATTGGCGGCCTCATCGCCGAGCGCATTCCGGACGGCGCGTGCCTGCAGCTCGGCATCGGCGCGATCCCGGACGCGACCGGCATGGCGCTCAAGGCCAAGCACGACCTCGGCATCCACACCGAGATGTTCACCGACTCCATGGTCGAGCTCATCGAGTGCGGCGCGGTCAACAACAGCAAAAAGCAGATCCACCGCGGCAAGACCGTCACGACGTTTGCCTTCGGTTCGCAGCGCATTTATGATTATATCGACGATAACCCGGCCGTCGAGATCCTGCCGGTCGAATACGTCAACGATCCGGACGTCATCTGCCAGAACGACAACATGATCTCCATCAACGCCGCGGTCGAGGTTGACCTCTTCGGCCAGGTCTGCGCCGAGTCGGTCGGCACGAAGCACATGTCCGGCTCCGGCGGCCAGATCGACTATGTCCGCGGCGCCTGCCAGTCCCGCGGTGGCAAGAGCTTCATCGCCTTCACGTCCACGGCCAAGGGCGGCACGATCAGCAAGATCAAGTCCATCCTCACCCCGGGCGCCGTCGTTACGACGAGCAAGAACGATGTCGACTACATCGTCACCGAGTACGGCGTGGCGCATCTGCGCGGCCGCAGCCTTGGCGAGCGTGCCCGCCAGCTGATCGCCATCGCGCACCCCGACTTCCGCGACGAGCTGACCTTCGAGGCCAAAAAGCGCGGCATTATGATCTGATCCCGCAGTGCAAAGCCTGCTGTCCGTATCCCACGGACGGCAGGCTTTTTTTGTCCATACGCATTCTGTATCTGGGCGCACACAATGGTGACGTGTGTTTCATCAAGCGCTGGGAAATGTGCAAAAGTGTTACATTTGTACCGCAGTGGGGATTGTGCATTTCTCGCAGCGGCAATATAGTGTAACCATAAAAAGGGGACAGATTTCGATGCTGTCCCAAATCTATTGGAGGGATTTTTCATGAAGAAAACGTGGAGCAGAGTGCTCGCCACCGTTCTGGTTCTGGCGATGGTGCTTTGCATGCCCGGTTTCGCAGCAAGCGTTGCCGATACGACGGACTTCGAGTCCGATCGTGCGACCTCTGCTGACGAACTGACGGACGCGGATCTGCCGGAGCTCCTGTCGGCGAGCGGCAACCACTATCCGATCGTGCTGGTGCACGGCCTGTTCGGTTGGGGCGGCACGGAAGTGCTCGGCCTGAACTACTGGGGCGGCTTCAGCAGCCTGCGCGACATTCTCAACAATGCCGGCTACAAGGTCTACACCCCGTCCATCGGCCCCGTTGCCAGCAACTGGGACCGTGCCTGTGAGCTGTATGCCTACCTCGTCGGCGGCACGGTCGACTACGGCGCATACCACTCCGCCACCAACGGCCATGCGCGCTATGGCCGCACGTTCCCGGGCGTTCTGCCGGAGCTGAATAACCCCGACAGTGAGCTGAAAGTGCATCTGGTCGGCCACAGCATGGGCGGCGAGACGATCCGTATGCTCGCACAGCTGCTGGAAAACGGCGATGCCGATGAGCGCAACGCCAGCCGCGGCGGTGATATCAGCCCACTGTTCACCGGCGAGTGCCGCCACTGGATCGAGAGCATCACGACGCTCTGCACGCCGCACGACGGCAGCCAGTATGACACGAAGGTCTATCAGAACATCGGCGATCTGGCCCAGTATGCCATGGGCATCATCGGTGCGGTTACCGGCACCAATGTCAATGAGAACAACTTCGGCCTGGACTTCAAGCTCGATCAGTGGGGTCTGGTGCGCCAGCCCAACGAGTCTTACTCCAGCTACTTCAACCGTGTGATCAACAGCAAGATCTGGACGCAGCACACCAACGACCTGAGCGTCTATGACCTTGACGTCGACGGCGCGGCCGTGCTCAACGGCTATGCCAAGGCGCAGGATGATATCTATTACTTCTCCGTCGCCTGCTCGAACACCCATCGTGAACCGCTGACCGGCCACTATCTGCCGAATGCCAGCATGAACCCGATGATGGTCAAGAGCAGCACCTACATGGGCAGACACGTCAACTACGCGGTCGGCCATGTGAACATCACGCCGGACTGGTGGGAGAATGACGGCATCGTCTCCGTCCGCTCCGCGATCCGTCCGCACGAGAATTCTACGGATAAGTACAATGAAAACTACGGCGTCGGCGCTGACGGCAAGATGACCTTCAAGGCCGGCACCAAGATGGGCGTCTGGAACTACATCGAGAAGATCGACAACACCGACCACATCAACATGGTCGGCCAGATGCAGAAGTCCACGCACGCCATGCTGCAGGAAAAGTTCTTCGAGCTGGCCAAGATGCTCAACAGCATCCCGGTGAGCAGCTCGACCGGTGCACATGTCTGCCCGGGCGCTCACTTCACCGATATGCCCGCCTACACCAACTGGGCGCATAAGGGCCTGGATTACTGCATCCAGAACGGCATCCTGAACGGCACGAGCGCGACGACCATCGCGCCGAACGGCACGACCACGCGCGCACAGCTTGTGACGATGCTCTACCGTCAGGCCGGTTCTCCGAAGGCTGCCAAGTCCAGTCCCTTCACCGATGTGACCGACAGCTGGTCTGTCGATGCGGTCAACTGGGCGTTCGAGAAGGGTGTCGTGAACGGCACGAGCCCCACCACGTTCTCCCCGAATGATGCCATTACGCGCCAGGATATGGCGACCATCCTCTATAACTACACCAAGAATGTTCTGGATCTGGACGTGTACGATACCGCTGACCTGACCGGTTATCCGGACTACAGCACCATTTCCGATTATGCCCGCACGCCGCTGTCCTGGGCGGTCGCACAGGGCGTGATCCTCGGCGTCGGCAATTCCAACGGCGTGGACACCCTTCAGCCGAAGGGTGATGCCACCCGTGCGCAGACCGCTACGATCATCATGCGCTTCTGCCAGAACGTCCTCTGAGACTTCACTTCAACAACACAAGCCCGATGGGATCTTCCCATCGGGCTTGTTGTCACTTTTTCGTGGCGCTTTCACTGCGGAGTGTGCAGAAATTAGACAAATGCATGATAATGTGTGTAAAAAATGCCTTGACAATCGCATAGGATCTGGTATATTGAAACTGGAAGAACTTCCAATTATTCACTTCGTCAACCAGAAATATTGTGCAGCTGCAGGAGGTGGCAAATGAAAAAACGAAGCAAGCAAATTCTGACGCTCTTTATACTTGGACTTGTACTGATTCTGTTGGCACCGTATGTGCCGGATTTCTGCTTCCGCGTACTTCTGGCCGCAAAAGAGAAGCTGTTTGATTACAGGTATTGGGACATTCGGTTCGAGCAAATCATTCCGTCTGTGCGTATGGGAGGCATTATTCTCTCTGCGTGGGGTATGGCCTTGTTACTGAAAAAAGAGGATAAAGAATAAAAAAGCGAATTTCCATGCTTTTGGCTCTGGTTTTTGTGTTTTCCGTCCTGTTTATTCCCGTTTAGGCTGCCGATACTGCCGGAGTTGCAGTTTCGGGGACGATTTCTCTGGATGATTTGGATTCCAATCCAGATGTGATCGTAAGCGACCCTATGACGTTTACTGAAATGATCGCGCGTATGGCAAAAAATGCGGATATGTCATATGATGAAGTTCTGCGTATGCTCCCGGATACGATGCAGACACAGGCTGCCCGCAGCAATGCTTATCGTTCCTTCACTGCCAGATTGTATGTGACGGACGAATACCAGCCGTACTTGGACTTTTATTGCGCCACAAGTGAGGGCGGTCATTTCTTCAATATCAACTCTATCTATTCGATTCAGTTAGTGCGATCCTATAATGGAATTTCCAAGCAATTCGGGGGAGAGGTTAGCGCATGGCTGCGTAGCTCAAATTCCATCGAATACTATGTAAATGGCGACTTTTTCAATAATGGGACAACAACTGTGTCTGGCGGTACTGGAGTGAACGCCGGTTTGAATGTGAAGTGCTCTGTAACGTACTCGGTTTCGTATTCATCGAACCACTATAAGTACTTCTATGTTCATAAGACAATTAAATACGGAAGCTGAATGTAAGCGTTTTTGCATCATCGAATAAACCGCAAGCCCGATGGGATCTTCCCATCGGGCTTGTCCTGTTTTCGCTTTTCCTAAAAATCAGCGCGCCTTTTCCCAGCCGTCGAGCGGTGCGCGCTGGATGGCGCCGAACACCTTGCTGCGCAGATCGGGGTAGGTCTGGCTCATGGTGCGGATGAACTGCTTGATCTCGTAGCGCTTGCTGCCGCGGTCCTCGGGGCAGGGGTTTTCGACGATCGGCAGCGCCAGCGCCTTCGCCAGATTGGCGATGCGCCCCTCGCCGGCGTAGAGCATCGGACGGATCTGATCCACGCCCGTGCGCGTCATGTGCGTCACCGGCTGAAAGCAGCTGATGCGCCCCTCGTACACGAGCGAGAGCAGGAACGTCTCGACCGCGTCGTCAAAGTGATGGCCGAGCGCGAGCTTTGTGATGCCACGCGCGCTGAGCGCGGTACACAGCGCGCCGCGGCGCATCTTGGCGCACAGGGAGCAGGGATTGTCCTCCTTGCGCACGTCGAACACGACCTCTTTGATGTCCGTTTTCAGGCGGGTGTATGGCACGCCGAGCGTATCGCACAGCTCCGCCACCGGCGCGAAGTCCATGCCGTCAAAGCCGAGCTCGACCGTGATCGCCTCGAGCGTGAACGGCTTCGGATAGTACCGGCGCAGCTCATTGAGCGCCATGAGCAGCACGAGCGAATCCTTGCCGCCTGAGACGCCGACGGCGACGGTGTCGCCCGGCGCGATCATGTCATAATCCTCCACGCACCGGCGCACCAGACCGGTGAACGCATTCAGGTCGTTCATAAGCAGCCTCCAAAATGAAAATAGAAATTGCGAATTCGAGCGTAAAACGGAGTAAAACGGAGCTTTTGAGAGAAAAGATATATCTAAATCAAAATTCCGTTGACAGGCTTTGATGATTGTGGTATAAAAGATAAGCGCGAATGCGAGACCTATTCTACGTTTGCGCCTGAAAAATGTCAAAATGTTTTTCAACACATTCTAATTGGAGGCACGAATATGTCCACTACTTTGCTGAACAAGGACACCGTCACCCGCAAGTGGTACGTTCTGGATGCAGCCGGCAAGCCGATGGGCAAGACCGCAGCGCTCGCTGCCGATCTGCTGCGCGGCAAGCTCAAGACCGACTACACCCCGCACGTTGACTGCGGCGACTTTGTCATCATCATCAACGCCGAGCAGGCAGTGCTCACCGGCAAGAAGCTCGAGCAGAAGTACTACCGCACGCACTCCGGTTATCCCGGCGGCCTGCACGAGACGCAGTACAAGAAGCTCATGAAGGACAAGCCCGAGCTGGCTATGCGTCTGGCTGTGCGCGGCATGCTGCAGAAGAACACCATCGCCCAGTGGCAGCTCAAGCGCCTGAAGATCTATCGCGGCGCCGAGCATCCCCATGCGGCACAGAAGCCCGAAGTCTGGGATCGCTGAGAAGGAGGAAATAGAACATGGCAACTTATACGAGCAAGAAAGCCTATATGTATGGCACCGGCCGCAGAAAGTCCTCCGTCGCGCGTGTGCACCTGTTCCCGAACGGTACCGGCAGCATCACCGTCAACGGCCGTCCGCTGGATGACTACTTTGGTCTCGAGACCCTGAAGCTCATCGTTCGTCAGCCCTTCGCGGCGACCGATACCATGGGCAAGTTCGACGTCGAAGCCACCGTGACCGGCGGCGGCGTGACCGGCCAGGCCGGCGCGATCCGTCACGGCATCGCCCGTGCGCTGCTCCAGGTTGAGGACAGCTACCGTGCGCCCCTGAAGGCTGCCGGCCTGCTGACCCGTGACCCGAGAATGAAAGAGCGTAAGAAATACGGTCTCAAAGCAGCTCGTCGCGCTCCGCAGTTCAGCAAGCGATAATCTTCGCGATGGCCATGAGCCATGCGACATCAAATATAAAAAGCTTCGTCCATGCTTGCATGAGGCGGAGCTTTTTTATTTGGTGTCATAGGGCGAAGCCCGTGACCGAGGAAAACCGAAGGTTTTTCGAGGAAAGCAAGGCGAATAGGTGGGAAAATGGTTCAAAAAGCCCGGAAAATCAAGGTTTTCCGGGCTTTTTCTATGCCTGAAATCACCTGATTCCGATGGTGAAATTTGAGGAAATTTGACTTCAAATTAGCTCATTTTGATGGGTTTGCCATGGGTTTACAGAAGGCCATTTTGGAGGGGAAAATAGCCCCATATCCTTGACAGATTTTCGGTAAAAATCCGGCTGAAACTGAAAGAAAACAGAATTCGACACAATCCGAAAAAGCCAGTGAGAATCAATAAGAGTTGCGGTTTATAATCGCAAAACCTATTGATTTTTTTATGCACTTGCGGTATCATGGAACCATGGAGGTGGTTCCTATGATAAACAGACCGCTTTACGTTGATAAGATTATGGCATACACCGATACACCTTTTGTAAAAGTTTTGACGGGTGTTCGCCGCTGCGGAAAATCCACAGTTCTTAAAATGATCATGGAGAAGCTGCAACAGGAGCATGGCATTCCGTCTGAGCGGATTGTCAGTATGCGTTTCGATTCCATGGATTATGAGGATATGACAGCGAAGGATATGTTCAAGGCTGTCAAAGAAAAGCTAAATCTAACTGGGAGAACGTATCTCTTTCTGGATGAGGTTCAGGAAATTGAGGGCTGGGAGAAAGTAGTAAACTCCCTAGCAACGGATTATGATGTTGACCTTTATGTGACAGGCTCCAATTCTAGAATGATGTCTTCGGAAATAGCGACTTACCTGACGGGACGATATGTTTCCTTCCGTATCTATACGCTTTCGTTTCAGGAATATCTGGAATTCAAAAAGCAGTATACACAGGTAAAGGATAGTCATGCTGAACTGGCAGACTATATCCGCTTGGGCGGCTTCCCTGCAACGCACCTGCGAGAGTATTCACAGGATGAGGTTTATACGATTGTCCGGGATATCTATAATTCCACGATTTTCTCGGATATCGTAAAGAGAAACCAGATTCGCAAGATCGACCAGCTGGAACGGGTGGTTCGGTACACATTTGCGAATGTGGGAAATTCATTCTCAGCAAAATCAATTTCTGATTATCTGAAATCAGAGCATCGTTCTATCGACAATGAAACGGTGTACAGTTATCTGGAAAAGCTGGAGAAAGCATATCTCCTTCATCGTTGTTCTCGCTATGACCTGCGCGGAAAGGAGATTCTGAAAACGCAGGAGAAGTTTTATCTTGCCGATACCGCTTTGCGTTACAGCGTGCTGGGCTACACACCAGACAGCGTCGCGTCTAGTCTGGAAAATGTGGTGTATCTGGAACTTTGCAGGCGAGGATATACCGTGACGATTGGAAAAACGCCGGATGGCGAGGTCGATTTTGTGGCGCAGAAGCAGAATGACCGGTTGTATGTGCAGGTCACACAGGAGATTAAATCCGAAAAAACAGAAAAGCGCGAATATGAACGGCTGCTGGAAATCCGGGATAACTATCCGAAGTATGTTTTGAGAACCGATGAATTTGCCGGAGGCAATTACCAGGGTATCAAGAGTATGCACATTGCAGATTTTCTATTGAGCGCAGAATATTAACAACGGGGGCTGTGAAAAAAGAATAGTCCCCCAAAAAAGAAAGACCAAGAGTTTATAATGAACTCAAGGTCTTTCTTTCATGTCTGTATGGGCAGACCCTGAATGTCGGGCGAGTGATGACACCAACAGTTCTAACAAAAAGCTCCCTCGTATCATTGAGCTGAACGCAGAGTATGCGATGCTCTTGGAACGAAAGAAAAGCTCCTATACATACATTTTTGGATTACTGTAATCTGGCAAGAACTCAGTACAAATCATTCGACAGTGTGTGCCGCATGGTAGAGGATGTGAAAGAAGGAGACCTTCTATGGATGCGCTCAAGAAATGAAGGAAAATACTATATTGCGAGAGTTAAGTCGAACAGCACCTGGGTGTTTCGTGAAGATGCGGTACAGATTGATGCAGCGAATCAATTGACAAACATAGACTGGTATCCAGCTACAGATAAGGCAGATGAAGAGTCCGTTCCTGGTGCTGTGGCAACATCATTTATTATGGGATCAACCATCCAGAGAATTAAGAAAAATGGAGTAGAAGCATACAGTCAGATGTTGTATAACCGCGTTCACGATTCAGCACAGGATCTATTCAATTATCCCGATCCAGCCCTCTCGTTATGCGAGAAGCATTTCTACAGCCTGCTCCAGCCGGAAGATGTTGAAGATTTACTTGCGCTGTGGTTGTATGATACGAAAGGCTACGTTTGCATTCCATCGACAAATAAAATTGCTACGCCAAAGTATGAGTGCGTTTTGGTTGATCCAAATGACCTGAACCGAAAGCATATTTACATTCAGGTAAAGAAGGGTGATGTTGATCTCAATACAGATGACTATTCCAGCCTGAATGGTGAAGTGTATTTGCTTACAACAGAAGGAAACGTTCAGAATGCACAGAAATATTCAAATGTGAAAGTAGCAGATCCAACGGTTATCTATGAATTTGCGATCAATCCGGATAAGTCTCATATCATTCCGGAGAATGTTTTATACTGGGTGAAGTTTCTGACAGAAATAGAAAATAATCGTTTGAAGTTTTCTGCGTGTAAAGGAATCATGTTTGATACAAATATCTCGTATTCAGATACAGATGAATCCGAGATGATTCTCGGAAACAAAATAGCGGCATATGGAGATGCCAAACGGTATATCGACAGCTTTCGCAAAGATGACTATGCTCTTTTTTATTCCAAAGGAAGAGGAATTATTGCAGTTGGACAGATAGTTACAGACACACCAACGGAAGTGGGTGATGAAAAATATCATAGTGTCAGAATGATTGTGCCGGAAAATTTCAATGGAGATGTTAAAGCATTGCCTGCTCTTTCTCCGAATGAGATTAAAACAATTTTGAAGCGGAATTTCTATTGGGCATCGACAATCAAAACACCATTCCTTACAGGAGTACAGGTTGAGATGTTGATTCGTGAACTGAAAAAGAAGCATATCTCTGCGTTTGGAAAGTACAAAATAGAATACTAAACCTATTGCAAAAAAGAAGTAAGCGCGGTATAATGTGGAAATAAAGATAAATGCCGTTGCAACGGTGCAAAAAAGACCCCGGACGTTTCCCGAAAGGGGAAAATCGAGTGGAACTTATCCTCGGTGAATAAAAAACGCTGATAGGCACTGCCTGCAGTAAGTTATTTGAATAAGCAAAAAGGCCGCAGAAATGCGGCTTTTCTTAAATGGATGCGTTAGTCAATTCTAACCCAGAAGCGTATGCGTATCGGTTTGGTGAATCTTACATCGAGGAGGAAGGATTACAATGCGAGAACATAAGAACTTTTGGGACAGAAATGCAGGTCGGTATGACCGCTTTATGCGAAAAGACAGGGCGGCATACGAAACAATGTATGGACTGATCCGTCCGGTCGTGAAAGGTAAAACAGTGCTGGAGCTTGCCACCGGCACGGGCCTGATTGCTAAAAACATCGTAAACGCGGCGGCGCATATCGAGGCAAGCGATACCTCTGCCGAAATGATTCGGGAGGCAAAACGCAGGAATCACTCTGCCAAGCTGTACTTTTCGGTGCAGGATATGTTCTGTCTGCCCTATGCGGACGAGTCCTTCGAGGTGGTGATCGTGTCCAACGCCCTGCACATCGTACCGCAGCCGGAGAAAGCCCTTGCCGAGATTCATCGTGTACTGAGGGATGACGGCGTGTTGATCGCGCCTACCTTCACCCACGCAGAAAACTCCTTTTTCGGAAATAGTAAGGCTTTTTTCCTGAAGCTGGCGGGCTTTCCTCTACACAGCAGGTGGACGAGTGAGGAATACCTGTGCTTCCTGCAGCAAAATGGTTGGACTGTGCGGAAAAGCGATGTACTAAAGGCATCTTTTCCGCTGACCTATGTTGAATGCGTGAAAGCGGAGGTGTGATATGTCGTTCTTTGAAAACACCCGCAAGCCTGTGGGCTTTGGCGGGAAAATTATGGTTGCTATGATGAATCTGGGACACAGTCCCGTGGCGCGGTGGGGGCTTCGCTTTTTAGAGCTTGCGCCGGATGCCAGAGTGCTGGATTGCGGCTGCGGAGGAGGCGCCAATATCAAAAGGCTGCTGAAAAAATGCCCGCAAGGCATCGTCAGGGGCGTGGATTATTCTGCTGTCAGCGTAGAGAAAGCCCGGAATTTAAACCGGACTGCCATTCAGAAAGGGCGCTGTGCGGTGTGGCAGGGCAGCGTGGAACGTATCATCTTTGCAAAGGATTGGTTTGATGCTGTTACCGCGTTTGAAACGGTCTACTTCTGGTCGGATTTGCCGCAGTGCCTTCGGGAAGTCCGGCGGGTGTTGAAGCCCGGCGGGATATTTCTCATCTGCAACGAAAGCAACGGTGACACGGACAAGGACGAAAAGTGGACGGAGATCATCGGCGGCATGACCATCTACAAGGACAGCCAATTGAAAGCGTATTTGGAGCAGGCGGGT
>OLOQ01000239.1_pt1 | contig 65380 bp, 64 predicted proteins | sample 1673101 | NCBI WGS metagenome assembly OLOQ01 (sample SAMEA3136754, study PRJEB25190) | human gut metagenome | biome: human gut; feature: human-associated habitat; material: faeces | place: Austria | collected 2013 | reverse complement strand
AAGATGATCTACGTCTGCGATCCAGCCAAGGCGAAAACCTGCCGAAAATCTGTTTGCAGGCAAAATCCCTATTCCGCTGATCCCGTGTGTGAATGGACAGGCAACCCGGAATGGGCAAAAACAGACGCCGCGGGGAACCCCATCATCGACTGGGAAAACACGCTCTTTCTTCTCAAGCAGGACATCGTGCGAGATGTCCCGGCGGCGGTGCCTTACAAGTATATAGCAGTCATTCAACGGGTGAAGCTGCTAACCATGGCTTCTTTGACAATCAATGGGCTCATGGTCTTACTATCTGTGCTCAAATGCCTAAGCCTGACAGGATAAGGGCTCCACAAACAGCGACGAGCAGGCCGGATGCAAAACCAATAATCCGCTCCTTCCACTTTTCCTGTGATGTGAGCCGACGGATTTCCTTGTAATGCAGACCTTCGTGCGTCAAATAGAACCCTATGGGGACGGGGCCAGAGGAACTATTAAGGCAGTAGTATTCAGCAAGGTCGTTTTTTACCATATATTCCACGGCCCGGATAAATTCTTCTGGGGATGTCCTAATGGCCTGAGAAATATCATTGAAGGAAATTTTGTTGTGATCGTTCCATTCGGGAGAAAGGGACACCGTGCAATCTGCCCCATGCGGAACCAAGTAGACAAGGATTTTTTCAATCGTTGCATCGTATCGTGCCATCTGTAGATTTCCTTTAATGTTCAACTAATGGTTACATAATAGCACAAATAGCGCACGATTTCAAGAGAGGAGGTGAGCGGATGCAGCTGAGGAAACTGCGGGAGGCCGCAGGCCTGACCCAGCGGGAACTAGGCAATCGGATCGGTGTTTCCGGGCAGGCGGTGGCCCAGTGGGAGACCGGCGTCAAACGGCCCAGCGTGGAGAACCTGACAAAACTGGCGGACGTGCTGGAGACCAGCCCCGACGCCATCCTGGGGCGGGATACTGCCTAAAATTTCGGAAGGAGCGATTGCATGTACATACCAACTATGACATTGTGTGAGCTGGTGGAGCGGCTGCGTTCCCTGGGCGTGCCCACCAGCAACACCAAGGCGGCTGCCATGATCGAGGCGGGACAGTACCCCTTCGCCAGCTGTGTGCGGCTGAAGGAGGACGGGGAGCGGGTCTTTGAGATTTCGAAGGTACTCTTTGACAAGTGGGTGGCAGAGCGCGTCGTGCTGCAGCCTGGAGACCCCGGGTATCAGGTCCCCCTGGAGCTCTGCCCCACCAGCAACCTGCAAACAAAAGCTGTGCCGGACTTAGCCCACTTCCCCTTAAAGAAGTACTTGGCCCAGGGCGTCGCCGCCACGGTGAACACCGACAACATGACCGTCTCCCGCACCACCTTGGCCCAGGAGTTCGCCTCCCTGTGCCTGGCCCCCCAGGAGCGCCGGGCGGTGCTCCTCCACAGCGCGGAGGCGGCGTTCCTGCCTCCAGCTCAAAAGGCCGCTTTGCGCCAGGCGTTGGAGGCAGCTTTGGCCCACTGAAAAAAGCCCCGGGTCCTCCCGGGGCTTTTCTGTTACGCGTTCCATTTTTCGCCGCTGCCAGCGGTTTTTTCAAAGTGGGGAATCAGTCCAGAATCATCAGGCCGCGGATGTACTTGATGGTGTACTTCAAGCCTTTTTCGCCTTTTTCACCTGTCCAGGTGGGGGAGTGTGGCTCGATGGACAAGTATCCGTCGTAGCCGTACTTGTACAGGATGGCGAAAAACGCCCGTGGGCTTTCTTGGCTTTCCCAGTGGACGCCGCCCCCGCCCTGTGGTATACTGGTCCCAGGAAGGAGGCCTCCCCATGGAATACAACCCACAGTTCTGGCAGGCGTTGGACCAGCTTCTGGCGCGCTCGGCGCTGGTCATCGACCGCCCCAAGGGCTCGTCCCACCCACGCTTCCCGGAGATGGTCTACCCCTTGGACTACGGCTACCTGGAAAACACCGCCTCCATGGATGGGGAGGGGGTGGACGTCTGGGTGGGCACGGCCCAGCCGCCGGCGTTGGACGGCCTCCTCTGGGTGGTGGACTTGCCCGAGGGCGACGTGGAGGTAAAGCTCCTTTACGGCTGCACCCCCCAAGAGAGGGAGCTGGCCTTCCAGTTCCTAAACCGGCCGCCCTATCTGCTGGCCCAGCTGGCCCTGCGTCCTGTGGCGCCTCTGGAAAAATCATAGCACAGAAAACGTTTTCCTGCATTGCGCCAGGGCCGGTAAATTTCCCCCGGCGGCCCGCCTGTTTTTTCTGCCCAAGAAATTTCACCATTGTTCTAAATTGGAATAATAAGCAGCGTAAAGTGGAATATTATGGAGGCAAGATAGGGCAGGGGCACGCCCCCGCTTGCTATCAATCTATGTAAGGAGGAATTACCCCATGGAAGTGTATGTGTGCGACGTTTGCGGCTACCGCTATGACCCCGAGGTGGGCGACCCCGATAACGGCATTGCCCCCGGCACCAAGTTCGAAGACCTCCCCGAGGATTGGGTCTGCCCCCTGTGCGGCGTAGGCAAGGACCAGTTCTCCCAGGAGTAAGCCACAGGTAAAACAAAGAAGGACGGCCAGCGCGGCCGTCCTTTTTCTATGCCTGGTTTTACATCCTCTCATACCCGTGGGCCTCTTGAAGCATCATATCCTTTACCTTCATCAGCCGCACCTGGGTGGAGCGCTCGTTCTCGTCCAGCTTCATGGAGATGTAGCGAATCGTCTCCTGCAGCTGGGGAATCATCACATGCTCCAGGGCGTTGACCCGCCGCCGGGTCTTCTCGATTTCCGCGGCCATCAGCTGGCAGGCCTTTTCGCTTTCCGCCAGCCGCAGCATGGCGGGGAACACCGCCGCCAGAGCCTCCACAGCCCCGTCCAGGTCCCCCGAGGTAAAGGCGAACCCATAGGAGAACATATCCCCCTGCTGGGGCGTGCGGGTGTGGAAGGTGAACTGGGGCACCTCCACGCTCATGACGTTTTCCACCTGGCACTCCAAGGTGACCTGCTGCTTGGGCGCCAGCAAAGCGGTGTTCAGCACCGCGTCCTGCATCCCGGCCCGGGCCAGCATGAACTCCTGGTTGGCCGCCCGGATGCCCGCCTCCACCTCCAAGCGCAGCTTGCGGTTTTCCCGCACCCTGTCCAAAAACTGCCGCATCAGCTCATCCCGCTTGTCTTTCAGCAGCTTGTGGCCCCGGGTGGCGGTGTTGAGCTTTTTCTTCAGGCGGCTCAGCTCCATGCGGGTGGGGTTCACCTGTAAACGTTCCGCCACGGGCCATCACACCTTTCCGTAGTATTCGTCCAGCAGCGTGTCGCTGATGCGCTTGAGCTCGCTTCTGGGCAGAATCCCCAGCAGCTTCCAGCCCAGGTCCAGCGTCTCCTCAATGGAGCGGTCTGTCCGGTAGCCCTGGGAGACATACTCCTGCTCAAAGGCGTCGGCAAACTGGGCGTAGAGCTTGTCGGTGTCTGTCAAAGCGGCCTCGCCCAGCACCACCATCAGCTCCTTGGCCTCCTTGCCCCGGGCGTAGGCGGCGAACAGCTGGTTCATGGTGGCGGCGTGGTCCTTCCGCGTCTTCCCCTCGCCAATGCCCTTGTCCTTCAAGCGGGACAGGGAGGGCAGCACGTCAATGGGCGGGGCGATGTTCTTGCGGTACAGCTCCCGGCTGAGGATGATCTGCCCCTCGGTGATATAGCCGGTCAAGTCGGGGATGGGGTGGGTCTTGTCGTCCTCAGGCATGGTCAAAATGGGGATGAGGGTGATAGAGCCCGCCTTGCCCTTCTGCCGCCCCGCCCGCTCGTACAGGGAGGCCAGGTCCGTGTACATATAGCCGGGATAGCCCCGGCGGCCGGGCACTTCCTTCCGGGCGGCGGAGACCTCCCGCAAAGCGTCGGCGTAGTTGGTGATGTCCGTCAATATCACCAGCACGTGCATATCCTTCTCAAAGGCTAGGTACTCCGCAGCGGTCAAGGCCATGCGGGGCGTGGCGATGCGCTCCACCGCCGGGTCGTTGGCCAGGTTCACAAACAGCACCGTCCGGTCGATGGCCCCCGTCTCCTGGAAGCTCTTCACGAAGAAGTCCGATTCCTCAAAGGTGATGCCCATGGCGGCGAACACCACCACAAAGGGCTCGGTGGTGCCCCGCACCTTGGCCTGGCGGGCGATTTGGGCCGCCAGCTGGGCGTGGGGCAGGCCGCTGGCGGAGAAGATGGGCAGCTTCTGCCCCCGCACCAAAGTGTTCAGCCCGTCAATGGCGGAAACCCCCGTTTGGATAAATTCCTGGGGATAGTTCCGTGCCGCGGGGTTCATGGGCAGGCCGTTTACGTCCGCCCGCTTATCCGGCAGGATTTCCGGCCCGCCGTCGATGGGGCGCCCCAGGCCGTCAAACACCCGGCCCAGCATATCCCCGCTGACGCCCAGCTCCATGCTCCTGCCCAGAAAGCGCACCTTGCTGCTCTCCAGGTTGATGCCTGTGGAGCTTTCAAACAGCTGCACCAGGGCGTTGCCCTCGTTGATTTCCAGCACCTTGCACCGGCGCTTTTCGCCGTCCGACAGCTGAATTTCCCCCAGCTCGTCGTAGGCCACGCCCTCCACGCCTTTCACCAGCATCAGAGGGCCCGCCACTTCCTGGATGGTCCGGTATTCCTTTGGCATTTACAACTCCTCCTTTGCTTCCAGGGCCTGGGCCAGCTCCCGCTCCAGCTGGGCCTGGATGGCCGCAAAGCGCCCGGGGGCTTCCTCCGCCGTGGTGTACTTGTACCGGCCAATCTGTTCCCGCACGGGCAAGGCCACCAGCGCCTCGATGCCCACGCCCTTGCCCAGGGCTTCCAGGCTCTTTTCATAGTAGCTGAGAATCAGCTCCATCATGGCGTGCTGCTTGGAAAGCGGCGTGTAGGTGTCCACCTCGTCAAAGGCGTTCTGGTGCAAAAAGTCCTCCCGGATGGACCGGGCGGCCTCCAGCTTCAGCCGGTCCGGGGCGGAAAGGGCGTCCATGCCCACCAGCTGCACGATCTCCTCCAGCTCGGCCTCGTCCTGCAGTAGCCCCATGAGTTTGGCCCGCAGCTGCACCCAGTCCGCCGCCACGTTTTGGGCGAACCAGGGCTCCAAAGTGTCCAGGTACAGGGAGTAGCTGGTCAGCCAGTTCACCGCCGGGAAGTGCCGCTTGTAAGCCAGGCTGGAATCCAGCCCCCAGAACACCTTCACAATGCGCAAGGTGGCTTGGGCCACCGGCTCGGAGATGTCGCCGCCGGGAGGGGACACTGCCCCAATGACCGAGAGGGTGCCCTCCCGCTCCTGGCGGCCCAAGGTGATTACCCGGCCCGCCCGCTCGTAGAACTGGGCCAGGCGGCTGCCCAGGTAGGCGGGGTAGCCCTCCTCGCCGGGCATCTCCTCCAGCCGGCCGGACATCTCCCGCAAAGCCTCTGCCCACCGGGAGGTGGAATCCGCCATCAGCGCCACCGAGTAGCCCATGTCCCGGAAGTACTCCGCGATGGTGATGCCCGTGTAGATAGAGGCCTCCCGGGCCGCCACCGGCATGTCAGAGGTGTTGGCGATAAGCACCGTGCGCTGCATCAAGGACTGGCCGGTCTTGGGGTCCTTCAGCTCGGGGAACTCGTTTAAGACGTCGGTCATCTCGTTGCCCCGCTCCCCGCAGCCGATGTAGACCACAATGTCCGCCTCGGCCCACTTGGCCAGCTGGTGCTGCACCACGGTCTTGCCGCTGCCGAAGGGCCCGGGCACCGCCGCCACGCCGCCCTTGGCGATGGGGAAGAAGGTGTCAATCACTCGCTGGCCTGTCACCAGGGGCATGTTGGGGGAGAGCTTCTTCTGATAGGGCCGCCCCCGCCGCACCGGCCACCGCTGCAGCAGCGAGAGGGGCACCTCCCGGCCGTCGGGGGTTTCCACCAGGGCCACCGTCTCTGTCACGGTAAACTCCCCGGCGCGGATGTCCTTCACCGTGCCCACCAGCCCAGGGGGCACCAGGATTTTGTGCTCCACAACGGCCGTTTCCTGCACAGTGCCCAGCACGTCCCCGGCGGCCACCCCGTCCCCAACCTGTACCGTGGGGACAAAGGCCCACTTCTTCTCCCGCTTCAGGGCGGGCACCTCCACGCCCCGCTGCAGGTTGTTGCCGGAGATGCGCATAATGTCGTCCAAGGGCCGCTGGATGCCGTCGTAGATGCTGCCAATCAAGCCGGGGCCCAACTCCACGCTCATGGGCTCGCCGGTGGATTCCACCACCGCCCCCGGCGCCAGGCCGGAGGTCTCCTCATACACCTGGATGGAGGCCTCGTCCCCGTGCATCTCAATAATTTCGCCGGTCAGCCGCTTTTCGCTGACCCGCACCACATCGTACATGTTGGCGTCCCGCATGCCCTTGGCAATCACCAGGGGCCCGGCCACCTTTTTGATGGTGCCTTTGCTCATTTTATGATTCACCCGCTTCTCTAATCAGGATTCGTTTGCCAAAATGTCAGAGCCCACCGCCTGCTCCACCGAGCGCTTCACCTGGCGCAGGCCCAGCCCCGTGTTGCCGGAAATCCCCGGGATGGGCACCACCGCCGGGAGGGGCGCCTCCCGCAGCCGGTCCAGCTCCTCGGGTATCTGGGCGCAGAGGGCCTCTGTCACGTAGAGCACGGCGTAGTTTTCCTCCGCCAGCCGCCGGATAAGCCGGGCGCCGGCCTCGGCCTCCTCCACAGGGAAGACCTCCAGCCCCAGGGCCCCAAAGCCATAGATGCTGTCCCGGTCCCCCAGCACTGCGATTTTATACATAAGTCTCCCTCAGCCTTTCCCGGATTCGCCCGTCCTCCAGCCCGTTGCGCTTGCCGGAGAGGATGACCCGCACCGTGTCGGCCTCCCGCCGCCTGGCCACCGCGTAGGCGAACAGCGGCCCCGCCGACTCATACTCCGCTTTCTCCCCCTTTACCAGTTCCATGGCCTGGTCGTCCCGCCACTTCTCAAAGGCGGAAAAGGACTCCCGCAGCGCCTGGGCGCCCTGGCTGTAGGGGGTGCTTTCCAGGTATTCCAGCAAGGGCTCCATGCCCTGCCCGGCCGCCTGGGCCAAGGCCGCCACATCCAATGAATCGCAGGGGGCCAGCGCCAGCTCTAAAAACTCCCGGTTTTTCCCGGCTTTGCAGGCACGGGCCGCCGTCTGGATGTCCGCCGTTGCCACTGTCCACTGGCCGTAGCGCTCCAGCACCGCTAAGCCGCTCGCCTTCCCCAGCCGCAGGATTTCCTCCAAGCACGCCCGGTCCACCAGCACGTCGCACAGCTGGCCGTCCCCCGTTTGGAGCATGGCCCGGCTGGCCTCCGCTGCCGCTTGGGCGAAGGTTTGGGGCAGGGGGGAGAAGTCCCGGGCCTTCGCCATCTCCAGCAGGGATTCCGGCTCCCACTGCCCCCCGGGGAGGAACACCTCTTGTGGCTGTGTCCCCGTGGCCGCGCACTTGATGGCCGCTTTCAGGTTGTTGCCGTCGATGGGCACCAGCAGCGGCGCCAGGGGGGCAGAGTCTTTGGCCACCTCCTGCAGGAAGTCCCAGGTCTTTGCCTCCTCGGCGGCCAGCAGCCCCTCGGCGGTGGGGGAGGGCTCCCCCGTGCCCCAGCCCTTGTCCTGCAGCACCCGCAGGCAGGCCTTTTCGTCAGGGCAGGCCAGCAGCCGCTCCAGGTCGTTTTTTCCCAGAAGACCCGTTTCCCGGGCGTGTACCCGCGTTACCGCGTAGATGTAGTCCTCGCTCATGGCTCCTCCTTTGCTCCCGCCGGGGCGAACAGGATGGCCCCCGCCGCGTCCCGCAGCTGGTCATAGGCCTCCTGAAACAAGGCGGGGAAGGTGCAGTCCAGCTCCACCGGGCCGTAGGCCAGCACAAAGCCGCTCTCCAGCTGCCGGGGCTGGGGGGAGAGGGCAATCTTCCCCTGGGGCGCGATGCGTTCCAGCTCCTCCTGGAACCCCTGGGGCAGCCGCTGCAAATCCCGGGCGTTTAGGTAGAGCACCCCGTCCCCGGGCTGGGCCCAGCGGCCCACCAGCTCCAGCAGCAGGGAGAAGTACTCCTGGGCCGGGGCCTGCTCCAGCTCCTGGCAGACCTGCCCCAGCGCCTCCCGGATGAGCTGCTGCTTGCACCGCAGAAGCCCATCCCGCTTTTCCAGCAGCGCCGCGGATTCCGCCCGCTCCCGGATGGCGTCCGCCCCCTTCTGGGCCTCCTCCAATATGGCCTGGGAGCGCCGCTGGGCCTCCTCCTGGGCGCTTTCCAAGGTGGCCTGGGCATCTGCCTGGGCCGCGTCCAGCAGCCCTTGGGCCTCTGCCTGGGCCTCCTGTTCAATGTGCGCCAAAATGGCTTCCAGTCCCGTCATGGGGCCGCCTCCTTTCTGTGGGTACCCCCGCCTTATACGGACAGCCCGCCAATGCCGAAAATGGCCAGGATGGAGATGAGCAGCGCCAGCACGGCGTAGGTCTCCACCATAACGGGCAAAGTCATGGCCTTGCCGAACTGCTCGGGCTTTTTCACCAGCAGGGAGATGCTGGCGATGGAGGCCTTTGTCTGCCACCGGGCGGACACCAGGCCCACAATGGCCATGGGCAGGCAGGCCGCCAGATACAACAGGCCCTTCACGGCGCTCACGTTGGGGTCGCCGCCCAAAATGCCCACCTGGGTCAGCACGATAAAGCCGATGAGCAGCCCGTAAATGCCCTGGGTGCCGGGCAGCAGCTGCAGCACCAGCACCTTGCCGAACAGGGAGGGGTTCTCTGTTACGGCGCCGGCGGCGGCCTGGCCAGCCATGCCCACGCCCACCGCGGAGCCAATCCCAGCCATCAGGGCAGCCAGCATGCCGCCCAGCAGCGCGAACACAATCCCTAAAATGTTCCAATCAAAACCGTTCATGTCACTTTTCCTCCTTGATTTGGAAATGCTTGGTGTTGGCGGCAAAAGGCGCGTAAGCCCGGCCGCCGCCCTCATAGAACTTGCCGAAGAACTCCACAAACTGCAGCCGGTTGGTGTGCACATAGGCCCCCAGCAGGTTGATGGCCATGTTCATGCTGTGGCCGATGAGGAACACCACCGCAAAGAAGATGGCCCCCACCACGCCGCCGCCCAGCATGGCGCCCAGCTGGTTGAACACCGTGGAAATCACGCTGGTGGCCAGCCCCAGGGCCAGCAGCCGGGAGTAGGACAGGATGTCGCTTAAATAGCTGGAAACCCCATAGAGCCCGTAAAGCCCCTTTAAAAAGCGCTTCACCGGGTTGCGGGATTCCCGCCCCGCGGTAAACAGAATGCCCACCGCCCCAATGCCGGCCAGCACCCCGGCCACAGCGGCCACGGGCCCCGGCACCACAAAGGGCAGCTCCGCGATGTTCTGGAAAATCTCCGTGGAGAGCAGCACCACAATCAGCCCGCCCACCAGCAGGTACCAGAACACCACGTCGTACAGGGCGTCGGCGTACTTTCTCTGTTTGGCCAGCTGGTAGAACTGCACCCCCAGCCCGGTAAACAGATGGGCCACGCCCACCCCAAAGGAGAAAATCAGCAGCCGCATGGGGTCGTCCAGGGGCTCAAACCACAATGCCGGCACGGTAATCTCCGTGTGGAAGAAGGTCTGGGCAATCACCGGGATGGCGTCCCCAAAATAGCTGCCAAACAGCACGCCCCACACCGTGGTGGAGATGCCGCAGAACAGGAACATCCGCAGCGTCTTGCGCATCTTCAGCTCCATGTCGGGGAACTTCCTCAGCGCAAAGGCGCTGCCAACCACTGTCAATATCCCGTAGGCCGCGTCGGAGAGCATCATCCCAAAGAGCACATAGTAGAAAAACGCCATCACCGCGCTGGGGTCCACCTCGTGCTTGCCGGGAAGGCTGTACCCCTCTACCACGCCCTCCACAGGCTCGGTGAAGAAGTTGTTTTTCAGCTTGACCGGCGGGTCCTCTTGGGGCCCCGGCTCCGCGACCTCCGCCAGCAGGGTAAAGCGGCTTTCCAGCTCGCCTACCAGGCCGGGGGCGTCCTCCGCCGGGAGGTACCCCGCCAGGCAGAAGGTGTGGGGGCTTTGCCACAGTTCCCCCAGCACCTGGTACTTTTCCGCCCTAGCGCTGATGTAGTCCGCTGCCAGCAGCAGCTCCTCCCGCTTGGGGGCCAGGCCGGCGATTTCCCCCAGGGCATCCTCCCGCTCCTTGCGCGCCCCGCGGATTTCCTCCTCCAGCGCCTTGGCCTGCTGGGACGGGGGCAGGGGAGAGGTTACCGCCGGATAGGTAAACCCCATGGAGCGCAGCGCCTCCTCCACCTGGGCAGCATCCTGCCGCAGGCACACCAGGAACACACAGGTCTGCTGGGCCTGGCAGCTGAGTACCTCCGCCTCCATACCGGACACCTGGGGCAGCCGCTGGGCCAGCTGGGCTTTCAGCGCGCCCTCCTCCAAGGCCTGGGGGAAGCTGCCCAAAAATACCCGGGTGCTCCCCGTGCCCTTGGCGTCCAGGGGGAGGTCCAAGGTCATCCAGGGCTTGAGCGTTTCCAGCTGGGCCTCCAGCCGCTGAGCCTGGGCCTCGCTGTCCGTCACCTGTTTCCCCAGCCGCAGGATTTCCCTGGCCTGCTCCAGCAAAGCGGGGGCCTCCTGCCCCTGGCGCTGGTACTCCTCCCAGGTGACGGGCTTCCTGCCCGCCAAGAAGGAGAGCATCCCCTTCTTCACGGGGACGGTGTGGTCCAGCAGCTCCACCGCCTGCTCCAAAAGCCGCGCCTGGGTTTCCAGCTCCTGCTGGGCCTGGGAGGTGTCCGCCTGGCGGAAGACTTCCCCGCTGGCCTGGGTGGATTCCACCTCCACCACGCCCCGGCGCTGCAGCAGCTCCAAAATGGCTTTCCTATCCCGCCGCAGGGCAAAGAGCTCCAGGCGTTTCATGGGCACCACAGCCATAGGCGTTCACCTCCTTCTGGGATGGCCCAGCACGATCCGTTCCGCGGCCCGGGCCACCTGCCCTTGCCGGGAGCGGGCCAGGGCCCGCAGCTGTTCCTGTTCCTCTTGGCATTCCCGCTGGATGGCGGCCTTGCGCTTTTCGCCGTCTGCCTTTGCCACCCCGTAGAGGATGCCCGCCCGCTTTTGCGCTTCCTTTTCCGCTGCCTCGATGAGCTGCTGTCCCTTGGCGGCGGCATCTTGGCGCAGGCGTTGGGCTTCTTCCTGGGCATGCCGCACCGTTTCCTGGGCCTGCTGCTCGGCCCTATCCACAGCCAGCATGGTTTCTTTTGCCAATGCTTCCACCTCCCTATCCATGGAACATCCTTCAAAGGGAACCTTCCACAGAAAAGAATATTCTCATTATACTGTAAAAAAATGTGCTTGTCAAAAACTTTCCGTATTCTTAAAAGATTTTATTGGTAAAATCCAACAAGCAGCCGCGCTCCGGAAAATTGACCATTGAGCCCCCTTTCTTGTGGTATGGTTCCAGCATACGCCCCGCCGCGGGAAAGAAAGGGGGCAATCTGCCGCCCCGTGGGAAATATGGGACAGAGAAACCCAGTGCCCAAGGCAAAGCGCCCAGGAAATCCCCGGCTAGCGCTGGGGCAGAAGGGTGGACAAGCCTGTTGAAAAGCGGTCCGCAGTTTCCAGAAAACAAAAAAACAGGCGGGGAACGGTGTCCCCGCCTGTTGGCGTGTTGCGTATGTACGATGTTGATACGGCTATTTTATTCTTCTGCCGCGCTGGATTCGCTGCTCACTTCGCTGGAAGCGGAGCTCTCGCTGCTCTCCACGGCGCTGCTGGTCTCAGAGCTGCTCTCCTCGCTGGCGGAGGACTCTGTCTCAGAGGCGGAAGAGGCGCCGTTGCGGGTGCTGTCGTTGACAAAGGAGGAGAGCTTCACGGTGCTCATGGCGGACTGGTTCAGCTCCACGCCCTCCACGGACTGGGCCTGCTCCAGCACATAGTCGTTGAACTCCTCGCCCTTCATGTCCGCCAGCAGGGAGATGTACTGGTCCTCGTCGGCCTCCACCTCGTCGTAGGCATCGGCAATGGACAGCTTGCGGATGACGTACAAAGCGTTGCTGGTCTTAGCCACCACGGCCTCGCCCTCGTCGGCGCCCTCCAGGGCGGTTGCCAGCTCGCTGGTGATGTTCTCGCCCTTGGTGGGGTTGGGCTGGTAATAGGTGGATTCGCCGCTGGTCTCGCTGGCGTAGTCGTCGGCGGCCTCGCTCACGGTCATTTCGCCGTCGTTGATGCTATCCACATAGGTTTGCAGCTGGTCCTGGATGTCCGCCTGCTCTTCCGAGGTGAGGGTCTCGCTCTCGCCGTCGTCGTTGGTGGTGGTCAGCGGCACGTAGAAGTACTCGTAGCTCAGGTAGGTCTCAGTGAAGTAATCCTCCAGCTCCCCGGCGGCCAGGGCCAGCTCACCGCCCTCGCCGTACATGGCTTCCATCACCTTCTGGAACTTCACCGTGTACTCCGAATAAGCCTTGGAGAAAGAGTCCCTGGCAATGCCCAGGTCATCCTCAAAGGTGCTCTGGTAGTAGCTCCAGAAGTTGGTGGTGGTGTTGTCGATCTGGGTCTGGTCGTCCTCGGTCAGCTCCAGGCCATATTCGCTGAACTTGTCGCTGATGTAGTAGTAGGCGTTCAGGTAGTTCAGCGCCCGGTCGGTGATCCACTGGGAGGCGTCCACCCCGTCGATTTCGGCGTCCAGCACGGCGGTGTCAGAATCCACCTGGTCCCGCGCCTCGGAATAGGCGCTGTACAGGTAGTAGATATACCCGCCGATGGGCATGGTGTCGTCGCCCTTGCGGGCAGCCCAGGTATTATTCTCGTTATAGCAGCCAGCCAGGCTCAGGCACAGGACCAAAGCGAGCACAGCGGCCGCGGTACGCTTCCAAATGTTTCTCATGGGTGAATCAGCCTTTCAAAGTAGTGGTTTATTGCAAAGAACGACAAACATTATACCCCACTTTTCCCCGTTTGTCTACACGGAAATTGTGAAATGCCTCACGGTTTGGGGGCGGCGTTTTCCTGCATGGCGGTCAAAATCTCCGAGAGGGCCTGGGTGGGGGGCTGCCCGGCCATCTTCACGCTGATGTAGGGCTTGCTCCCGGCGGAGAGCAGCACCCGGCCGCCCAGCGCCTTGATGAGGGGCCCCACCTCCGCCACGTCGAACTTCTCCTTGTACACCAGCAGGGAATCCCCCTGCTGCTTCACCTCGGTGACGCCCAGGCCCGCGGCGGTGTTCCGCAGCAAGGCCACGTCCAGCAGGCCCTTTACCGAGGCCGGCGGCTCCCCAAACCGGTCGATGAGCTCATCCAGCACGTCCATGGCGTCCTCCTGGGTCTCCACCTCGGCGATGCGGCGGTACACGTCCAGCCGCAGGCTCAAGCTGTCGATGTAGCTCTCGGGGATGTGGGCCTGCACCTGCAAATCCACCAGGCACTCCTGGTCCACGGGGCGGGTGGGCTCCTCGCCCTTCATCAGGGACACCGCCTCGTTTAAGAGCTTAACATACATGTCATAGCCCACGGCCTCCATGTGGCCGTGCTGCTCCCCGCCCAGGATGTTCCCCGCGCCCCGGATTTCCAAGTCCCGCATGGCGATCTTAAAGCCAGAGCCGAACTCCGTAAACTCCCGGATGGCCGAAAGCCGCTTCTGGGCAATCTCCGAAAGGGCCTTGTTGGGGGTGTAGGTGAGGTAGGCGTAGGCCCGGCGGTTGCTGCGGCCCACCCGGCCCCGCAGCTGGTGCAGCTGGGAGAGCCCCATGCGGTCGGCGTTCTCAATAATCAAAGTGTTGGCGCTGGGCACGTCCACGCCTGTCTCGATGATGGTGGTGCACACCAGCACGTCGATTTCGTGGTCCAGCAGCTGCCGCCACACCTCGGAGAGGTCCTCCTCGTTCATCTTGCCGTGGCCCACGCCGATGCGGGCCTCCGGCGCCATCTGCTGGATGCGCGCCACGGTGCTTTGCAAAGAGGCCACGTCGTTGTGCAGGTAATACACCTGGCCGCCCCGGCGCAGCTCCCGGCGGATGGCGTCCCCAATCACCCCGGTGTCGTACTCCAGCACATAGGTCTGCACCGGGTGCCGGTCGTGGGGGGCCTCCTCAATGACGGACATGTCCCGGATGCCGGAGAGGGCCATGTTCAGCGTGCGGGGGATGGGCGTGGCGGAGAGGGTCAGCACGTCGGCGGTGCTGCACATCTGCTTCAGCTTCTCCTTCTGGGCCACGCCGAACCGCTGCTCCTCGTCGATGATGACCAGCCCCAGGTCGTGGAACTTCACGTCCTTGCTCACCAGCCGGTGGGTGCCCACCACAATGTCCATGCTGCCCCGGCGCACCTTCCGCAGGATTTCGTCCTGCTGCCGGGGGCTGCGGAACCGGGAGAGCAGCTCCACGTCCACGGGGAAGCCCTCCATCCGCCGCAAAATGGTCTGGTAGTGCTGCCAGGCCAGGATGGTGGTGGGCACCAAAATGGCGCACTGCTTCCCGGCGGTGACGCACTTAAAGGCTGCCCGCAGGGCCACCTCGGTCTTGCCGAAGCCCACGTCGCCGCACAGCAGCCTATCCATGGGCACCTCCCGCTCCATGTCGTCCTTGATTTCCGAGATGCACCGCAGCTGGTCCTCTGTCTCGTCGTACTCAAAGTGGGATTCAAAGTCCCGCTGCCACTCCCCGTCCGGCGGGAAGGCGAAGCCCTTCTGCTGCATCCGCTGGGCGTACAGCTGGATGAGCTCCTTGGCGATGTCCTTCACAGCCTTGCGCACCTTGGTTTTCTGCCGCTGCCAGTCGGCGCCGCCCAGGCGGCTCAGCTTCACCGCAGAGTCCTCCCGGGGGCCGATGTACTTGCTCACCAGGTCCAGCTGGGTGACGGGCACATACAAGGTGTCGTTTTTGGCGTAGCGCACCTTGATGTAGTCCTTGGTGACGCCGTTCATCTCCAGCTTGTGGATGCCCTCAAACAGGCCGATGCCGTGGGTGGCGTGGACCACATAGTCCCCCGGCGCCAGCTCCGACAGGCTGGAAATCTCCTTGCTGTTCTTGTCCCGCTTCACCCGCTTGCGCTTGACCTCTGTCATGCGGCCGTGGGTAATCAAGGCGAAGTTCGCCTCCGGCAGCTCAAACCCCGCGGACAGCGCCCCCAGCGTCACCACCACTGTGCCGGGGTTCACCGTGGAGGCGGCGTCCATCCAGGCGGCGGGCAGCCCGGCCCGCTTCAAGTCCTCGGCCAAGGCCTTGCCCGCCCGCTCCGTGCCGGTGAGCACCGCGCAGGCCCGGCCCTGGTCCAGCAAGGCCCGCAAATCCTCGGCCAGCAGCTCCACGCCGCCGCCCCAGGGGGAGAGCTGCTTGGCGGTCATGTTCACCAGCGTCTTGGTGGGGATTTCATAGCTGCCCCGGGCGAACAAGTCCAAGAACAGGGTGGGGGTTTCCTCCGCTTTGCCCAGGGCGTACTCCCAGTCCTGGCTGTACTGGTCCAGGCCCTTGCACAGCAGGCCCTCCGCCAGGTAGCTTTTTACATCTTCCCCCCACTGCCACAGGGTGGTGCGCACCCGCTCTTTCAGCTTGTTCCCCTCGGAGAAGAACAGCAGGCTGTCCTCCGGCGGGAAGTAGTCAAACAGCGTCGCCGCCTGGGGGTACACCAGCGCGATAAACTTATCCATCGAGCCTATCCGCAGGCCGTTTTTCAGCTTCTCCGCCTCGCCCCGCAGCACCTCCTTGGCCTTGGGGGCGTTCTTCCCCCGCAGGGAGGCGGCCAGCTTCTCGATTTTCTGCGCCAGGAACGCCGGCTTCTCCGGGATGACCTCCACGCAGGGGGCCAGCGTCACCTGGGGGATGGACTCGGTGCGCCGCTGGCTTTCCATGTCAAAGCTGGAGAGGGAGTCCACCTCGTCCCCCCAGAACTCCACCCGCACCGGGGCGCTGGCGCTGGGGGAGAAGAAGTCCACAATGCCCCCCCGGTGGCTGAACTGTCCCGGCCCCTCTATCTGGTCCTCCCGGGTGTAGCCGCACTTGACCAGCGCCTCCAGCAAATCGGCAATCTCCAGCTGGTCCCCGGGCCGCAGCGTGAACAGTTTCCGCTCCAGCTCCTCCGGCCCCAAGGTGTACTGCAAAGCGGCGTCCATGCAGGCCACAATGCAGTCGCACTGGCCGTCCTCCAGCTTGGAGAGGGCCTCCAGCCGCAGCCGCTCGTACTCGTGGGAGGTCCCCGCCGTGTCCCGAAAGTTGAAGTCCCGCAGGGGATAGGACACCGGGCGCAGCCCCAAAGCGGCCAGGTCCTCGCAGAACCGCTGGGCCTCCGCCTCGTCGGCGGCCAGCACCAAAGCCCGCCTGCCGGTCTTTTTGCACAGGGAGGCTATCACACAGCACTTGTGCACCCCAGAGAGCCCCGTCACCGCCCCCGGGACGGCGCCCCCCTCCACCGCCTGCTCCAGGCGGGCGTAGTCTGGCCACCGGGCCAAAGCGCTTTGGACCAATTTCATAGGGATTCTCCTTTCCTCACATTCTGTGCCGGGGGTGGTCAGCTGTTGTACAGGTTCATGGCCCTGTCCATGTCACCTTTGGCGATGAGCTCCGCGGCGGCCGCGGCGTTCTCCAGGGCGGTGGCCAAGTCCTTCTGCTCCTTCTCCGTAAAGCGGGAGAGCACCCAGTCCGCCAAGTTGTAGTCGGGATGGGGCTTTTTGCCCACCCCCAGCTTGATGCGGGGGAACTGGTCCGAGCCGGAGAGGTAGATGATGTTCTTCATGCCGTTGTGGCCGCCGTCGCTGCCCTTGCGGCGGATGCGCAGCTTCCCCGGCTCCAGGTTGATGTCGTCAAAGATGACCAGCACCTTCTCGGGGGGCAGCTTGTAAAACTGCATGGCCTCCCGCACCGATTGGCCGCTCAAGTTCATAAAGGTGGAGGGCTTTAAGAGCAAAGCCTTTTTCCCGCCCAGGGAGCATTCCCCCACCAGGCCCTTGAACTTTATCCGCTTGATGTCCGTATGGTGCTTTTGGGCAATGGTATCCACCGCCAGAAAGCCGGCGTTGTGCCGGGTGTTCTCATATTGCTTCCCCGGGTTCCCCAGGCCCACAATCATAAATTCCACCGGGCCGGGAGAGGGGGTGTTTTTCTGGAATAGGCGCAGCATGGCAAAACCTCCGCTGGGTGTAGGATGGGCGCGAAAACAGGGCGGGCCGGAACTTCCCGGCCCACCTGCTGGCGCGCTACGCGTATAGGCGTATAGATACCTTTTATTATGCCAGAGCCGCGCCGGTTTTGCAAGCCCATCTCCCCCGGAAAGGGGAAAAATCCCCCATTCCCCCGGGGGCCTTGAAAAAATTTGCTTTTCTTCCATTTTGTACTGGTATTTTCCCAAAGACTTTGCTATAATTCTCAATAGGAAACCCTGTGGACAGGCTTTTTCGTCTTGCCCGGGGGCTCCATTCCGCTGTCACCCGGCAGGGCCATGCTCCCTTTTTTGGCCAGCGTCCGGTTGAACATTATTAGGAGGTAAGTTACCAATGAGCCACAAGTATGTCTATCTGTTCAGCGAAGGCGACGGTTCCATGCGTGAGCTTCTTGGCGGCAAAGGCGCGAACCTTGCAGAAATGACAAAGCTCGGCCTGCCCGTGCCCCAGGGCTTCACCATCAGCACGGAAGCCTGCACCCAGTATTACGAGGACGGACGCCAGATTAACGATGAGATCCAGGCCCAGATCATGGAGTATGTGGGCAAGATGGAGGAAATCACCGGCAAGAAGTTCGGCGATAAGGAGAACCCCCTGCTGGTCTCCGTGCGTTCCGGCGCCCGCGCTTCCATGCCCGGCATGATGGATACCATCCTGAACCTGGGCCTCAACGAGGAAGTTGTCGAGGTTATGGCCAAGAAGTCCGGCAACGCCCGCTGGGCTTACGACTGCTACCGGAGATTCATCCAGATGTACTCCGACGTGGTTATGGAAGTGGGCAAGAAGTACTTCGAGGAGCTCATCGATGAGATGAAGGAGAAGCGCGGCGTCACCCAGGACACCGAGCTCACCGCCGACGACCTGAAGGAGCTGGCCGAGCAGTTCAAGGCCGAGTACAAGGAGAAAATCGGTTCCGATTTCCCCTCCGACCCCAAGGAGCAGCTCATGGGCGCCGTCAAGGCCGTGTTCCGTTCTTGGGATAACCCCCGCGCCAACGTCTACCGCCGCATGAACGAGATCCCCTATTCCTGGGGCACCGCTGTCAACGTGCAGATGATGGCCTTCGGCAACATGGGCGACGACTGCGGCACCGGCGTTGCCTTTACCCGCAGCCCCTCCACCGGCGAGAAGAAGCTCTTCGGCGAGTTCCTCACCAACGCCCAGGGCGAAGACGTGGTTGCCGGTATCCGCACCCCCATGCCCATCTCCCAGATGGCTGAGAAGTTCCCCGAGGCCTTCAAGCAGTTCCAGGAAGTCTGCAACCTGCTGGAGAGCCACTATCACGATATGCAGGATATGGAGTTCACCGTGGAGAACGGCAAGCTCTATATGCTCCAGACCCGTAACGGCAAGCGCACCCCCGCTGCCGCCATCAAGATTGCCTGCGACCTCATCGACGAGGGCATGAAGACCGAGCAGGAAGCCCTGCTGATGCTCGACCCCAAGCAGCTGGACGCTCTGCTCCATCCCCAGTTCGACCCCGAAGCCCTGAAGGCTGCCAAGCCCGTGGCTTCCGCTCTGGCCGCTTCCCCCGGCGCTGCCTGCGGCAAGATCGTCTTCACCGCTGAAGACGCCGTGGAGCAGGGCCAGGCTGGCGAGAAGGTCGTCCTGGTCCGCCTGGAGACCTCTCCCGAGGACATCGAGGGCATGCAGTATGCCCAGGGCATCCTCACCGTGCGCGGCGGCATGACCAGCCACGCGGCCGTTGTGGCCCGCGGCATGGGCACCTGCTGCGTCTCCGGCTGCGGCGACATCAAGATGGACGAGGCCAACAAGAAGTTCACCCTGGCTGGCCGTGAGTACCATGAGGGCGATTACATCTCCCTGGACGGCACCACCGGCAACATCTATGGCGAGGCCCTGCCCACCGTTCCCGCTTCCACCGAGGGCGGCTATTTCGGCCGTATCATGGAGCTCTCTGACAAGTACCGTCAGCTGGAGGTCCGCACCAACGCCGACACCCCCCGCGACGCCAAGCAGGCTGTGGCCTTCGGCGCCCAGGGCATCGGCCTGTGCCGTACCGAGCACATGTTCTTCGACCCCGACCGCATCGCCGCTATCCGCGAGATGATTTGCTCCGACACCGTGGAGCAGCGCAAGGCCGCTCTGGCCAAGCTGGAGCCCATGCAGCAGGGCGACTTCGAGCAGCTGTATGAGGCCCTCGGCGGCCGCCACGTCAACATCCGCTTCCTGGATCCCCCGCTGCACGAGTTCGTCCCCACCGAGGAAAAGGACATCGAGCTGCTGGCCCAGGCCCAGGGCAAGACCGTGGACGACATCAAGGCCATCATCTCCTCTCTGCATGAGTTCAACCCCATGATGGGTCACCGCGGCTGCCGTCTGGCTGTCACCTACCCCGAGATCGCCGAGATGCAGACCGAGGCCGTCATCAAGGCTGCCATCAACGTGCAGAAGGCTCATCCCGATTGGAACATCGTCCCCGAGATTATGATTCCCCTGGTGGGCGAGGTCAAGGAGCTGAAGTTCGTTAAGAAGACCGTCACCGAGACCGCCGACCGCATCATCGCCGAGGCCGGTGTGGACCTGAAGTACAAGGTCGGCACCATGATCGAGATTCCTCGCGCCGCCATCACCGCTGACAAGATTGCGGAAGAGGCCGAGTTCTTCTCCTTCGGCACCAACGACCTGACCCAGATGACCTTCGGCTTCTCCCGTGACGACGCCGGCAAGTTCCTGGGCGCTTACTACGAGAACAAGATTTACGAGAACGACCCCTTCGCCCGTCTGGACCAGGAGGGCGTTGGCCAGCTGGTGAAGATTGCTGCCGAAAAGGGCCGCGCTACCCGTCCCGACATCGTTCTGGGCATCTGCGGCGAGCATGGCGGCGACCCCAGCTCCATCGAGTTCTGCCACAACGTGGGCCTGAACTACGTCTCTTGCTCTCCCTTCCGTGTTCCGATTGCCCGTCTGGCTGCTGCCCAGGCTGCTATCAAGAACCCCCGCAAGTAAGAGCTGAGGGAAACACAAAGCAATACGCGGCGTAAGCCGCAGGAAAGGGTTGTGCCACTGGCGCAGCCCTTTTTGCGTGCCAAAAAAGAGGGGCTGCCTGTGTTGGCAGCCCCTCGGGTGTTTGTGTGTTTATGTAATCTTGTCCCGGGTGATGTTCCGCAGCCAGCCCTTCTTCCGGTAGTGGATGATGTTGGCGGGCATTTTAATGGTCTCGTCCAGGCTTAAAATGAAGTACACCCACATGGGCGGCAGCTTCAGCACAAAGGCGGAGAGCAGCCCCAGGGGCACCATAACCACCCACATGCAGATGACGTCCAGAATAAAGCCGAACTTGGAGTCGCCCCCCGCGCGGAACACGCCGCACATCCAGCAGGTGTTCATAGGCGGGCCCCACACGTACACCACGCTGATGGCCGTCATAATCCCAAAGTAAGAGAGGGCCTGCTCCGAGAGGGTGGTCATGGTGTGGGTGATGATGGGATACGCCGCCAGCACCACCGCGCTGCCCAGCAGCGACGCCAAAAAGGTGAGCCCCAGCAGGCGTTTGGCGTCCCGCTCGGCCCGGGCCATGTCCCCGGCGCCAATGGCCTTCCCCAGCAAAATGGCTGTGCCGTTGGCCACGCCAAAGCCCAGCACCGTGGCTACGCTGCGCAGGCTGGCCATAATGGAGTTGGCCGCCACCAAATCCTCCCCCAGGCGGCCCATAATCACCGAGTACATGGAGGAGCCCACGGCAAACACGCACTCGTTTCCCAGGGCCGGAAGGGAATAGCGGATAAAATCCCGCCATAGCACTCGGTTAAACATGGTGAACAGCCCTGGGCGCAGCCGCAGCACTTGGAACTTTTGCCCGTATGCCAGGCACAGCAGGAACTCCCCTATGCGGGAAATCACCGTGGCCAGCGCCACGCCCTGGATGCCCATGGGCGCCACGCCGGGAATCCACCCGAAGATGAAGGTGGCGTTTAAAACCACATTGATGAGCAGCGCGGAGGAGTTTATCAGGGTGCTTATCTTTGCCCTCTCCACGCTTTTTAAAATGCTCAAATAGGGGTGGGAGAGACCCATGAACAGGTAAGACCAGCCCACAATTTGCAAATAGGCCGCGCCTGCCTCGATCATGGAGGGGTCGTTGATGTAAATGCGCATCAGCTGGGCGGGGAAGAACACCGTGGCCACAAAGAACAGCACCCCCACAGCAGCGGCCAGCTTTACCCCAATAGCCAAAATGTGCTCGATGGCTTTCATGTTCTGCCTGCCCCAATATTGCGCCGCCAGCATGGTGGTGCCGGCTGCAAGGCCGCTGTAGAACATATTCAAGATAAAGTGTATTTGCCCCGCCAGGGAGTTGGAGGCCATAGCGGTCTGGCTGACAAAGCCCAGCATCAAGGTGTCGGCCATGCCCACCGCCGAGTTTATCAGGTTTTGGATGGCGATAGGCACAACCACCGCGAAAAACGAGCGGTAAAATTGTTTATCAGCGGTTTTCAAACATACCACTCCTCTGTAAAAATCCATCAAAATCACCTTCATGTTAAAAGAAAAATTGGGAAAAGTCAAGAGCGGCGCCAAAGTTTCCCCTTTTGCCTTTGACGCCGCGGCGTGCTATAATACCAGATGAAAAACCAGAAGCTACATGGCCTGCTGGAATCTGAAACAGAGAGGGGAGGGGAAGCCGTGCTGTACGCCGCCCGATACACCATAGAAGCGCCCACCCGCCGGGAGGAGCTGGCCCACCAGCGGGCCTTGGCAGAAAAGCTTCTGGCCTATGCCCTCAAGCGGGAGCACGGCCTGGAGCTTTCCTCCCTGGCCCAAAGCCGCACAGCCGCGGGCAAGCCCTATTTCCCCGGCTGCCCGGTGGAGTACAGCCTCAGCCACTGCCGGGGGCTGGTGTGCTGTGCCCTCAGTCTGTCGCCGGTGGGGGTGGACGCCGAGGCCCCCCGCACATTCTCTCCCGCCCTGCTGCGGCGCGTCTGCACCCAGGAGGAGCTCTCTTGGCTTACCGCCCAGCAGGACCAGCAGCAGGCCTTCCTCTCCCTGTGGACCCTGAAAGAGAGCGTGATGAAGCTCTCCGGCCAAGGCATCGGCTACGGTTTCCAGCAGGCGTCCTTCACCTTCCCAGAGGGCCAGCCCCGCTTCCGGGAGCCCGGCGTGCGCCTGTCCCAGTTCGTCCTGGAGGGAGGCACGGTTGTCTCCGCCGCCGGCGGGGAGGCGTTCCCAAGCCCCCCGCTGGTGGAGCTCGCCCCGTAATTCGTTCATATCCCGCCGCCCTCTCTCATAGGTATACCACAAGGACTCAACAGAGAGGAACGGTGGAAAGATGGTCGTATCGCTAAAAGCCAATCGCAAACGGATTCTAGCCTTTATCTTGCTGGCCGCCATCGTGGCGGGGGCCTGCTTTTTCCTTACGGGCCGGGGGGAGGAGGAGGCCCGGCAGCCTATCCCCGGCGGCACCAACGAGGAGCGCGTGGCCTTTTTGGAGAGCTTTGGCTGGCAGGTGCAGGCAGAGCCCACAGAGACCCGGGAGGTCATGATTCCCGCCCAGTTCAACGATGTGTACACCGCCTACAACGTCATGCAGCAGGCCCAGGGCTTCGACCTGGAGCCCTACGCCGGGCAAATCTGCACCCAGTACGTGTACAAGGTGGAGAATCACCCCGGGGACGACCAGGTGTACGCTACGCTGCTGGTGTACGGGGATGAAATCATCGGCGGGGACATTGCCAGCACCGCCGTGGACGGCTTCATGCACGGCTTTGCCTCAGACAGCGCCCACTTTGGGGAAAGCGGCATCGCCACCGCCACGCCGGCAGCTACCGCCTCGCCCCAAGCCACGGTGGCGCCGGAGAGCAGCGCCGCTGAAAGCGCGGTGGGATCCGCTCCGGAAAGCGCCGCCGCAGAGACAGCCCAGGGCACCGAAGCCGCCGGGGAGCCCCTCCCAGAGGCTGCCTACCCCGTGGATTGAAAGCTGTATCGTTATCGTATAGAATAGTTATAGAAAAAGAAAGGACGTGGAACAATGGGGGAACGGCTGGATAAATTCCTGGCTTCCCAGGGCCTGGGCACCCGCAAGGAGGTGGGGAAGCTCATCCGCTCCGGGGCGGTGCTGGTCAACGGCGCCCCCCAGCGGGACCCCGGCGCCAAAGTCGAGCCCGGCGCCGACCAGGTGACAGCCCAGGGGGAGGAAATCCGCTACCAGGAATTCCTCACCATCATGCTGAACAAACCGGCGGGAGTCCTCTCCGCCACAGAGGACCGCCGCCAGAAAACCGTGCTGGACCTGCTCCCGGAGGGCCTGCGCCGCCGGGGGCTTTTCCCCGCCGGCCGCCTGGACAAGGATACCACCGGCCTGCTGCTCATCACCGACGACGGGGAGCTGGCCCACAAAATGCTCTCGCCCAAAAACCATGTGTACAAGCAGTACCGCGCCCAGCTGGACGCCCCCGTGGAGGAGGCCGACATCCAGGCCTTTGCCGCTGGCGTCGCCTGGGAGGGGGAGCAGTACGCCCCCGCCCGCCTGTGGGTGGAGCAGGACCCCCGCGCCGCCTTTGTGGAGATCCGGGAGGGCCGTTTCCACCAGGTCAAGCGGATGTTCCAGGCCCGGGGCAAGACGGTGCTCCAGCTGAAAAGGCTCAAGATAGGGGGCCTCTGGCTGGACAGTACACTACAGGAAGGGGAGTGCAGGCTTCTTACCCCCCAGGAAATCCAGGCAATTTTCCATTAGCAAGTTGTACTAAAATTAAGCGCATGATTTGGATTTTAGTGAAAGCCTATAAAGGACCGAAAAAATCTTTGGGCAAATCAAGACTTTCCCCCTGGGGTTTTATCTGTTATACTTTAATCAATCTAAATGGTGCCCGGCGTACTGAAAACAGGACACTGGCCCCATGAAAAAATAGGAGGAAAATCTGAATGGCAAGCGTAACTTTGAAAAATATTTACAAGATTTATTCTGGTGGCGTCACTGCTGTTACCGACTTCAACCTGGACATTGCGGACAAGGAATTCATCATCCTGGTCGGCCCCTCTGGCTGCGGCAAGTCCACCACCCTGCGTATGATTGCTGGCCTGGAAGAAATCAGCAAGGGCGAGCTGTACATCGGCGACGTGCTGTCTAACGACATCGCTCCCAAGGACCGCGACATCGCCATGGTGTTCCAGAACTACGCTCTGTATCCTCACATGACCGTGTTCGATAACATGGCTTTCGGCCTGAAGCTCCGCAAGACCCCCAAGGATGAAATCAAGCGCCGCGTGGAAGAGGCTGCCCGCATCCTGGACATCTCCCACCTGCTGGACCGCAAGCCCAAGGCTTTGTCCGGTGGTCAGCGTCAGCGTGTTGCCCTGGGCCGCGCCATCGTCCGTGACCCCAAGGTGTTCCTGCTGGACGAGCCCCTCTCCAACTTGGACGCCAAGCTGCGTGCTCAGATGAGAACCGAGATTGCCAAGCTGCATAAGCGCCTGGGCACCACCTTTATCTACGTTACCCACGACCAGACCGAGGCTATGACCATGGGCGACCGCATCGTGGTTATGAAGGACGGCTTCATTCAGCAGGTCGATACTCCCCAGAACCTGTACGATTACCCCATCAACGAGTTCGTGGCCGGCTTCATGGGCTCTCCCCAGATGAACTTCATCGATGCCAAGCTGGGCAAGAACGGCAACGATTACACCCTCACCTTCGGCGCCTGCACCATCACTGTGCCCAAGAAGAAGGCCGACGGCGCTGTTGCCAACCTGGCCGATTACGTGGGCAAGGATGTTGTGTTCGGCATCCGTCCTGAGGACGTCCACGACGAGCCCGAGTTCATCGAGAAGGTTGGCGGCGCTCACGTCACCTGCGATGTGGAAGTTACCGAATTGATGGGCGCTGAGACCTATCTGTACTTAAACTGCGAGGGCAACGCTGTCACCGCCCGTGTGGAGCCCACCTCCACTGCTAAGTCCGGCGACAAGTCCAAGATTGCTTTCGACCTGAACAAGATGCATCTGTTCGACAAAGAGACCGAAAAGACTATCCTCAACTAAAACTTGCCATTCAGAAACAGGGATACCAGCGATGGTATCCCTTTTTTCTTCCAAGTTAGAAAAAATCCTTCCAATTTTCAAAAAAAGGTTGAATTTTTGCGCCCGATTCTGTAAAATAAAGCTGTATAGCTGTGCCCAATCCGCCTGCCCTTTGTTTGGTGATAAGCCGGCTGTGGAAAAAATCGATGGGGGCCGCGCCCCCTGCACCATAAAGAAAGGGGAAGAGTCATGTCAAACAGATTGTTTCAGGGTATCATCCACCAGATGCGTGATACCATCGACCGTACCATCGGCGTTGTGGATGAGTCCTCCGTAATCATCGCCTGCAGCGAGCTGGGGAAGATTGGGGAGGTCTGCGAGGAAATCACGCCAGAGGAGATGGCTTCTGTAGACGTGTTCCAAACGGATGAATACAGCTTCAAGTCCTTCGGCAGCCGTCCCCGCCCGGAGTACGCCGTGTTTGTGGCCGGCAAGGACCCGGAGGCCCAGAAATATGTCAAAATCCTGGCCGTGTCCCTCAACAGCATCAAGCAATATTACGACGAGAAGTACGACCGGGGCAACTTTATCAAAAACGTCATCCTGGATAACATCCTGCCCGGGGACATCTATCTCAAGAGCCACGAGCTCCATTTCGATTCCGACGTCAGCCGGGTGTGCATGCTGGTGAAGATTGCCGAGAAGAACGACATCTCCGCCTACGATGTGCTTCAGAACTTGTTCCCCGATAAGAACAAGGACTTCATCATCAATATCAACGAGACGGACATCGCCCTGGTCAAGGAGATCAAGCCCAACATCGATGAGAAAGACATCGACAAGCTGGCCAGCTCCATTGTGGACACCCTCTCCGGCGAGTTCTACACTCACTGTACCGTGGGCATCGGCACGGTGGTCAACAGCATTAAGGATTTGGCCCGCTCCTTCAAAGAGGCCCAAGTGGCCCTGGAAGTGGGCAAGGTCTTCGACACCGAGAAGCCCATCGTCAGCTACAACCACTTGGGCATTGCCCGCCTGATTTACCAGCTGCCCACCACCCTGTGCGAGATGTTCCTCAAGGAGGTGTTCCGCAAGGGCTCCATCGATTCCCTGGACCACGAGACGCTGTTCACCATCCAGCGCTTCTTCGAGAATAGCCTGAACGTCTCCGAGACGTCCCGCAAGCTGTTCGTCCACCGGAACACCTTGGTCTACCGCCTGGAGAAAATCAAGAAAATCACCGGCTTGGACCTGCGGGAGTTCGAGGACGCCATCGTCTTCAAGGTGGCCTTGATGGTGAAGAAGTACCTCTCCAGCAACCCCACGAAGTTCTAAAAAAGGACCCGTTTCCAGTTCGTTCACATTTTATTTCTTTACAAGAATGATACAGGCGGCACCCATTGGTATAATACGTCTATGCCGATGGGTGCTGTCGTTGTGCGGCGCGGGACTGACTTTCCAGCAGCCGGGGCTTTCCCGGCGCGTATCCTACCAGAGAAAGGACGGTTATAGGCTTGATAGAATTTCGCAATGTGTCAAAGGTGTATAACAACGGCACGGAGGCCCTCCACAACATCAACCTCACGGTGGAGAAGGGCGAGTTTGTCTTTATCGTGGGCTCCTCCGGCGCGGGCAAAAGCACCTTCCTGAAATTGGTCATGTGCGAAGAACGGCCCAATTCCGGCCAGATTATCGTGGACGGCGTGGATGTTTCCCGCCTGCCGAAACGGAAAATCCCCTACATTCGCCGGAAGATGGGCATTGTGTTCCAGGATTTCCGCCTGATTGACCACATGACTGTCTACGACAACGTGGCTTTTGCCATGCGCGTGGTGGGCGCCTCCGCCCGTTCCATCCGCAAGCGGGTACCCTACATCCTCAGCCTGGTGGGCCTGCAGCACAAGGCCAAGCATTACCCCACCGAGCTTTCCGGCGGCGAGCGCCAGCGGGTGGGCCTGGCCCGTGCCTTGGTGAACAACCCCTCCATGATTATCGCCGACGAGCCCACGGGCAACATCGACCCGGCCCTGTCCTTTGAGATTGTGGACCTGCTCAGCGAGATCAACCGCCGGGGCACCACGGTGCTCATGGTCACCCACGAGCACTCCTTGGTCAAGCACTTCCACAAGCGCATCATCCAAATCCACTCCGGCGAGATTGTGGCCGACACCGCGGAGATGCAGGATACCTACGCCCCGCCGGAGCGCTACGACAGCCCCGAGGAGGCCGTGGCCAACGACGACGATTACGCCGAGTACGATAACCAGGAGACATACGACTCCCAGGAGGCCTACCAGCCGGCCCCCCAGCCCGCCTACCAGGAGGAGGACCTGGCCTATGAGGACACTTCCCTCTACGGCGTGGAAGGGGAGGAGGCCCCCGAGGAGAACGCGGGCGTGCTGGCCCAGCAAATCCTTCTGGAGCAGATGCCCCTGGAGGATGACAACAGCGAGGAGGTGGAGCAATGAGCCTGCACAGCATTGGCTACCTGTTCCGCGAGGGCCTGAAAAGCCTTTGGAAAAACCGCACCATGAGTATCGCCTCCATTGGCGTGCTTATCGCCTGCCTGCTGATGACCGGCGTGGCGGCGCTTCTCACCTTGAATATCTCCGCCACCATGCAGTCGGTGGAGGGCAACAACGTCATCACCGTGTACTTGAGCTCCGACGTGCCTGCCCTGACGGCTGTGCGCATCGGCGAGGAAATCCGCCAGATTGACAACATCGCCGAGTGCACCTTTGTCCCCAAGGATACAGCCCTTTCCGGCGTGATGCAGGACATCGACGGCGGCGGCACCCTGTTTGACAGCTTTACCGGCGACAACAACCCCCTGCCCGATTCCTACGAGATTTCCCTGGCGGATTTGAGCATCTACGATGAGACAGTCAGCCAGATTACCTCCATTGAAGGGGTGGAGTCGGTCTCCAACTACAGCCACGTGGCCGAGACCCTCAGCAGCCTGGACCGGGTGGTCCGCTACGGCAGCGTCGGCATTGTGGCGGTTTTGGCGGTGGTGTCCCTGTTCATCATCTCCAACACCGTGAAGGTGACTATCTTCTCCCGCCGCATGGAAATCAACATCATGAAATCCGTGGGCGCCACCAATGGCTTTGTCCGCGTGCCCTTCATTGTGGAAGGCATCGTCATCGGCATCATTTCCGGCCTGGTGTCCGCCACAATCCTCTATTATGCCTACGACAGCCTGGTGAAGGTGGTCATCAACCTGGCCCCCTTCCTCACCATAGTGAATATCCGGCCCTATGTGTTTATCCTCTATGGCGCTTACATTATCGCTGGCATGTTCTTTGGCCTGCTGGGCGGCACTATTTCCATTGGCAAATATCTGAAGAAGCAGGGCGAAAACGCCATTGTCTAAAGTGGGCAGCGCATAGCCGCCCCTCAAATCGCATACACTCTACAAGGCCGCAGCCCGGGGAGCCGCTTTTTTCAGCGATTCCCAGGGCTTGCGCGTCCTTACGCATTGACAAGGCCCCCCAAGGCCACTATAATAAATAGATAAAAGCCGGTCCGCGGGAAGCGGGCCATTTTTCAGTAAAGGATGGTACACATGGCATCAGAAAGACAGTATTTTGTAACCGAAGAAGGCTTGGCGGCTCTGGAGAAAGAGCTGGAAGAACTGAAAACCGTGGGACGCCGGGAAGTGGCCGAAAAAATCAAAGTGGCCCTTTCCTTCGGCGACCTTTCCGAGAATAGCGAATATGACGAGGCCAAGAACGACCAGGCCATGATGGAAGCCCGCATTGCCGACTTGGAGGTCATGCTCCAGGGCGCGGTGGTCATCGATGAGAGCGAACTCACCAACGAGAAGGTGCACATCGGCTCCCGCATCGAGGTGGACATCACCTCCTCCACCGGGGCCCAGTCCCGCCGGGATTTCAAGATTGTAGGCTCCAACGAGGCCGACCCCCGGAACGGGAAAATCTCCGACGAGTCCGCCGTGGGCAAGGCCCTCATCGGCGCCAAGGTGGGGGATGTTATCGAGGTGGAGACCCCCGCTGGCATCTCCAAGTACCACATTGTCACCATTTCCCGGTAAACAGGGTGGAAGCAAACTAGACGGCGAAAGGAATGGATAGCATGGCCGAGAAGAACCAAAAGGCGCCCCAGGCGGAAGAGCAGGATATGAGCGAGCTCCTGCGGGTGCGCAGGGAAAAGCTGCGGGAGCTGCAGGAAAGCGGGAACGACCCCTATCAAATCACCAAGTATCCTGTGGATAACGACAGCGCCAACATTAAAGCCAATTTTGACCAGCTGGAGGGCAAGCCTGTCTCCATTGCCGGCAGGATGATGTCCAAGCGCGGCATGGGGAAGGTGTCCTTCTGCGATTTGCAGGACCGCTCCGGCCGCATCCAGCTCTACGCCCGCAAGGACGAGATGGACGAGGCGGAGTACAACCGCTTTAAGAAGTACGACATTGGCGATATCCTGGGCGTGCAGGGCGTGGTGTTCCGCACCCAGCGGGGCGAGATGTCCGTGCGGGTGGAAAAGGTGACGCTGCTCAGCAAATCCCTGCTGCCCTTGCCGGAGAAGTATCACGGCCTGAAGGACACCGATGCCAGGTACCGCCAGCGCTACGTGGACCTTATCGTCAACCCGGAAGTGAAGGACGTGTTTGTCAAGCGCTCCAAGATTATCAGCGCCATCCGGGAGTACCTGGACAGCCACGCTTTCTTGGAGGTGGAGACCCCTGTGCTCCACAACCAGGCAGGCGGCGCCGCGGCCCGGCCCTTCATCACCCACCACAACACGCTGGACATCGATATGTACCTGCGCATCGCCCTGGAGCTGCACCTGAAGCGGCTCATTGTGGGCGGCTTTGACCGCGTGTATGAAATCGGCCGCACCTTCCGCAACGAGGGCATGGACACCCGCCACAACCCGGAGTTCACCATGCTGGAGGCCTACCAGGCGTTCACCGACTTCAACGGCATGATGGACCTCACCGAGGACATGATTCGCACCGTGGCCCACAAGGTGCTGGGCACCGGCAAGGTGGAGCGGGACGGCGTGGAAATCGACCTGGATAAGCCCTTCACCCGCATCAGCATGGTGGAGGCTGTCCAGAAGTACGCCGGCGTGGACTTCACCCAGGTGGAGACCTTGGAGCAGGCCCGCGCCCTGGCCAAGGAGCACCACATCGAGTATGAGGAGCGCCACAAGAAGGGCGACATCCTCAACCTGTTCTTTGAGACGTACTGCGAGGACAAGCTGGTGCAGCCCACCTTCCTGACGGGCCACCCGGTGGATATTTCCCCCTTGTCCAAGCGGTGCAAGGATAACCCCGAGTACACCGAGCGCTTTGAGCTGTTCATCTGCGGCGGGGAGTACGTCAACGCCTTCAGCGAGCTCAACGACCCCATCGACCAGCGGGGCCGCTTCGAGGCCCAGGCCGCGTTGAAGGCCGCCGGCGACGAGGAAGCCTGCGACGTGGACGAGGATTTCCTCACCGCCCTGGAGTACGGCCTGCCCCCCACGGGCGGCATGGGCATGGGCGTAGACCGCCTTGTCATGCTTCTCACCGGCGCCGCCTCCATCCGCGATGTGCTGCTGTTCCCCACGATGAAGCCATTAGACTAAAATTCTACAATATGTAGTGTCTGGTGAAATAGGACGGCACAAGATGTAGTAAAAGAGGTTTACAACCACAACTTTTCTACAACTTTTGCTTGAAATCAGACGGCATCAGACGGGCCAAAATGAAGGGCAAATCCGCACTTTTTACTGCGGATTTGCCCTTTTTTGTAATTTTCACAGCAGCACCAGATTGCCCTTGCTTGCCTCTGCACTTTCCCTTTTGTATGCGTTTATGGAAAGCCCGTCTTGGCCACATCTGCCTCCTCTTCGGCGGAACCGGTGGGGAAGGTATCCTTTGGCTGTATCCCGTCCCCTCGCAGAGCTATGGAGCTGTCCATAGCAAATTCCGTACAATCCCGGCACTTCCAATTTTTGCTTAGCCCTAGCACAGCGCCATCGCTTTACGTCTTGTCCGGCTATTGGCAGAGGAGGGACGCTGTGTTCTTTTTAGATATGCTCTTGTCACAGAAAAGGTGACAGCCGCTCCCTAGGATGCTGCTGCCACCTTATACCTGTTATATAGCGTCCTTGTGGATTCCCGCAGCCAGCTCTTATGGCAAAACATATTGAGGGTAATCCTGCCGCAAAAATGACATGGCGGCACGGTATTCGTCCAGGGAGTCCAGATGCTCCAGCAGCACTGGGGTGTCCTTTGGGAGCAGGGACAGGTGGTGCAGGTACGTGCCCAGCTTACCCTGGCCCGTACCGAGGGGAGTCTCCTGAATTCTCACGGTGGTACCCGTGGTGAGGAGGATGTCTTTCAGATGGCTGCTAGCTATGGAGCCGCCCAGTAGGGAGAAGGCCTCTTCCATCAGCTCTTCCTGATGGGTGTAGCCATATGGATCCCGCACAAAGTTGAAAATATCCATGTGCACCCCGCAGCCTTTTCGGTCCACATCCCGCAGCAATTTGAGGTATTGCCGCGGGTTCCAGGGTAGCATCCACTGCATGGGCTCTAGGGCGTACACGGTGTGCTGCGGCTTTACCGTGTCGCACAGGCGCTGGAGAAACTCCACATTTTTGGCGTAGAGCGCCTCGTCATAATTTTCCCTGTAGCAGAAAAACCACTGGTCTCCTGCTGCCCCCGAAACGTTTACGCAGCAATCGGCGTGGATGTATTCCGCCAGCCGGAACTGTTCCAAGCAGCGGGTTTGGGCTTCTCTTGCCCGCTGCGGGTCCGATAGGTGGGGCGAATCCCACACACCTACTTCGGCAATTCGGATGTCGTGTTCCCGTGCCGCTTTAGTATAGGCGTCAATCAAGCCGACAGGCGCACGGTAGTCCACCGGGAAAGAGGCGGCGCGAAAGCCGCAGTCCTCCAAAATTTCCGCCCACTGCTCCGGAGATTCGTGGGGTGGCGTAAAGTTGAGTCCAATTCTCATGGCACCAATCCTCCTGAACTAACCTGGTTCGGAAGCCTCTTATGTTACCTTATGGAAACAGCAGATGTCCCCGCCCAAAATTCCCTAGATTTGCCCGCGATCCACATGTCGCCGTCAATCCGGAAGCTGCCAGACAGCCGCACGTCCTCCGAAGAGGCGGCAGCCTCCACCAGAATCTGGCCGTGCTCAATCTTCCACTTCATGTCCTGGTCCAAAAAGGCCAGCTGGCTGGTGTGCAAAGTGAAGGCCAGCCGCTTTTTCTCCCCGGGCTTCAGGTGGACCCGGGCGAAACCCGCCAGCTCCTTGACAGGGCGGGTCATACTGGCGTACACGTCGGAGATGTAGAGCTGGGCCACCTCGTCTCCGGGGACTGGACCGGTGTTCTCCACGGTGAAGGCAATCTCCACGCTCTCTCCCGCCGGGACCTCCTGCCGGGAAATCGCCAAGTCCGCATAGGCAAAGCTGGTGTAGGAAAGGCCAAAGCCAAAGGGATAGCGCGGCCGGTGGGGGCAGTCCACATAGTCGGTAAAGCCGATGCTTTCGCTCTGGTGCCAGCCGGAGCCCCAGGGGTGGCTGTAGTACACTGGCACCTGCCCGGCGTTGTGTGCCACGGACACGGGCAGCTTCCCGCCAGGGTTGTAGTCGCCCAGCAGCACGTCGCAGATTGCCTGGGCGCCAGCCTCCGCAGGGCTCCAGCACTCCAGGATGGCGGCGCAGCATTGGTCCGCGGCATCGCTGGAGATGGGGCGGCCGTCCAGGTGCAGGGCCAGCAGCGGCTTGCCCAAAGCCGCCGCTTGGCGGATGAAGCTTTCCTGGCAGGGGGGCAGGTTGATGGACGTGGCGTCCACCCCCTCGCCCATGGAGGAAATGGAGCAGGTGCCGTGCTTGCCGCCCAAGGTCAAGATGGCCACATCGGCCTGCCGAATTTGGGAGAGGGCTTCCTCATACCCGGAGGTATCCTCGCCTGCTACGGGATAGCCGTAGGCATAGAGGATTTGGGCCTCGGGCAGCCTGTCCCGCAGCTCCTGGAGCAGGCTTTTGCAGCCGGGCTTCTGGTGCTTCAGCACCGCCTGGATCTCCAGGGTTTCGTCCGACTGGATTTGGGTGCCGGGGACATAGGTCACGCCGGGGCCCTGGGCGCCCTCCTGGTCCACCCCGGCAATGGAAGCCCGCACCGCGTAGGTGGACTCCGCCATGGCCACGTGGGTGTAGCCGCCAAAGAACTTGTTGGCGTGGTCCGCCTGGGGGCCGATGAGGGCAATGGTCAGCCCCTTTTTTGGAAGGGGCAGCAATCCGTCATTCTTCAGCAACACCAGGCTCTCTCGGGCAGAGCGGAGGGTCAGCTCCCGGTCGCCCCCGTCGAAGAAGGTGCTGTCCAGTTTCTCCCCCTCCAGGGCAAAGGGGTGCTCGAACAGCCCCGTGCGGAACTTGGCGGTGAGCACCCGCAGCACCGCTTGGTCCAAGATAGCTATGTCCGCCTTGCCCGTGGCGAAAAGCTGTTCCAGACTGTCGCTGTAGGCGTGCTCGCTGGGCAGCTCCACGTCCATGCCCGCGGCCATGCACCGCAGGGCGGCCTCCTCCATGGTCTCCTCCACGTGCTGGTCCTCGTGGGTGTGGGCTACGCCGCTGTAATCGCTGACGGTGACGCCCGCAAAGCCCATCTCCTCCCGCAGCAGCCCGGTGAGCAGCTTCCGGGAGGCGTGGACCGGTTCCCCATCGATGAGGCAGTAACAGGGCATCACGCCCCGCAGCCCACCCTTGGCAATGGCCGCTTGGAAGGGCTTCCCGTAGACTTCCTGCAGCTCCCGGGGGGTGGTCAGGCTGTGGGTGCCATGGATGCCGCCCTGGGAGTTGTGAAAGGCCAGAAAATGCTTGGCAGCCCCCTCGGTCTCCCGCCCGGCTGTCTTTTCCGCCTGCAAACCCTGGAGATAGGCGGTGCCCATAGCCGCCACCAAGGTGGGGTCTTCCCCGTAGGGCTCTCCGTGGCGGCCCATGCGGGGCTCCCTGGCCACATCCAGCACAGGGGCCAGGGTTTGGGTGATGCCGCAGGCAGCCTCCTGCCGGCTGACCACCCTGCCCAGCTGTTCTTCCAGGGCCGTATCCCAGCCGGCGCCCCGGGCAATCCCAGAAGGCAGGCTTACAGAGCCCTGGATAAAGGCCCCGCAAAGTCCCTCCATGTGGAAGGCGGCCGGAATGTGGTGGGGGCTGTTCTCCATGACGATTTCCTGGATGCGCCGCTGCCAGGCGCAGCACGCCTCCTTGGTGTGGAACTCCCGCATCTGCAGGGTGCTCACCTGGCCGATGCCGTTTTTCGTCATCCGAGAAATCGCTTCCCAATTTTCCCCATAGGCACCAAAGGGGAAGATGCCCCGCACCTGGGCCATCTTTTCCGGCAAGCTCAGCTCCTCCAGCAGAGCTTGGGCCCGCTGCTCTGGAGAGCGGGATGTATCAAGGTATAGGTCGCTCATACGTAAAGGTGCCTCCTTTTGTTTTTTCTGTGGGTCGGCCTGGTACGCTGCTGTGCCATGGGACAAGCCTGCCCAGGGCCTGGCATCCAGCTGCCCTTTTGCCAGTCCTTGCCGGGGCTTGTGTAGCCAATGTACTAGGCCCATGTGCGGCACTCCGGCAAAGGACTGTCGGTTTTTATCCATCGTATCGGAGGAATCAGGGCGGGAAGGTCTTCTGCCCTTTTCCGCTTACACAGATCTTTCATAGTATACTACAAAAAATGTATGGCAGCAACACTTGTTTTGTCACCTTTGAGCATTGTGCCCTTTCGGTATTTCTCGTGGGCGTGGCCACCCGGTGAGCTGTTTTCGGTGCGCAGGCACATCCTCTAGGCTGTTTGCGGTGTTCCCAATGCCCTTCTTACCTTTGGGAAGGAGAACGGCCTCTCCGGCAAGGGCGGTAGTTCTGCGGGATGGGTGCGGCCCACCCTCTTTGTCTAGTGCCGGAAATCCTTGTAGAGCTGCTTGTAGAACAAGAGGCACGCGCCAATGGCAGTGAGGAAATCTGCCGCCGCCTGGGAAACGATGACTCCCCTGTATCCCAGCGTAAAGTAGGCAATCAAAATGACTGCCAGAAAGATGACGCCCTGGCGGCCGATGGACAACAGGAAGGACCCAACCACTTTCCCGGCGGATTGGAACACTATGGTCATCAGCAGCACAATGCCCACAAACACCATGCTTGTAACCTGCCAGCGGAGCATCAACGCCCCCTGGGTGACAATGGTTTCGTCGCTCATAAAGCAGCGCATCAGCAGGGGGGCAAAGGCAAACACGAGGGCGCTAAGCGCCAAAGCCACGGCGCTGATAAACCGCAGGCAGAACTTCAGCAGTTGGGAGAGCCGCTCCTTGTCACCCGCGCCAAAGTAATAGCCAAACAGCGGCTGGCCGCCAAAGGCAAGGCCTGTCAGCACCAGAAGGACAATCATACTCACCTTGGTGGCGATACCCATGGCGGCGATTTTGTCGTTGCCATAGGGCAGTAAAAACTGGTTGATAAGCACTGTGCTGACGCTGGACATGATGTTTACAATGGCAGCCGGAATGCCAATGCCCAAGATTTGGCCCACATAGGCTGGGGGGATTTTCCAACTGCGAAGGCTCACAGAGAGGATCCGGCTCCTTTTCAGCACCACAGCCAAAAAGTACAGCACGGCGCACAGGTTGCCTATCACGGTGGCGATGGCGGCGCCGGCGGCGTTCCACCCCAGCAGGGAGATGAAAATAGGATCTAGGATGATGTTCACCACCGAGCCGATGATGTTCCCAATCATAGATTCCTTCGACATCCCCTCTGTCCGCAGCAGGTTGGAATGGATGAACGAAAGCACGATGATAGGCGTGCCAATGGCAAAGTAAAGGAAGTAGTCCGAGGCGTGGGCAAATGTATCTTCATCTGCACCCAGCAGGTACAGCAGCGGTACCCGGAATACCAGCATCAGGATACCCATCAGCACGCCGATCAAAAGGGCGGTGTAAAAGCAGAAGGAGCTCACCCGCTTAACGCCTTCGCCATCCCGCTTTCCAAGCAGCCGGGAAATCAGCGAGCTGCCGCCCTGCGCGAAGATATTCCCCACAGCCATCACCGTTGTGAACAGCGGCATGCTCAGGGATACCCCAGCCACAATGTTCGTATCGTTGGTCTGCGCCACAAAGAAGGTATCTGCCAAATTGTATACCAGCGATACCGCCATGCTAAACACTACGGGAAAAGCCAGGCGGATATACGCCTTTGAAACTTTCTCCTCTTGAAACACAGAATGTTCCATGCCGGAAAACCCCTCTCGCACAATTGTTGTCTTTCATTGTAACAGGTTCTCTTGCGTTTTTCTGTGCCATATGGCACAATAAGGGAAAGGGGGGGATTGCTATGCGTCCTGTGGAAAATGCCGCGCTAATCCAGCGTTGGGTGGAGGAATCCGGTGTGAGAGGTTACTTCGATACCCCTCACCTTGTGTTTCAAGCCTATTCCTTTGAAAAGGGGGAGTACATCACTTCCCCCGATGTCTCCATGGACAAGCTGCTGTTTTGTATCCGGGGTACCATCCAGATCTATGGTATCCGGGACGACGGAGGCATTTCCCCCATTGGCCTGGCCCGCAGCCCGGCCATTCTAGGGGACGTGGAGTTTGGCAACGGGGGAAAATCCCCGTTTTTCTCCCAGGCGAAAACAAATGCCCTTTGCCTGGCGCTTTCCACACGGGAGTACTCTGAGCAGCTCCACCGGGACCTGCGGTTCCTGCACTGCCTGCTGCGGTTCTATGGGGAAAAGCTGGAACGTTTTTCCACCCAAAGCGTGACAGGGACCACCGTGGAGCAGCGGGTGCTGCAATACTTGGAAAAAGGGGATGCCCCGGCGGAGCTTATGGGGATGGAAAGCGCTACCTTGCAGCTGCGCTGCAGCCGCCGGCAGTTGCAGCGGGTGCTGAAAAAACTGTGCCTGCAGGGGAAAATCGAAAAGGTGGGGAAAGGCCGCTACCGCCTTGCCGCGGATGGTAAAAGCCATTAAAGGGATGGGATGCTGTTTCCCCGGCACGTCGTCCGCTCATTTCGCCCGCGTTTTTGCCATATCCCGCCTTCCTCCACAAGGTGCAAAAAATCCCTGGCCTTTTCAAGGGCCAGGGATTTTCTATGGTATCTCACACTGCTTTTCCGGTTTCTGCCGGTCCGCTTTTCAGGCACAGCGCCAGCACGGCCGCGGCCAGGGCGCCGGTGAGCTTCGCCACCAGCACCGGGGCCAGCATGGTGGGCTCCGCGCTGACCGTAAAGGCCATGTGGGCCGCCAGCAGGCTGGTGCCGCTGACAACAAAGGCGCCTACTGCCACCTTGCCCCGGTTGTCCATCTCCTCGTACATGGACAAGGTGGGGAGGGAGCTCACCAGGCTAATCAGCATGCCCGTCAAGCTTTGGGGCTTCATGTGCAGCTTCTCCCCCAGCCAGGCGAAGGGCCGCATCAGCAGCCGCCGTACCAGCTCCGCAATGGGCAAACTTCCCAGCAGCACCACGGCAATGGAGGACACCGTGGCCATGGCGTCGGCAATGGGCGTCATGCCGGGGATGGGGTTGAAGCCTGTCATGGATTCCACCGCCGCCAGCGCCAGGCTGATGGTCACCAGCCAGCGGATGCCCTCCGACAGCAGGATAAAGCCTTTAATCATCTTGTTGGGGATTTTCCACAGCCCCAGCAGCAACAGCACCGCCAAGGCGAAAATGGGCAGGTTCTGGTGGAGGCACTGCACCACCGAAAGCCCGCTGAGCAGCCCGCCGGCCGCCAGGCCCACAGGCATGGCCACCAGCCCCAGCATGATGCCCTTGGCGAAAAAGGGCCGGTCCGCCTTGGGAATCATCCCCATGCCCACGGGGATGGTGAACACCAGCGTGCACCCAAAGATGGAGGCCACCACCAGCCCGGCGTAGTTGCCCAGCTGGGGGTCCTCGGCCAGCTCCAATGCCAGCTGGTAGCCGCCCATGTCAATGGAGAGCAGGCTGCCGAACATGGCCGGGTCCACGCCGATAAGGCGGTACATGGGCACGATCACGTTGCCCAGCCACTGGGCCAGCACAGGGGCGATGCAAATCATCCCCACCATGGACAAAGCCATGGAACCCAGCAGCATAAACCCCGTTTCGAATTTGTCGCCAAAGCCCCATTTGTTGCCCCGCAGGCGGTCAAAGCCGCCCAGCACGGCGCCGGCGGCCATGACTATCATCAGCACTTCGTTCATAGGCCCTCGCTTTTAGAAAGCCACAAAGTTCTGGCGCATGGTGTCCTCAATGGCGTCGATGGTCCGGGGCGTCATGGCGGAGAGGTTCTCGCAGCCGCCTTCGGTGACCAGGCAGTTGTCCTCCACCCGGAAGCCGATGCCCCACTCCTCGTGGTAGATGCCGATGTCCACGCAGAACACCATGTTGGGGGCGATGGTCTCCGGCGTCTCAACCGCGTCGTGGACGTCAAAGCCCACGTGGTGGGCGCCGCCGTGCCACATGTACTTGCTGATGTTGTTCACGTCGTCCAGCACCCCGGCGTCCTTTAAAAGCTGGGCGCAGTACCGGTGGGATTCCCCGTCCACATCCTTCATGGCCATGCCGGGCTTGATGATGGAGAACATGTGGTTGGAGGTCTCCAGGGCGATGTTGTACAGCAGGGTCTGCCGCTCGTTGAACTTGCCGTTGCAGGGCCAGCCCCGGGAGACGTCGGTCATCACATAGTTGTGCCAGGCGCCCACGTCGTTTAAGACCATGTCCCCGTCGTGGGCCTGGCCCTTGTAGGAGTAGTAGTGGATGCAGAAGTTGTTCTTCCCCGCGGAGATGATGGAGGGGAACCCAGGCCCCTGGGGCCCGTACTGGCCGATGGCGTAGTCGAACACGGCTTTGTACTGGTACTCGTACATGCCGGGCTTGCTGGCCTTCATCATGGAGGTGATGCCCGCGCAGGTGATTTCCTCGGCCTTGCGCATGGCTTCCAGCTCGCAGGGCTGCTTGATGGTGCGCATCCGCCGGATGAGGGCGTTGGCGTTCTCCACCCGCAGGAAGGGGTAGTCGCTGGCCACCCGGCGCAGCAGCAGGTGGGCGGGCTCGTCCCGGTCGGTGGGGGAGACCCGGTACAAATCCAGGTACAGGTGCTGGTAGTTGCCGCTGGTGGCCAGCTTGTGCAGGTCGCCTTCAAAGTCCGCCACATAGCCGATCTCTTGGATGCCGGAGAGGTCTGTGGCTTCGTTGGGCTTGATGCGGGTGCCGGTCCAGCGCTCGGCCATCCAGTCCGGGGGCAAAATGTACACCTTCTCCGCCACCTGGCCTTGGCCGTCCTTGCGGGCAATCAGGGCCAGCTCTTTCTGGTCCAGGCCGGTCAGGTACAAAAAATTCCGGTTGGTGTAAAAGGGGTAGAATTCGTCGTTGGTCTTGCGGACCTCCACACCGGCGAACAGCACCAGCAGGGAGTTCTCCTGCAGCTGGGCGTACAGCCGTTCCCGGTTGCCTTTGTAAAAATCTTTGTTCATAAGTCCTTGTCCTCCTTACTCCGCCGTGGGCGGGAAATAACAAATGCTGGTGAAAACGCAGGCTTTCCGCCGCGCCTCCAGTTACTGATTGTATTCCATCCCTGGGGGAAATGCAACTGGTTTTTTTGGAAAAACAAGCCCCCAGGCATGGGAAAAGCCGGCCCCAGGCAGCGCCCAGGCACCGGCTTTTCGCTCAGCCGATAATCATGCGGCCTTCGGGGTAAATGGAGTCCCCCTTGGGCTTGTGCCGCATCAAGATGGACAAGCCAAAGGACAGCGGCCCCACCCGGCCGATAAACATGGTAAAAATAAGAATCAGCTTGGAAATCGGGTCCAAATTCGGTGTGACACTGGCGGAAAGACCCACCGTGCCAAAGGCAGAGGTTGCCTCATACAGGCAGTCGATGTACAGGATGTCCGGGTTTAGGGAACTGATAACGCCCGCGTCTATAAACACCAGCAAAATGGCGATGAAGGTCAGGCTGAAAGCCTTGTACACCGCCGGCGTGGAAAAACGGTGGCGCAGCACCACCACTTCGTCCTTGCCCCGGATGGTGCAGATAACCGTGAACAGCAGCACGGTCAAAGTAGTGGTTTTGATGCCGCCGCCGGTGGAGCCGGGGCAGGCGCCAATAAACATCAGCAGCACAGAGAGCACTTTTGTAAATTCGTACTGGGCGGCAATGTCCACCGAGGCAAAGCCGGCTGTGCGGGTGTTGGTCGATTGGAAAAAGGCGCAGTTCAGCTTCTCCAGAATATTCAGCCCCTCCATGGTGTTGCCAAACTCCAACAGGAAGAAGCCAAGGGTGCCAAAGAGAAGCAGGACAATGGTAACGCGCAGGCAGATTTGAGAGTGGAAGTTCAACCGGGTTGTATCCTTGTGGTGGAACCGGGGCTGGATTTTGCACAGGTAAATGTCCTGCACCACAATAAAGCCCAGGCCGCCGATGATAATCAAAAAGGAGATAGTCAATGAGACCAAGGGGTCCCCGGCAAAGGCGGTCATGCTGCTGTTGCCCTCCACAAAGCCCAGCACGTCAAACCCGGCGTTGCAATAGGCGGAGATGGCGCAGAAGATAGAGGGCCAAATCCCGTTGACGCCAAACATGGGCACGAACCGGATGGCTAGCAGGCAGGCGCCAATGGCCTCGCAGGCAAAGGTGAAGATGATGGTCAGCTTCAGCAGCCCGGCAATGTCCAGGCCGCTGCCGCCGGAGCTTTCGCTGGCCAGCTTCATCTCCCGGATACCCAGCTTCCGCCGCACCAGCAGGGAAAAGCCGATAGCCAGCGTGGAGAGCCCCAGGCCCCCCAGCTGGATGCAGGCCAAAATCACCCCCTGGCCAAAGGGCGTCCACAGTGTGAAGGTGTCGCCCACCACCAGGCCTGTCACACAGGTGGCAGAGGTGATGGTGAACAGAGCGTCAATGGGAGTGGCGCCCCCCACTTTGGAAGAGATGGGCAGCATCAGCAGCAGCGTTCCCACCAAAATAATCAGCACAAAGCTGATGACGATGACCCGCACAGGCGGCGTGGCCTTGATTCTTTCGTTTATGCGATGTTGTAACTCACTTAAACCAGGCATAGCAGACTCAGTTTCTCCTTTTCCACACCCATTTTCCCGTCGCTTACACGGCCAGCCGGCTTACCGCCTTGGTGCGCTCCAGGGCCAAAATCAAGGGCAGACCCAGCACGTAGCACACCACCAGCTCCCCAATGCCCACAGATAGGGCAGAGGTTCCAAAAGCAGCCCAGGTGAAGTTCCCCAAGCCAAAGGTCCCCGCGTCGGAGAGGCAGGCCAGCTCAAAGCCCACAATTACCACGTTGGTGATAACAGGGGGCAGGGGCGCTAGGATTGGCAGGCCTTTCACCTTTACGTCCCGCACCAGATAGGTGGCCAGGGCGGCCAGCAGCGTGGCCAGGGGCCCAAAGACCCAGTCCACCACGCCCAGGGGGCTGCCAAGGTTGGCAATCACACAGCCCAGGGTGAGGCCGGGGATGGCGGCGGGGGTAAACACCGGCAGCACAGTCAGCGCCTCAGAAAAGCGGAACTGCACCGGGCCGTAGGCCAGGTTCACTGCCGCAGCCACATAGGTCAGGACAGCGTAAAGCGCCGCAATCACAGCGCCCAGCGCCAGAAAGCGAACTTTTTTGGAAGTGTTCATATTCAGTTTCCTCCTAGTGTTTTTTAAGGTCAGGATGTCGCGACTGACCGCAGGCATGGCCTGCACCAGATAGGATACTCTCTTTTATATGAAAAAGCAAGTAAAAAATCCGCAAATTCCGCTTGCGGATTTTAAGAAAAAGGCTTATAATATATAAGCTAACCATCTTTTCGCGGGTATGGCGGAATTGGCAGACGCGCCAGATTTAGGTTCTGGTGGGCTTCCCGTGCAGGTTCAAGTCCTGTTACCCGCACCAGGCCGAGCCTGGACGCAAGCCGCGTCCCGGGCTCGTTTTTTTATTTTGCCTTTTCGCTCGCGTTTGTAGCGGGTATCTATTTTGTAACGCAAACTCACGTCGGAGCAAAGTCCGCTTTGCTCCTCCTTTCCAACTGCGACCCGCTGCGCTGGGTTCGCAGCTGGCGAGCCGCCCCGCGGGCGTTTTTTTGACACAACAATATCGATTTGAACCTCCCCTTCCAAGAAACCTAGAATGCATCCGCGTTCCAGGATAAGCTTTTTCTTTTGCCTTGCCGCCAGCGTTTCCCGCGGGCACCTTTTGCAGCCCATCCCAGGGCGAAGCGCCCCTCCCAAATCGCGCGCCTCACGTTGTGGGGTGCGTTTTCTTTTCGCCTGCCCTTCGCGCCCCATCCCATGGACCGGCTGTATCGCTGCCCAGGCAAAAGAAAAAGCCCCGTTAAAACGGGACTTCCTTGTTACGACTTATAGGCTTTTCCCACCGCTTTGGCCTGTTCCCGCAGCTGCTCAGCGGCGGCCTTGGGGCTGGTGAGGCGCACGGCGTTCCCCATGGAGAACAGCCAGCCGAAGAACTCTCCATCCAAGGGGGCTTTCCCGGTGGCACGCAGCCTGGCTTTGCCCAGGTGCTCCAGAGCCAAAGCGCCGTCAAAGCGGCTGGCCACCTGGGGCAGCAGCTCCTGGGGGAACTCCAAGGTGAACTTCTCCACGGCGGGCAGGAATTCCTCGCCCTCCCGCGCCTGGGGAAGGAGGCGCACCTGGGAAACCTGGCGCAAGGGGAAGCGGCGGGCCTGGCCAGTGGCGGTGTCCGTGGCCAGCAGCCACAGGGCGCCGTCCTGGCAGTACAGCCACCAGGGGCTGGCGGTGACGGCCTCCTCTTGCCGCAGCGCCATGCCGGTGGAGCTCAGCTCCCAGGTGACAGCCTGGAAGGCCACTTGAACGCCCCGCTGGATGGCCCGGCGCAGCAGCTCCTCCGGGGAGGGGGCTGCGGGCTCCGGGACAGTCTCCTCTTGGGTGGGAGGCTCCTCTGCAGGGCCGCCCGAGAGCAGCGCCTGGGCCTGGTACTGGCTGCACAAGGTGCCCAGCTTCTTCAGCAGCTGGGAGACCTTCCGCGGGGACAGCCCCGGCGCCTGGCGCACTGCCTCGGCCAGCAGGGCCACATCCCCGGGGGAGAAGGTGCGCTGGGAGAGGTAGTAGGCAAAGGTGCGGCTCTTCCGTGTCTCAATGGAGAAGCCAAAGCGCCGCAGTGTTTCCAAATCGTCGTAGAGGCTTTTGCGCTCGGCGGGGATGCCCTTGGCCTCCAGCATTTCCAGCATCTGGGGCAGGGTGACAGCGTGGTCCTCGTCGGTTTTTTCCAGCAGCAGCTGGGCAATGTATAAGAGCTTTAATTTCTTTTCGGACACATTGGGCATTCCGACCCATCCCCTTTCCCCTTATCCTCCGGCGGCCGCCGGCCCGGAGCTGACCACCACCGTGACGGTGGCGCCATAGTCCAAAGAGTCCCCGGCCTGGTGGTCCTGGTAGCGCAGCACATAGCCGGCCTCCACGTCCTCGCTGGCCTCGTCCACCCGCTGGGGCACAAAGCCGCTGGCGGTGAGCACCTCTTGGAGCTTCTCGTAGCTGACGCCGTCAAACTCCGGCAGGGAGCGCTTCGAGCTGCCCCGGCTCACAGTCACCGTGATGACGCCGTCCTCGGGCAGGGGCTCGCCCCCAAAGGGCACCTGGCTGCTGATGCAGCCCTCGGGCACCGTCTCGTTGAACTCCTGGGCGCTGACTTCAATGGTGAAGGGGTAGGTCCCGTCCTCCACCTGCTGGAGGATTTCCTGGTAATTCTCGTTGACCAGGTTGGGCACAGTCTCCGCCGCCTGGGAGGAGCCGCTCTGGGGGATAAGCTGGGTCAAGTCGTTAAAGGACATGCCGCGCTCTCCCAGCCACAGGGAGGCCACAATCACCAAGGCCACAAAGGTGACAATGCCCGAGCCGATGAGCCACACGAAAGGCGGCAGGCCCCGGCTTTGGGGCATTTTCAAATCCAGGGGCGGAATGCGGCGGATGGCCTCGGTCTGGTCCACCTCGTTGACCAAGGTGGGCGCGGCGGAGAGCTCTGTCTTAAAGCGCTCGAAACTGGCGGTGCGCTTGTCCGGGCGCACCTGCAAAGCGTTGGCGATGGCCGTCACCGCGAAGGGCGGCAAAGAGTGGAGCACCTCCTTGGAAATCATCAGCCGCTGGTCCTTCATGCGGCGGGTGGCCTCCAAAGGCGCCTGGCCTGTGATGGCGTACAGCAAGGTGGCGGCAAAGCCGTAGACGTCGCTGGCCTCGCCGCAGGGGGCCTTGGTGCTGTACTGCTCCAGGGCGGCAAAGCCGGGGGCCAGCTCAGGCTCCAGGCCGGTGCCCTCCCGACGGGCCGCCACAATGGAGAAGCCGGTAATCAGCAACGTGCTGTCCTTGGTCACCCGCAGGGTGTCGGGGGAGATGCCCAGGTGGGACACGCCCAAAGAGTTGATAAGCCCCAGGGCGGAGAGGATGGGCTGGAACATCCGGTTGGCGGTGTTCCAGGGCAGGCTGCCGCCGCTGTTCTCCAGGTAGCGCCCCAAAGTGACAGAGGGCACGTACTCATACACCGCGTAGGCCGTGTAGTTTTCCTCGAAAATGTCCAGCACCGAGTGGACCACCGTCACCTCCCGCAGGCGGCTGACGTTCTTGGCCAAATCGATGAAGTCGTCTAAGTATTGGTCAAAGAGGGATTCCTTCCCAGAGCGGGGGGCCGCGGTGCCGTCCTCGGCGCGCTGGGCCAAAGCCGTGGGGAAAAATTCCCGCAGCTCCACCAGCTTCTGGGTGGTCAGGTCCAGGGCGGCGTAGGTGATGCCCTCGCCGTTTTGGGCTTTCACGCGCCCCACCTGGTACCGGGAAGCCACCACCGTATGGCAGCCCAGTGCCTCCGGCGGCTGGGGCGTGCTGTTGTCCCATCCGCAGACAGGGCACTTGCCGCCGCTGGCCGTCAGGCCGGCAAAACAATTCGCGCACAGATTGGTTTCCATGTTTCCCTCCATTGGACCCGCCCCCAGCAGGGCGGCGTCCTTGCTCATTCTCCGGGGGGATCCCCCGTGGCAAGCGATAATCTCGCCTATATTATACCATAGGCCGGCCCCAAATACAAGAAAAAGTGCCAAACACAGAAAAGGACGGTACGAAAAACCGTACCGTCCCGGGAAATTCTCTTTGGTTTTCGCCAAGGAAAGGCAGCTTAGGCCTTGCCCACAGAGCCGAACAGCTCCATCTTCTCCTTGACAGTCTCCTTGATGGCCTCCACGCCGGGAGCCAGCAGCTTGCGGGGGTCGAAGCCCTTGCCCTGCTGGTCCTTGCCGTCCTCAATGTACTTGCGGGTGGCGGCGGCGAAAGCCAGCTGGCACTCGGTGTTCACGTTCACCTTGGACACGCCCAGGGTGATGGCCTGCTTCACCATCTCGGCGGGGATGCCGGTGCCGCCGTGAAGCACCAGGGGCATGGTGCCGGTCTTCTCCTGGATTTTGGCCAGCACTTCAAAGTTCAGGCCCTGCCAGTTTTCGGGGTACACGCCGTGGATGTTGCCAATGCCAGCGGCCAGCATGGTGACGCCCAGGTCGGCGATCATCTTGCACTCGTCGGGGTCGGCCACTTCGCCGCCGCCGATAACGCCGTCCTCTTCGCCGCCAATGGCGCCGACTTCGGCCTCAACGGAGATGCCCTTCTCGTTGGCGATGCGGATAATCTCCTTGGTCTTCTCGATGTTCTCCTCAATGCCGTAGTGGGAGCCGTCGAACATAACGGAGGAGAAGCCGTCCTCCATGGCCTGCAGGGCGGCGTCATAGGAGCCGTGGTCCAGGTGCAGGGCAACGGGAACGGTGATGTTCAGGGTCTTGAGCATGCCGTTGACCATGCCGGCCACCGTGTTGAAGCCGCACATATACTTGGCAGCGCCCTCGGACACGCCGAGGATAACGGGGGAATTGCACTCCTGGGCGGTGAGCAGGATAGCCTTGGTCCACTCCAGGTTGTTGATGTTGAACTGGCCAACAGCGTACTTGCCGGCCTTGGCCTTGGTGAGCATTTCTTTTGCGGAAACTAACATAAAGCGTGCCTCCCAAAATGGAAAGATTTTTGACTAGCATTATTATACTGGACAAGCGGGGAAAAATCAACTCCCACCATGGTAAATGTTGCCGTTGTTTTGGACAAAATGATAAAAACCGGTGGAGGAGCCTTGTCTTCCCCCAGCCTTGACAGCCTCCCCGGCGGGTGATAGAGTAGGGGAGAAGACAGCGCGGAAAGGGAGGAAGCAGAAATGGAAGATACATTCCCCAAGCGGGTGTACCAGCTGGTGGCACGCATCCCCCGGGGGAAGGTGGCCACCTATGGCCAGCTGGCGCTGCTGGCGGGCTCCCCGCGGGCGTCGCGGATTGTAGGTGCCGCCCTGGCCAAGGCCCCGGCAGGGCTGCCCTGCCACCGGGTGCTGTACCGGGACGGCTCCCTGTGCTGCCAAAAGGCCTTCGGCGGCCCGGAAATCCAGCGGCAGCTGCTGGAGGCAGAGGGCGTGCCCTTCCTGCCGGATGGGCGGGTGGATGTAAAGGTTTGCTTGTGGGAAACGCCGGAAGATGCGTGATTTTTCCATACCTTTTGCCAGTTGCTTTTCCCCCTTGATTTTTGGTATACTTATCTTAGATAAATATATGTCAAGGAGGGCTCGAAATGATTAAGAACAACATAGCGTTTGCTTTGCGGTGCGTTGGCGGCGTGGTGGTCATCGGCGGCGTCAGCTGGAGCTTGTACGCCTTGCTTGGCGGCGGCACCTGGTTTCAGCCCTTCCTCTTTTTCGTGGTCAGCGTGGTGTTGGGGAGCATCGTCTGGGGGATTTCGGAGATTATCAACCTCCACGCCCAGCAGATTGACATCCAGCTGCGCCTGGAGGAAAAGCTGCGCAAGCTGGTCCCCGAAACACCCGCAGAGGAGAAGCCGGTGGAGTTTTGCGCCCACTGCGGCACCCAGCTGCCTCCCGGCGGCAAGACCTGCCCCAGCTGCCATGAAGTAAACCAGTAATACCAGGCCCCTGCTTCTGGGCGTAAGGGGAGATAGAGAATGAGCGCTATTTTGCGGGTCGCTGGCTGGGCGGCCCTTATCATCGGGCTGGTGTGGTCCGTTGTGAATTTCATCTTCGTAGGGTGGATTGCCCTGCTGTTCTGGTTGATTGTGACCTTTTTCCTGACTGTGCTGCTGTTTGGCCTAGCCGAGGTGTTAGAGCGCCTGGAGGACCAGGAGCTGAAGCTGCTGGCCCTGCGGGACAGCCTGGAAAAGCTGATGAAGCAGGAAGGGCTCCTTGCCGAGGGACCCCAGCAGTGCAGGCGGTGCGGCACCCAGCTGCCTCCCGGGGGTAAAACCTGCCCCACCTGCCACTATGTAAATGAGTAGCAAGTGCCCCTCCGCCCAGTGTTTCTGCGGGCTGGAGGGGCCTTTGCAAAATTTTTTTAAAAAATTTGAAAAAAGGGCTTGCATTTTTCGAAATCGTCCTGTATAATAGACCACGTTGTCCGGGTGTGGCGCAGCTGGTAGCGCGCTTGACTGGGGGTCAAGAGGCCGTGAGTTCAAGTCTCGCCACTCGGACCATCTAAAAACCGCAGTATGAAGTCCTTTGGCTTGATACTGCGGTTTTTCTTTTTTCTCGCGTCCAGAACGGTTTCGCGCCCTTCCATCTGGATGCCATATAACAGCGCTTCGGTGTGTCCGGAGCGCTTTTTCCTTTTGTAGCGTGGAAGAGCTGCCCAGATTTTCGCAAATAAAAATTGACTAACCGGTCTAAAAGTGGCACCCTATCCTTAGATTTAGACCGTTTGTTCAATTTTTATAGGAGGAATGCGGCCCACGAGACAGGAGGAGAAAACAGAGCTCACCCGGGAGCGGATTTTGCAGGCGGCTATGCGGGAGTTTGGCACAAACGGCTATGCTGCCACCAAGGTCAACACCATTTGCTGCAAGTACGGCATCCCCAAGGGCCTGCTGTAGGCGGCTGGAAGCAGTCCTAATAACGCCATAAAAACCGCGGCACGCCAAAACGTGTGCTGCGGTTTTCCGATTTTCGGGCAACTGCGTTTCCGTTGCGGGGCACGGCAGAAAATTATTTGCCCAGGGAGGAAGCGGCCGCCGCCTGTTTTCCAGGCTGCCGTGCCCTCCATTTTCCTTCCCCCCAGCAAAGGCACCCATACAGCCCGCCGAACAGCGCCGCTGAAACCCCTGTGGCCGCCGCGGCCTCCCACAGGGGCTGGGAGAAGGCGATCCCCTGGAGCGCCGCCTTGCCTGCCGTCACCGCCAAAGCGGCGCACCCCAAGGGCATCACCACGTGCCACAGCAAAGACAGCCGCACCTGGGCCACTTTCAGCAGCCGGTGGAGGCTCAGCGCCGCGTTGAAGATGGTGCTGAAAAACAAGATGCACACGTAGCTTTCCATGCCGAAAAACCGCAGCAAGCACAGCACCAGCACCACCCGCAGGAAGGAATCCGCGAAGTTGTACTTCATGGAGTTGAACTGCTCATCCAGGCCTTTCAGCAGGCTGTCCACCACCACGTCCAGGTACACCAGGGGCGCCAGGGGGGCCAGCACCCGTAGGTAGGCCCCGGCGTCCCCGCTGTGGTAGAAGGCCATGCCCCAGCTGTCCCCAAAGAGCAGGAATACTCCAGAGAAGAACATCCCAAAGGCCAGGGCCAGCCGCACCGCCTTCCCGGTGATGTGGGCCACCGCCCGCCGGTGGTCCTGCTCCCGCTCCTTGGCGATTTTGGGAATCAGCAAAGAGGCGAAGGAGGACAGCAGGGAAGAGGGAAAGTACAGCATGGGCATGGCCATCCCTTGGAGCAGCCCGTACTGGGACAGGGCGGCGCTGTATCCCAGCCCGTACCGCTGCAGCTCCCGGGGGATGAGCAAGTTCTCCCCGGTGTTCAAAGCGCTGCGGGCGGCGGAGCTCAAGGTGCAGGGCAGCGCGATGTGGCACAGCCCCTGGAGCACCCCCTGAGCCTTTTCCCGGCGCCGGGGCGTGTTCCGCTTCAGGCTGCGGCGGTAGGCTGCCCAGCTGCACAAAAAGGACACCGCCTCCCCCAGGGTGGAGGACAGCATGGCGGCAAAGCAGGCGGCCTCCAGGTTTTGGGGAGCCAGGCGCCAAAACAGCAGCACCGTGGCCCCAATGGTCAGCGCCTGCTCCATCACGTCGGAGAAGGCCGTGGACAAGGATTCATCCACCGCCAGGAAGTACCCCTTCATGCAGGTGCACAGGGACATAAAGGGCAGCCCCACCCCTAAAATCCGCAGGCAGGGCGCGGCGGCAGTGTCCCCTAAAAACAGGTGGGCGGCAGGCCTGGCCAGGCAGAACAGCGCCAGGGCAATCCCCAGGCTGATGGAAAGGCAGAACCCAAAGCACCGGGCCACGGTGGAGCGAATCACCTGCCGCTTCCCGGTGGCTATGGCCGCGGTGACCATCCGCGTCACCGCCAGGCTGATGCCCGAGGTGGAAAGGGTCACCGTCAGCATAAAGATGGAGAAAATCAGCTGGTACAGCCCCATGCCCGCCGCCCCCATCTCCTGGGAGAGGAAGGAGCGGTAGCCCATGTTCGTCACGCGCAGCAGCAGGGAAACCGCCGTCAGCACGGCACCTTGGATGAGAAACTTCCGCCTGGTCATAGCGCCTCCGGTTGCAATGGAGTGGAAAATCGAGTATACTAGTCTCAGATTTTGAGAATTGAGGGAACGCCATGAACGAAAACTGGACCGAACTAAAAATCAAAGTGCCTGCCCCCCAGGCGGATATCGCCGGGGCCATCGCCAACATGGTGGTGCCCTATGGCATCTATATGGAGGACTACTCCCATTTAGAAGAGGAGGCCCTGGAGATTGCCCACATCGACCTCATCGACGAGGAGCTCCTCCAGAAGGACCGGGAACACGCCATCATCCACATCTACATCAGCCCCGAGGCCAACCCCGCCGAGGCTGTCTCCTTCCTGGAGGAGCGCTTCCAGGCGGAAAATATCCCCTATGAAATCGACCGGGACTCCTGTGTGGAGGAGGACTGGATCAACAACTGGAAAAAGTACTTCCATCCCATCCCGGTGGGAGAGAAGCTTTTAATCCGCCCCCTGTGGGAGGACGACTACGACGCCCAGGGCCGCACGGTGCTCCACCTGGAGCCCGGCCTGGCCTTTGGCACCGGCACCCACGAGACCACCCGCCTGTGCCTGGAGCTCTTGGAGAAGTACGTCACCCCCGGCATCGACTTTTTAGACATGGGCTGCGGCAGCGGCATTCTGTCCGTGGCGGCTTTATTGCTGGGCGCCAAGTCCGCCGTGGGCGTGGATATCGATCCCTTAGCCGTGAAGACCGCCGTGGAGAACGCCGAGACCAACGGCGTGGCGGAACGCTTCACCGGCATCTGCGGCAACCTGGCGGAGAAAGTCACCGGCAAGTTCCAGGTGGTGGCCGCCAATATCGTGGCGGATATCGTCATCCTCTTAAGCAAAGACGCCCCCTGCTTCCTCAACCCCGACAGCACCTATATCGTCAGCGGTATCATCGATACCCGGGAGCAGGACGTCTTGAATGCCATTCAAGAGACATTCCAGGTCATCGAGCGCCGGGAGGAAAAGGGCTGGGTAGCTATGGCGTTGAAGCTGAAATAAACGGGCCCCCTTCCTCCCCTGGAGGAGAAGGGCTGGGTGGCCATGGCCCTAAAGCTGAAAGTAAAATGGGCAAAAGAAAAGAGAGATGGTTTCCCATCTCTCTTTTTTAATGCTGAAAGTTTATTCAACGTAGCGGTCGTTCATCTGAACATCCTGGCGGATCAGCTCCTCGCCGGAGGCGCTGTCGGTGATCACTACTGTGACTGTTTCGCCCCAAGCGGGCAGGTAGTTAGTGCCCGGAATGACATACAGGCTGTACTGGCGGATGTCTCCCCAGTTTCCCCAGAAATAGCAGTTCTCGTCGTAGAATCCGTTGCCCATTCCCGTGGGAGTCTCCTGCTTGGAGACCGTGGTACCTAACAAGGTTCCGTCCGCTGTGTATACGGCAGCTTCGATCTGGCGGTAAGTGTCCTGGGTATGCACACGGATCCCGAACCTTTTCCCCTTAGTGTAGGAAACAGACGTCAGTTCCATAGAACCGCTGTCAGAGGAAGTGAAAGGCTCCCCTTCTTTTGCCCAGGAAATGAAGTAGTAGAGGAAGGGACCATCCAGATCCAGCACGCCGCCATCTTGATAGGTGGTAGAGGGGACAGCTGTCTGGTCGCTCAGATCAATGGTGAACTCCGCAAGGACTTCGCCTTCCTGGATATTCTGATAAAACCGCAGCACAACTTGATCGGTCCCTGCCGGCACACCGTCAAAATACAGGGTGCAGGTTTGGGCACCGCCATCCTCCCAAGGATAAAATTCACCCTGTTCATGGGATTCTGCCAGGTTGAACCGGACATCCAGACCATCCATGGTGTACATCCGGGGGGTTGTCTCGCCCCAATCAGGAAGGGATACGGTGACAAGCGTTCTGGTGGGGGAGACATCGATCGATTGTACCTGAGCGCCGTTGCTGCTGTCGCTGTCAATGGTTGCGTTCAGATTGTTGCTGGTGTCCACATTCACGGTGAAACTAGTTTGGAGATCTACGCCAGAAATGTCCTCGATCTGCCCCTTGGTCTCATAGTCTTTTGTGTAGGGGTATCCGTACAGAGTGGGGATGGAAACATCTACGGAGATCTGGTCGCCATCGGAAAGAGTTTCCGAAAGGGGGAATGTGAATACTCCTGTAAAATGCCCGTTGTTCTGAGAGTTTAAAGCCATGCTGGAGCTAGGGGTAGCCGCAGTGCCATTTAAGGAAAAAACAGCGTCCTCATGGGGCCCAATATAGGCGTACTTGTCGGCCAGTTCCTGAGGAAGGGAGATGTCCAGCGTGAAAGAAAGCATCTCTCCGTCGCTGAACCCTTGGGAGATGTTCAGTTCGATGGTACCGTCAGCGCTGCCGGCGGTGACGTTCACGTCCTGAACATCATAAGTGTCCAAAAAGGCTCCGTGGGCAGTTTTTTGGGAAGCTACAGTAGAGAAGTTCTTCCCGTTGAACGATTCAAAAAATCCTCCCACCAAGGGCAAACTCTCTGCGAAAGCGGGGAAAGCGGCGTTCACCCCAAACAGCATGCCGCAGCACAGGCAGGCGGCGGTGGCTGTGATCCACAGCCCCTTGTGGCGGCGCTTGGGAGCGGGAGCCTCCTTCTGCACGCCCAGCATCTTGTAGGTGTCCTCAAAGCGCCGCGTGGCCTTGGGGGAGAGGCTCCGGCGGGGGAGCTCCTGCTGGAGCTGTTCCAGGAAAGCTGCGTCTTTCATAAACATTCTCCTTTCTCCTGCAAATAAGATTTCTTAAAGCGGTCCCGGCTCCGTGTGAGCCGTGTGCGCACCGCCCCTTCGGAAAGGGAAAGGGCTTCGGCTATCTGCCGGACACTGAAATCGTCGTAGTAGAACAGGGACAAGATAAGCTGGTCTTGGCCGCCCAGCTTGGCCATGGCCCGGCGCACATCCACGCGGGTGTCCCAGTCTGGCTCCTCGGCGGATTCCGGCAGCTCCTCCACAAAAGCGTAGTGGCTCTGTCCCCGTTGGATGTCCGCGCATTTGTTCAGCAAAATGCGCACCAGCCAGGTTTTAAAGTACCTGTCCTTTTGCAGGCTGGGCAGGTTTTCCCAGCAGGCCAGGATGGTGTCTTGGATGGCGTCCAAGGCGTCGTCCTCCCGGTGGAGCACCAGCAGCGCCGTGTTGTACAGCATCTGCCGGTGATGGTCCATCAGCAGGATGAAGGCCTCTTTGTCTCCTTTCTTCGCTCGTTTTACAAGGTCCGTCATGAACCTCCCTCCTTTCTCTTACACCTATTAGTCGCAGGGGAAAGGCAAATGTTACGCCCCCGCCCAAAAATTCCCATTTTTGGCAGGGACGCAAAAAGGCTCCCCGCTTCACTCACGGGGAGCCTCTTGTCTTGCAAGGTTACAGGTTTTCTTTCAGCCAGGCCAGGTCCTCTGCCAGGCAGGTGACGCGGTCCTTGCCGCCGTAGCTGGCTTCCCGCTCCACCACATACAGGACTTCGCCGTCCCACTGGGCGTCCGCGGCGGCCTTTACGGCCTTCCAGTCTACAATGCCCGTGCCCGTGGGCACGTTCAGCTTTTCCCGCTCCTCCATCATCCGCTTGAATTCCGGCGGGATGATGGGCTTGCCGTCCTCGTCCAGCTCGAACTTGGGATGCTGGGCAGGGGCGTGCCGGGACTGGGGCTTGTCCGCGCCGATCACGGCGTTGTTCTCCTTCACATGGATGGCGCAGATGCGGCCCGCGTGCTGCTGGATGTACTCCACCGGGTTCACGCCCGCGGCGGAAGCCCACCCGCAGTCAATCTCAAAGGCCACCAGCTGGGGGTCGGTGTTTTCCATCACCCAGTCCAGCAGGTACTTGCCCTGGTCCACGTAGAACTCGCCTGTGTGGTTGTGGTAGCCAATGGTGATGCCGTACTCCTTGGCCAGCTTGCCCAGCCGGTTCAAGTCGGCGGCCAGCTCTTTGGCTTCCTCCGCCGTGTTGAAGGCCGCCATGGGGCAGGCCACGTACTTCACGCCAAGCTCCGCCAGATAGGGCAGGTCCTGCTCGATGAAGTCCAGCCCCACATGGGCGGAAACAGCGGGGATGCCGGCCTCTTTCAGGGCGTTCACCACGTCCTGGGCGGGAATGCCTTCATAGTCCCGCACCAGTTCCACGCCGGCGTAGCCCAGCTCCCCGGCCTTGCGGATTTTGTCCAGGAAGGACAGTCCGCAGTCAAAGCCAAAGGAATAAATCTGCAAATTGACGTTGTTCATGGGAAACACATCCTTTTGCTGTAAGGTTGGGGCGGTTTCTTAGAAGTAGACGGGCTTGCCAGTCTTGGAGGACTGGTAGATGGCGTCCAGAATCTTGGTGACCACAAAGGCCTGGTCCGCGGTGACGAACAGCTCGCCCTCGCCGCGCAGCGCCTTCACCCAGATGTCGTGCTCCTTGGAGATGGGAGCGGGGCCCTGGCTGAAGCCGGGGATGTAGGACTCGATCTTGTTGCCCACCATGGTCACAGCAGGCTGGCTGCCCACCACGTGGTTCAGCCGCACCTGGCCGGACAGGGTGTCCAGGCCGCCCTTGGTGCCGGCCAGCATGGTGTAGGCCTCGCCGGTGGCGCCGGTCTCGTTGACCATGTTGATGGCCCAGGAAGCGCGCAGGTTGATAACAGCGCCGTTCTTCATCTTGATCATGCCCACAGCGGAGTCTTCCACGTCGTAGGTCTTGTTGTTCCAGTTGTCCTGCTGGCCCAGATGGTTCACCTGGCCCTGGTCTTTGGGGTCCAGAAGGGTGCCCAGCTTCTCAAAGGAAGTGCCCACCACATAGTCCACGTCGTAGTTGTTCATCAGGAACAGGGTCAAATCCAGCGCATGGGTGCCGATGTCGATCAGGGGACCGCCGCCCTGCTTGGACTTGTCGGTGAACACGCCCCAGGTGGGCACGCCGCGGCGGCGCAGGTAGGTGGCCTCGGCGTAGTAGATGTCGCCCAGCCAGCCGTCGTCCACCACAGACTTGGCAACCTGGTTCACAGGGAAGTGGCGGTACTGGTAGCCAATGGTCAGCATCTTGCCGGTGCGGTCCCGGGCGTCCAGCATCTTCTGGGCGTCGGCGGGGGTAGCGGCCATGGGCTTCTCGCACAGCACGTGCTTGCCGGCCTCCAGGGCGGCCACGGTGATTTCGCAGTGGGCCACGTTGGGGGTCAGGACGTGCACGGCGTCGATGGTGGGGTCAGCCAGCAGGTCGTGATAGTCGGTGTACACCTTGGCGTCGGGGGTGCCGTACTCCTTGGCGGCCTTCTCGGCGCGCTCGGGAATCAGGTCGCAGAACGCGACCAGGTCTACAAACTCAGTCTGCTGAGCCATGCCGGGAAGATGCTTCTGGTTGGCGATGCCGCCGCAGCCAATAAAGCCGATTTTTAACTTTGCCATGGGAATCTCCTCCTAATATCATTCCATGCGCGCGGGGCGCAGGATAGTTTACGCTTCTATTTTAGTACAGGTTCTGGCAAAAGTAAAGGGATTTTCCCTAAGCTTTTAGAAAACTTTCCCCAGCCTTTTCCCAGGTTGTCCCATCAATACTGCTTGCCCCAGTACACCATGTGCTTGGCGGGCTTGCCGCAGCACACGCACACGTCGGAGAGGTGCTCCTCCTCAAAGGGGATGCAGCGGGACTTCACGCCGCCGGTCTCCTCCTTGATCTTGTCCTCGCAGGCGCTGTCGCCGCACCACATGGCCTTGATAAAGCCCGGGTGGTTCTGGGCGGTGTCCAGGAATTCCTCGTAGGTGGTGGCGGTAAAGGTCTTTTCCTTCAAGTTGTCCAGGGCACGCTGGTAGATGGCGTCGTGCAGGGCGGTGAGGGAGCCCTCGATGGCCTCCTCCAGGTTGTCCAAAGAGACAAACTGCTTTTCCCGGTTGTCCCGGCGCACCAGCACGCACTGGTTCTGCTCCATGTCCTTGGGGCCGATTTCCAGCCGCAGGGGCACGCCCTGCATCTCATACTGGGCGTACTTCCAGCCGGGGGAGTTGTCGCTGGCGTCCAGCTTCACCCGGAACTTCTCGGAGAGCCGCTCCTGCAGCTCCTGGGCCTTTTCCAGCACGCCGGGCTTGTGCATGGCCACCGGTACGATCACCACCTGGATGGGGGCGATCTTCGGGGGCAGCACCAGGCCGTTGTCGTCGCCGTGGACCATGATCACAGCGCCGATCATCCGGGTGGAAACGCCCCAAGAGGTCTGGTGGGGATGCTGCAGCTTGTTCTCCCGGTCGGTATAGGTGATGTCGAAGGCCTTGGCAAAGCCGTCGCCGAAGTAGTGGCTGGTGCCGCCCTGCAGGGCCACGCCGTTGTGCATCATGGGCTCGATGGTATAGGTGGCCTCGGCACCGGCGAACTTCTCCTTCTCGGTTTTCTGGCCCACCACCGCGGGGATGGCCAAAGTCTCCCGGTAGAAGTCCTCGTACACCTTCAAAATGGAGAGGGTGAACTCCTGGGCCTCTTGGGCGGTCTCGTGCATGGTGTGGCCCTCTTGCCACAAAAATTCCGAGGAGCGCAGGAAGGGCCGGGTGGTCTTTTCCCAGCGCACCACGCTGCACCACTGGTTGTACAGCTTGGGCAGGTCCCGGTAGGAGTGGATAATCTTCTGATAGTGCTCGCAGAACAAAGTCTCGCTGGTGGGGCGCACAAACAGGCGCTCGGGCAGCTTCTCGCCGCCGCCCTCGGTGACCACGGCGCACTCGGGGGCAAAGCCCTCCACGTGGTCCTTTTCCTTTTGCAGCAGGCTTTCGGGGATGAACATGGGCATGTACACGTTCTGCACGCCCAGCTTTTTAAAGCGCCGGTCCAGGTCCGCCTGCATGTTCTCCCACAGGGCATAACCGTAGGGCTCGATGACCATGCAGCCCTTCACGCTGGAATAGTCCATCAGCTCGGCCTTTTTCACCACGTCGGTGTACCACTGGGAGAAGTCTTCCTCCATGGAGGTGATGTTCTCCACCATCTTTTTTTGCTGTGCCATAAAAAAACAAGTCCTTTCGGGCAGATTTCGATTCTTTGTCCATTATATAGGCATGCCTCGCTTTTTGCAAGGAAAAACAGGCGTCCCGCTGTAAAAAAGCGGGAATCCCCCGGCTATCCCTCTTACTGTAGAGAGAGGCCGCCCGCTTGTCCCAGGGGGATAAAAACCGCGCTCCTTTTCTTAAAAGAAAGGGGAGTGCCTTCCTTGCGGCGGGCAGAAAAAGAGCCCGGGCAGCTGCCCGGGCACGCTTCTTACCAAAATTATGATTTACCGTGTGGCTTACGCGTTGGTGTGGCCTTCGATGTACTCCACCAAAGCGCCAACGGTCTTGATGTTCTCCACTTCCTCGTCGGGGATTTCCACCTCGAACTCGTCCTCGATGGACATCAGCAGGTCCACAACGTCCAGGGAATCGGCGCCCAGGTCGTCCGCAAGCGTGGTTTCCGCGGTGATGGAATCCTCCTCAACATCGAACTGCTCGCTGAGAATCGCCTTGACTTTTTCAAACACCATTTCTTGTTCCTCCTAAGTTTTTGTTCTAAAAGGGTTTTGGGGGGCCGCGCCTTTTGGGGGATATGGACAAACCCCGCCTTTTTGTGATACAATCCAAAGGCTGGCGGGTGTGCCCTGGGCCGTATCCGTCACCTACATTGTATTGAGTACGTTCTGCTTTGTCAACCATGAATTGAAAATATTTTCCGAGATTCCCGGAAAAGGAGTGTTTTTATGCGGGTGCAAAACGCCGCCGTCATCGGCCATCCCATTGGCCACACCATGTCCCCCTTTATCCACCAGCGCCTTTTCGCCCTGGAGGGTATCCCCGTCTCCTACCAGGTGCTGGACGTGCCGGACCTGCCCGCCGCCCTGCCCGCCCTGCGGGAGCTGGACTGCTTCAACATCACCATCCCCCACAAAAGCGCCATCCTGCCCTTTTTAGACGGCCTGGAGGAAAAGGCCCGGCTCTTCGGCTCGGTGAACACCGTCCAGGTGAAAGAGGGCAAGCTGCTGGGCTTCACCACCGACGGCGCCGGCTGCTACAAGGCCCTGGAAAACCACGGCCGCGATTTTTCCGGCCGGGTGCTGCTGCTGGGCAACGGCGGCGCCGCCCGGGCCCTGGCTTTCGAGGCGGCCGCCCGCCAGCGGGATTTGGACTTGACCATCGCCTGCCGGAAGAGCTCCCAGCCCAAAGCGGTGGCCTTGACCCAGGAAGTGGCCGCCTACCTGCGCCGGCGGGGGGATAGGGGCTTCCGCTTGTCTGTGCAAACATACGGGGAGCTGGAGACAGCCTGCGCGTTTTCCACCCAGGCAAGCCCTAACTTTGCGCTGCTCCTCAACGCCACCAGCGTGGGTATGTACCCCCATGCCGGGGAGAGCCCTGTCTCCGCCGAGGTGGTAGCCCGGTGCCGGGCTGTGTTCGACGCGGTGTACAACCCCGCCCAAACCCAGCTGCTGCGCCTGGCCGGGGAGGCGGATGCCCTGGCCATTGGCGGCATGGAGATGCTGGTCTACCAGGCCGTGGCCGCCCATGAGATTTGGTACGGCACCCGCTTCCGCCCGGAGGACATCGCCGCCCTCTGCCAAGACGCGGGGGCGGAGCTGGCCCGGCTTTTCCCGGGAAATGGGTGAGGAGGCTGCTATGGAACATCAGGAACCAGCAAAGAAGAAACGGCGCCGCCCCCGGCGCAGGCCCCGCGTCCAAAAGCCCCGGCCCCTTTCGGGGAACATTGTGCTGTGCGGCTTTATGGGCTGCGGCAAAAGCAGCGTGGGGCGGCGGGTTGCCAAGCTGTTGGAGCGCCAGTTCTGCGATTTGGACAGCTACATCGAGCAGCAGGCCGGCATGACGGTGGCGGAGATTTTCGCCAAAGAGGGGGAGGCGGGCTTCCGCGCCCGGGAGACCCAAGCCGCGGAGGAGGTGGCCGCCCAAAAGGGTATGGTCATCGCCAGCGGGGGCGGCACGGTGCTGTCCCCCCGGAACGTGGAGGCCTTCCACAAGCACGGGGCCCACATCCTGTTTTTAGACGTGCCCGTGGCGGCCCTCCAGGAGCGGCTGAAAAACGACAAGCGCCGGCCGCTGCTCCAGGTGCCGGATAGGCGGAAGGTCATAGCGGAGCTGTATGAAAAGCGGGTGCCCCTGTACCGTGCCGCCGCGGACATCACCGTGGACGGCGGCGCCCCTGCCGTAGTGGTGGCCAAGCGGGTGGCGGCGCTGTTCCAGTAAGGCTGCTTTACCGCTTTTTGGTCGTAAAGCCATTTGTCAAGAGTAAATGCACAAAAAAGCAAAAATAATTTTCAGGAGGCCAGAATGAGGGCGATTTCTTCCCGGAAAAGCTGCTCGGAGCACAGATAACCGAACATTTTGCGGGGGTAGTTGTTCAGCCAGTCCTCGATCCGCTTGGTCTCCTCGTAGGAGATCGTGCTCAGGTCGGTGCCCTTCGGCAGGTGCCGACGTATGAGGCCGTTCTGGTTCTCATTGGATCCGCGCTCGCTCGGCCGGTACGGGTGGCAGTAGTAGACCTCGGTGCGAGGGCCTCGGCCGGTGATGCTGCGCTCGATCCCGGCGGCGTCGGCAAACTCGCAGCCATTGTCGCAGGTGATCGACTGGAAGATCAGCGGGAACACTTTGGAGCCGACTTTCTTCTCGAGGGTGTCGAGGGCAGCGACGACGCTGGCGCTCGTCTTATCCGGCGAGGGGATGATGATCTCGCGGCGGGTCTTGCGCTCGGTCATCACGATGTAGGTGTTGCTGACGCCTTGGCAGCTCTCGACGCTGTCCATCTCCCAGTGACCGAAGGTGCTGCGGTCGTTGATGTGCTCAGGGCGATCCTCGATGCTCCGGCCGGCGGGCTTGCGGGGCATGGATCCGGCCGGGCGCTCCGGCTGGTGGCGCTTGCCGTGCTGCGGCAGCATGGAGACGGTCAGCTCGTCGCCGAAGATCTCGCCGCGGATGTAGTTGTAGGCGGTGCTCGCGCAGATGTGGGTCTTGAAGGGCCAGCCCTTGACCTCGGCCTCACCGATCGCGGCCTCCGGGCTGTACTTCTCGTCGCGGATCTTGGCGATCAGGTAGTCGGCCAGCTCGTAGTCGTTGCCGATCTTCAGCTCCGGCCCCTTGGCGCGGAGGTTGGCCTCATAGCGGGCCTGCGCGCCTTCGGGGTTGTATCTGGTCTCGGTGGTGTAGTCGCTGTTGAGGTGCTCATAGGTGCACCGCTTCAGCTCCCGGTAGATGGTCGTATGATGGACGCCGAGCTCTTTGGCGATGTCTGTCGGCTTCATTCCTGCGCGGATGAAGGCGTCGAGCTGGATGCGCTTGGTCGGCGTCAGATGGCTCCAGTGCTGTCCCATTGTGTTCCCCTCCGTGATAAAAGAAAAGGGGCGGCCCGCCGGCCGCCCCTTCTGTGTGTCAGTGTTCCTCGTACTTTTTCAGGAGCTCGAGCGTCTCCTCGTCTGTGATGATGTCAGCCAGCCTGCACTCCAGCGCGTTGCAGATCTTCAGCAGCGTCGGCAGCTTCGCGCCGTTGATGTCCCGGGCGCCGCGCTCGTACTGCTGGAGCACCTGCACCTTGATCCCGGCCAGATCGGCGAGCTGAGACTGAGACAGGCCGGCAGCCTTGCGGAGCTTTTGCAGCCCCTCGCTTTTGTAGGTCACTTTGATCGAGATGTCCATGTTGTTCCTCCCGCTTGACTTTGCCGTGGTTTCGTGGTTATAATGAAAAGGAACGGCGGGCGGGATTTTTCCCGCCGTCCTTCGACCTTACTGCTTGGGCTTTTGGTTCGGCTTTATTGTGATCGTAATGGTGGCAACCTGTTCACACTTTAGAGCCTGTTCCAGCAGCTCGAGCAGTTTTTTCATCTGCTCAGCATCCACGGCTTTGCCTCCTTTCCGCGGTTTTGCTCTCCTTTCTTTCTGTACTCGGCTATCCCTTGCCTGTGATTATATTATAGAGCATTTGCTCTATAATGTCAAGCATAATTCGGCAGATTTTCAACATTTTCCCGCGTTTTTCCACAAAAAAAAGCCGCACGGCGTCGCTGCCGTGCGGTTTTCTCATTCTTTCCCGAGCAGGTGGTTGATGGTGGTGCCGAGAGCGGTCGCCAGATAGTCCAGCTCGTAGTCAGCGACGACTCGGCTGCCGTTCTCGATCCTGCTGATGACCTTCTGCGTGACGTCCAGCCCGATGATCTGGAGCTTGTAGGCGAGCTGTTCCTGTGACAGGTTTGCCCGCAGCCGCTCCTCCCTGACTCTCTCCCCGGAGATGTTGCACCTGCCGTCTGGTTTGTATATTTTCGCAGCCCTCGCCTCCCTTTATGCTAAAGATGACTATGTAATATTGACTTTACCAGTTTTGGCATGGTAATATTATGCCAAAGATGACTAAACGCTAAAAAGCGCACATAGGAGGGAAAAGCATGGGTACAAGGTTTAGACGCAGCTTTAAGGTGGCCCCGGGTGTCCGGGTAAACCTGAACAAAAAGAGCGCGAGCATCAGCTTCGGCCCGAAGGGCCTGAAGCACACGGTCAGCACGACGGGGAAAAGCCACACGACCGTCGGGATCCCCGGGACGGGTCTGTCATATACGACGAGCTCCGGCGGGAAGTCCGGCGCGCAGCAGGGCGCGGTCAGCATCCCCGCAGCGCAGCGGCCGACGTCGCCGAAAAGCAAGACGGTGGCGCTGCTGCTGTGCATCTTCCTCGGCTTCTTCGGTGTCCATCGGTTCTATGTCGGGAAAACCGGCACAGGCGTCATCTGGCTGCTGACGGCCGGGGCCTGCGGGATCGGCTGGCTGGTCGATATTTTCACCATCCTGCTCGGCGGTTTCTATGACTCCGAGGGCCGTGTGCTGCGGTTCCAGCCCACAGAGGCCGAGCTCGCCGCTGCCGGTGAAGCGCCGGATCCTGACGCTGAGGAGTAAAGCCCCACATAACAGAAAAAGCCCGCCCGGGATCTCCGGGCGGGTTTCTGCTTTTCTATGCGGTTTTAGAGTTTCGTGACGTAATCCAGAGAGATCCAGCCCGCGCCGCTCTTGAGCTTGCCCCACTTGGTCGCGCCGGGGCCTGCGGCTTCGGCGACGATGGTGTAGATGCCCTTGCCCTTGATCTGGCCGGCGACGCCGTAGTTGGTGCCGGGGCCCTTGCGGATGTTCAGCACGTCGGCCGTCGTCCGCACGCGGTAGCTCGTGGCCGTGCCTGTGCTGCCGGTCGAGATGTCCGCAGCGTTTACCCAGCCGTAAACGGTGGAGCCGCCGCCGCTGACCGCCTTCAGGTGGTACGGGTGCGCCTTGCCGGCCGCGATGGCCGTGATGGTGGCCTTGCCGGGCTTGCAGATCTTGGCGTCCTTGGCCGCCGCGCTGGTGTAGTGCTGCGTGCCCTTGAAGTCGACCACGTCGCCGACTTTCAGGCCGGTCTCGGTGTTGCCGGAGGTCTGGCCGCCGGTGCTGCTGCCTGCATCCTTGACGCCGAGGCGCTTGTTGACTTCGGCGGCGATCTGGCCGTGGCGGTTGTAGAGGTAGTCGCCCGGGCAGCTCTTATTCGCGTAGTCCCTGTGCACGGTCATGTTGCAGCCGTTCAGGTGGTTCACGCGGTCGTTTTTTCTGGTCGACCAGACGAGGCGCTTGATGCCGTTGCGCTTGCAGATGTCGGTCACGAGATCCAGCAGCGCGGCGTATGCCTTCGCGGAGACGGGCCAGTCAGGCGCGCCGCCGTTGTTGGCGACTTCGATGGTGACGGCCCGCTGGTCGTTGGCGTTGGACGAGGTGCACCACGAGCGGTTTGCCTCGTCGACGTACAGGGCGATCCGGCCGTCGGTGCCGATGCCGTAGTTGCTGGACGCCTGCCGCGCAGAGTTGGCGAACAGGTTGCCGCAGGTTTCGACGGAGCAGTTGCCGGCCATACAGTGGATCGTGATTGTGTCGATCTTCTTGGTGCGCTTGCCCGAGTGGTTCGGGCTGAGCTTGGTGTAGACCACCAGAGGGCTGTTACTCATTGTTGTCTCCTTTCCCGCCGGTCAGCTCGTCGAGAGTCTCGTCTGTGATGGTCTCGCCGGGCTTCAGCTTGATGTCGTCGGTGTTCTGGTTTTTCATGGGTTTGCCTCCTTTACAAGCAAGAAAAGGGCGGGCCGGAGCCCGCCCTCTCCGTTATTCGATGGTCAGGCCCTCAGTGTTGAGCTGCTTGACGATTGCCTCGATCGCGTTGACGACGCTTTCCTCGTCGACCTTGAAGCCCTTCTGCTTCAGGAAGTCGAGGACGTACTGCTTCTTCTCCTCGCCGCGGCCCTGTCCGACGTAGAGCTGCTCAGCGGCAGCGACGCCGATCTTTACCCACGCGGTCAGCTCCTTGCGCTGTGCCTCGGTGGTCTGCTTCTTCAGCCACGGGATCAGGAAAACGCTGACGCCGGCGCCGATCAGGGCGAGGCTGCGTTGACGATAGGGGTGATGTCGATGGTGTTCATCCTTTTGCCTCCTCATTGTTGAGAGTGTCCCCGGACGGATCCGGGAGCGGGTTGCCGTCGGCGTCGAGCCCGTGGCGGTTTCGGCTGATTTTCTCGCCGAGGCTCTTGCCGGCGTATGTGATTAGATAGCCGACGCAGGCGGTGAAGATGGTGCCGGTCAGCTCACCGACCGGGTCGCGCCCGAAGGCAGAGAGCAGCAGAGAGCTGGCTGCGCTGAGCGTTGCCACGCTGGCCGCCCAGTATGCGAGCTTTTTGCTCGCCTCGATTTTCTTTTTACGCTTGCGCCGGCGCTTCTTTGCGGCCATGCTGCTCACCTCCTTAGTCGATGATCGCGTGGATCCCCTGACTGGTGAGGAAGTCCTTCTGCGCGTGTTTGATTTTGGCAGCGTAGTCGAGGGCCGCGTGCATATCCCCGTTACAATGCGCGTCAGGGATGCGCTGCACGGCCCGGGCCGTCGCCTCGCCGAGGGCGATGGCTGCCGACGTGCCCTGAATGGTGATGATCTGGAGATCTTCACGGGCACGCTCTCGGGCCGCTGCCTCTTTCTGTCGTTTGGCCTCCTCGGCCTCCTTTTGCTTCTCGCGCTTCTGGATCCTGTGCTCGAGCATCCAGAAGCAGAAGCCGGTCGCGGCCGTCGGGATCCCCAGTAGGACGACGAGCGCGCCGATGTTGATTTCGATCATTGTGTCACCTCATAAAAGCCGGAGGGCCGCAGGACGCGGCCCTCCTTGTTGTTGGGCTTACTCCTCGACGTCGTCGAAGTAGCCCATGTCGACGAGATACTTGTGCACGCGGGCCTTCAGCTTCGCGGGGACGTTGTCCTCGGTGATGCGGCCCATGATGATCTCGCCTGCATACAGACGTACCAGCATTTCACGCTCCTCCTTTCCTGCAATTTTTAATAATAGCCACGCGAGGGCCCGGGCGATCATTTGCTCGTCCTTTCCTTCGCGGTGCCAGCGTTTGCGGCTGCCTCGATGGCAGCGATGGCGTCCTCGACCTGCTTGCGCAGCTTCTTCGGGACGTCGTTGATGGTCATGGTGGAGCCTTCGCGGGTCAGCTCCCTGACGTACAGCTCGACGATCTTGCTCATGCTGTTACCTCCCCTCCGTCGCCGTAGACCACGTCGGCCAGCTCCATGATGCAGCCTTTCAGCAGCTCGATGGTGTCAGCCTGCTCGGTGATGGTTTTGTCCTTCTCGGCCTCTGCGGCCTGTTTGTCGTTCAGCTCTTTGATGCTGTCAGGTCTGTGCTTAATCATGCAAAGTTACCTCCGATCGACTGAATGTAGCAGGTCTCCGTAGCAGAGCCGCGGAGCAGCTTGGCCTTAACCTTGACGCCCCACGCTGCGGCCGTCTTGGTCTTGTTTGTGAAGTAGTGCTTCTGGCCGGTTCTGACCTTCTGCGTGATGTCCTCCCACGTCGGGCTCGCGTCGTTGCCGTTGTTGCAGATCCAGACCTGAAGCGTGCAGCCGGCCGGGAAATTGCCCTGAATGTTGACGAGGGCCTTGGTCGGCATGGCGTCGGCCTCCATAGCGATGGTCTGCTCGAACTCGACGGACGTGACGGCCTTGGTGAAGGTTAGCGTGCGGGTGACGCTGGCGTCCTTGGCGTCGGTCGCCACGATCTTCAGGGTGTGGCTGCCGTTCACGACCTTCAGCCACGCCTCGGAGCCGATCGTCAGCGTGTTGGTCTGGCCGAGGGTCACGGTGTAGCTGCGCAGCGTCACGCCGTCCAGCATCTCCACGACGTCGACCTGATGACCGTCGGCGTCGGTGACGGTGTACTCGTAGGACGGGGCCGCCGTGCTGAAGCTGCCGATGGCGCCGTCCGTGCCGCTGATGACGGGCGGTCGGTTATTGGTGACGGTGCGGGTGGCGCTGGTGGTGTACGCACTCTCCGCGCCGGCGGCGTCGTATGCCTTGACGCGGTACTGCACGCTCGTCCATCCGTAGGTGATGGTGTCGGTGTAGGTGCGTGCGGATCCTTTGTAGACCTGCGCCCATGTGCCGCTCCCGACCTTGCGCTCCAGAACGTAGCCGGAGAGGTTGCCGTCGGGGTCGGTGGAGGCCGCCCACGAGATGCTCAGGTTCTCGCCGCCGAGCACTTCGCTCGGGACAGTGATGGACGACGGCGCTGTGGGCGCCTGATTGTAGATCACTGTATAGCATCCATCCGAGTCGACGGAGTCGGAGATCAGGAGATCAGAGGACAGATTACAAGCGGGGCGCAGGCCGTTGTAGCCGCGGTAGGCGCTGTTCCAGTTCAGAGTGCCACCGGAGTTGACGTAGCGGGCGTTGAGGGCCGAGCCGGCATACGCCTCGATCTCCTTGAGTATCTGCCGGAGCAGCAGCTTGTCGCTGTGGATGA